>Ga0233397_1000079_pt1 | contig 50847 bp, 73 predicted proteins | sample 35DmetaG_FD_189957 | JGI IMG/M metagenome (GOLD analysis project Ga0233397, IMG submission 189957) | Seawater microbial communities from Monterey Bay, California, United States - 35D | ecosystem: Environmental > Aquatic > Marine > Coastal | place: USA: California | collected 2016-10-20
CGCTGATGAAGAAGTTGTTTAAACAGGAGAAAGTAAATGGAAGTTAAGATAATATCACAGAAGATAACAGAATTTAGGAGGAGATATGAGTAAAGATATTGGCGAACAATTTGCTATGATGAATGAGGTGTCGGCTAAGATTTCTGAGAAAACTTTTGACAAGTTTGTTGAAGAAGCAATGGCTGAGTTTAAACAAGACCATGACACTGAAAAGGTAAGTGAATTACAAGTGTATGAATTTTTAACAGATAAGATTGCTGAGATAATTGATATGCACTATGACGGAGAACTATAATGTCGTGGGTATTGATAGCATTTTTTAGCATACCAACAACAGCAGTTGTACTGGAAGATGTACATGTCTTTGAATTTCTTTTCAAGACTGAAAAAGATTGTGAAAACTTTTATGTTGAAAATCGTAATGGATTAAAAAGAATAATCAGAGATGAGTATAAAGCATTGCCAACATCCTTTGTGTGTGTAGACGCTGATAGAATTTTGAATTCATTGAACAAGTGATTTAAGGTAGTGTTAACTAGAGAATATAGGATAGGTCATAAATATAATTATCGTCTGTTAGAGGGCTTATATGGAAGCGACAGAGATATTTTATTTCCTATCCTAACCTAGTTTTAACACATACTAATTTAATAATTAACATAAAAATAAATTTGACACGAACAAAAAAACATGATATAATCTTTATAAAATTTATAAATATATTATAATAAATATTATTATAAATACTTTATAAAGCTTTATAATACTATAATAAATAAGGAGGTAAGTATGAGGGAAGCAACAAGACAATTTTTAAAAGTAGTTAGTTTGTTATCTGATGAACAGATGGATGAACTTCAAGAAAACTTAAAAGCATTAAGTTGTAACGGCACTGAAAAAGTTGAGCAAGATGTTCAGTTTGATATGGCATTACAAATGTTGGTAAGTAATTTTGTTAAATCAAATAGTACGGAGGTACAGTAATATGGAAAGACATAAAACATTTGACGAGATAGTTGATGAGTGGTACGACCAAGCACCAATTATAGATTTAGATACAGACTCTTTCGAGGTTTACAGACATGACGTTTAAACAGTTTGCTAAAGACATGTACTATGAAAATAGAAATGAACGTAGACAGCATGGTGAAAATCTTTATAATACTTTTGAAGAGTACTTTGAAAACAATAAAAGTTTTTTAATGGAATCATACAGAGAATACTATGGCAGTTAAAAGAGAAGTAGGCTTAATTAAGCACGTAAAGAAAGCAACTTCACAAGGTTTGGCAGGGCGTGGTAGAAAGGTTAAACAATCTACTAAGCACATGAACAAACATAAACGAAGACAGAGTAAAGTTAGATATAGAGGACAAGGCAGATGATAGAACTATTGATAGTGTTATTAGTTTTTATAGGTAGCACCACGTTTGTTTTGTTCGGCTTGTCTGGTGGCTTTGAAAAAACTTTTAAAAGAAAAAAGAAATCAGATACAGAACAAGGTGGATGGTAATGTTTAAACAGGAGGAAGGATGAACGATAAATGTGATTACTGTGGCGAAGAAGCCGTAATAGAAGTAGAAGGTATTTCTACTTGTGATGTTTGCAAAGATATGGCAGACTCAGAGATAAGATGGACAAGGGTTTGTCTGTTGGTAGATAGATAAGAATTATAAGGAGAAAGCATGATGTATACAAAAAAATCTTTATGGTTGGAACAAGCACCTAGTTTTAATTTTGAATTAGATGAAGACCAATTATTAAATAAAGCACTGGATGTTGGCTTCGTTATTGAAGTCGGTAAAGATAAATATAAAAAGAATGAGAATTACTAAAGAGAAAAAATGAACATATTCTATTTTAATCACAGCCCAATAACTTCGGCAGAAGCACAGCCAGATAAGATGCTAGTGAAGATGCCACTGGAAACAGCACAGATGTTATGCACAGCACATAGAGAATTGGATGGAGACGAGTATGCAGATGAAGTAGGACTTTACAAAAGAGCATACTGGAATCATCCTTGTACTATTTGGGCAAGAGAATGTAGCCAGAATTACTCATGGTTGTATGCACACTTTCTAGCACTAGGTATGGAGTATACTTTTCGCTATGGTAAACAACATGCAAGTCTTGTTAAGTTAGAAAGACCTTTAATGCAGTATCCAAAAAATATAAAGCAGGGCGAAATGACACCACTTGCACAAGCCATGCCAGATGAATACAAACATGAAGACCCTATCATTGCTTATCGTAGATATGTTATTAACGAAAAGCACTATGCCAAGTGGGAGAAAGGTAGGTCAAAACCTAAGTGGTGGAACAAAGATTATGTAGAAGCACTTGCAATTTAATTAAAAGTATGGTATAATGGAGACCTAAATTATGAAAGCACAAAGAGATATATTTTATTCAACAACAAAACAAGTCACTGAAGATGAGTACTACAGGTTTGTAGATTATGTAAAAGATAACTACGAGGAATGGTATGAGTATAAAGTTTGTTATGAAGTTTCTAAAACTAATGGCAACTACTTTGTGACATTGTATAATAATGAGATTGTCACTTTCAATGACATCTTTTAATTGACATGGTAGCCCTCAACAAAACCTTCCTAACCATGTCAGTATGTCTTGCAAAAAGACAAGTGGCTAGGTAAAGCCTAGATTAAATTCGGGGTACTAGCCACTATAATTTTCGGAGGGAATATGAAAAAACAAAAACAACAAATAGACTACGGCATGTATGCAGAACGTTTAAACAACGTCATGTACTACAATGCTCCAGACTATCAGTTTATTTTAGCTGATGAGAAGTATCATAATTATGCTACTTTAGTTATCAGTAGTAATCATTTAAGGATAACTAAAAATAATACTGAGTTATCAAATAAAGATTTAAAAGAACACATTATCAATGAGTGGTTTGCCGAAGAGAACGAAATGACTAGGCAAAAAAATAATGCAAAGCGAAAAGAAAAAAGACTTGCAATTTAAATCTACTTGTGGTATAATGTGCAAAGTAATTAAAACAATTTATATATAGGAGTAAAAATATGTATGAGTATGTAGAAGGCGAGGCGATGTATCCACACATCACTACACCTAACACGAGGTTTCAACCTCACAAGTATGTCATTACAGTTTTAACTGATGACAGCACAGCTTCTGAGTTAGAAGCAAAAGGTATCTCTCAAGTTAGAGATAGAAGTGGGCAACCTAAGTTTGACAAACCTGCCTTTTCTTTTAGTAGAAAAGTAGAAGTTGCGGGTCGTGTCAATGAAGCACCAAAGCTAATTGATAGTGACGGCAACCCCATGGATGTTGCACTAGGTAATGGCTCTAAGGTTAAAGTAAAAATTAAACCTTATAGTAATGACTATGGAACTTTTGCTGAATTGATTGCAGTTAAAGTTGTAGAGTTAGTTGAGTACGCTGAACAATCAGCAGACAACGAGGAGTTTTAATATGATTATTACTATTAAAAAAGATGATGGAGAAAACATTTATAATGTTAACGAGATAGTTGATGAAGCCAAACAAGGCGAGGCTAGAGTTATCATTTCTAAAGTTGGAACTCTTGAAACTTTATCTGAAGCAGTCAACTTTGCAAGTGCTACACACAGAGCTAATCTTGAAAAGCTTTTAGAAAGCTGTAGTGAAGCACTTATGGTTGAACCTATAGAAGAGGAAGTATCTGAAACTAAAATTATTACAGAAGATACTAAAGATAAATAATAATTAGTGAGGGCTAATATGACAAGCACTTGGGATAAGGTGCACCAACCATGTCCGGTATGTAACAGTAGCGATGCAGTTGGTGTTAATGAAGATGGTTCAGCTAAATGTTTTAGTTGTGACACCTTCATGCCTAACTACGAACAAAGTTGCGAAGGAAATAATATGGAAGTACAAAAAGATAATACGTTTAAACAACCTGACAATATTGAGGTAGGTTCTTTTTCAGCACTGACTGATAGGAAAATATCTAAAGATACTGCTCAGAAATATGGAGTTAAAGTTGTCCATGATTTACAAGGGAATGTAATTAAACACATGTATCCATTTTATAATGGGTATGAAATATCAGCTACTAAGACAAGAAGTGTTAAAGATAAGATATTCTTTTGGCACGGCACTAAAGCAGAGACCGGATTGTTCGGTCAACAACTTTTTAAAGGTGGTAAGTATATTACTATTACCGAAGGAGAGTGTGATGCTATGGCTGCCTATGAACTACTGGGTAGTAAGTGGGCAGTTGTGTCTATTAAAAGCGGAGCTTCTGGAGCAGTCAAAGATATTAAAGAAAGTTTAGAGTTCTTTGATGATTTTGAAAATGTTATTATCGCATTTGATAATGACAAAGCAGGTAAAGAAGCTTCGCAAAAAGTAGCTAGACTGTTTAAACCTAGTAAAGCTAAGATACTTTCTTTACCTAATGGTTGGAAAGACCCTAACGATATGCTCAGAAGCAACAGGCATAAAGAGTTTGTCGAATCTTGGTGGGCAGCTAAAGTTTATACACCTTCTGGGGTTATAAATGTATCTGAACAAAGAGATAAGTTCCATAACAGAGAAAAGAAAACAAGCATACCTTATCCTTGGCAAGGACTTAATGAAAAACTTTATGGTCTTAGGCAGGGAGAACTTGTAACTCTTACAGGTGGCACAGGTCTCGGCAAGTCTTCAGTAACTAGAGAGCTAGAACATCACTTAATAAAAAGCACAACAGATAATGTTGGAGTGATTGCTCTTGAAGAAGATTGGCGAAGGACTATAGATGGCATCTTATCTATTGAAGCTAACGCTAGACTTTACATAGACCAAGAACGAGAGAACTTCAGTAAAGAAGAACTAGATAAATTCTTTGATGTTCTTTATGATGGAGACAATAAGAACAGAGTCTGGGTACATTCTCACTTTGGAACTAATGACATTGATGACATCTTTTCAAAACTAAGATATATGATTATCGGTTGTGAATGTAAATGGGTAGTAGTAGACCACTTACATATGTTAGTTAGTGCTGTCCATGAAGGCGATGAACGTAGAGCCATAGATTCTATTATGACAAAGCTTAGAAGTTTAGTAGAAGAAACCGGAGCAGGTATTGTTTTAGTTTCTCATCTTCGTAGAGTTGATGGTAACAAAGGACATGAGAACGGTATTGAAGTATCTCTATCCCATCTAAGGGGTTCAAATAGTATTGGACAATTATCAGATTGTGTGATAGCATTAGAAAGAAATCAACAGTCAGATGATATTGACGAAGCTAGGACTACTAAGATGAGAGTTCTTAAATCTAGGTACACTGGAGACGTAGGACTTGCCTCGCATTTACTTTATGATAAAGATACTGGCAGGTTATCAGAAGTTGACATGTCTGATATACAAGTTAACGAAGACGAACATGGATTTTAATTATGGATTTAGTATTTGACATAGAAACAGACGATTTAAAAGCCACTAAGGTTTGGTGTATTGTTGCTCAAGATGTAGACACAAATGAAATATTTAAGTTCCCACCTAATAAACTTGATGAAGGTGTAAAACTTTTACAATCTGCAGATAGATTAATAGGTCATAACATTATAGGTTTCGATGTACCAATGATTAAAAAGTTTTTTGATGTTGACTTAACTGATAGAGAACTTCTTGATACATTAGTTTTATCAAGGCTATTTAATCCTACTCGTGAAGGAGGACATTCGCTAGAAAAGTGGGGATACAAATTAGGCTTTAATAAGATTGAGTTTGAAGACTATCAAAACTATTCGTCAGACATGTTGAACTATTGTGTTCGTGATGTACAGCTTAATACTTTAGTTCTCAAAGAATTGAAGAAAGAAGCAAAAGGATTTTCAAAAGAATCAGTATGTTTGGAACATGACATTGCTGACATAATGAAACGACAGGAGAAAGATGGCTTTAAGTTTCACGAGATTAATGCTAATCTTTTATTAGCAGAACTTAGACAAGAGATGCAGTCTATTGAAGATGAAGTGCATGAAACATTTCAACCTAAGTGGGTAGACGATAAGTTAGTTACACCTTACATTAGAAAAGATGGAGTTCTTTCTAAGAGAGGACTTACTGACGAAGAGTATGAAAGATGTTTAAACAGTTCCGATTATAGACCGTTTATGAGACAGACTTTACAAGAGTTTAATCTTGGAAGTCGTAAACAGATTGGCGAATATCTTACTGACTTCGGCTGGAAGCCTGATAGGTTTACACCTACGGGTCAGCCTATTGTAGATGAGAAAACTTTATCAGAGATAACTCATATACATGAAGCTAATCTTATTGCTAAGTTTTTATTACTGCAAAAAAGAATAGCACAAATAGAGTCGTGGCTTGAATCTCTTCAAGAAGATGGTAGAGTACATGGCTTTGTCATTCCTAACGGAGCTATAACCGGAAGGATGACACATAGGAATCCTAACTTAGCACAAGTTCCTAGTAGTTCTAGTCCGTATGGTAAAGAATGTAGGTCTTGTTGGATAGTAGAAGAAGGAAATAAATTAGTAGGTATAGATGCTAGTGGCTTAGAATTAAGAATGTTAGCACACTATATGGATGACAAGGAGTTTATAAATGAAATCATTAACGGAGACATACACACCGCTAATCAAAAACTTGCAAAACTTAAATCAAGAGATAAGGCAAAGACTTTTATCTACGCCCTCATGTACGGAGCAGGAGATGAAAAACTTGGCAAAGTGGTTGGAGGAAATACATCTGATGGCAAAAGAGCTAGACAATATTTCTTTGATAATAAACCAGAATTTAAGTCTCTTAGAGATAGAGTTCAGAGAGCAGCAGCTAAGAAGTACCTCAAGGGTATAGACGGCAGAAAGCTTTACATTAGAAATAATCATGCAGCACTTAATACTTTATTGCAAGGAGCAGGTGCTATAGTTATGAAGAAAGCATTATCTTTATTAGATAATAAATTAAAATTAAATACTATTGACTATAAGTTCGTTGCAAATATACATGACGAATGGCAAGTTGAAGTGAGGGAATCTCAAGCAGACTTTGTAGGACTTCGTGCAGTCGAAGCTATAACAGAAGCAGGAGAACATTTTAATCTTCGCTGTCCTTTAGATGGTGAATACAAAATAGGAGATAACTGGAGTGAGACACATTAAATCACATAGTAGAAAAGGAGATATTGCAGAATTAAAGGCAGTTACTTTTTTATTAGAAAAAGGTTATGAAGTTTTTAGAAACTATGGTTGTGATGGACCAGTAGATATTGTAGCAATAGATAAAGAAAACAATGTCAGTTTAATAGATGTTAAAACTTTAGTAGGTAATTATGCTACTAAACAAAGAACATCTAAACAAAAAAAATTAGGAGTAAAAATACTAGGATATAATCCAGAAACAAAGAATATAAAATTTGTAAATCATAGAGGAGATTGTAATGAAGTACACTAAACCAAATGATAGTAGTAGAAAAGGAGACATGGCAGAGTTCTACGCAGTTACTTGGCTATGGGATAATGGGTACGAAGTTTTTAAAAACTGCGGCTGTACTGGTCCAGTAGATTTAATAGCTAGAGACAAAGATGGTAACATTAGTCTAATAGATGTTAAATGTGCTCAACCCCAACTACATAAAGAGACAGGTAACAATGTTACCAAATCTGGTAGTAGAAGCAAAGAACAAGTAAACATGGGCGTTAAGATATTACAGTTTAATTCTAAGACTAGAAAATTAAGATTTATTAATCACACATCATGAAAAAATTAGATAACTTAGTAGAGGATATTTATTCTAAGCTTTCCGTTTTAGGAGAAGGTAAGTCTCTTGATGCTAGTCCTGAAGATATAGATGCTTTAGGAGAAAGTATTAAAGAAGTTCTACATCACTGGGCTAACCCGTCTCCAAGAAGTTCTGACATGTTAAGAATGTCTAACATTGGAAAACCTACTAGGCAACTATGGTATGATTTAAAATCAGAGAATGAATCTACTGAGTCTTTACCCCCTCCGGTGTTTATTAAGTTTTTATACGGACACCTGCTAGAGGAAGTATTATTATTCTTAGTAAAGATTTCTGGACACGAAGTAGATAACGAACAGAAAGAGGTTACTGTTTCAGGAATAAAAGGACACATGGACTGTACTATAGACGGAGAAGTAGTAGATGTTAAGACTGCTTCAGGCTTTGCTTTCAAGAAATTTAAAGACGGTACGTTAGCAGAGCAAGATACCTTCGGCTATCTTCCACAACTTGCAGGTTACGAAGAAGCTGAAGGTACAAACAAAGGAGGCTTCCTAGCCATGAATAAAGAAACAGGAGAGTTAGCTTTATTCAGACCGTCTGACTTTGATAAACCAAATATTAAAAAGAAAATAAGAGATGTTAAGAAAGCAATAAAGCTTGACAAACCACCTCAGAGATGTTATAATGCAGAACCAGAAGGCAGCTCTGGTAATATGAAACTTGCTAAAGGATGTGTATATTGCAGACATAAGTTTGAATGTCATTCAGATGCTAACGATGGACTAGGTCTAAGAGTATTTAAATATGCAAGAGGCTACACTTATTTAACACAAACACCAAAACCACCTAAAGTTATAGAGGTTACACATGAATGGCAGAAAAGCAAAAAGACTTCGTAAACATTCTAAACAATTATTAATAAGATGGATTAGGTCTATGACTCCTGACGGAGAAGATGAGACTGAAATAAATGAAAAAAACTTAGAACAGTTTTTACCTGAACAGACACATATATTTGCTAACAATAAATTCATGGTTAGTGCTTATACACTTAGATGGTTTTATAAAAAGGTAAAAGAAAATCCTAATGCTACATTAGAGGAGATAATGAATGGCTCGTAGAAAACCTAGAAAGGTAAGACCTAAAGATAAAAATGCACCTAGAGGATACGATAGTTTATGGGAATATGAAATACATCAAAGACTGTTCGGAGACTGGTTACACCATTACGATACTATAAAATATAATGTTCCTAAAAAATATGAACCTGATTTTGTAAAAGTATTTGATGAAGATAAAGTTATTCTAATAGAAGCTAAAGGAAGATTCTGGGATTATGCAGAGTATAGTAAATATATACATGTCAGAGATGCGTTAGAAGATAATGCTGAACTGGTTTTCTTTTTTCAAAAACCTTTAGCACCTATGCCTCAGTCTAAAAAACGTAGAGACGGAACTAAAAGAACCCATGCTGAGTGGGCTGAAGCAAATAACTTTAGATGGTTTGATGAAGATACACTACCGGAGGAATGGAGAAATGACTCAACACAAAACAATTAATGATATAATAATAGAACAAGAAAGAGATATAGAACTAGAAAAAGAAAGAGACATGGTTAACAATCCTAAACATTATAACACAGGAGAGATTGAATGTATAGATGCTATTGACTCTATGTTAACCTCAGAAGAGTTTATAGGATACTTACGAGGTAATTCTTTAAAGTACCGTTGGCGATTTAGATATAAAAACGGCACTGAAGATTTAAAGAAAGCAGAATGGTATGAAAAAAGACTATTAGAATTATTAGACAAAATAGAATATTACAGATAAGAATTATGGTAGAAGATAAAGTAGGACAAAAACCTTATTTAGGTATTGAGATAAATTACGATAAAGAAAAAAAGCTAGACAAGTTTAGTTTAGATACATTAAGAGATAGATATTTCTGGGAGGAAGAAACACATGCACAAGAAGCTTTTGCTAGGGCTGCAGTATTTGCTGCCACCTTCAAGGGTGTTACGGATTATGAAATGGCTCAAAGACTGTATAACTACAGTTCCGATTGTTGGTTCATGTTTAGCACTCCTATACTTAGCAACGGGGGAACAACTCGTGGGCTACCTATTAGCTGTTTTCTCAATTATGTTCCCGATAGTCGTGATGGGCTATCTTCTCATTATGACGAAAATATTTGGTTGGCTAGTTCGGGGGGTGGAATTGGTGGATACTGGGGAGATATTAGGAGTAATGGTATTTCTACTTCTAGTGGGAGTCGTTCTACTGGAAGCATTCCATTCATCCATGTAGTTGATTCTCAAATGTTAGCCTTTAATCAAGGTGTAACTAGACGAGGCAGTTACGCTGCTTACATGGATATATCTCATCCAGAGATTGAAGAGTTTATAAACATGAGAAAAGAGTCTGGTGGCGACATAAATAGAAAGTGTTTAAACTTACACAACGGTATTAACATCACTAATGATTTTTTAAAAGCTGTCAGAGATGATACAGACTGGAGATTGATAGACCCTAAAACAAACGAAGCAGTTAAAACTATAAATGCTAGAGAGTTATGGTGGCAGATTATTTATGCAAGAGCAGAAACAGGAGAGCCTTACATGATAAATATAGACAACTGTAATGATGCTTTACCCCAAGGACAGAAAGACTTAGGTTTAGAAATAAAACAAAGTAACCTATGTTCAGAAATAACCTTACCTACTAACGAAGAAAGAACGGCAGTGTGTTGTTTATCTAGTGTTAATTTAGAACACTATGATGAATGGTCTAAAGATGATTACTTTATAAAAGATTTAATAACTATGTTAGATAATGTTCTACAACATTTTATTGAGAATGCTATTGACACATCACAACTGGGAGAATATAATGCAAACTTTAAAAGATTTAAAGGATATGTCAAGGAAGGCAAAGAAGGCTTTACAAAAGCTGCTTATTCAGCTTACAGAGAACGTTCTTTGGGATTGGGTGCGATGGGTTTTCATGCCTATCTACAATCAAACGGCATACCTTTTGAAGGAATCCAAGCTACGGGATTCAACTATCAAGCGTTTAAACACATTAAAAAGAAAGCTACGAAAGCTAGTGAGGAACTGGCTGATACTCGTGGTGAAGCACCTGATGTATCTGGTTCTGGGATGCGTAATGCTAATCTCCTTGCCGTTGCTCCTAACGCTAGTAGTAGTATTATATGTGCTGGTACGTCTCCCTCAGTAGAACCTTATCGAGCAAACGTCTTTACTCATAAAACTTTATCAGGTTCTTATCAAGTAAAAAATAAATACTTAGAAAAAGTTTTAAGAAGTAAAGGGTTGAAAGGAGAAGAACTTGACAACGTTTGGAAAGACATTGCCGGTAAAAACGGTTCAATACAACATCTGTCTATGTTAGACGATACTGAAAAAGAATTATTTAAAACTGCAAATGAGATAAATCAAATATGGATTATTGAACATGCCCATAAAAGACAAGAGTTTCTTTGTCAGAGTCAGTCAATAAATTTATTTTTTGTGTTACCGAAAGCCACTGAAGAACAAGATGCTCACGATACATATATGCAATATGTAAATGATGTTCACTGGTACGGTATGCATAATTTAAAATCACTTTATTATTTTAGGTCTGATGCAGCTAGAGCAGCAGAGAATGTTAATATAAAAGTTCCACGAATAAAGCTAGATGATGTGGAATGTATAGCTTGTGAGGGATAATATGAAACACAGTATAGCAATGTTAATAGTTAGTATACTAGGTATTGGTGGAATACTATATACAACTATCATAAATGCAGAAGTGTCTGGGTACGGAGACGTACACGGTTGTGGAGGCGAATGTTACAAAGAATACACTGCAAAGTATGGTACATTTACAGAACAACTAGAAGCAAAAAGAGTTGCAATGCAAACAGAAACACCTGCTGACAAAGGTGCTAAGATATATGTTAACTGTAATATGTGTCACGGCATGAAAGGAGAAGGAGGTATTGGACCGAAACTATCTGGCAGTACGTCTATTGTAAAAATGTTAATGCAATATAAAAACGGAGAAACTAGAGGTGCACAGTCTGCTCTTATGTGGGGTCAAGCTGCTAACTTATCTTCTGAAGATATGAAAAATTTACAAGCTTACATTGATACTTTATGAAACCAAAACATGTTAAAAGATTTGAAGATTCTTTATCTTATCCAGAGTACACTGAAGAAGATAAAAAGAAAGGTATGAATAATAAAGACTTAGACTTCATGGCAGAAAAGCCTTTACTCTGGGCAGTAATAATACCGTCTATTTTTGTAATTGGTATAGGATTGTTACCTTTCATTACAATGCTAATCTTTTTTGACAAACCAGAATTTCTTAAACCATAAGGAGGTAATTATTATGAAATGTTGGCACTGTAATACAGAATTAATTTGGGGTGGAGACCACGATATTGAAGAAGAAAACGAAGAGTTTACGATGGAAACAAATTTAAGCTGTCCTAATTGTAGAGCTTTTGTTGTAGTTTATTTACCTAGAGGAGAAAATTATTATGACTAAATATTCAGGAGCACTATTGTATAAAGCTCTAGAAACAAAATACAAAGCAGAAAAAGCAGAAGCTAAAGCTAACCTTGAAGTATTTTTTGAACACAAAGTAGCCGTAGCAGACCACCCTAATGTTGTCGAGTCTATGGATAAACTTATAAAAAAATATTCGAGTGCTTCAGAAAAATTAGAAATATTACAGGAGGATTTTTAATGAGCTTATTAGGAACAAGAGATTACTACAAACCATTTGATAACCCATGGATGTTTGATTACTATGTATTACAAAATCAAATGCATTGGATGCCAGAGTCTGTACCTTTACATACAGATGTTAAAGATTGGCAAGAGTTATCTAATACTGAAAAGAACTTATTAACACAAATATTCAGGTTGTTTACACAGTCTGATGTAGATGTTGGTTCTGGTTATATAGATAGATACATGAGAATATTTAAAAAACCAGAAGCAAGAATGATGATGGGTTCATTTGCTAACATGGAGTCTATACACCAACATGCTTATAGTTTATTGTTAGATACTGTCGGTATGCCTGAGATAGAGTACAAAGCTTTTTCCGAATACGAAGAGATGTCTAACAAACACGAGTACATTAGTAATTTGAAAACAACTAAAAGAGATAAAGAAAGTATTGCAAAAACTTTAGCAGTGTACTCAGCTTTTACTGAAGGACTACAACTGTTCAGTAGCTTTGCAATCTTGTTAAACTTTCCAAGGTTCGGTAGAATGAAAGGTATGGGTCAGATAGTTACCTATTCTATTAGAGATGAGTCAATGCATGTTGAAGCCATGACAAAACTTTTTAGAGAGTTTATTCAAGAGAACATAGAAATATGGACTGACAAGTTTAAAAAAGAATTATACGATATATGTAGACACATGGTAGAACTTGAAGATAAATTCTTAGACTTAGTGTTTGATATGGGAGACATACAAGGATTAACTAAGAAAGATATGTATGCCTATAATAGATATATAGCAGATAGAAGACTGCTACAACTAGGACTCAAAACAAACTTTGACCAGAGGGAGAATCCGTTAGGTTGGTTAGATGAAGTTATGGGAGTTGAACATCAAAACTTTTTTGAGGGTCGTGCTACTTCATACATGAAGGCAGGATTAAGAGGAAGACAAGACCAAATAACTTTCGCATCCATGGAGGAGAATAATGGCGAAGAAGAAAGAAGCTAATATAATAAGTTTTAAAGTAGTGCTTACTGCTAACAACGATATTGTTACGGAGTTAAGTATGCTACCGGTAGAAGAAGTAGATAAGGTATTTAAAACTAGAGACGAGAATGAGATAGTTAAGACTATCCTACAGGCAGGGAAAAAGAAATTTTCCACCTTACATAATTATTTTCAGAGTGAACTAGATTTTATAAAGTAGTTCTTATAGTGCTGTAATTGAAGCATACATTACTGTCATTGTTATCCAGAACAGGATACAGAGGACACAGAAATCCTCGCCATTGCCATTTTTCACTAGCTTTTTTTACCTCCATAAGCATTGGTTAAAATTATTTTGAATCTGTTTGTTTTAGTTTGTCATAACTTCTCATTCCGGCAATTCCTAACATGCCGGTTAGAAGTGGCATCATTACACTAGCATCAGCTTGTGGTATATCTATACCAAAACCTTTTGCGATTGGTGAAATTAAAAAGTTAATAGCTAATCCGGCAACACAAACATACCCTGTTAATGGTCGCCATGAAGATTGAAACCAATTACCTTTAGCTTCAAGTTTATTTATTTCTACCTGTGCTAGATTAGCCTGATGAAATAGTGTTTTTAGTTCGTGGTCAAGTTGGGCTTGTAAGTCTTTATCTTTTACTAGCTTACCAACTAAATTACTCACTGGTTTTATTAATGTTTCAAACATCTTTTGCCTCCAATATTTTTCTAAGTTTTTCTGCTTTCTCCATAGCTGAGTCAGCATGTAAATCTTGGTCTACAACTTTTTCAAGTTTTATAGAATCTATCTTTTGATTGGGAATATACCTCCATGTATATCCATCATCTGAGTATACCCCGAATACAGTCTGGGTAAACCCTATTTTAATTATCATTGCTACTTGTCCATCGAGAATAACTTTGTCTCCTTCTTTAAAAGAGTTGCTAAGTCTAAAGGAAGCACCTTTTACAAAAGACATAGACCAGTCTTTCACAGCTAGACCAGTTAGCAAAGTTATTATAAAGCCGATAGCCTCGACATAGTATTGTTCTAAGTTCATATTATTTTATTTCAGGGTCAAAGTCTATAGTTCTTTCTAGAGCTTTATTAACTTGCTCAATAACATATTCAGCAACGTCTTGTTCTTTTCTCTCTAGTTTTTTTTCTACAGAATTTGTAAAGTATGTATCTAGTAAAGCTTCATAGATGTTTCTAAAGTCTTCTCGTTTTATCCAAGGCTCACTACCTTTGGTTCTAGCTTTACAATCTATTCTATATGCTTCGTCTAAATCTCTTTCTCTGTATAATATTAACATTAGTAGCTCCAAATACGAGGAGTGGCTCGTGAGTTATCCATGTCGATATGAATAAATCTCGAAGCACGGTCTCCTTTTTGTGCAACTCCTATCCTATTAATACCCTCTTCCAGAGCTATTTTAACGAGTGTCATGGCTTGTTCTCCGTTGACAAGTATGTCCATAGCCTTACCAGAAGAATGAGCTCCGGGGGTGCTCTTTTTGGCTTCTATGGGATGCTCTGGAGAACGATAAGCACTGCTTACTTTGAAAGGGAAACCACAACGTTCTCTAATCCTTTCAACTGTCTGCATAAATGCCCAGTCCATATCACATAGACCGGTGTGTTTGCATTTTAGTTCATCTTCTGTAAAGTATTTATATGTCATCTTCTACGTTAGGTTTTATCTGTTCTTGTTGTGCAAAGTAAGCTGCAGCAAATGGTAAAGCAACTCCGTATTTTTTAGATATATTAATTATGTCAGTATCATAAACTACATAATTATAAGTTCCTCTTCCTTGACCTCTACTAACACCATCTAAATATTTAACTCCTTTTACACCATACTTTGTAATGTTTTGTTCAAATTTTAATTTATATAAATCAATAAATGAATTTGATAAAGTAGGAAAATCTTGTGTAATTCCAGAATTATAATAATCTATTAACTCTTCTACATCAGTAAATTCGTTTTCATAGTCTCGAATAATCTCTTTTAATTGTCTGAGCTCACTTCTTGCTTCTGCAGACTTTGGTAAAAGATTGTTGTCTAATTTATTCATTAAATCATAAAATAATTTACCTATACTTTCTTGAACTTCCTCAGACTGCTGACTAATTTTCTTATCCCAATCTATTAGGTTTTCATCTTTTGCTTTAATATATACTTCTAAAATTTTTGCAACTTTATTTTCTTTAGTTTCTTTAACAAGTTTAGGTGTAATTTCTTCTAGTTCTTTTAACATCCTAATGTAATCACGTCTAGTAAGGAAGAATCGACCCTGCCCTAATGTTTGTGCTGCATTATATATCTCTTTAAAATCAATAGTATCTACATTTTCGTTCTTAAGTGAAGCTACATACTCTTTTAATCTAGTGTTAGCACCTAAATTTTCAAATGGTACAATACCTAACTTAGAAAATAATTGACGATTTTCATAAACTTGTAGTTGTTGCTCTACGACAAGTCTAGTTATCACTGGGTCATTACTGTATTCTTGTAACATAAAAAATGTATCTGGGCTGGTATCAAATATTAATTTACCATAACCACTAGCTCTACCTGCATCAGTTACTGTGTTAGGAATTAAAGTCCTAGTACCAGCCATACTTAATGAGGAAGAAAGGTCATATCTCAACCCATTTGCTCTCATCGAAAATATATCTGGATTAATTATTGAGGATATTAGTCTCTGAAATTTTAAAGTATCATCGCTTATAAGTTCTGTTTTTTCATATTTTGTAAAGGTTTTAGGATTTGATATTAAAATGTCTAAAAGTTTATCTTGCTGTGTTTTATTAAGTTTAAAATCTTTTCCTAGTTGCTTGGATTTTTGTGAAGCTATTCTTGTAATTACTTCTTGCGTCTTACCTAAAACTTTAAAATTATAATCTTCATCTAGTATATCGTACTTCTGAAGTTTTTTAATAGCTTCTAAAGCATCGTCAACCATTTTTGAAAGTGGATTTATTTCTGTAAAATATTTTTTTTGTTGAGCAGATAGTTCAACCTGTGGTTTTGCTACAAAAGTATCTAAAACATCATCCCCATATTTATAAACAACTGTTTTAGTACTAGCTAATTCTTTATCAAAATATTGTTTGTAAAATGAAATTACTTCATCAGCCTCTGCAAAATAAATACCATCACTATAAACTTGTGCACCTTCTCCAGTTCCCATGTAGTTTAAATCAAATTTATCAAAGTCTGCTTTAGTAGCGTGTTTAGCAAAAATACCTTTTTCAATTTGTACACCAGCTTTACCTAGCCCTTTAAGAGTTGTCACTTCATAACCTTCTCCTAATATACCACTGACATATTCTTTTAGTTCTTGATTGGTAAAACCTTTTTGATAAGTACCACTACTTGTAATTATAGCACCATCTTCTAATTTAGACAAGACACCTTTCGTAATATTATTTTGATTACCAAAAATATCAGAACCCCTAGTAGTAATTATAGCCTTACCGTTGTTCTTTAAAAGTCTACCAATTTCTAAAACTATATCTTTTCTAGTATCCGGTGGAACTACATTAAGAACGTTTAAACTTACTATGTTATCGTATGAAAAATTATCTAGTACAGTAGTATCTTCAACGGTTGGGGTAAATCCTTTTTTAGGAAACGGCTCATAGCTATCGGCATTTAAAATTTTAGCTCCTTGTCCTAATCCTGCACCATAGTCTAAAGTATTACCTTCTTTTAATAGAGGCACTACTTTTTTATAAGTTCCAGAGGTTATACCTACTTGAGTTTTTTGAGCATCAGCAGGGTCTACATTAGTTTTAACTTTAGTTTCCTTAAACCATGTTGGAACTTTTACGGTGTTTGTTTGTTTAGTTGTCTGCTCTTGTACTTTTGGAGGAACAAAGTCATCTATAGCTTTAACAGGGAAGTCTCCTAAAACATAAAGCTCTGCATCAGGACTATTAACAAAACCTTTTCTTAAAGTTTGATTATCAATTATTAAATCAAAACCTTCTTTTCTTAAAAAATCACCGGCTGTCCTAGCTATCCTTGCAAAATCTCCAGAGTCAACTTTTAAACTACCTTCAGCCCTACCTAATAAAACTCCTAAAGCATCAAACAAATCATCGTCTGCTACATTAGATACATAGTCCATATCATTAAATTTATTTTCTAGTTCTTGTAATTTAGTTCTAATTTTAAATCTCATATTAGAAGTAGGGGCATCTAAAACGTATGGCTTTTTAGCAGAGCTAATATCTATTTCATGCAGTCCATATTCTGATTTAGGAATAAGTAAAGATTTACCATCACTTGCCTCTACTTTTGGAAATGCATCTGGAGAAGCATAAGTTTGAGCATGATACGGGTCACTCGCAGCGAATACAGATTTAGTTCCTTCCGGGCTATTTACTATTCTACTTGTACCACCACGGTAAACTTTATCCGGTAGTTCGTTTAATATCTTTTCTGCAGGAATTACCTTGCCTTTACCTATGGCTTTAGAAATGTTAACAAAAAGTCCTCCATAAAACTTTTTACGTTTTTGTAAGTTCTTTAACAAACCACCGTATGTTTTAGGAACTCTATCTCCTTGTCTAGATTTTAAAGTAGCTAAGACACCTTGCGAAGTTTCACTGTATGGTTCTCCTGTATATGGATTAATTCTATCTGCAGGATTTTCTTCAGTGTAAGGCACATCTTCAGTTCCTGTTATTAATCCTCCAGTAGATTTAGAAACTCTTTCTCTAGCTTCTTCTTTTACATCGTAGTCTAATAATGGCATAGCTCTATAACTACTATGTAAGTCATCTATTAAAGGATTTATTTTTGACAGATTTAAATTTTTATTTTCTCTAATTAAGTCTCTAAAGTTATTTGTATAATAATCTAGAGGTCTAAAACCTGCAGAACTAATAACATTTTCATCTACATCTACTCCTAAATTTATTCTTAATGGTGTAGGCACATTTTTATCTTTCATTATTAGTCTAAAATTTAACCCTAAACGTTTTGATGCTTGAATTAATCTATAATAATCAGTCATTGCTTCATTATACTTAGTATGAACATTCTTAATATTGTTTAATAATTGTTCATTACTCCCTGCTTTTTCTGCAAATCTTCTAAGCTCATTTTGCAAATAGTTTTTTCTACGTAAAAACTGAGTTGTCTTATAGTCAAAAACAGCTTCTAAATATTCATCTTCCATATTGGTTACACCTAGACCTGTTACCATTCTTAACAATTCTAAGCCTTCAAAAATTTCTTGTTTAAAGCCAGTTTCCTCTTCTCCTAAAGTATCTATATATCTTTTTGTTTGAACAAGTGTTCCGGGAGACATTGTTTCTGCTAATTTTTCTATTAATATCATTAAGTTGTCTTTACTAAATACACCTTCATCCGGGTCATATTGCTGTCCGGGATTAAGATATTTACTTCTTAAAAGCCTACCATCATTATCTCTACCCCCTTGTATAAAATAATCTGTCACTACATCACCAAGCATTGTTTCTCCAAAAAAAGGAATTAATGTATCTTCAAGACTTCTTAAAATAAGTCCATCAACATCTCCTTCAGGTAATTCTGTTTCATCTATTATTTTAGGTATTACATTTATTAATTTTTTAGGGTAATCATAAAAATCATAGCGACTCGTATTAAACATTAACAGCTTACCATTTTCAGGATGTCTAGTGAACATTAAATTATCATTCTGCATAAAAGGAGCTGTGAATAATTTTAAATCTCTTTCTTGTTGTTCATCTATACCTGTAACATATCTATTAAAAGCATGATAGCCCATTAATCCAGCACCTGCGTAAGCACTATATTTTGTACCTTTTAAAGCTGCTTTACCTGCTACCTTAAAAGCTTCTCCAGCAAATCCAAATGTTGTTTGAAATGCTGCTCTTTTTATTCCTCTATTACGAAGTATGCTACCAGCTTCCGTTAATCCCTCTTTTATTAATTTATTTCCTAAAGTAATTTCATCCCAAGCAACTTTAGGACTTGTAAAAGCTATACGAGTAGACTCTGCTAAAAATGAAAAGAAATTACCCAAAGGAATTCTTCTTAAACTTAAAAAGTTAGGAGGAATAATATCATAATTTGGTAAAGTTTTCCTTACTTTACTAGCTGCCTCTACTTTTATATCTGCATCGTTTTTAAATTTAAAATATCCATCGTAATCTTTCGGTAAAGCTTTATTAAATTTTTGTAATTGCCTTAACTCATATTCATACATCAGTATTTTAAAGAAATCATCTTCAGCAACATAGACATCTGTTATACCTCTATCAAACTTAGCAGCTTTATTTTTTATATTTTGTAAATATTTTCTTCTATATTTTTTTTTACTTAGAACATCAAAAGGTCCTTTAATATCTGCGTAGTCATCCATTAGTCCTCTAATTTCTCTAGCTACTACACCTTTATTTAAAATACCAAGACCTGCTAATTCTTCAACATATTCTTGCTGCTTTTTATCTGTTTTTTTACGGAAATTATCTACAATCGTTCTCCAAGACTTTCTAAAGTCTTTTAAACTTCCACTACCATACACTCCTTGTGCTAAAGTAGCATGAGCACCCCCTCCAACATTTTGAAAGTGAGTTCCTATATTAAAAACTGTTTTCATTTTTTGAGACCATCCTTTCCAATACATTCCAATTTTATACATACCCTGTGCAAGTTGTCCAGATACATTATTTGCCTGTTCTTCAAAACCAGCAGGTTTATTAATTTTTGCTCTTTCATTAAAAAATCTTACTAAGTTAGGACTTGTATATTTACCAGACAAAGCACCAAAAGGTTCTATAATAGTTGCATCCTCTCTAGCTTTTTTACTTTTAAACTTTTTCTTACCTGAAGGTATTTTTATATCAAAACCTCTATCAGGTTTTTTATCGAAAAAATAAATTCCTTTTCCATTTTTATATAACTCTTCATAAAAATCTAAGTCTGTTACAAACCTAGTAATTCTATTCATAGAAACAGTTAAACGTTCAAGAGGGTTAGATACTTCTCCATAAAAATCTCTAATGACTTTAGGTACTTTTCGTTTTTTTTCTAAAATGTTTTTATTAAGACCTGCTAATTTACCTTCTTCTATTATTAAATCTTTATATGCTCCTTTTTTCTTCGCAAGTTTGTCCATTGCACCATTAACTTTCTTTTCAATTTTAGCTGGACTAGCATTAGGATTAGCAGCAATAATTTTAGTTCTAAGATAATCTTTAGCTGCATTAAAGTGTGCAATAGAAGGTTTATAATTCGGGTCTTCAAATGCTTGATAACTTCTTTTTGCATAGAACCCTAACTGGTCTGTTAGTTTCTTTTTATCAACTTTACTTATATATGGAGAGTCAATTAAAAGCTTACTTAAATCATCTTGTAATTTTCTAGCTTCTAAAATAAATGGTCTAGCCTCTTCAGGAAATTGATTAAGCTTTTTTAAAAATTCTCCTCGCTGTGTTATTGGAGCTTTAGTTCCTTTACTTGTTATAATGCCGGGAACTCTGTAGTCACTAAATAATAGTAAACTAAGGTCATCAAAAACTTCATCTTGATTTAATTTAGTATTTTTAAAAATATTTTGTAAAGCTGAGTCTAAGTTAGACATTGTATTTTCTATAGTTTTACTAAACTTAGCTTGAATATTTTGATGTGTTAATTTACTTTCATACATTTTTTTAGTCATACTTCCTCTTGATGTAAAAGTATTAGCTAAAAAATTTGCAAATCCTCTAACTTCATCGGTAAAAGAAAACTTTTGAAAACCAAGAAATGTTTCTGATAAACCTTCTAAATCTCCTAAATCATCTTTTTGTCCTCCTCTACCCTCTTCAGCTCTTTTATTAGCTGACTGTAATTTTCTTGTTTCAAAGGATTCTGCCTTGGCAAGTTTTAAATCGTTGTAGTCTTGAGAATAACTTTTTACTTTCTTAACAAATTCTTCAGCAGCTTCAGGACCTTTTTCTTTAACAGACTTTAAAAAATTAATTAAAGTTTTACCGCCTAAATATGTAGCACCTGCTAAACCAACTCCTCCTACCATTGCTCCAGAAACAGCTAACCCCTCACCAAATAGTGCTAATCTATTTTCTAATGCAGTTTTTTCTTTATCTGTTTTAAGAGGGTCTAGCATGTAATCTTCAAAACCACCCCAAAAACCTTCATTATCGTCAGCAATAAAACCCCCTAGAAAGTCAGCAAGTCTTTCTTCATAAGGATTTAAAACAATTTGTGCTGCTGCTTCTGCTTGTAAAGTTGTTGCTGCAAATGTTTTTAATTCTTTTTTACCAAACGTAACAGTATCAGCTAGTTTTTTACCTTTTTCTACAACAGCAGCAGGAGCTAAAAAAGCTCCAATTTTTGGAACTTTTCCTAACCCATACATAGCAGCAGTAAACTCTCCAATACCTCTAACTAATTTACTACCAACTCCTTCAGGGTCTTTAACTCTTGCAACAATTCTACCTGCTTCATTTTCTACTATTTCAATATCCTCTGGATTTTTAAACGATGTAAAGGTATAGAATTTTTTTAAAGCTTCAGCAGTATCAATTTGTTCTTCTCTTGTTGGTTCATCAATAAAATCACGATATACTTCCATAGTTCCCCCAATTAACTCTGGTATAATAGCACCAACACTTCTATTATATTCTTGACTTTTCTCACGTAAGTCTATCATTTTTTTAGAAAAATCATAAGGATTATCACTAGGCTCTTCAAATCCTTTAAATTTTTTCGATGGAGATACTTTGTCAAAATTTTCAGATGGAGATATTGCACCTCTGTCCTCTTGCATACTTTGACCAAGATTGGAAAGAAAATTTAAAACTGGAAAATCTTTTGATTCTAATTCAGGTTTTTTATTGTTGTCTGACATTATAAAAGTCTATTCAATTATTGGAATCTGAGTGCCTACCTTATGTAACTCTAAAGCTCTTTTTATATTATATTGAAGAAATTCTATATCAGTCAGATATTTAGGTATATAATTTGAGTTCTTCTTTAATGCATCTTTTTCATCATTTATTAGTTCCTGTATAGTTGTATCATTCTCAGAATCCATATAATCCCTAATAACATCTACTATTAACGCACTTTGAGTTTTATCAATACCTAAATTATTATATTGTGCTTGAGCAATCCTTCTTATTCCTTTGTCAATACTTTCATTATTTATAATAGCAAGAAGGTTTTTAGCATCTTTTACAACTTTAGCTTCTGTACTAAATACATTTAAGTTTACATAGTCATTTTGTGATTCTTTATATATTGCATAATCATCAGTTCCTCTTGGAGGAAGACTTGTTACCTTATTATCAGATAAATATTTTTCTTTATGAAATTCTTTAGCTTCTTCTATTTTTTTTCTCAATGGCGATTGATTGTTAGGATTTAATATTCTAGTACTAACAGTTAAACTTATCAGCTCATCATCTGTAAACACTTGATTTTCAGGCTTAGAATTAATTCTTCTTGTTACAATTTCAAGCTCACCATAAGATAACATATCTCCATAAGCATCTGTAACTTGTTTTACAGCTTGTTTTTTATCAAATTTTGGTTGAGCAGCCAAGTAATCTGCAGCAGCTAAACTTCCAAACTTTTCATTTTGTTCTTGAGTATCTATTACTCTATTACCCTCTTCAACAGCTAATTGTAAATCAGCTTTTCTATCGTCAAACCAAGAAGGAAATACTTTATTGGCAGCAGATTTTAATAAACTTGATTGAGTTGGGTCATCTTTAAATTGTCTTTTTTCAGCTTTGTAAGTATCGTAATAAACTTTATCATACTCTTGAAAAGTTCTTGAAGTTATTAAAGGATTTTTACCCATTTGTTCTAAATCTCTTTCAGCTTCTTTTAATTTACTTTGCCACAAGGTATCTACTAAAGCACCAGTTTCACCTTTATAGAAACCTTTATTACCATAATTTACTGCTGATTGAGAAATAGCTTCGTCATTATTGTAAAGAAATTTAGCATAGTCTTGTATACCTTGACTTGGGTTTGCTTTATATTTATCATAAAAATTTCTGTTTTCATTTTCTTTATTATAAATAGTTCTTCTAGAGTCTTGTTCAGTTTGAAAAGTTTCATCTAAGTTGGTAAGATTATCTAATAATCTCTGTTGTAGTTTTCTTTGTTTACCTTTAAAAACACCATATAGACCTGTATAAAAATATGCTTTGGCTTTGTCGCTTTTTCCACCCTTGTTTTTTGCCAATAAACTAAATATCTCAAAGTCTTTTTGCATACCTAAATCAACTATCGCACCACTAAAGAATTTTTTTCTTGAATCTTCTGACATTTTACACTACCTCTTCTTGTTTAGTTAGTAAGCTTCTCATTTCTGGACCTTTATCTTTTATTTTATCTAGTAAATTTTTTCCTACCACTTCTTCTGCTCTAGCAACTGCTATATCTTTATTATCATCAGTAATTTGTTTTTTACTTCTAATGTCTTCAGCAGCTTTTCTAAACTGTGCTACTCGTTCATTTACTTCAACTTCATCAGATTCACCAATATCATTAGGTTCAATATTATATTCTATACCAGCTTCAGAACCTATTGACATTACGGTATACATGATAGGCTCTGCTAATAATAACATAGTGTCAGGATTTATTTCGCCATTAACAAACTTTGTATACAAGATTGTATTAGTAATATCAGTTACTGCAACTCCATCTGCTAAAGATTTTATAATACCTTTCATTGCTTCAGGGTTTAAAATATCTGCAGTGATAGAAGTTAGAGCATCTCTAGGGTTAGCAAACTTTGCAGGTTTTTCCCAAGGATAAGGATTTTCAGGGTCATTAACTAATGATTGTCCGGGAATTGCTACACCTTTTACAGTATCATTTGCTAATTGATTTAAAGCTGGTTCAGATGTTTTACCGTCAGCTATTAGTTTAGTAGGTTCTTTATCTATCGCATCTACTAATTCTGATATATCAATATCTGCTTCAGCAACATCTGATACACTTTGTATCATCGCATCTGATAAATTTCTTTTAATAAATTTTCTATTTAAAGGATTAATTTTTTGTTCTGCCATTATCCCACCTGTATTGGTAATATTTGTTGTCTAAATAATTCTCCACCGGCTGCATTTATATCTCCTGAACCATAAGTTAAATTTTGATAAGCAGCGAGTGGGTTTATATCTGCTGCCATTAAAGCAGCTTGGAAAGGTTGACTAGCTATTCCTTGACCAGTGCCGTATAGAGGCTCTGATGCTCTTCCGGGTTGTAAAGGTGCATCTCCTTGAAGTGCACCCATTGCTGCTGTACCTGCAACACTCATACCAAAATCCATTACACCATCAACTACTTTTTCAGCACTGAAAGAGTCTTTAATATTTTGAGCAAGTTTTTCTCCATAAGACATAGGTTTAGTTATTGCTACATTTCTAAGACCTACATCAGGATTTGAAAAATCTACAGATAACTGGTCTCTAAGCATAGATGTATCAGGTTTAAAACCCGGAGAAACATTTGCTAAGTTTTGTTGGAAACCTGCAGTCGGGTCGCCTAATGAAAGTGGGTCAGGCATTCCAAATCCTTCTGGTCTAAATGAAGCAAGAGTAGAATCTAAACTGCCTTGACTAACTCCAGTAGCTAAATCAAACTTAGGTTGAAGATTACTTATATCTGATGTAAAGTCAGTAATACCAGAAGTATTTATATTTAATTCAGGTAAAGTATAAGTATTTAAACTTGATACAGGTTTGAATCCATCAGCAGTCTTAGCAAAAGTAGCACCTATTTCATCCATAAATATAGTGTCTGGTTTTAAAGGATTTACGTCTGTTAAAGTTCCTCTAGGAGTTGCAGATAATCCTGAATCTGCGATAGCTGCAGAAACATCTGTTGGTGCAGTTACGTCTGTACTTATTTGACCTGTTCCTGTTATTTCTCTCATTTCTTGGTAGTCAGTTAAATTTTCAGCAAAATTATCACCGTAAGCTGAAGCATCTAAAGTGCCGTCTGCTCCCATAGCATCTAATTTACCTTGAGTCAAATCAAGACTTTCTCCTCCAGCTTTTGCAGCTTGAGCTTGTTTAATTTTTGAACCAATTCCAGCAAAGGCAGCTCCAGTTGCAGCACCGAATGCTCCAGCTTTTAAAGCATCTTTAAAGCTACCACCAGCTAGAACAACTCCACCTGCTCCCATTACTGCACCACTAATCGCACCAGTAGCCACGGCAGCAGCAGTTACTCCTAATCCTCCTAAAGCAGGTAACGCAGCAATAGCTCCGGGTAACATAACGGCTGCTGTTATCATTAAACCTAGCCGTACATATTTGTTTCTAGTTAGTTCTTTAACTCCTTTAAAAGTTTTCTTTTGAATTTTTTTAACTAAATTAACAGCCTTTTTAACTCCTTTAGCAACAGTGCTAATTTGTTTCTTAACACCACCATATACTTTTTTTCCAACTTTTTTTATATCGTCAAGTATTCCCATTATATTCTCCTATGATACATCGTCTGATAATGCTAGTATTAAACTTTCTAAACCTGCAGTATCTTTATAACTAGCAGGGTCGGCAGCTAGTGCTGTGTTTAGTAAAGCACTTATTCTTGCTTTTTGATTGTCTGCATATCTAAAATCAAAGTCAGCTTGGTCTCTAAGCTCTTGCCAAATAAAAGCTTGTGCTTGAGTACTTAGATTAAAAGCATTCTGAGCATTCTGTAAATTAACTGCATTTTGTGCTGCAGTGTTTGCAGTATTAGCTTGTCTTCGCCACTGAATGTTACTAGCTTCAACAGTAGCAGCATTCTGTGCATTCCATTGATTTCTAGCAAAATCTTGATTAGCATTAAACTGGTCAATCTGTGTAGCTAGTTGTGAGTTTAATCTATTTACTTCTGCAGTTCTACCAGCATCTCTAGCTGCAGCAGCGTTAGCTTGAGTAGCATTAAATTCAGAAATAGCATTTGTTTGAGCTGCATTAAACTGATTCATTTGTGCAGATAAGTTAGCCATAAATTGCTCTGTTTGATTTGTACTGGTAGCATTAAACTGTGCAGCAGCATTTTGTGAAGCTTGATTAGTTAGCATTCTTTGCTGGTCTTGTTGAGCTCTTAATATATTTACTTGTTGCTCTGCATTTAAATTGGCTAAGTCTACTGATAAAAAAGATTTTGCATTTTGTATAGCTAACTTTGTATTTGCATCAGCCTCTACAATATTTGCTTGAGACATTAATACAGCGTTTTGAATAACGCCTTGCTGTTCTGCTGTAGCATTTTGTAATGAAACAGTTTGTAAAAATTTACTATTAGCTAAAGAAGTTTGTTGGTCAGCAGTAAATTGTGCTAAGTCTAATCTAAAAACATTGTTAGCATTTTGCAATGCTGTTTGTTGTTGAAACTGAGCATTAGCTAAAGCTTCTTGACTTATTAAAGTTTTTTCTTGTGCTACTGACTGTTGTATAGCTTGAGCATTAGCTTGAGCAATCGGAACTGAAGATTGTATTATAGTATTTATTAAATTATCTCTACCCACTGTAGAAGCTGACATACCTCTTTGAGCTAACATTTGCTCTACAGCAGCTACTGCAGGTTGTGCCCATGTAGGTATTTCACCATTTTCAATTCCTTTTAATAAAGTATCTAATTGATTACTAACTAAGGCTTCTTGTGGTAAACCTTCGATTACACCTCTCTGTGCTTCAGTAAAATCAGTTAGCCTATCTTCCAGTGCTTCAGGATTATCTCCTAACGCAGTAATTGTTGCTTCATCTAATCCAGCAGTTCTTAATTGTTTTTTAGCTCTAGTAACTCTTGCTAATGTTGTACCACTTGCTTGAGCTGCAGTAGCGATAGACTGTGGACTTATTTGACCTACTACTCTTTGAGCAACTGCTCCTTCTTCTACTTTTACTTCAGCAGGGTCAATAGGTTGTATTCTATCTACCCCTGCAATTTTAGCAAGTTCTTCATCAGCTAGTGTTGTTTGTGCAGCAGTAACGGCAGGAGCTTGAGTTATCTGTGCAGGTTGAATAGTACTAACTGGAGCAACTGTAGGAGTAGTTACAGTTTGTGGAGGTTGTATAGTTGTAACTTGTTCTGCAGGAGTTGTAGCAACTTGAGTTTGACCTACAGTAGTAGCTGTAGGCATTGTAGTAGTCTGCTGTGGCATATCAGCATTTACTTGCTGCACTTCAGGTATTTGACCACCAACAGGAACTTGACCTGCTTTAGCCTGTTCTAGTTCAGCTCTAGTAGCTGCTTTTTGTTCTTCTGTCAATACCATTTGTTGTCCTCGTGCTTGTATTTGTTCTGGATTTATATTTAAATTTAAATTAAGAGGGTCTGAACTATAGGCTTGAGCCATTTGTTGACTAAAGGAAGTTCCATACCCGCCATCGTTAAATTTTTCTCTTGGACCGTCTTTAGAAACTTGACCACCTTTGCGATAGTCTTGACGTTCAGAACTAGTACCTGCTCTTTTGTACTTTTTCTTCATATACTATTTTACCTTAATTCAAACAGTTTGTCAAGCTTTTCATCTAATTTATCTAGCCTATCTACTAAGTCTTTCATAACTGCTCTAGACTCACTTTTAGTAACATAGTCTCTAGCTATTTCTTCTCTAGTTTTATTTAACAAAATATCAATACGTTTATTTTCTTGAGAGTTTTGTCGAATGTTGTAGAGTATTGGAGCTAGGACTAATGTTATAAAAGCATTCCAAATCAGATACGAAGATAGTTCCATATTAGCCTACCTGTTTAGTTTGAACTGTTGGTGTAACTAACTCAGCTATATTTGCATCAAGACCAGCTTTTATTTCTGTAATCTTATCTGCACCCATAGCAGCTTCAACCCAACCTTGTACATCACTTGCAGTTAAATCTGCAAAAGCTGTAAAGCTTGATAAGTCTGAAGTGTCTAAACCTATTGAGCCATATACTGTAGAAGCAGCAGCGACATCATTATCACTCATATCTTTAACAGTATTAGTATCATCAGTTCCAGTAAGTCTCCAGTGGACATTAAAAACAGTATCAGCGTTGCTGTCTATTTCTTTAACATCTACAGTGCTTACATTCCATGTGTAGTTAATTGCCATTTTATTCACCTCCTTTCAGTGTGTTAATTTTAGATTGTAAGGCTTCAATCTGTTCTTGTTGTTCTTTAATTGCTTCAACTAATAAACCAACAGTATTGCCATAATTTATGTGTTTATATTTTTCGCCATTATCATCACCAATTAAAGTATCTTCTCCTACTGCTTCAGGTAATATTTCTATTAATTTATCAGCAGAAAGTCCTGTATTCACTGTACCATCTTTTTTATATTTCCATGTAAGACCTTCAAGCTGCCTAACTTTATATAAAGCATTTGTAATTGGTTTAACATTTTCTTTTAATCTCATGTCTGATAAAGATTGATTACTTAAAAAAGAACCTACACATTTTGCATTACCACCATTAGCAAATTCAACACTAATTGTACCTTGTGGATAAAATTCTAAACTTGAACCTGCTTTACCTATAAAACCTGTACCACCTGAAGTAGTTAAATCTATATATAAAGTATCACCACCCCCTGCTGTTTGAAATTTAAAATTAGTACCAGCACCTGATGCTTTTGCATGGAATATATATTCAGGTGCGGTTGTGCCAATACCAACCTTACCATCAGATTTTATTCTCATTCTTTCTGCTGCAGTACCACCAGAAGCTTGAGTAATAAAAGCTAAATCAATATCATCTGTGCCATCTTTTTTAGCTGTGATAGATATAACATCACTACTTTGACTAAATTTTAAATTTGCTATTGAAGCAGCTCCTATTTGAAAACTTCCATCAGCATTAAACTGCGAAGTAGAACTTCCATTATTAGTAAAAAGTTGTAAAAATCCTGATGATGAAGAGTTTCCTACATAAGCATTTTCTCCAGCCATTTCTAAATGTAAATCTGCATTAGAGTTTTTTACATTCAGCACAGGACTTGATGAAGCAAAAACTGTTAAATTTCTATTTGGACTTGAAGTACCAATTCCAACTTTTCCATCAGAAGCAATTTTCATTCTTTCTGAGCCGTTAGCAAAAAATTCTATTCCTGCACCAGAGATAGCTGTAGCAATAGCCAAGTTAGTAGTATTATTTATAAAAAATGAACCATAAGATGTACCTGAACCTGCTAAAACTAATGAATGACCTGAATCATGGTCTAATATAATATTTTGTGCAGCATCAACAGTTAAGCTTCCACTTGATAAATCTATTTCTGTACCATCAATAGTAATATTATCAATTTCTACACCTGCATCAGATACAATTTTTGGAGTAACTGTTAAACTTGTAGAATCTAATACCATTCGTTCAGTACCACCAGTATCAAATCTAATTTTATCTTCATCAGAACTTTCTTCTACTTGAATTTTAGTATCAGCATCAGCATCTTGTACAGTAGTAGCAGTACTGATACTTGTAGTAGTTAAAGTAATACATTCTACTTTTACACCAGTTGGCGGTGCTGTTGAAAATGTTAAAGTTGAGCCTGAAACTGAGTAAGTATCTTTATGCTGTAGTACACCATCTAAAGTTACAAAAGTAGCATTTTCATTTGTTGGAGCTACACTTAAAGATAGTGTAGTATCAGAACCATCTCCTGTCATCGTATTTATTACAGGAGCAGTTCCTCCTCCACCACCAGCTATAGCACCCCATTCATCTGTATAACCTTCAAAGCCACCGGTAGTTGAATTATATCTAAAGTAACCTGCAGCAGGACTTCCCGGTCTTTGAGCTGTAGTACCTACTGGTACATGTATTGAATCTGTATTAGCACCTAAGTCTAATGATACATCTGGTGAAGTTTGATTAATACCTATTCTATTTTCACTTACATCTACAAATAAAACACCACTATCTACATTAACATCTCCTGAGAACGTAGCTGTTGTAAAAGTTGTAGGAGTAATATTAGCACTACCATCAAAGCTTACTCCACCAATAGTTCTAGCAGTTGTTAAAGTAGCTGCAGAACCTGTAGTATTTTGGTTAAGAGTTCCTACTGTTAAGTCTATAGTGCCGTCTGAGTCTTCATAAGCTACAGTAATACCGGATTCAGTATTAGAACTGAACATAGCTCCTACTGTATCTTGTACAACTTCTGTTAAGTCTATGTTTGCAGTACCATCAAAAGATACTCCATGAATAGTTCTAGCAGTTTCCAAAGCTGTCGCAGTTGCTGCGTTACCTGTAGTATCTGCTGAACCACTGAATGCAAAATCTAATGTACCGTCTGAGTCTTGATAAGTTACTGTAATATTTGTTTCAGTATTACTAGATACCATAGCACCTACAGTATCTTGAATAACTTCAGAAAGGTCTATATTAGCTGTACCATCAAACGAAACACCGTGTATTGTTCTTGCAGTTGCTAAAGCTGTGGCTGTATCTGCTAATCCTACAGAAATATTAGCTGTACCATCAAAGCTTGTACCACCAATAGTTCTTGCAGTTGCTAAAGCTGTTGCAGTAGCTGCTAAACCTGTAGTGTCTTGATTAAGTGTGCCAATTACAAAGTCTAATGTATTATCAGAGTCATCATAAGTAACTGTAATACCAGTTTCAGTATTACTTGTTACCATTGCTCCAACAGTATCACTAATTGTTTCTGCTAAAGTAACTCCACCAATAGTAATTGCATCGGCTTCCAATGTTCCGTCTATGTCTGCATCACCTGATATGTCAAGTGTAGCTGCATCAAGCTCACCACTAATAGTAATATTTCTACCACCAGTTATGTCTTTGTTTGCATCTGTTATAATAGCTTTACTTGCTATTACTGTTCCATTGGTAATTCCATCTATAAGATTAATGTCTGCAGCACTTGCTGTAACACCATCTAAAATATTTAACTCTGCAACTGTTGAAGTAATACCATCAAGAGCATTTATTTCTGCTGCAGTAGCTGTAACACCATCAAGGATATTAAGTTCTGCTGCAGTGCTTGTTACACCATCTAAGATATTTAACTCTGCTGCAGTTGAGGTAACTCCATCAAGTATGTTTAGTTCTGCTGTCGTTGAAGTAACTCCATCTAAAAGATTAAGTTCTGCAGCAGTACTTGTTACACCATCAAGGATATTAAGTTCAGCAGCAGTTGAAGTTACTGTAGTGCCATTAAGAGCAAGAGTATCGATTTCAGCAGTACCATCAATAAATATGTTTCGCCATTGTTGTGAAGAACTACCTAAGTCATAAGTGTCATCATCATCAGGAATAATGTTTGAGTCTACATCAGCACCAAATACTACATTATCAGTAGCAGCATCACCCATGGTAATTGTGCCACCATTAAAAGTTGTAGTACCTGTGACTGTTAAATTACCGCCTACTGCAACATTACCTGTAGTTGTAATTGAATCTATATAAGCATCTTTAAAATATAATGAACTTGTTCCTAAATCAACATCACTATCAGTAACTGGAAGTAAAGCACCGTCTTGTAATCTTATTTGCTCAACTGCAGAAGAAGAAACCTCTACATAAAATCCCCATCTATTATTTGTACTATCTACAACTATTTTGTTTAGAAAATCTAAATCACCAATAGTATGAATATTACCACCTTGTCCAGCAGTACCATCGTGTCTGTGTCCAGTAGAACTTGCACTACTTGAAGAGTAAGCGAAAGCATTTACTAACTGATTATATTCATCATTAAACAAAGCTGCAGTTATAGTATCGCCATCTGCAAATGTACTTTGTCTTGTGTATGTTTGTGCCATAATTATCTCCTGCCCGAAGGTATAAAGTCTACATAAAGTCCGTTAACTGTGTAGCTTGGTTTAGTATCGTTACTAATAACTGTAAAATTATTACTTGTACCACTGCCTTGCAAAGGTACTCTTATCATTGGATTGTTTTGTCCAGCAAATTTATTTGTATTAAATACTGCACCACCAAATAATGAAGGTGGATTTACAACTCCTAAGTCAAATAAATCTGTTGGTTGTGGTACATCTGTACTGTTGTAATCAAATTTAACTTGTACATCAGGTTCTACAATACCTTCTGTTGCCATAGAAACTCTAAGATAATGTAAAGTTTTTAAAGTTCCTAAATCACCATAATCATAATCTGGTGTAGTATATCTTGCTAAAATAGCAGTACCATTAAAGTCATCACCAGTATCGTGTTGATAAATATTACCATTAGTATCACCGTGATAATATTTTTCAATACCAGTATTGTCAAAACCAGAACCAATAGCAGTAACTTCTAATCCTCTAGTTTCTGACCACTCAAAACCATTAGGTCTTAATGTACCAATAATTCCTCTCTGCGTACTATCAGCAGCTCCAGTGTTTGTATAAAATAATCTATATTGTGATTTTTCTCTCAGCACTACACTGGTTATTGTGTAAAGATTTATACTTTCAGCTAAGTCACTTACAATATTTTGTATGCTACTACTAACAGTTCCCAACTCCACATCTCCAATTCTTGCTGTACCAGCTACTGTTCTTAATCCATCTGGTGCTAAAAATATTAAGTCACCGGCAATCTCTTGAATACTATGACCACTTAAACAACCTACATTTTTAGTAACTGGTATTACAGCAACTGTACTAGAATTATTTATATTCTGTAGTTTAAATATTGAATTTTCACAAAATATAAATAATTCGTTACGGAAACTTTTAATACCTTTTATTTGGTCTTCCAATGCAATAGAACCAGAACCAGAACCTGAAAAAGATAATGGGTCTAAAGTTGAACTATAAAATATAGTATTTAAATTATCTTCAACTCCAGCAGCTATTAAGTGTTTGTCATGTACTGTTACATACTCAACTGACTTTGTACCTGTTACAGTTATTTCACCAGCAAAAAAAGTTCTAGTATTTATATTAGCACCTGTACCTTCCATTCTAAAAAAGAAAGGTTCGTTAGCTCCATCAGAAATAATTAATGTACCGTAATCTGATGTTGCACTTTCAAACAAAGCAAACTGGCATTGTCCTTGTCCAGTTCTAGCAGCAACACTACGACCTGTAAAAGCTGTATGGTCATCGCCACTACCAGATACACTAGCTCTATTTATTTCTAACCAACTTGTACCAGTCTGACTAAAATAAATACTTGTACCTGCACAAACAACTACACCATCGGCATAAGGTATTGCACCTAAGATAGTTGTTGAACTACCTGTAGGTTGTACGGCACTACCACCACCAAACTTTGTAAAGCCATTGATACGTCTATAACCACCCTTGGTAGAAACTTCAAAGTTTTTTAACTCAGTTGCTACACCGGGAGTTTTAAGCAAGTCAATAGCATTTGATGAAGTAACTAGACCTCCAGCACATGCTACTGTATAAGGTTGACTTCTACTCATTTATTTTACTTTCTAGTTCCTCTACTTTTGCTGATAGTTCTTGGATTGCTTTAACTGCCATCCACATAATTTGTTGCTCTTTAACTCCTAACCTTGCTTCATCTCCTTCTCCTTGCTCAGTTACAAGAGCTGGAAAATCTGTTTGAATATCTTGTGCAACTACACCTAAATTTGTAGGCTCACTATCTTCTTGTTCTTTATAGCGAAAAGTTTTTAATTGTAATTTTTTTACATTGTCTAACTGTGCTGTTGCATTGTTTATGTCTTTCTTCATTCTTTCATCAGAATAATTAAAGTCATTAGTAGTAAAATTACCGATACCGCCATTTGACATTATTACAGCTCTATTAACAGCCGAACTATTTACACTATCTCTGCATTTTAAAAATTCTGAAGTTCCGTTATTTGGAGTGTATCCAAAATCTACTCGTACACCTTGTGGTGGACTGCTACTAGGATTAGAGCCGTGAAAAAATCGACCTGCAAATACAGTTCCTGTGGTTTCTTGAACTTCTAATTTTGTAGTTGGTGAAGTAGTACCAATACCAACATCTCCCCCATTAAAGTAAGAATCACCATTACTATCAAATCTTATATCTTCGTTTTCAGAACTATCATAAATACTAAATCTGCCATGTCCTGATATTTCTGTTGCAGCGTGTAAGTTTTGTGTTGATGTACCACTTTTTAAAACTCTAAAAGCAGTTGAAGTTGCACCTGAAGATACAACATCAAGTACAGCTTGTGGACTTGTTAATCCAATACCAACTTTACCAGCAGAAGTAATCCTTATTTTTTCTGAAGTACCGCTTCCAAATGCTAATGGCGATGCTTGGTCTTGACCATCAATACTAAATAAAGTTGAAACTCTTGCAGAAGCACTATTACCATAAACACTATTTATAGTAATACCACCTGCATTGTTAGTATCTGAACCAGCAATTCGCATTACATTTTCATTACCATTACTAGAAAGACTGCCATTAACATCTAATTTAAAAGCTGGACTTGTAGTGCCAATACCAATTCTTTCACTACTATCAATAGTTATAGCCGTAGCATCAGAACTATCAGAAACTCCTGTGTCTAATAAGTTTCTTGAAATTTTTGTTAATGCCATATTATTCCTCTAGTGTTTAGTAATAAAGCCTGTCATCTACCATAGTTCTTGGGGTAGGATTAATTAAACTTGACTTCATGTGTTTTAATGATTTTTTATAATCTTCTAATGCAAATGCAGCTTGTTGTGGACTTTCTTTAAATTGCCATACATAGTATCTAACTCTAGCTGTAATTACATTACTGTATTGTTCTGGAAAAACTATTTCGTCACCAAAAGCACTTAATGCTGTTGGTCTATTAAAAGCATAAAAATGTATGTTATAAACTTTGTCTGGTATTGGACTTAATCCAAACTTTCTACTATCTGGAGATTTAAATACATATTTAGGTTCACCATAAGCTTGAGTATTTGCATCATCAGCATTTTCAGAATCTCTTAAAAATCTTCGCCACTCTTCAAGGTTAATGTGTTTTAACCCATTAGAAACAAATGGAGCTGCTTCACCTGATACATTTATTGTTGTAATGTAAAAGTCATCCCAATCAATAGATGCAAAGTCTGTAGTTAAACTAGAACTGCCATCTTTTAAAGTATACCATCTTTGTCCAGCTACTGAAGCTACAGTTGTGTTTCCATAGAAAGGGTCTGTTGCTCCACTTAGTCCTGCGGAAAAGAACGGTAGTTGTGGTTCTTCGTTTGCCACATCAAAAATAGCTTTGTTTATTGAATCTTTAACAAACTGTTGAAAACCTACAGCACTTGCAAAGTTTGTAGATGTTAAAGGAACTTCGTTTAGTTCTCTAAGTACTTCATTAGTTAAATCTAGATATGTAGTTGCCATTATTTTTTATGAACTTTTTGTATTTTAAAATCTGCTTTTAATGAAGCACCTTTATGTTTAACAAACTTTCCAGTGTGCTTCATAAGCTTGTAACCTTTACCATCTTTCATCCAATGATAACCTTTAGGTGCTTCAACTTTCATGTTAGCAAGGTTTAGCTTTAGACATTGCTTCGCCACCATGTCCATACATAGCTCTTCCACCTTTCATCATTTTCTTTTTAGCCATTCCACCATACATCATTTTTTTCTTTTTATCTTTATCTTTACCGTACATCATTTTATTATCCTTTTTAATTTTTATAAAAAAGGAGAGGTCCGAAGACCTCCCCAAATTTAGTATTAGTCAATACCATAGAATGCAGAAACTAAAGCTTCGTCTCTTAAGACGTTAGCTCCGTATACATGCAATCCACGAACTATGTCACCAAACGAAGTTGGGTCTCTCAACACTTCTGTTGAAAGAATAGTTTGTGCAGTAGCTGTAGATGAGATATGTCCAGCCAAACATTTACCAGCAGCATTAGATGTTGCAGCAATGTTGTTTGATTTGTACATGTCAAATCCACGAAGTTTACCACTTGATACTAAACCATTTCTAATTGAGCCTTGACCTGCGTTGAAGTCTACAGACAGCAATTTAGAAGATGATTGACCTAGTACTTCATAGAAGTCAGGACTAGCAACGAACCATCTACCTTCTTCAGGTACATTTTGTTCGTCTAATAGTCTAGCCATTCTAGCCATTAAGTCTAGAGGGTCAGTCTCAGATGGACCTAAGTCAGCAGCACCAGAGCCATCGAAGACTCCTGTACCTAAGTCAGTTGCACTGTCAGCACCTAAAATGTGATTAGGTGAAGAAGCAGAACAACCGGCAAACATCTCGACTAAGACAGCAGCATCGTATGCATCTTTAAGAGCATAAGCGGCTGATGAAGTAGCGACTTCTTTAAAGTTAACGTGAGACATATTAGTTTCAATATCATCAACGATGAATTTGAAAGCATTAGCTTGGTCAACTACCAAAGAAGCTTCTTGGTCAGTTAGTCTAGTTTCAGTTGTGTCAGAATTTCTAGTATACGCTGATACAGAAATTACTGGCTCTTTGATAATCTTTACAGAGTCTCCAAACGCTGATATTTCTCCAGCGTAATCAGTGTTAGTGATAGCTTCAACTACCGAAGACTTTCTGAAAAAGTTTAAAACCTTTTTAGAATAAATCGAAGGTAGGAAAAAACTATTAGTTTGTCCACTGACGGAGTTTGCAAAGTTAGCATCAGTATCCGTTCCGGGTTCAAAAAATTGAGCCATGGGATATTCTCCTGTGTTTTATAGTTATTTAATGATTCTGCCTTGTTGCATTGCTTCACTAATTTCACTTTCGTGTTTATCAAATTCAGCCATGCTCATTGCAGCAATCTCCTTTTCAGACCATATCTTTTGCTGTGCAGGTTCTACGCTTGTTGTTTTAGTAGATACCATATCAGCGGCAGACTTAGTCTTTTTAGAAGATGACTTTATCTTATTAGGAGTAACTTCCATACCTATATCTTTCTTAAATAAATCTATTGCACGACTAGCTAAATCGGCATCGTCAGCATTTTTGTATATCCAGTCTTGGATAGACTCTGGCTGTTCTTTTGCCCATGTATGAAAATCATCACTGTTTCTAACATCGTCAAAATCAGGATGTCTTTCTAGTAACCTTTTTTCTGCTTCTTGTTGTGATATTTCTACTTCACGCTGTTGGAGTTTACTAAGACGTTCTTCTAGAACTTTTGCCTTAGATTCACTTTGCATGTGAGCAACTGTTTCTACAACTTCATAAACATCAGGATATTGTTGCTTAAATTGTTCAAGTTCTTCTTCGGTTTTAGGAGCTTCGTAATCAGTTTTATTTTTAGTAGCTTCTTCAAGTAGTTCCTGTTCCCTAGATTTAAACTCATTAAGTTTAGAATCATAATGTTTTTTCAAATCATCATAACGTTTTTTATAGTCAGGTTTTTTATAAGGAGCTTCTTTAGCTTCTTCCTGAATAGCTTCTTGAGGTTCTGCTACAGCTTCAGTAACTTCGTTACTTTCGTTTGTAGGTTCTTCAAAAAACATTTCGTTACTTGATTTAAAAGGTTTATCCTCACCGTCATGCCAAGATTTTTTTAAATTATAAGGATTGGCTTGTTCCTCTTTTCCGACTTGTTCAGTCATTTTCTATCCTCCTACTAAGGGCTTCGTTTAACAAGGTAGCTGCGGTGTGCACTTGCAGGGCTTGTCTTGTAAAGGTCGCCTTTCGGTTGTTATATTTTGATAAAGTGCCTATTGCTAGGGTAGCTTTATCCCTTGTTAGCTCCTTACATATGGTCTAGTAGAAAGCATAGATTTTTTAAGTTCGTCTCCAACTAAGTCTTCTTCCTCTTGCATTCCTGCTTGAGGACCGACTGTTTCTTTGGTAACACGAATATTTTGCTGTACAGGTTGTTGTTCAACCGGCATAACATTTTCTTCTTCCATTAAACCACCTTCTTGAGCTGGTTGTCTTTCTTCTGCTTGAGCTTCAGCTTGTTTCATCATAGACATTAAATTGTCTGCTCCGATAACATCTACAGCCTTTGCAGTAAAGACAAATTCACCGTCAGATAACCTTGCGGGTATACTGTCGGAGACTTCTGACCCCGGACCTTCAACAGGTCCAGAGCCTGAAAATTCCATTGCAACTTCCATAACTTTGTCAAATAACATGCTGAGTTGTGGGTTTGCTTCTAATTCTTGCATGAGCATTTCTTCTTCATTTTCATCTAATGCTTCATCTATTAAAAAGTCTATATAATTATCTTCCATCATTTCGTCTGGAGCTTGAGACTCTTCTATTGCTTGTTGTTCTTGTAATTCTTCTTCGGCAGTTTCTGCAACTGGTGACATCATATCTGACATTTGATTTTCCATGTCAGGTGTTTCTTCTGTTTGCATCATGTCTGCCATTTGGTCATCCATTAACATACCACCTTCTTGTTTACCTTCTCTTAACATTTTAAAGTCTTCACCAGTAATATCACCGTCATTATTTTTATCTAATTCTTTTTGACCACCAGCTAATCCACCGGTTGCCAGTTTTTCTTTTTCTTTTTTTGCATCATCTTCTATTAATACTTCTCTAACTATACTTTCTACTCTTTTTTTAGTAACATCAGGATTATTTTTAATTATATTCAACATTGCTTCGTCTCTAGTTTTTACGTTTTGTAAAACTGATAACATTCTACCTGCTGAATCTCTAACTCCTTCTTCATTAAATTTTTCAAGATTAAATTCTGTATCGGGTGGAGCATCTCTAGTAAGTAGACTAGGCTCATTTAAAGTTTGTAATCTTTTAGCTAGTTCTTTATCTGCTTTTTTATCTTTTGGATTTAAAGGTTCCATACTATTCTTTCCTATTTAGTGCTTCTTTAACCTGCTCCGGTAGGGATTCCAACCGTGCCAGAGAAGCTATCCTCCCCTGCAACCGGAACATCTCCGATTCCGATGTTGCCACCGCCAGTGCCTGTAGCTCCAAGGTCTTGAGGTTGGACAGGTGTTCCTGTAAGACCTCCCATACCTGCTGGTTGTTGACTACCGGGTTCAGTTTCCTCGCCTGTGTTTTGTTGAGCATTTTGCATTCCTATAATTTGTGCCATGATAGCTGCTTCCTCTGGGTCATTCAGAATTTCATCTGGGTCGAGGTCTAAGCTGTAGGCAAGTTCACTAACCAATTTAGATATTTTAACAAACGGTGCAATAGCAGGACTTTGTGCAGTTTGTAAGAACATAGTAAGTCTTTGACTTCTAACTTCTTTTTGCATCAAGCTATTTGTACCAGTTGCTCTAACTTCTAAATCACCTGCCACATCTATCTTACCTTCAAAAAACTGCATGTTCCATTGAAAGTAAGACTCTCCTAGTGGCTTTAGTAAAAAGTCATCAAGATTTTTAACGACTGTTTTTATGTTTAAACTTGCTGCTCCTAGTAACATTGACATACCTGAAGCAGTCCTTGTCATACTTTGAACTCCTGTTTGTCCATGTGAATAACTTGGAATACCAGTTTGTTCATCAGCAAGTTGTCTAAACCGGTCAAACATCATCATATTTTCTGGTGCTGTATTCGGAAACTTCAGACCGTAAATAGATTGACCGGGCATCCCTGCTTGTCTTCTAAAGATTTTACCGGGATAGACTTCCATATTTTGCCCACCTACCAAAGCTGATTCATCAACATCAAATACTAATGAACCTGCTAATGCTAAGTTATCAATAGCCATACGAGCATGACCATTCATAATTTGTTGAGAATCATTCATATTCTCAGCTACTCCTATACCAAAGAAATTGTAAGGATTTCTTTCGTAAGGAAATGCACTGTAAGGTATACGGTATGGTGTAAAAGGATTGATTACTGCTCGTAGTAATTTATCACCACATACCCATGCATTAATTTGTACTTCATCTAAGTCATCTATAGATTCATCTAATTCCATTCCAACTTCTCTAGCATACTCGGCATCCATGATACCCCAATATTCAAGTACTTCAAAGTTAGCTGTGTAGCTATCGTCTACTTTATAGTCATCTCTTAAATGAGCTTCAAAATCTTTATCTTCGTAGTTTGCTCCTTTTTGAATACATTCTCTAATAGCATCCTCATCGAAGTAAGGCATATTTCTTAACTGCCTTAACTGACTACGATTCATTTTATGTCTGTGAACTACATACTCACATTCATCTATGTTTGTTGCTGCAGGGTCTGGATAAAAATCCCAACAACTTACAAACTCAATTCTAGGTACTCTAACTTCTAAAGGGTTGTATTGTCTTTCACCGCTTTCATCTGTATCCCACTTATGAAGTTTTTTATTAAAGTTAAAAGGTCCTTTAATAATTCCAGTACCTAATAATGAAGATTCTAATAAAGCATTTCTTATCTCTGAACCACCATTAGATTCTTCTATTTGGTCATGGATTAATTTTTCCATTCTTCTTGCAGTTTTTTCTGCAGGAGAAACTTCAGGTATTTGTGGATTAGGCGTTAATCCTTCCTGTAACATTCCCTGTTCATCTGCTTGAGCAATAATATCATCCTCAAACATTCCAGTGCCTAATGTTGCACCAGCTTTTAAAGTTTTACCATCGCCTTCGTAACCAACATTATAAATATTTTCAACTGGGTCATCTTCTAATCTATTACCAATATTATCTGGTACATTAGATTCTATTCCCATCTGTGGATTTTGTGTATCTAGGTAAGCATTTTCTTTCTCACCTTCAGGTATTTTAGTTTCTGCAATACCTATTGGAAATTTACCTGTACCAAAAATAACATCTACTAATTGTCCAAAAGCAGCTAATACTTTTGTCTTAGTTATCTTAACAAATATTCTAGATTTTTCAGATTCTCTAAATTTTACAGACCTGTTATATAACCCTCTATAATTTTCATAAGCTTTAAGCCATCTTGTCTCGTCACCGTCACGAGCTTCTTCTGCTAAAGCAAATCTACTTTTAACAATGCCAACTAAATTAATTTGTTGGTCTTCTTCTAAAGATAAAGTTTTACCAGCTTCACCCTCTACATCTTCGTAGATATTATCTGCTGTTAAAAATGTATTGTCGTTTTCTGCCATTATCAATAACCAAAATCTGAATCAGCAGGTTTAAACATATCACGTTTAAAACCTCTTAACCTTTCTAATGGGTTCTCCATTCTAGGTCTGCTCATTATCATATATCTCAACGCATCATATGCGTGGTCAGAAGCGTGAGTATCCACATCTTCTGGATTAGTTTTTGATAACGGTATACTTTGTAACTCTCTTATTAAGTTTGGGCAAGTATTAAATATCTGCAATTTAGGTCTACCGTTATCTTTTATTTTTAAAAATTCATGTATTTGAATTTTACCTTGTATACGATTTTTGTCAGCTCGTCTTAACTTATGACCTGCTCGTAACAAAGCTTCTCCAACGGTAGGACCAGTAGTACCTGTTCTAGCCCAAGCTGCAGTATCTAATACACCATTTACTGAAAATGGGTCTACCACTTCCATATCTGTTATTATACTGCCTAATTCTTCTCCTGTCAAGCCTTTTTTGTATAATTCTCTATAAATTATTAAAGTTCCATCATTTACATCAATAGTTCCCCATAAACAACAGCTTTCAGCAGCATAACCATAGTCAACTCCCTTTGTTCTTTCCCACGGTAAAGGTATCTCAAACGGTGGTATTACATGTACTAAGGGGTCAAATTCTACAAAAGCAGCACCTTCAGCTACATCCCAATTACCTTCTAACAACTGTCTACGTTGTATTGGCGGTAGTGAGTTTAGCATTTGTTCATAAATACCATCCTCTGCTAAGTATGGATTATCTGCTAACTTAGCTGGAATAAATTTACGAGTTAATCCATCAGTACCTAAAAAACTTTTATTAGATTCATGTGGGTCTATGTATCTACGTTTTACCCATGTAGAACCAACACCACCGGGGTTAGCAGTGCAGCGTAAATAAGTTTTAATTTCAGGGTCAGTTGTTCTTAGCCTAGATGCTAGATAGTTCCAACTAAATTCTGTAGGTAAGTGCGTAATTTCATCAAAGCCAATCCAAGAGTATGCTTGTCCTTGATAACGATAAACATCTGCATCTCTTTCTAAGAAACCAAACTCTATCTTTGCACCACTTGGAAAGTTCCAAAGTTTTTCTACTTCTCTAAACTTAGCTCCGGGAAATGCTTGAGGGTATAGTTCACGAGATTTATCAATCATCTCTCGTAGTTCTGGCATAGACCTACGCAGTATTAAAGCACGATGGGCTTTACGATGAGCATAACGTAATGGGTCAACAATCATTGCATATGATTTACCACCACCTGCAGCACCGCCATACAATACATCTTTTTCGTCTGCAGCTAAGAAATCTGTCTGTGGTCCATCGTTAGCGTTAAAAAGAATGTTAGCATCTTCTAAATCTTTTTTAACAGTAGCAGGTAATTTATCTAACTCATCAGTAGTGGCAGTATTTTTTTCATCACCACTTAAATCTTGTAAAGTATCTTTTTGTTTTTTTAAAGACTTACGAGCATTGTTAAGTTTCTGCTCAATCTTTTTAATGTTCTTTTGTTTTCTAGAGACTGCTCGATGAGCTGCAAACTTTGCTTCATCTTTTAAAGTTGGTCTACCGCTTTTTTTTCTAGGTGTACCGTCTTTTTTTAAAACGAAGTTGCCTTCATTATCTTGCAAGTAAAGATGAGGATTCTCTTCCCAGTCTTTCAGTTCGTGTGCCATACTTTTTATCTATGTGTTTTTTTAATCCGGGAGTTGAAATCTTACGTCCTGTTTCATACTCTAGCCAATCTACTGCAGTTTGTAAAGATACTTCTTCGTTGACAATCATATTCTCTACAGTTTGTAAAGCTTCTAACTCTTCTTCAATCGGTTTTAAATGACCAGTAACTTCATCATAGGTATACCCAAAAGGTATAGTAGATGTAGCTCTTTTGATATAACCGTCAGGTAACATGTTCATAATAACTATTATTTAAAATAGGTTCTAAGATTTTCGTAGTAATCTTCTAGTTTGTCTTTTATCTTTTCATAGGTATTAGGGTTTTCAGTTTTTATAACTAATACACCTACAACAACACCTACAATAATTATAAAAATTATGCCATCCATCATTACTTCTCCTGTTTAGATTTAAATATTTTATCCCAATTACTTTCAAACTGCGTTCTTGATACTTCTATTGGTCTTGGTCTAGAGCCTTTTCCTATACGGTTAGGAGTCATCCTAATTGGCTTTTCATCTTTACCTAATTGTGCCATACTATTTTTGATTGTGTGTTCTATGTTCTATTTTAGTTTCCCAGTTTTCTATAGCTTTACGAATACTTTCTTCAGCCAAGACACTACAGTGTAATTTTATGGGTGGTAAATCTAAAGCTGCAGCAATATCTTTATCTTTTATTTGTTTAGCTTCAGCTATTGTTTTACCTTTTAACATATCAACAAACATTGTGCTTGAAGCGATTGCAGAGCCACAACCATAAGTTTTAAACTTAACATCTGATATTATATCATTGTCAAGTTTTAATTGCAACTTCATTACATCCCCACAAGCCGGAGCACCAGCCATACCAGTAGCAACATCAGGGTCGTTAGGGTCGAACCGACCAACAGCATGTTTTTGTGGATTATTCAACACGCTTTCAAATCTATCAACCACTTCTTGTGAGTATGCCATTTTAATCTGCAGTTAGTATGTTGTTTATAAGTTGTATTTCTTTTTCCGTTAGTTTTACCATTTCACCTTATCAGCCCAATATGCTGCTGACATCTTTCCTTTCTTAATGTTTTTTGCATGACGAGCTTTAAAAGATTTACGTTTAGCTTTCATTCTAGCAGATTCACCAGCTTTAGGTTTACCTGCAGTCTCAGCTCCTTTTTGTCCGAACCTAATAGTTTTTATTTTATCACCTTCTTTAGCAACAACTATGTGTGATTTCTTAGGATGGTTAGGAGTTCTTTTAGGTTTATTATAACCAGATACTCCAGCTTTTTTAAGTCTCGAATCTTTCTCACTCATTTTACTTTCCTGTATTTTCTAGTTTTCTTAGCAACCTTCTTAGGCTGTTTAGAATGCTGTTTACCTTTCTTAGTATCTTCTCGTTTCTTTTTAGAAGTTGCAGCATATTCTGCAGCACTAAGACTTTTAATAGCTTTTTCAGGTAAGTAACGTTCGCCAGTCTCTGAAGATTTCTTACCAGACTTAGTACGCCATTTCTGTTTAGTCCAACTTCTAAGACTTCTTTGTGAACTTTTTAAACTCACGATTTATACCCACCACCTTTAGCTTTGTATTGTTTAGCCAACATCTGAGCTTTACGAGCAGACCATTGACCCGGCTTTCCACCTTTGCTACCGGCTTTAATTCTATTAAATAAATTCTTACGCATCGTAGGTTTGGTATAGTTACCAGCTTTATTTACTGTGCTTTTCTTTTTTGTTGTGGTTTTTTTCTTGGGCATAATCAACCTTAAATATTAAATTGTTAACGATATAGTAACTAATACAGAATGAAACAGCAAAGGTAACAAAAAATTCAATCAATGTAACACCTTCTCTTCGTTATAACCTTCAGGCTCTAAGTAATGCATTAAGCCGTCTTCAGTTACAATTTCAGTAAACTCGCCTAATAACGTTAGACCATTTGCTTCGGCAGCTTCTTCAGCCTCTTGTAAAGTTTCAGCAACTATATTAGGTCCAGCAAACTTTTTACCGTGTTGTTCCATCTCAGTCAGATATATCTTCATACTCATCACTCTCTATTATTACATTTTCTTTTTGAGGTAGTATAAAGATACCACCTTGTACATTGTGGTCAACCTGCACCCTGTCAGTCTTACTTACACCCACTCTATCAAGGATAGTTTGAGCTGCTGCAAGTTTCTGACTAGCTTGAGGTACAGGTCTATCAGAATCAATCATTTCGATTAACTTAAAAGCAGCCTTCGGTGCAGACTTGGCAAGTACATCCGAGGCTAAATCAACTACTTCATTTTTAAGTGATTTGATAACTTGATAGTGATTGCCTGAGTATCCTGCAAGTTCTGCAGCCTTTTTAAAGTCACCTTTAGTTTCGACTAGATTGTCTAAAAAACTTTGTTGTTTCTCAGTTAAATTCTTCTTACGAGTTTCTGATAAGTATGTCATACTATAATATTATAGAGACACTTTGCAAGTTTGTCAAGTTATTTTAAAATAAACACGAAAGGTCTTGACAAACGTTGAAAAAAAGTGTACAATATACTTGTATGCCACCCCGGTGCATACCTATAGAATAACATATCCCTATAGAGCTTTTAAAACCTTGTACAACGTACAGGGTTTTTTATTATATAATTAGTGTTAGTTTTATTATAAAGCTTTATAAAGTTTAGGGCATCTGGTTAATACCTTAACTGGGTAGAAATGTATGAGTTTTATATATATATACCCCCTCCCCCCATGTACATCCTGCCCACCCCCTTATAACTAAACTTCTCAAACTTTGCAAGTCTTATAACCTTTAGGAATAAGGATTTCCCTATCACACTTTACAAAGTTTTGCAAGTGAGTTATGTGAAATCTTTGTGAACTTTATAAAACCTTTCTAAGCTTTGAAAACTTTATAAAGTTTATAAAATCTAGTTAATGAAATATCAGAAACCTTGTAAAGTTTATAGAGTTTACTTTTCAACACTTTATAATGGGCTATGGCTACTTCACAAACTTTGAAAGCGTTTAAACTACCCGAACTAAATAGAACCATTCTAAGAGCCGTTTTATATTTGTTAAGGTTTATATCGAAATAAAACTTTTCAACGGTTCTGTGAATGTCAAGAACTTTATAAGCTATATAACTTTTTAATCTAAGGATATTTGGATTTACTAATTTATTCACTTTTTGATTGTGCTTTCAAAACCTATGGTTTAAACTTGTTTCCATAATTTACGGAGTTTTTACTATGGCGACAAAAAAAATGAAAATCACAGCACTTAAAGAGTCTATACTGATTCTTGAAACTGACTTGAGAATGGCTTCTAAAGTATTCGATAAAGATGTTAAAAGAATGCAAGAAGATTCAAGCAAAGAAAATGTTGATAAGCTTCAGAATAGAATCTATGCTGTCCTTAGAGTTGGGGGAGAAATAGAAGCTTTAGAAAAAGAATTAAAATTATTACAGGGGGGCAAATAATATGGCTACAATCAATAAACTAAAATATAATGCTAGGGAATTTGATGTACTTAAAAACAATGGTTATTTCATTGTTATGCACAAAGCGACTGGAACTATTGATAGGTTTAAAGTTAGGGCAGGAAATCATAACGAAGAAATGAGATTGACTTTCAAAGGTTTCATAAACTTAGAAAAGGTTAGACGTGAGAACAACATCGGACAAGCCATCAACGGAAAAGGTACAATAGTAAAAGCTGAAAGACAGAACCAAGTAACGGCAAAAGTTAAGCGTTCAATGGTTCACAATTGTGATGGAAACTTAGTTAGGAACGGGGGTTAAAAATGCTAGAGTTTATATTTCTTTTTATATTTTCTATGACAGTAGTATTTTTAATTGAAAAAAAATATCAAGACGGGGAGGAATAAGCATATAACAAAAAGTTAGGAAGTATGGACTAACTTTAAAAAACCTATACACTTAACAAATAACTTAACAAGGAGCATTATGCAAAACTTAATGATACAAAATAAACTTTTCAACGGTACACGTGAGGAGTATCTACAAAAGGCAAAAGACGAACTTAATGACAGAGTGTTTAAACAGGCGGGATATGAAATCCCAGAAGTTAAAATATCTTGCTCATGGGCATTGGGTACGGCTGATAAAAATAAGAAAACGCTAGGGCAATGTGTGCCAAGAAGTTGGAGCAAGGCAAACATCAACGAGATTATGATTATGCCAACGGTTGACGATAGCGAACAAGTCATTGACACTTTAGCCCATGAATTAGTTCATGCGGTTGATGATAACAAAAGCGGACACGGTGCAGGGTTTAGAAAAATCTGTTTAGCGGTAGGTTTAAACGGCTCGAGTCAAATGCGTTATGCTTGTGCAGGAGATGAGTTAACGCAAACTATAAAAGATATTGTAAAAGATATTGGACTGTACCCGCATAATGAATTGCAGATACACAAACGCAAGAAGCAAAGCACCAGAATGCTAAAAGTATCTTGTACTGAGTGTAACTTTTCATACCGAACAAGCAGAAAAAATATAGGTATGATGGCAAACACTATTTGCAATGGTTGTGGGAGTGATAGTTTAGAAATAGATTGTTAAGTTAAAAGGTTAAGCCCTGTTACCTATTTAAAAACAGGGCGTTTAAACGGAATATAAAATTATGACAATAACAAAAGATAACATTAAACTTGAGGGCGGGGGGTTTTTACCTCACGATACTAGAAACTATAGAGCTTATTTTGAGCATGGTATTAACTTTATTTTTAGTGGCAATAAGTTAGTAGCAATGATAAAAGATGTTGAAATTAATGGAGCAATTACTGATTACTTTGACAGCTTTTACTTCTTTACTGATGAGAATATTATTCCTTATCATGTAAGATTAGCAAAGAAAGATTTGCGAAGATATATCACTAAGCCAACTAAAAACTTTAACAAGAAAGTTAAAAAGCTTTTGAAGAAAGAAAAGCTTTGGAAAAATTAAAGACTGTTTAAACGGAGTATAAATTATGACAATAAAAATATATGTAGCTTCTTTAGAAGCATATAATCAGGGTAGAATGGTTGGAGATTGGATAACTCCCACAGATTATCTAAGCTTTGAAAAGTTTAATAATGCTATCCAAGTCGCCACTGAATACGCTGATGAGGTAGCCGTACATGACTATGACGGCACTAATATGAGCAATGAGTATCCAGACTTTAAAGAGCTTTATTATTTTTGCCAAGCTTTAAAAGATAGTTGGGTAGATGATGAAGTTATCCTAGCTTACGCAGAATATACTGGCGAAGAATTAGATACTGATTTAATAATTAACGCAGAAGAAAATTATGTAGGTACTTACGGTAGCTTTCAAGAATATGCAGACGAATGGGCAGACGAACAGCTTCAAGATAAAGATGATTTTCTTAAAAATTATTTTGATTACGAAAGCCATGCTAGAGATTTAGAATATGATTACATGGTATGTGATGTATCAGATTATAATGTAGCAGTTTTTAGTAATTGTTAAGACTGTTTAAACGGAGTAAAAATTATGAGAGATTGGATAGTACAAAACAAAGATTTTATTTTGGTTATGTCGGTAGCTTTACCAGTACCGATATTTTTTATAATAGCAATGCATATAGCGGGAGTATAAATTATGATAGCAAAACCATACATTAGATTTTTAATGGGAGAAATTTTAAAGAATAGAAACTACCATTACACAATAGAATGCTACGGAGATATAGCAGTTGAACTTACCAGAGATTTAAGTAAGTGTGCTAACCAAAAGGCAGGAGATAAATATAAAGGTGTCAATGCTTTTGATGATTGTAAAGTATACATCTATGATATGTCATTACAAGATGAGCATAGAGATTTAGACGAATGTTGTGTTGGATTTTTAGGCTGGACAAATTGGAATGATGGAGTTGAAAAGCTTTATGATTATTCTATTGACTTAGAAAAGCAAGTGAAGACTGCTAGTAAAAAGTATGAAAGACAAGTAGAGTTTATATAACTATAAGTTATATACTTATTCTACACAAACAATAAAAAGTTTGATATAATTATTACATAACTATGAGGCAATGCTTCATAGAAAAACCACGGGAAGTTATGTGTAAAACATTCGATGACCCTGAGAGATGACTGTAGCGAAGCCTCGCAAAAGGTGGATAGTTTCTAGCCAAGATACTCGGGATAATGAAGACACCTCTAGTCTAGTTGCAAGACCGAAAGGCGATATAAGACTTCCGATTAGTCGACAACGTGTAACGTTTAAACGACACGGCTTGGACTTCGGTGGGCGTGATACCTAAATTAAATAAGTGGGTAATCGGGTGCAAAGTTAGCAGGACTTGAAACCACCTTGAAAGCGTATAAGAAACTGCTACTCTTCGAGAGTTAAATAGATTAGGTTAACAGCCTAGTGAAAGGAGAGTGTAACGGCATACCAACGTTGCACGTAGGAAACAAGAGGCAGTTTAAATACTTGACTCAAACTCGAAACTCTTAGTAGCACGAAGCCAATCAAAGAAGCTGAGATATTTATTTAACTCTTGATTTGTTTTATAACTATAAGCTATATGCTTATGCTACAAAAAGAATTTAAACTATGTTATAATAGTTTCAATAGGTCAAGCCTTGCTACCTATTTAAAAGCAAGGTGTTTAAACGGAGTATAAATGAAACAAAAAATAGCTAACTTTTTAAGAAAGTTAATTAAACTTGATGACTATATAGACGATAGAGTTGTTACTGAAATAGAACAACTTGAAGAATTACTACAAGAAGTTAAAGAGTTATCAGAGTCTAATGAATACGAACTAAATGACAGACCTAACTTCTATGATATGGAAAGCCAAGTAGAAGAACTGGTCAATAATGAAATGGCAGATGTAATCACAAGACTAGAAGCATTGGAGGAATAGTATGAGCCACGAAGTAAATGACAGAGTATGGGAAGATGTTTGGGAAGCAGTAGAGCAAATGTCTTTAGAAGAAGTAAGAGAATTCTTATTGAGTAATTTACATTCTCAAGAAGAAGTAACAAGACTTAACGAGGTTGAATTGCGAGAAGCAGTTGCCGAAGATATGTTTAATTTAAGAGGTGTTTAAACATGACAGATGTTAGATATGTAGAAGCAAAGTATGACACTACCCTTTCATGGGATATTGAAGCCATTGCTGAAAGCGAAGGCTTTGAACTTGAAGATATTGAAAAGGTTGAAGTAGGTAAGTGGGTTACACTACATATTCACTTAAGAGATGGCACGTTTATTTCAAAACAAATAACGCCTGAGTTAGATAATACAGATTGGAAGTGGTCATCAATGGACTCTTATCTTGATGAAGACTGGAATCCAATAGACGAAGATGAACTTTTTCCCGACACTTACGCTGATGAAGAAGTTGTTTAAACAGGAGAAAGTAAATGGAAGTTAAGATAATATCACAGAAGATAACAGAATTTAGGAGGAGATATGAGTAAAGATATTGGCGAACAATTTGCCATGATGAATGAGGTGTCGGCTAAGATTTCTGAGAAAACTTTTGATAAGTTTGTTGAAGAAGCAATGGCTGAGTATAAGAGTGCAGATTTAAATGAATTAAAAATATATGAATTTTTAACAACTAAGATTGCTGAGATAATTGATATGCACTATGACGGAGAACTATAATGTCGTGGGTATTGATAGCATTTTTTAGCATACCAACAACAGCAGTTGTGTTGGAAGATGTTCATGTCTTTGAGTTTCTTTTCAAGACTGAAAAAGATTGTGAAAATTTTTATGTTGAAAATCGTAATGGATTAAAAAGAATAATCAGAGATGAGTATA
>Ga0233397_1000080_pt1 | contig 50096 bp, 56 predicted proteins | sample 35DmetaG_FD_189957 | JGI IMG/M metagenome (GOLD analysis project Ga0233397, IMG submission 189957) | Seawater microbial communities from Monterey Bay, California, United States - 35D | ecosystem: Environmental > Aquatic > Marine > Coastal | place: USA: California | collected 2016-10-20
AAATAGAAGGGTTACCAAATGTTTTATGTGAGGCTATGCTTTGTGAATGTGTTCCCATGGGCAAGGCAGTATTTGGAATTCCAGATGCAATTGGAGATACAGGGTTCCTTTTTACAAAGGATACTCCATTTACAGAGATCATTACTTTTTTAAGGGATAAGCCTGAGGGTTTTGGAGAAAAAGCACGACAACGTATTCTAAAAGCGTACCCTATTGAAAGAAGGAAAGAAGCATTTATTAGGATGTTAAATAATAGAAGTTCCCATGAATAAAAAAGCAGCAATTTTGGCATATCCCAATTCTAATAATCTGGGAGATTATATACAAAGTATTGCTGCCAAGCAATTGTTGAGGGAGCAAGAAGTTGTGGAATTAGATCGAGATAATTTGGATTCTTATTCAGGAGATCCAGTAAAGCTAGTAATGAACGGATGGTTTATGGAAGCGCCTAATCATTGGCCTCCCTCGGAGCAAATTCAACCCTTGTTCATTTCATTTCACCTTAATCCTACAGCACAAAATGAAATGCTAACAGAAAAAGGAATAGCATATCTCAAAAGGCATCAACCAATAGGATGTAGGGATTTACACACTCAAGCTGTACTAGAATCTAAAGGGATTCAGACCTTTTTTTCGGGCTGTTTGACCTTGAGTTTAAAGAGAACGGCCTTTGTAAGCCCCAAAAAGAGAAGAAAGGGAATTGTTGTAATTAGTCCTTTGGAACGTTTATTGCCAGAACCACAAACATTTCGTTTGAATACAACCAATGGTCTTTTTAATATTCTAATACAAACGTTAAAGTTTCCTATTAGATACATTCAATATAAAAGAGCAATGTCTCATTTGAAAGCTTTTTTGGTTTTACAAAAAGAAGAAGTGATCTGGTGTTCTCAGCTCATTGATCGAAAAAGGTTTTCTGAAAAAGAGCGGATCATAGCAGCCACAAAACAACTAGAAAAACTAGCAAACGCCAGCTTGGTTATTACTTCACGAATTCATTCAGCGCTTCCTGCAGTTGCGTTTGAGACGCCAGTCCTTTTTCTTTCAGACGGATTAGAGCATCCCAATCAAAAAAGTCGTTTGGAGGGAATGAACTCTTTTTTCCCAATTCTTACTTCTAAAGAATTGGAAACATGGAACGCACAACAAGTAGTAGCAAAAAAAGGCCATTTACCTTATGTTAAAAAAGCTCAAGAAGAGGTAAAAGCTTTTTTTAAAGATTAAAAGGTGTACAACAGATTTCTTATTAGTGTTTATCTTTGTTAAAATTATTTTAAATGAATGTATTGGTTATTGGCGGAGGTGGACGTGAACACACCCTTTGTTGGAAGATAAAACAGAGTAAAGATTGTGATGAACTATATGCTGCGCCTGGAAATGCCGGTACAGCATTGTGTGCGACCAACCTTCCCATAGGAGTTAATGACTTTGAAGGAATTAAAAAAGCAGTATTGACTCATCACATTAAGATGGTAATTGTGGGTCCAGAAGATCCTTTAGTGAATGGAATTCATGATTTTTTCTTGAACGACCCTGAACTCTCCTCAGTTGCGGTGATAGGACCTCAAAAAGAAGCGGCTACACTAGAGGGAAGTAAAGCCTATGCCAAAGCGTTTATGATGCGTCATAATATCCCTACAGCAGCCTATGCAGAATTTACCTCAGAAACAGTTCGTGAGGGAGAGGCTTTTTTAGAGCAAAGCAAAGCACCTTATGTTTTAAAAGCAGATGGTCTTGCTGCCGGAAAAGGAGTTTTGATTATTGATGACTTAGCAACTGCTAAAACAGAATTGCGGGAGATGCTTCTAGAAAGTAAATTCGGTGCCGCATCCAACAAAGTAGTAATTGAAGAATTTTTAGCAGGAATTGAGTTGTCCTGTTTTGTATTGACAGATGGGTCTTCTTATTTGACCCTTCCTATGGCTAAAGATTACAAACGAATTGGAGAAGGAGATACGGGCCTTAATACTGGAGGTATGGGCGCTATTTCACCAGTCCCTTTTTTGACCGATGATTTTAGAGAAAAAATTGAAACTCAAATTGTAAAACCCACAATAGAAGGGTTGAAAAAAGATAATTTACCTTACAAAGGTTTTGTTTTCATTGGATTAATTAAAGTGGGTAATGAGCCTAAGGTGATAGAGTATAATGTTCGCCTGGGAGATCCCGAAACTGAGGTAGTGATTCCAAGGATAAAAAACGACTTTTTGGCGATTCTTCAAGCTGTGGATGAAAGAAGACTCGATGAGACAGATTTAGAAATTGATCCTTCTGTGGCAGCAACTGTAGTTACTGTATCTGGAGGATATCCTGAAGCCTATAAAAAAGGAAAAAGAATCACAGGTTTAGCTGAACAAGAAGATAAAATGATTTTTCATGCAGGAACTAAGCAAGAGGGAGACGATATAATTACAGCCGGAGGACGGGTACTTGCCGTTACTTCTTTTGGTAAGGACCATCAAGAAGCAGTGGACGCATCCTACAAGATCATTTCAAAAATCAATTTTGAAGGAATAAACTACAGAAAGGACATTGGATTTGATCTATAAAAAGGAATGAGCAGAAGGGTCTTTGTCTTCTTCTCCATTTTTATCAAATAAATTAAGTTGCAATATCCAATAGATTAAAGCTGAAAAACCAACAAACATAAAGAGCCAGTTGACAGAGTTTGCAAGAGTCCAGCTACTGTTTTCAAGTTGGCGTAAAAGATCATAAGGAAGAAAGAGGATTTCCTCAAAAAGCCAGGCGATTGCTTCAAAAAATGCTTTCATAAGAGATTTAAATTATAAATTTGGTATAAATTCTAAAACAAGATGTTTGCAAAGATATTTAAAAGGGTAAGTATTCAAACCTTCATTGCCTCTTTTTTTTTATGCTTAATCATTATTGTTTTCAGCGCATACTGTATTTATTCTGGTGAATTAACGCAAAAAAGATTTTTAAAAACACTTTGGATGAGTTTGTTTTTTATAGGAACCACGCTTTTGGTATCCCTATCTGAAAACAAGAATTTGAACCAAAAGTTTGGAGCCGTTCATCTCTTATCTTTCCCTTTAGCAATATTATTGTTTAACTATGAAGGTGCATTTGATTTCAAAAAAGGTTTAATCACATTAGGGCTTTTGATCGCCTTAAATATTTTCACCACTGACCTAAAACAGAAACAACCCTTAGGGCAGATTTTTCTGTTAGGAATGTTGATTACAACCATCAGCTTTTACAATTACTATCTTGCTTTTTTTTATGCAGTTCCATTATTGTTTTTTTTGGAGCCGCAGCATAGAAAAAGAAAGAATGGAATTATTTTATTAGCGAGTATTTTTTTAACAATGCAATTTTTAATGGCAGCATCCTATTTGACAACAGGTAGCTTCATTTATCAAAGTACTCCAACCATAACCAAGAATCTAATTGCCAGTATAATTCAGAATGTGAGTGAAATACCCTGGATCATTACGATTATTTTTAGTCTTCTAATTTCCATATTTTACAGGCCGAAAGAATACAAATTTGCTGTAGGAAAAAACGATGCTTTTAGAACCTATCAGTTTATGTTGGTTTGGCTAATTATCAGCATTTTATTTAGGTCTTTTGATTTATATCTCGGAAATGAAAAATGGATATTAAGTTTTATACCTACGGCTTTTTTTCTTGGGCTTGCATTAGATTCTTTGACAAAAGATCGCTTAAAAAACAGCGCAACAATAATGATCATCCTAGTAGGTGCTACAATTAAACTGTATCAGCACCAGCTAATTTCTTTTTGAATTGGAATTAACGATTAAACATCATCATAATCAATACTGATTGTTTCGGATTGAGCGATAGCCTGACAACTCAAAACCAGTCCTTCAGCTACTTCTTCATCGGTTAATATTTGATTGGCCTGCATGGTGGCTTTCCCCTCAGTAACTTTAGCGATACAGCTACTGCAAACCCCTCCCTGACACGAATACGGCACGTCTAATTTTGCCTGTAGCGCAATGTCCAATAATGTTTTTCCTGCCACTAATTCTAACGTATGAGTTACTTCATCACAGGTCAAAGAAAGTGTCCCGCTTTCAGCAGCAGCGCTTACCGTTGTTGAATCTGAACTCGCGGTAAACAATTCAAAAAAGAGTTGCTCTTTATTTACCCCTTTCTTTGTTAACGCATCGGAAACTGTTTGAATCATTTGTTCGGGACCACAGAGATAGAATGCTTTTGATTTTTCTTCTCCAATTTGCTTTAAAAGATAATTCACCAAAGAGGAGTCAATACGACCAAAATGGGTTTCATTCACATTAGCTTGGCTAAATACCCAATGAATTTTTAATCGTTCAGGATGCTCTTTTTCAAGCGATTTAAGTTCTTCATAAAACATTGCTTCCTCTGGTGATTTGTTTCCATACAACAGCACAAATTGAGTGTCCTCTACTTTGCTTAATGTCGATTTTAATAGCGACATGATGGGAGTAATACCACTTCCAGCAGCAATACCTACAATGGTGTTTTTGTCCAAAGAGGAATTTAAAACAAAACGTCCTTCAGGAGGACTTACTTCTAAAACATCTCCTACTTTAAGAGATAGATTTATATAGGTTGAAAATACACCCTTGGGAACTTCTTTTATTCCAATTTGAAGTTTTTCATTTTCAGGGGTAGAGCAGATGGAATAAGAACGTCTTACTTGTTCATCATTGATATTGGTTTGTACATTGATGTATTGACCTCCTTGAAATTGAAATTCACTGGATAAAGAAGCAGGAATCTCTAGAGATACAACAACGGCCTTGGCAGTGATACGATCAATTTGGGATACACGAAGAGAATGAAATGATGGCATAGCTTTTTTTGGCAAATTTAAAAAAATGATTATCATTGTGCAGCTTCAAGCGGCTTTAAAAACACATAATTATGCCCATTACAGTGAAACAGTCTTTTTCTCTTTCAAAGAAGAAATTCTTTAGAGCACCACAGTGGGAATTGAAGTTGGTGGCTCGAATTTTAATTGGATTTTTGATTTTGTATTTTTTGGTTGCATTTTTAGCATTGGGTGTAGGGCTTTTTTTTATAATCAGAAAGTTGTTTCCAGATCAAGAACCAGTAAGTGTTGTAAACCAATGGATACTGTATTTTTTTGCCATAGACTTTTTATCTCGCTATTTTATTCAAAACCCTCCTGTAACAGATGTAAAGTCATTTTTGCTTCAGCCCATTACAAAAAGTCAAATTGTAAGAAGGGTGATGCTTCGGTCTTTAACGTCATTTTTTAATTTTATACCCCTAATTGTTTTACTTCCTTTTTGTGTTGTAGTGAGCAAAGAAAATGGCTTAACCCTTAATTTATGGATTTGGTTTCTAGGAATTTTAACGTTAGCAGGAGGAAGTAATTTTTTAATTTTTTTAATCAATAAAAACCGAAACGTAGCTCTAGGAATGTTTGTTTTCATTGTTGGAGGATATTTATCAGAGACCTATTTAGGATTACCTATAATTTCTTATTTGAGTTCAGCATTTGACACACTTTACTCTCAGCCTCTTTGGGTGGGGCTTCCTTTGATCCTTTTTAGTTTGATATGGTATTTGACTCAGCAATTTTTAAAATCACAATTATATTTAGACAAAGGCTTGAGTAGAAAGAAGGAACGCATCATTGGATCCAAGCTTTATTTTTTAGATCGTTGGGGCGCCATAGGAGTCCTTCTAAAAAACGATATTCGATTAATTATAAGAAACATACGAGCGCGTCAAGTGGTATTAATGGGCTTTCTTTTTTTGTTTTATGGATTGATTTTTTTCACTCAAGACATTTATAAAGAAAATCCAACCATGCTTATTTTTGCAGGGATCTTTGTGACAGGTGGATTTATGACCACTTTTGGACAATATGTTCCTGCATGGGATAGCGAATATTATTCTTTTTTGATGGGGCAGAATTTACCGTATTTAGACTACTTAAAATCTAAGCTTTATTTGCTAATGTTTTCAGTAGTGGTTTGTTCCATTTTATCCCTACCGTATCTGTATTTTGGGAAGAAGACAATGCTTATTGTTTTAGCATCAGGAGTCTTTAATTTCGGATTTGGCAGCTTGCTTAATCTTTTTTCGGGGGCTTATAATGCAACTCCAATGAGGCTTAATGTAAAGGCAAAAGCATTTGAAAACACCCAAGGATTTAACATAACGCAGATGTTGTTTGCATTACCAAAGTTGATACTACCCATCATTATTTTTTACATTTTTAATCTGCTTATTGATTTTAACGCAGGCATTATTGCACTTTCGATGGTTGGGGTGCTTGGATTTTTTATGAAGAACTATCTTCTTAGGCAAGTAGAAAAAATTTATCAGGCCAAGAAATACGAAACACTTGCCGCTTTTAATAAAAACAAGATATGATCTCAGTTGAATCACTTTCAAAAAAATATGGAGGGTTAAATGTTTTAGACCTCCAAGAACTTTCTATTCCAAAGGGAGAAATTTTTGGACTTATAGGGAATAATGGCGCTGGAAAAACAACTTTTTTCAGTTTGCTCTTAGATTTGATAGAATCTACTAGTGGAACGGTTTTAATCAATGAGATTAATGTTCAAAAAAGCGAAGCATGGAAGCCTTTTACTTCAGCTTTTATTGATGAAAGTTATTTAATAGGCTATCTAACGGTAGAAGAATATTATCATTTTATAGGGGCATTAAGGGGCATGACTAAAGAGGAGGTAGACGCCTTTGTAGTCCCTTTTGAACCCTTTTTTAATTCAGAAGTGTTAAACCAAAAAAAATATTTGAGAGATTTTTCAAAAGGAAATCAGAAAAAAGCGGGGATTATTGGAGCATTGATTGGACATCCCGAATTGGTGATTCTAGACGAACCCTTTGCCAACCTTGATCCAACTACACAAATAAGGTTAAAAAACATTTTGAAAGAAGAAGCCAAAAAGCACGGCACTACTTTTCTTATTTCCAGTCATGATTTAACCCATGTAACAGAAGTTTGTGAGCGAATTGTTTTACTTGAAAAGGGAGTGATTTTAAAAGATATTAAAACGACAGCCTCCACCCTAAAAGAATTGGAAAACTATTTTTCTAATTAATCTTGAGTATTGATATACTAAAACGCTAGTTTTCATGTTATTATCATACAAGTAACTCAAATGTCAAGAGCGCGCCCTTTTTTTTGGATTTTCCCTTTAGGACTTTTTATATTCTTCTCTTGTAGTACATCCAAGAAAGGGGTCTTGAATCAAGAATACCACACTTTAACAACAAAGTATAATGTATTGTTCAATGGAAAAGAAGCCTTTAACATAGGAGAACAAATCCTGGAACAAGCCTATGAAGATAATTTTTATGAGCTGCTGCCTGTGGAGCCAATTAACTTGAGAGGGGAAAACATAGACGAATCTTCCATTGTCCCAGGTTTTGATCGTGCAGAAGAAAAGGCGGTTAAAGCAATCCAAAAGCATTCCATGAATATAAATGGCAACCAATACAATCGTCAAATCGATGAAGCCTATTTGTTGCTTGGAAAAGCCCGATATTACGATCGGCGTTTCTTCCCCGCTCTGGAAGCATTCAATTTTTTATTGAAAAGTGGAGCAAATCAAAGCATTTTTGTGGAAGGAAAAATTTGGCGGGAAAAAACAAATATTCGTTTACAAAACCACCAATTGGCAATTCAAAACTTAAAACCAATTGCCAAATCATTAAATTTTAGAAACAAATTATACCCTTTAGCCAATGCAACTGTAGCAGAGGCCTTTATTAATCTAAAGGAATTAGATTCAGCAACCTATTACATGAAGCGAGCTGCACTTGCCGCTCCCAAAAGAAAATTAAAAGCACGCTATTTATTCATTACAGGACAACTTTTTGAAACTCTTGAACAGCAAGATTCGGCTCAATGGGCTTATGAGGAGATCACAGATCTTAAAAGAAAAGCAGCGAGAAAATTTTATTTAAATGCCAAAATTAAACAAACCCTTTTAGATACTACAACACTAGTAGAAGATAGAATTGAACGTATTGGAAGACTGATGAATAACTACGAAAACGAGGCCTTTGAACATGTATTAAATCGTTCTTTAGGGAGTTTGTATTTGAAAGAAAATCAAGACAGTTTGGCCTTGGTTTATTTTACCCGTTCATTAGAATCCCCTTCAATAGATTCTTACACTCAAATTGAAAACTACCAGGATTTAGCCGATTATTACTTTAGCAAAGGAGACTATTTAAAAACAGGCGAATACTTAGAAAAACTACTCCCTCTTTTTGATAATACTTCGGTTGCTTATAAAAAACTCAAAAGGAAAAAAGACAATCTTTCTGAAGTAGTTGCCTATGAAAAAACAATTCAAAGTACAGACAGCCTACTTTCTCTATTATCGTTAAGTCAAAAAGAGCAAGAACAGTTTTTCCAAAACTTTATAGACGAACAACAAGCTATAGCCGAGAAGACACTTGAAAATCAGTCAAAAAAGAGACAATTTTTATCACAAGACAAGCCGCAGAACGCATTTTATTTTTATAATCCAAAAGTGGTTCTACAGGGACGTCAAACCTATAAAGCAAATTGGGGAAACCGTCCAAATGTTGACAATTGGAGGCAAACGGCATCTTTACAAACGACATTGACAAACTCAACACAGGATTCAGAGTTGAGCTCAAAAAAGGTTACTTTTTTACAACAAACACCAAAGAGCTATGTATCAGCCCTTCCAAAAAGCGTGAATGCGAAAGACAGTATTAAAAGCCTTAATCAAAACGCATATTTACAATTGGGGATGATCTATAAAGAAAAGTTTGTTGATTTTCCTTTGGCAAGGAAGCGATTGAATGCCTTATTAGACTTGACACCTCCAGAAGAAATTGCGGTACAGGCGTTATATCATTTATATCGGATGAATGAAACTGAATTTCCTGAACGTGCTGCTCAAAATAGAGCGATATTGCTTGAAAACTACAGTGATACTCCTTTTGCAATGTTAATTTCAGATCCAGAAAATTATGATGCCTCAGGGGTAATTACACCAGAAAAGCTTTATGCAAATGTGTTGAGCTTATTTGAAAAACAAGATTTCAAAAAAGTATTGACAGAAATTGAGGCGCTTGAAGTTGTAACCAGTGGGAGCCAGATGGAACCTAAGATAGCACTTTTAAAAGCGCACACACAAGGAAGACTTTATGGTATAGACGCTTGGAAATCAGCTCTTCGAGAGGTAGAGGCAATTTTTAGTGCAGTAGCAGAGGGAATAAATGCTAAAGCTTTAATAGCACAAATTGAAACCAACGACTTGAACGAATCTGGAGCAGTCTACAAAAATTACAAATGGATCTTCCCTTTTTTAAGCAGTGATGAAAAAGAATCCTTAGCATTTTATAAGGAACTGAAAAACATACTCTCTACCACCAAAAGAAATTGGAAAGTGAGTCAAGACACTTACAATGAGGAATATACTTTTATAGTTGTTCACGGTATACGTGATACACAAGAAGTAGAACTTTTGAAGGAAAATGAACGTGTCAAAAACACACTATCGTTTGAAAACATAGATAATTTTGTAGCTTTGACATCCCAATATCGAACGTATTTGAAAAATAAATCTTGGAAAAAAGAATAAAAATGAAAACAACAGACTCAAACGGACAATACAGTAAAATAGACAAAAACACAGTCCTTAAAGGAGCAATTAATGCTAAAACGGATATCAGAATTGATGGAACACTTGAAGGAGAAGTTGAAACAGTAGGAAGAGTTATCATCGGAAAAGATGCCGTGGTCAATGGGAAAGTATTGTGTGCGAATGCTGATATTGAAGGGGTTTTTAAAGGAAACCTAACAGTATCAGGGAGTCTTTCTCTTAAAGCAGGGAGTAATGTTGAAGGAGAGGTCTTTATTCAAAAATTAATTGTAGAATCTGGAGCTACCTTTAATGCAAATTGTTCCATGCATTCGGAGGAAGATGGCGTTAAAAAACTAACAAGTACTCGTGAAAAAACAGCCTAATCGCTGGCTTGTTTTTTCGAGCCTAGCTTTTCAAATAGGGATCATTATGTATGCCTCTATTCAACTAGGCAATTTTTTAGATGAAAAATTTAGTACTACAAGTTTTGCTTTAATCTCAAGTGTTTTCGGGCTTGTCATGGTATTATGGCTTATTTACAGACAAAGCAAAAGATTTTGGAATAACCCATGAAAAAAAACGCTTTTTATATTGCCCTTCTTCTCATTCTAATGCCTTTAGGGCTATTTGTTCAAAGTGAACTCAACCCAACGCGTATTCCTTTTTTATGGACAAGCTATGGGGTTAATTTTGTTCTTGCCACTATTGCTCTTTTTTTATTAGGTTGGGGGATGCACCATAAAAAAGAAAATCTAACAATACTTTATTTAATAACGGTTGCACTAAAGCTAGTTGTTTACTTTTTATATTTTCATCCAAAATTTGAAATGGATGGTGTAATAATGCGTTCAGAATTCTTCATTTTTTTTGTTCCTTATGCTATAGGTCTTTTTATAGAAATAGTAGCCTTAGCAAGGCGTTACCAATAAGGTTTAGCTTCAAAAAGAGTGATTTTTTCGATCCGTTTCAGATTCTTTTTTTGAGACTAAAAAAAAGAAGATTAAAAAAACTTTTATTTATTTCTTTATTTATTCGAAAGCCTTACATTTGCAGCGCTAAAAACACTATTTATAAACAAGTTTTATGCCGACAACGCTAAACAAAATTTACTCCATTTTTCTACTATTCATAGCGTTGTTTTCAGCACCCTACAGTCTAGCAGCCAAAGAGAGCGAAGCTTCAGGGGATTTAAAAGCTGAAATCAAAGAATACATTTCGCATCACCTTCAAGATGCGTATGATTTTAGTTTGTTCTCTTATACCAACGAAGCTGGAAAACACGTTTACATTGGAATTCCTCTTCCCGTTATCTTGTGGGATAATGGATTACATGTTTTTTCTTCTTCCAAATTACATCATGGAGAAGATGTGGTTCAATCAGGAGAGTACTATTACAAACTAGATCATTCTAAGATTTACCGAACGGATGCAGCGGGAACGATCAATTACGATGAAAGTCATCATGCAACCAATATTGCACCCCTAGATTTTTCAATTACAAAAGGCGTAGCAAGTATGTTGCTCATCGCTTTCTTGATGTTCTATATTTTTAGAAGCCTAGCAAAATCGTATGCTTCTAATGGAGGTGTTCCGGCAGGGATTGGACGATTTTTCGAACCCATTGTTTTGTACATAAGAGATGATATTGCTCGCCCGAACATTGGAGAAAAAAAACACGGGAAGTATATGGGCTTCCTTTTAACGGTTTTCTTTTTTATCTGGTTTTTAAACCTTTTGGGTCTCACTCCACTTGGAGTAAACGTAACAGGGAATATTGCAGTAACCTTTGGTTTAGCATTGTTAACCTTTTTAATTACGAACCTTACGGGAACCAAGGATTATTGGTTACACATTTTTGATCCTTTGGGTGCATCCATGAAATGGTACGCTAAGTTTCCTTTATACATCATTTTGATTCCTATTGAAGTCTTGGGAATCTTTATTAAACCCTTTTCGCTTCTGATACGTCTTTATGCCAACATGCAAGCGGGACATATCGTATTGATGAGTTTAATTGGTTTAATGTTTATTTTTAAAAGTTGGTTGGGAAGTCCTTTATCCTTTGGATTGGCTTTCGCAATCTCGATTATAGAATTGTTAGTGGCTTTATTACAAGCCTATATTTTCACGATGCTTTCTGCGCTTTATTTCGGTTTTGCCGCTGAAGAACATGAACATCATTAACCCAAACACAGTAATGTGTCAAAAAAAGAGTGTTTAATTTAAAATTATAATTATGGAAATTCCAGTAATGGTAGGTGCCGGATTAGTAGTAATCGGTGTAGGTATGGGTATCGGTAGAATCGGTGGTTCTGCAATGGAGGCGATCGGTCGTCAGCCAGATGCTTACGGTAAAATTCAAACAGCGATGTTGATTGCTGCTGCCCTTGTAGAGGGAATTGGTTTTGCTGCTTTATTTGCAGTATAACAAGAATTGCCTTTTTAGGCCTTTTTAACTTAACGTTTTAAACGATGGAAAAATTAATTGGTGAATTTTCGTTAGGCTTGTTCTTTTGGCAAACCCTAATTTTTTTAGGCTTGTTTTTCTTGCTTAAAAAATTTGCATGGAAGCCTATTTTGGATGCAGTCAATGAGCGTGAAACTTCAATCAAAGACGCACTTGCTTCTGCCGAAGCGGCGCGAAATGAAATGGAGAGTTTACAATCGGACAATCAACGCATCCTAAAAGAAGCGCGTGCCGAAAAAGAAACATTACTCAAAGAGGCACGAACTACTCGTGCTGAATTGATTAATACAGCGAAAGAAGAAGCTCAGGTTGAGGCACAGAAAATCTTAGCCCAAGCACAAGAAGCCATCCAAAACGAAAAACGTACAGCAGTCAATGAGCTAAAAGAACAAGTAGGTTCTATAGCCATGGAGATTGCTGAAAAAGTGCTTCAAAAAGAATTGGAAAGCAACGACAAGCAATTGCAGTTGGTAGAACAATTATTAAAGGACACCAATATAAAGTAAATGAGAGGAACGCGCGCTGCAATTCGTTATGCCAAAGCTACATTAGCATTTGCCCAAGAGGCGAAAGCTTCTGATAGAGTTGCTGAAGATATGCTTGCAATAGGAACACTAATGCAACAAAATGACGAATTACAAATAGTATTGGAAAACCCAATTCTTCCAGTAGCTCAAAAAGAAGCCGCTTTGAAGAGTTTATTTTCTAATGCTTGCCCTCAAACAATTCAATTGTTTTCGCTTTTAGCCGAAAACAATCGTCTCGCTATAGTCGCTACTACCGCTCAGCAATACGTACGTCTTTATGCACAGACACAAGGAGAAACAACAGCAATAGTAACTACTGCTGTCCCGCTTTCTCCAGCTTTAGAGAAACTTGTTTTGGAAAAAGCCAAAAGCTTGACACAGGATAAGGTTCAACTTGAAAATAAAGTAGATTCTTCTATTATAGGAGGCTTTATTCTTCAAATTGGTGATATGCAATATGATGCTAGTGTTGTGCATCAGTTAAAAGCTATAAAAACAACATTAACAAAAACGAATACGATCTAAAGATAAACGATCATGGCAGATGTAAATCCCGCTGAAGTTTCAGCAATTCTAAAAAAACAATTATCAGGCTATAGCTCTGCATCCGTTTTGGATGAAGTAGGTACTGTACTCGAAGTGGGTGACGGTATTGCTCGTGTTTTTGGTTTATCCAATGCACAGTATGGGGAATTAGTTGCCTTTGATAACAATCTAGAAGGAATGGTACTTAACCTAGAGGAAGACCACGTAGGGGTTGTTCTTTTAGGACCATCTAAAGGGGTTAAAGAAGGAGATACGGTAAAAAGAACACAACGAATCGCATCTATTGATGTAGGAGAAGGTGTTGTAGGTCGTGTTGTTAATACTTTAGGAAGTCCTATTGATGGAAAAGGGGCTTTAGAAGGAGAGCTTTTTCAAATGCCATTAGAGCGTAAAGCTCCAGGAGTTGTTTTTCGTCAGCCAGTAAACGAACCCTTACAAACAGGAATTAAATCGATTGACGCAATGATTCCTGTAGGTCGTGGACAAAGAGAATTAGTGATTGGAGATCGTCAGACAGGAAAAACTACGGTTTGTATTGACACGATCTTAAATCAAAAAGAATTTTATGATGCAGGAAAGCCTGTTTATTGTGTCTATGTTGCTATAGGACAAAAGGCATCAACTGTAGCAGGAATTGCTAAAACATTAGAAGACAAAGGCGCTATGGCCTATACTACCATTGTAGCAGCCAATGCTTCTGATCCTGCGCCTATGCAGGTTTATGCACCCTTTGCTGGAGCAGCCATCGGAGAATACTTTAGAGATACAGGGAGACCTGCTTTAATCATTTATGATGATTTATCTAAACAAGCTGTTGCCTACCGTGAGGTATCCTTGTTATTACGTCGTCCTCCAGGACGTGAAGCTTACCCTGGAGATGTTTTTTACTTACACTCTCGTTTATTAGAGCGTGCTGCAAAAGTGATTGCAGATGATAGTATTGCCAAAGAAATGAATGACCTCCCAGTGTCATTGAAAGATAAAGTAAAAGGTGGAGGTTCGCTTACTGCACTTCCTATTATTGAAACCCAAGCGGGAGACGTTTCGGCCTATATCCCTACCAATGTAATTTCGATTACAGATGGACAGATTTTCTTGGAATCGGATCTATTTAACTCTGGGGTTCGTCCTGCAATTAACGTAGGAATTTCAGTATCTCGTGTAGGGGGTTCTGCTCAGATTAAATCCATGAAGAAAGTTTCGGGAACATTAAAATTAGACCAAGCACAGTTTCGTGAATTGGAAGCTTTTGCAAAATTTGGCTCTGATTTAGATGCTGCAACTTTAAACGTGATCGAAAAAGGAAGACGTAATGTTGAAATCTTAAAACAAGCACAAAACGATCCCTTTACGGTAGAAAATCAAACAGCGATCATCTACGCAGGCTCTAAAAACCTGTTGCGAAATGTTCCTGTAAACCAAGTAAAAGCTTTTGAAAGAGCTTACTTAGATGAATTGAATGCAAAACACCGACCCGTTTTAGATTCAATTAAAGCAGGAAAATTAACGGATGATGTGATTGATACCTTAAACGCGGTAGCAAAAAGTACTTCAGCTCAATTCGAATAATCTATTATGGCAAACTTAAAAGAAATACGGAATAGAATTGCATCGGTCTCTTCGACCATGCAAATCACCTCTGCAATGAAAATGGTTTCAGCAGCTAAGCTTAAAAAAGCTCAAGATGCCATTACTGCTATGCGCCCGTATTCTGATAAGCTTACCGAATTGATTCAAAACCTTAGTGGATCATTAGACGGGGACACCCCCAATCCATTCACACAAATGAGACCTGTAAATAAAGTATTGCTGATTGCGGTGACTTCCAATCGTGGATTATGTGGCGGATTTAATTCCAATATTATAAAAGCCGTAAACCTATACGTTGAATCGCATAGTAATCATGAGGTTCATTTGTTGACCTTAGGAAAGAAAGGAGATGATATTTTAGCGAAGAAGCATAAAATAGCAGAAAATAATAATGGGATTTTCGACGATTTGACATTTGCCAATTCAAGTGAAATTGCTCAGAAATTTATGGATGCCTTTGCAAATAAAGAATACGATAAGGTTGAGGTGATCTATAATAGCTTTAAAAACGCAGCAACTCAATTGGTTCTTACAGAAACCGTAATGCCAATTGTTGCAGAAAAATCAGAGGCGACTGCTGGGGCTGGTGATTATATTTTTGAACCAACTCAAGAAGAAATCATCAGTGAATTGTTACCGAAGAGCATTAAAATGCAACTTTACAAAGCCTTACGTGACTCTTTTGCAAGTGAGCATGGTGCGCGAATGACTGCGATGCACAAAGCAACAGATAATGCTACAGAATTGAGAGATCAATTGAAATTGACATACAATAAAGCACGTCAAGCTTCCATTACCAACGAGATTTTAGAAATCGTTGGAGGGGCAGAAGCCCTTAATGGTTAAACCCTACTCTTTCCTTTTTTTCTTTTATCTTGCACTATTGAATTGAACAATACTGTTCAACCCTATTTCTATTGATATGAAAAAGAACCCTTTTTTTTGGTCATTATTTATTAGCATTTTACTTATTACAGTCTCTTCTTGTAAAAAAGACCCTATTGAAACAGAACCTGTTGCTGAAGAGGAAGAAGAAACAGTAGAAATTACAGATCCTTTTTATTCTGTCTTAGACGAAGACAGTACACTAGACGATTATTGGGATGTTTTTGTGGCAGATGCTATTCGCTCTGGGAAACCAGACCCTGGAACAGGGAGAGTTATTTCTTTATTTTTTGGAACTGAACCTGACTTTGCCTCAGGAGTAACTTCAGATCATGCAGGGAGAGCCTATAATATTTGTGATGATGACACCGTAAGTTTTGAAATAATTAAATCGTTTTGGGATGATTTTTCAGTTGTTCAACGTTTATATACATTCTATCATGAAGCTGGACATGCTCGTTATAAATACAGACACCCTTGTGAGTCTTTTGAATGTACTTCTACACCCGAGGATTATCCGATTATGTGGCTCTCTGTTCTTCCTGGAAATACTCCTTTAGAAGATTTCATAGAGGACAAAGACAAATTTTTTAAACGAAATTGGGAAGGGATTCGTTATTTTAATTGCGAGGACCTCTAAGCTTTTACAGAATTATTTTTTAACACGACTTGTTTTGTCATAAAAGAGAATCAAAGAAGCATTCGAGCGAATAGGAGAATGTTGTAAAGGAGAAGGCTTTTGACTCAATAGTATTGTGTTGGTTGGCTAACGTGTCATCGGAAGGGGAACATAATGTATCTCCCAAAGAGCTGTTCTTTGTTCTTGACACAGAAACCCTTTTGATTGCTAATAGTGCTTTTCCTCAGAGGCTTAAAATATTCTTCAAAACTCAAAAGTGCGCGTAAGTGGAGTCAATGTCTTTACTCAAAAAGAAATTCAATGTAAAGGAACAGCAACAATTATTGACCCTAAAGATTCTGATTTTTAAGTGTATGAAAAAGCTTTTCAGCCCCTAATCAAAGGAAAATTTAGAATTCAAAACATCATAAGAATTAAGGTAAAGCAGACCAAAAAAATAATAGCATCCAGTTATTTTTTCTACCCCAACACTGATAAAAAAGAACAAATCAAGCAAGCGAAGAGGCCTTATTTAAACTACGATGATAATGAAGATTAAACCCTATTTAATTGCTCAAACAATAAATTTTTGTACGGGACTATTACTCTTTGTTCTAAGTCTATTTGGATATCTTTCTCCCGAATGGTTTTTTACAGAGAAATATGATGTAATTATCACTACGTCACAATCTGCAACTATTTTGAGAGTTATGATGGGCTTTATGACCACTGTTGGAGGATTGTGGATTACAATTAGCCTATTGTATGAAAACCAGAAACGAGTATTGTTGTTTACTGGAGTATTGACCATGGGATTTATCCTTTCTAGAGTAGGTGGACTTTTGCTTGATTGCTTTGATCAATATTTTACATATATAGAATTGGGATTTGAAATCGTTGCTTTTTTGGTAATATTTGCCGTTTTATATATGATAAAAAGGAGTAATTGAAGCTTGATTTTTGACGACGAAGGTCTTATATTTCAAAAGAATTATTAAAAATGGAAATAGTAAATCCTCTTGCACTAATCCTCGTGTTAACCGGTATCATATTTTATCTTGCAGGCTTTATTCAAGCGAAATGGCCTCCCAAAAAAATCAATCATTTTTATGGATATCGGACATCCACTTCAATGCGGAATCAGGAGATCTGGGAGTTTGCTCAGCAATATTCTTCAGACAAAACTCAAAAACTAGGAGGGTATACAATTCTTCTTGGTGTCTTGGCTTTTTTTATCAATTTCCATCAAATGTGGGCTATTTGGGTAGGAATAGCTTTGGTCACACTTCTGCCAGTGTTGATGATTATTCAAATCGAAAAAGAGCTGAAAAATCGTTTTCCAAAAGAATAATTTTGGTTGACAAATTGAGTAAAGAAATTTAGGATTCACAATAAGGGTAGCATTCATTTTCTTATTTTTAAATTCTTTAAAAGACAGATCATGATTCAAGTTCCCGTTCAAAACGACAGCCCCTACGAATTACCTTTTTATGCAACAAAAGCATCTGCAGGAGTAGATTTAAAAGCTGTTTTGGAAGCCCCTGTGGTACTGAAGCCTTTTGAACGAAAAGTGATTGGAACAGGTCTTAAAATGGCTCTTCCAGAGGGATTTGAAGCTCAAATTCGTCCCCGTAGCGGATTAGCAGCCAAGCATGGGATTTCAGTTCTCAATGCTCCAGGAACAATAGATTCGGATTATCGTGGGGAAATAGGGGTGATTTTAGTTAATCTCTCCAAGGATGATTTTACAATACAACCCGGTGAACGGATAGCGCAATTAGTCTTAGCACGATATGAGCAAATTGATTGGAAAATTACAAATAGCCTTTCCGAAACAGAACGTGGTAAAGGAGGGTTTGGAAGTACAGGCAAATAAAAATTACATATGAAGATTATAGTTCCCATGGCGGGTAGAGGTTCTCGATTGAGACCGCATAGTTTAACAACACCAAAGCCACTGATTGCCGTAGCAGGATCCCCTATAGTACATCAACTGGTTCACGAAATTGCCAAAGTAGTGGAGGAACCCATTACAGATATTGGCTTTATTTTAGGCGATCCTGCTTTTTTTGGAGAAACGGTAAAAGATTCATTAAAAACACTTGCTGCAGAGTTGGGAGCAAACCCACATATATTTAGACAATTAGAACCCTTAGGAACTGGGCATGCGATTATGTGTGCAGCTTCAATTTTGGAGGGGCCTACGGTAGTTGCTTATGCTGACACACTAATTCGTGCAGATTTGTCTCTTGATCCCGCGGCCGATGCAGTCATTTGGGTAAAAGAAGTTGAACAACCAGAAGCATTTGGAGTGGTTCAGCTAAATGAGGAGAATACGATTGTTAACTTAGTCGAAAAGCCTAAAGAGTTTGTTTCTGATTTAGCTGTAATAGGGATTTATTATTTTAGAGAAATTGAAGTCCTAAAAGCTGTTTTGCAAGAAGTAGTAAAACAAAGTTTACAAGAAGGAGAAGAATATCAGATTAATCAAGGCATACTAGCGATGATGGAGCAGGGGAAAGTCTTTAAGGCGGGTAAAGTAAATGCTTGGATGGATTGTGGAAATCCAGAAGTAACTCTTCAAACTAATGCAGAAATGCTTCAATTCAAAAAAGAGGAAGGAGAAACTTTAGTTGATCCTTCAGCTATCATGGAAAACAGTAGACTTATTCCCCCTTGTTTTGTTGGAAAGGGAGCTCGAATTAGCAATAGCACCATAGGACCAGGGGTCTCCATAGGTGAGGGTACAATTATAGAAAACTGTGAATTGCAAAACAGTTTGATTCAAAACCACAGTCATTTGATTAATATAAAGTGCGAAAAAGCAATGATTGGGAATCATGTGCGTTATAAAGGAAACCCTACCTTTGTGAGTCTAGGAGATTATTCAGAAATGCAGTAAACATGAATCAAAAGCTTCAATATCTTATTTTTTTTATAGGCCTAATTTTGACTTTCAGTGCCTGTAAATCGGTAGCTGTTTTGCCAACAAAACGACCGCTCAAAAATGTAGATATTACAGCTTTGGCTACCAAAATTAAATCCAATTATCCTAAAGTAGATAAGCTCAGTTCCAGAATTCGTGCAACCTATGACGATGGAAAACGCACTCAACAAATAATTGTTCAACTCAGAATGGAGAACAAAAAGAAAGTATGGATGAGTGCAACCATGATCATCCCAATTGCAAAATTGATGATTACACCAGAACAAATTTCTTTTTATGAAAAGTTCCAAAAAAATTATTTTCAAGGAAATTTTGATTTAATTAATGCTCCCTTCAACACTTCTTTTACCTACGATGATATTGAAAATTTATTATTGGGGAAACCCTTCTTAGATCCTGCAGTAGGGAGATGGAAACAAATATCAAATCCTCAATACTATATCTTAATTCCACAAGGAAAACGCTCGGGGATTGCTCCTACTTTATTCTTTGACCCAGTAGATTTCATTTTAAAAGAACAACGACTGGTTGTTCCAGGGACTTCCAACACCTTGTCAATTAAATACTTAAACCACGCAAGAGTGAGTGGAGAAAAACTACCTCAACGCATTGAAATAAGTCTTTTTGATGGAACTAATTTGCAACGATTGGAATTGGAATTTAATAGAACAGACTTTCCTTCTTCATTGAATTTTCCTTTTAAAATTCCAGAAGGTTATTCTAAAATAGAGTTTTAGTATGTATAGATTGTTTTGTTTCATTGCGTTGCTCTGGATAGGAATGCATCCTATCTTGGCTCAAGATTCAAGCAAAAGACAACAAGAATTAGAAACGCAACGAATTCGTTTAAAAAAGGAAATAAAGCAGATCAACCAATTGCTTTTTACCAATACCAAAACACGTAAAAACGCTCTAAGCGAGGCCGAGGATTTACAAGTCAAACTGAATGTTCGTGGAGAATTGATTAAAGTCACCAACGAACAAGTAAATATCCTAACCAGACGAATCAATTTGAACCAACGAAATATTAGTACCCAGCGCAAAGAATTAAGCCTTTTAAAAGAGGACTATGCTGCTATGATTCAGAAATCATATGCAAGTAAGTCTCTTAAAAACCGCCTGATGTTTTTATTTTCTTCTGAAAGTTTTTTACAGGCCTATAAGCGTATTCAATACCTCAAACAGTACGCACGTTACAGAAGAAAACAAGGGCTGGCGATTAAGGAAAAAACACAAGTACTACAACAACTGAATAAAACACTTATCGATGAAAAGGCCAAAAAGATTGTTTTAATTGAAGACAACAGAAACGTTCAAGAACAATTGGCCAAGGAACGAAAAGCGCAAGAGGATTTAATTAAAAGTTTAAAACGCAAAGAACGTTCGCTAGCCACACAGATCTCAAGAAAAGTAAAGAAAACCAAAAAGATCGATAAAGAAATAGACCGCTTGATTCGAGAAGCCATTGCTGCATCCAACAAGGCAGCAGGAAAAAAGGGAAACAAAACTTTTGAATTAACTCCAGAGGCGAAATTAATTGCTGCTAATTTTTCAGCAAACAAAGGGCGCCTGCCCTGGCCATTAGAAAAGGGCGTTGTAATTCAACGCTTTGGTAGACAGCCACATCCAGTAGTTAAAACCACCATCATTCAAAGTAATGGAGTGACGCTGGCTACCGCACCTAATGCCCAAGTTCGTGCTGTTTTTGAAGGCGAAATCATGTCAGTTGTAACTTATAAAGGAAGTAATCCATCGGTTTTAATTAGACATGGAAATTTCATTTCAGTCTATAAAAATCTAGGGAAATTATATGTTAAAAAAGGAGACAAAGTAAAGGCTAAGCAAGTGATTGGAGAAGTATTTACCAATCAACAAACCGGAAAGACAGAATTACAATTCAGTATTTTTAACAATGTAAAGGCATTGAATCCTAAAGGATGGATTTACCAAATGTAATCCATTATTCTTCCAAATACCACGCTTCTTCTTTCAAGGTATATTTGATGTAATAAAGTAAATTAATTGCTTCCTTTTTATTTGTAAATCTACCATAAGCAGCACGATACAATCCATCAATACTCTGTTGTGCTAAAGCTGCGGTGTATCCTTCTTCTATTAAAGCGTTCACTTTACTTTCTGCATTATCCAAAGAACGGAAAGAACCAGCAATGACACTGAAGTATTCTTGATCTGAAACAACTTCTTCAGGAATGGGCTCTGCTGTAATAGAAACTTCAACTTCAGAAAGCGAACCTAAATCAAAAGTAGCTTCTTGTACGTTTTTTTCAATCTGTTTTTGCGCATCTTGTTGTGCCACAAGTCGTTGTTCAGCTACATATTGATCTCCAAAATAGTAGGAAGTCGCCAAGAGCGCAATTCCAATAACTCCAATCGCTGCATAACGCATTAATGGAGATTTTTTTTCTTTTTCTGGAGTAAACATTAAATCATCATTGTTCTTATTTTCCATAGGTGAAATAATTTTAGTTTGTATTCTAGGTTTGTGTAAGGTTTCTCTTTTAAAGTGAGATAAACCAAAAGAAGAAGGGTCAAAGTTTACTTTTTCCCAAGGGGTAAAGCGGATGTTTCGATCAAGATTTAAACGAATTTCACCAACGCCAGGAAAGCGAAGTGTTTGCGTTTTGAGTCTTTTCTTCCAGCTACTTATCTCTTTCTCAATATGCCTTAGTGCATTCTCATAGCTCAGCCCTTCTTTTTGAGCCACATAATGCGCTAAAATACCGTCATTAGTTTTTAAAAGCTCGTTGAAGGTTACTTCTTTACGAGGAGGGTAAAAATCACCCTTCTCACTTACTTTAGCATTTAAAGGACGCGTCAAAAAAGCACCAAAATGAGGAATAGTTACACATTCGTATTGGTAAAGAAGTTCTTGTATGTAGCGTGTTAATTGCATGAAATCAAAAATAGTAAAATAATACTATACTGCTAACAACGGAACGAAAGAAGGTTTAGTATATTCGTAAGTAAACTCAAATCTATGAAACGACTCGAGACTTGTTTACTTCTTAAGGCCCTCCCTGGCATGGGTTGACATCGTGCTCATAAAATTGTTGCTCACTTTGGTTCTCCCAAAGCCGTTTTTAATCCAACCCAAATGAATGGAGTGCAATTGAAGGTTTAGGCGATAAGGTGTTTAAGAATCTAAAAAACTGGAAAAAACAATATCCAATTGCAGTTAAAAAAGCAAAACAGATTGAGGCCTTAGGGATACATTGTTACCAGAGTATCCACTGGCACTTTCTTATTGTGCAGATGCGCCACTAGTTTTATGTGTCAAAGGTCATTTTCTTTTAAGGATAGAGTGATTGTTAGCATAGTAGGGACCCGTCAAAACACTCTGCACGGCCGTGCATTTTGTGAGGAATTAACAGAAGAGGAACAAGTACTTTTTACCCACTTTTCTAAAGAAGGAAAATTACATTTAGATCAATTAGCATTGTCTGCTAGATGTAAGGTAAGCGTTACCGCTTCTCTTCTTATTCAAATGGAAATGAAAGGGCTGATACGTGCCTTACCTGGGAAATATTTTGAATGGATTTAGTAGCCTATTTTATCACGCACACGAAGCAGCACCTCTGAAGCCACTTTTCTCGCTTTCTCAGCTCCTTTGACTAGTGCTAGATGAACCTCTTCTGGATGTTGGTGGTAATAATCAAATTGTTTTCTTTCGTTTTCGAATCGGTCTAAAATTAATTCAAACAAAAGCTGTTTGGCATAGCCATATCCCATTCCACCAGCAAGATACTTTTCTCTTAGTGCTTGTATGGAGGAATTGGGAGCTAGTAATGTGTAAATCGCAAAAACATTACAGGATTCAGGATCTTTAGGTTCTTCTAAAGCAGCACTGTCAGTTTTGATTCCCATAATTTGTTTGCGCAATTTCTTTTCAGGAAGAAAAACATTGATGGTGTTATTTTTGGATTTACTCATTTTTTCTCCGTCAGTTCCAGGGACATATTGACTAGATTCCTGAATTTTTGCTTGAGGCAATACTAAAGTTTCACCCATTTGGTGATTAAAACGTGCCGCAACATCTCGGGTAATTTCTAGGTGTTGTAATTGATCTTTACCTACAGGAACAATTTCTGCGTCGTATAATAAAATATCAGCAGCCATCAACATAGGATAGGAAAACAATCCCGCATTGACATCCGCAAGCTGTTCTGATTTATCTTTAAAGGAGTGAGCCAAAGTGAGACGTTGATAGGGAAAGAAACAGCTTAAATACCACGCTAATTCTGTTACTTCACTCACATCGCTTTGACGGTAAAAATGGGTATTTTCTATATCCAATCCACAGGCTAACCAGGTAGCGGCAGTTGCAAAAGTATTTTCACGTAAGGTTTCTCCGTTTTTTATCTGCGTCATTGAATGTAAATCTGCAATAAACAAAAAGGAATCGTCAGAACTTGCTTTGGCCATTTTGATGGCGGGAAGCACAGCTCCCAAAAGGTTTCCTAAATGGGGAGTTCCAGTTGATTGTACCCCCGTTAAAATACGTGCCATTTTTAATTATTTTGGCAAAGGTACGTTTCCTCAAAGAGGAGCGCAACTATGCTTATAAATTTTTAGGCGATAATCTGTTATTGATGTAAAGACTTGCGATCAATAAAGCGAAGCCTCCAAAAATAAAGATAGAAGCAAAATAGCCCATTTCAGCTTCATAAAAAGCGCCAGTATTTTCTAAAATTCCTCCAGCAATTACTCCAAGAGCAACACTAATGAGTAAGGCGCTAAATTTGATACTTCGATAAGGATTTGGAATGTTTTTTTTGAAGAAATTTCCACTCCCTGTTTTACCATTTCCAGTTTGTGCTCTGCAACAATTGCGATTGCACCACCCATAAGGATTACAATAATAGGAATAAAGATTGCGATGTATTGAATTTCCATATGTTAGCTTTAGGTTAATGTCATTAAGAGCAATATTCATTTAAAAGGTTACAGTTTTAAGTAGAGGGGTAGTTTACCCTTTCTTTTGATAATGTAAGTAGGTTAAATTTAAGGAATCGAATGGGATCAACTAAATGCAAGGGAAAGCCATTTTAAAAAGGTATCTTTGATTTGTGAGAAAAGGACTACTTATTTTATGGAGAATATGGTTTTATGTCCTTGCCTCAATTCCTGTGATTGTTTTTTTTATCCCCATTGCGCTTTTTTTAGTTTTTCCTAATGGTTATTACTATGTGTTTTGGTTAGCAAGAAACGTTTGGGCCCCATTTGTGTTAGGAGGAATGGGATTCTGGGTAAAAAAGACCAATATTTTTCCTGAAGAAGGGAAAAGTTTTATGCTTATTGCCAATCATACCAGTTTTATGGACATTATGGTAATTTTGAGACTACGTAAAACTCCATTTGTTTTTGTTGGAAAAAAAGAATTAGTCCAGATTCCTATTTTTGGTTTTATATACAAACGTGCCGCCATTATGGTGGACCGAAGCAGTTCTAAAAGCCGTTACGAAGTTTATGTAAGAGCCCAAAAAGTGATCTCTAAAGGCTATAGTGTTTGTATTTTTCCAGAATCAGAGTACGTTGAGGAATCCATAATACTGAATCCTTTTAAGCAAGGTGCATTTAAGTTGGCCATTGAACATAAATTACCCATATTACCAATGGCTTTTTTAGACTGCAAACGAAAATTTCCTTGGTATACCTCGCATGGATATCCGGGAGAATTACGCGTCAAAGCCTTAGAAGTTATTCCTACGACAGAGATGAAAGAAAAAAATATTTCCACACTCCAAGAGGAAACCCATCAGCAGATCAAATCTGCCCTGCTAGAAGACCCTAAAGGACATACAGAAGAAGCAATTTCAGTTTGGGAAAAACAGCAACTTAATTAAGCGTCAACGGATTTTAGAGTATCCATGATTTTTTTCTCAAGTTCGTCCATCAATTCAGGATTGTCAATCAGTAAGTTTTTTACTGCATCACGACCTTGTCCAATTTTAGTTTCGCCATAGCTAAACCAAGAACCACTCTTTTTGATGATTTCATAGTTGACTCCTAGATCAATAATTTCTCCAATTTTTGAAATTCCTTCTCCATACATAATGTCAAACTCTGTTGTACGGAAAGGCGGAGCAACTTTATTTTTGACGACTTTCACCCTTGTTTTATTTCCTAAAACTTCAGATTCGGTATTTTTAATTTGTGTGGATCTGCGGATATCCAAGCGGACAGAAGCATAAAACTTTAAAGCATTTCCACCAGTAGTTGTTTCTGGATTTCCAAACATCACCCCAATTTTTTCTCTTAACTGGTTGATGAAGAAAACGGTACAATTTGTTTTACTGATCGACCCTGTCAGTTTTCTTAGAGCTTGAGACATTAAGCGTGCGTGAAGTCCCATTTTGGAATCTCCCATTTCGCCTTCAATTTCACTTTTTGGAGTAAGAGCAGCAACCGAGTCAATCACTACAATGTCAATAGCGCCTGAACGGATGAGGTTATCGGCAATTTCCAAGGCTTGTTCTCCGTGATCGGGTTGTGAAATGATGAGTTCTCCCACATCTACTCCTAATTTTTCAGCATAAAAACGATCAAAAGCATGTTCTGCATCAATAAAGGCAGCAATCCCGCCTGATTTTTGACATTCGGCTATGGCATGGAGCGTAAGTGTAGTTTTTCCAGAAGATTCTGGTCCGTAGATTTCAATAACACGTCCACGAGGATACCCGCCTACACCCAAGGCAATATCTAGACCAATGGAACCTGAAGAAATTGATTCAACTTCTTCAATAGCTTCATCGCCTAATTTCATTACGGCGCCTTTACCATAGGTTTTATCTAACTTATCTAGGGTTAGTTGTAAGGCTTTTTGCTTGGCACTTTTTTGATCTGACATAACTTGCTTTTTGGCTAATTTACAGTTTCTTCTAAAGGCTTACAAGTCTGTAATGACCGCATTATTAACAATTTTTTTGTAGGTTTAATCTTTAAACAACAACCTTATGAAACCAAATGTTTTCTTGATTTGTCTATTGAGCCAGGCACTTTTTAGTCAAGATATTTTACCGCTTCGAGAGCGTGCCACTTTGATAGATGCGATTCAAAAAGACCGTATTCAAAACCTATTGCCTAAGTTAATGGAAGAACAGAATTTGGATCTTTGGGTGTTGATTACTCGAGAGTATAATGAAGACCCTGTTGTAAAAACCTTATTACCCCCTACATGGCTGAATGCACGTCGCCGTACTATTTTAGTTTTTTCTAAAACCAAAAAAGGAGTTGATGCGGTAGCCATTACGCGTTATAATTTCGGAAATAATATACGCTCCATTTGGGACAAAGAAAAACAGCCTAATCAATGGCAAGCACTTTCTGAATATATTCAAAGTCAAAAGCCAGAACGTATTGGGATTAACACGTCTGAAGATTATGGCATTGCAGACGGTTTGGTAAAAACCGATTATGACGGGATGATACAAGCCTTGCCTAAGGCATATCACCAAAAAGTAGTTTCTGCTGAGACTTTAGCCGTACGTTGGATTGAAACCCGAACCCCTTTGGAAATGACCTTATTCAGTCAATTGGTTGAAATCACCCACCACATTATTTCAGAGGCATTTTCTACTCAAGTGATTACTCCGGGGAGTACCACGACTGAAGACGTGGTTTGGTGGCTACGAGAAAAAGTTTTGGCTCTGGGCTTGGACACTTGGTTTCATCCTACTGTGGACGTACAACGATCTGGAAAAAGTGATTTGTATGCTTTTGACGGAAAGTCCAAATACGATGTGATATTTCCAGGAGATTTGTTGCATTGCGACTTTGGGATTAATTATCTCACCTTAAACACGGACTGTCAAGAATTGGCCTATGTACTCAAACCAGGAGAGACTAAAGCTCCTCGCTTTTTGGAAGAAGCATTGGCTCAGGGGAATGCAGTACAAGACTATTTAACTCAAAATTATAAGAAAGGTACAACAGGAAATGCTATTTTAAAACAAGCTATTGCCGACAGTAAATCAGCAGGACTACGCCCTCAAATTTATACCCACCCCTTAGGTCTTTACGGTCATTCTGCGGGGACTACAATCGGGATGTGGGACGCACAAGAAGGGGTGCCCGGTTCTGGGGACCACCCGCTGCAGGAAGAAACCGTTTACGCGATTGAATTAAACGCAAAGGTATTTATCCCCGAATGGGAGAAAGATGTACGCGTGATGTTGGAAGAAGCAGGCTATTTTGGTGCCGACGGTTTTCGCTACGTAAATGGGCGCCAGAAAAAATTGTTATTAGTTGGAGCAAAACAGCAGCATTTGGAGTAAGCCCATTCTTTTTTGTTTAATTTTCAAAGACCCTAGCACTCGAGGGTCTTTTTTTATATTTTAGTGCTTGTCTTGAATTTCTAGACCCAATGCAAAACCTATCAACTTTAACAGTAAATCCTTTTTATTTTATCGTTCAAAAGATAACAGAAAAGACGTTTTTATTCAACGGCTCTTTTGCAAAATTGAGATTAGAGTTTATGGTTTTTTAGTCTTTCAGAAAGCACATTGTCAACGATTTAAAGAAACTGTTTGAAGATAATATATAAACAAAATAGTGCGGATATCTACAAGTTGTGCAAAATCAGACATATGAACTAAATGACTGACTTTTACAAAAGAAAACAGATTGTCGAAATTTTATTTGAAATTAAGTTAAAAGCCAAACAAAAAAAGTCAATGTTTTATTCAGATTCTGAAAAATATACTTTGCAGATTTTTGAAAAAATTGGAATTCCAATTCAAAATGATTCTCGCTTGGGATTAGGAGAAAATAAAATTGATTTCTGGTAAAAATAACTTTGCACAACATCCTATAAAATTAATTGCTAGTTCTAGCCAGTTTACGAAAGTCCTTGCGAACTTTCTATCTGTGATTTATTTGCTAACTTTAGTTCTTAAAACACGCAACTAAATCTTACACTAGACCGCTGTAAGTAATAACAAAACAGTAATTGGAAAACCTAATCCATAAAATAAAACATTCAATTTGCCTTTCATCTCAAGCTGAAGCATATATCTTTTCTATTTCTGAAGAAAAAACGGTAGCGAAAGGAGATGTTTTAATCAGAAAAGATCAAACTGTAAATAAAACTTTCTTTGTTACTCAAGGTAGTCTTCGTTCGTTTTGTATTGACAAGGAAGGCAAGGAACATACTCTACAATTTGCAATTAAAGATTGGTGGATTAGTGATTTTATGGCAATTTACAACAATGAGCCTGCTTCACTTACAGTGGAATGTATCTCTGATTCTTCTGTTATTGAATTTAATGCTCAAAAATTAAATGAGATCTACCTTCAATTTCCAGAACTTGAAGCGTTTCAAAGAAAAAATTTAGAACGGCATGTAGTTAGTTTGCATAAAAGAATCCTAAACCAATTGCAATTGACGGCCCTAGAGAGATACAATTTGTTTCTTGAACAATACCCTAATATTGAGCAATACGTTCCCAATTATCACATTGCATCTTATCTAGGTATAACTCAACAAAGTCTGAGTCGAGTACGAGCCGAAAAAGCAAAAAAGTAGATTTATTACCGTAGGGTAATTTTTATCCAAAAACACTCTCCTACTTTTGATGTTCAAATCAGAAACACAAAAATTATGCTTAAAAAAATATTAGGTTTTGCTCCAAAATTGGAATCAGACGGGTCTTACAGTCCATCCAAAATGGCTTTAAAGATGGGAGTATCTGACAAAACAGATTTTGAAAACATCTCCTATCAAAAATACCAAGGTAAAAAATCAAAAGTTTTGGTCATTTTTACAGAAGAAAAGAATTTAAAAATGAAAAACGGTAAATTCTTCTCTACAGGTAATCACCCAGTAGAAGCTTTGCTACCTATGCTTCATTTGAAAAACGCAGGATTCGATTTTGAAATTGCCACTCCAACAGGAAAACCTGTGGTTTTTGAAATGTGGGCTTTCCCTGCAAAAGATGAACATGTAAAAGCCATCTTCAACGAAAAAAAAGCAAGCTTTGAAAAACCGATTAAGCTTTCTGAATTCATTACATCTTCATTTGATCAACCAGATTCATATGCTGCAGTTTTTGTGCCTGGTGGGCATGGAGCAATGATTGGTATACCGGAAGATAAAAATGTTGCAAAAATCCTAAGATGGGCAAATGAAAAAGGTTTATTTACGATTAGTCTATGTCATGGACCCGGAGCATTCTTATCAACCGTTTTAGACAATCAAGAATTCTTATACAAGGGATATAATATGGCTGTGTTCCCAGATTCAGTTGACAATAAAACACCAATGTTCGGTTATCTCCCTGCCAAAATGCCGTATGGATTAAGTGAAAAACTTAAAAGCCTTGGTGTTAATCTGATGAATACAAAAATGGATAAGACAGTATGTGTTGACAGGAGGTTAATTACAGGATCCAGTCCATTAGCATCAAACGAACTTGGAAAACTTGCTGCGAACACTTTATTCAAAGAATTAAACTAAAAAAAACTACACACAACAACATTTATAAGTAATAGTGGTTTAAGTGATAAGCCGAAAGTATAAACATAAAACAAAGGTCAGAACAAAACGAAAGGTTTGTAAGCAGAAATCTGCTACTACTCATACACTAGATCGTTAAACCCAAATCCCCCCGTTCAACAAGAGACAAACACATTTTGAGGCTCCTTACTATTTTCCTTATCTTTGCTTAATCTTTTAATCTTAACTAGCGTATAGCATGCAACTGTACAATAATTTAAGCGCAAAAGAGCGTGCGCAACTTATAGAAGAAGCTGGACAAGAACGGCTGACGCTCTCTTTTTATCAATATGCCCAATTGGGCAATCCACAATTGTTTCGGGATTATTTGTTTCTGCATTGGAACCCTTTGGAGGTTTTAGGCCGTATTTATGTAGCCAAGGAAGGCATTAACGCCCAACTTTCTGTTCCTGCTGCGCAATTTGAAGCGTTTAAAGTTACTTTGGACGAGATTACCTTTTTGGAAGGGGTACGACTAAACATTGCCATAGAGCAAGACAACAAATCTTTTTTAAAACTGACCATTAAAGTTCGCAACAAGATTGTGGCAGATGGACTGGAAGATCACAGATTTGATGTAACACAAAAAGGAAAGCATGTTAATGCACAAAAATTCAACACTTTATTATCGGATAAAAACACCATTTGTGTGGACATGCGCAATCATTATGAAAGTGAGATTGGACATTTTGATTCTGCCATCACCCCTGATGTAGACACTTTTCGGGATTCGTTGCCCATCATAGAAGAAGAACTTGCAGATCACAAAGAAGACAAAAAACTGTTGATGTACTGTACAGGCGGGATTCGTTGTGAAAAAGCATCGGCCTATTTCAAGCATAAGGGCTTTAAAAATGTCTATCAACTTGAAGGAGGTATTATTGAATACGCCCGTCAAGTAAAAGCTCAGGAATTAGAAAATAAATTTATTGGAAAAAACTTTGTGTTTGATGAACGCCGCGGGGAGCGTATTTCAGAGGATGTGATTGCCCAATGCCATCAATGTGGTGATGCTTGTGACACTCATGTGAACTGTGTTAATGAAGCTTGTCACTTATTGTTTATTCAATGTGAATCTTGTCAAGAAAAAATGGACCAATGTTGTTCTACAGCCTGTCAAGAAATTGCCGCGCTACCATTAGAAGAACAGCGTAAACTCCGAAAAGGGCAGCACAACAGCAACAAAATCTTCAAAAAAGGTCGTTCCGAAGTGTTAAAATTTAAACACTAATTTAAGATTTAATAAAGGGGTCATTATTTGAAATCCCTGTATCTTTAAGGTCAAAATCAAAAAATGAGTTGTTCAAGTTGTTCTAACAGTAGCGGAGGCACCCCTAGGGGCTGCAAAAGCAATGGTACCTGTGAGAGCGACAGTTGTAATAAACTCACGGTATTTGATTGGCTTGAAAACATGGAACCGGCCAGTGGGGAGGCACCTTGCCCCTATATTGAAGTTCGGTTTAAAAACAGCAGAAAAGAATTTTTTCGATTTCCCGAAGGGCTGCAAGCCAGAGCAGGAAACTTGGTCATTACGGAAGTATCACATGGCTATGATTTAGGAATGGTAACGCTTTCTGGGCCTTTGGTGGTCATGCAAATGAAACGGAAAAAAATAGCTGAGGACAGTGAAGCGATTGGAAACATTCTCCGCATTGCCAAACAAGCTGAAATTGATAAATGGCAAGATTTACGAGAGAGAGAAGCTAGTGTTCAAAAGAGAGCTAGAGAAATGGCCATTGCCTTACAGCTTCAAATGAAAATCTCAGATGTTGAATTTCAAGGCGACGGAAAAAAAGCTATTTTTTATTATACTGCAGACCAGCGAGTGGATTTTAGGCAATTGATAAAAGACATGGCTCAAGCCTTTTCCATTCGCATTGAAATGAAACAAATTGGGTTTAGAGAGGAAGCTTCTCGTCTGGGAGGAATAGGTTCTTGTGGAAGAGAGCTCTGCTGCTCTACTTGGTTGACTGATTTTCGTTCTGTTTCTTCTGGTGCTGCAAGATATCAGCAACTATCCTTAAATCCACAAAAACTCTCTGGACAATGTGGTCGCTTGAAGTGCTGTTTGAATTACGAATTGGATGCTTATCGTTCTGCAATCAAAGCTTTTCCAAAACCCGAAGTAAAACTTCAAACTGAAAAGGGAATTGGTGTTTTTCAAAAAATGGATATTTTTAAGGGAGTGGTTTGGTATTCGTATAAAAATGATTGGATTACTTGGCATAAACTAACTACCAAAGCTGCCAATACTATTATTCAAAAGAACAAAGCCAAAGAAGTAGTGGCAAGTCTGGAAGAGTATGTAGAGGAGGAATTGAAAGCAGCCCCTAAACTATTTGATAGTGGTGAGGGAGAAGACAGCATAAGTCGTTTTGACCAACCCAAACAACGCAGCAAAAATAAACGGAGAAAAAACAAACGTAAATTTCAAAATGGGACAAAAAAGACGACATAAAGGAATTTCTTTTTTGGTATTGATTAGCCTTTTTTCTTGTGGAAATAAAGAAGGATTTGATGAACAAAAAGCCATTTCCAAAGAAGGACTCACACCAAAAGCTATTGTTTTTGAAGTCCCTGCTCAAGAGTTAAATAACAGTCCCCAAAATATATTTATTTGGCTACGCAATAATCCTGAGTATGAATTTTCCAATATCTTTTTGATTGCCACTTTAAAAGTAAATAATGAAATTTATATCCAAGACACTCTGGAATATGCCATGACTGCTCCCGATGGAAGCTGGCTGGGAAAAGGATTTACAGAACTTAAAGAAAACAAATTGTGGTGGAAAGAAGGTCTTGTAATTCCACAAGAAGGGCCAGTAAAAATAGAAATAGCACAAGCCATGCGCAATAATGGAAAGCCTGAGGGCGTTCCTAAACTTAAGGGAATTGTATCCCTTGGAATTTCAATAGAAGACCAACAATAAGACTATGGCAAAAAAGAAGAAAGCAACAAAAAAGCGTTCTTATAAGAAGCCGATCCGACTGCTTTGGATCCTTTTTATTTCGGGAATCTTAAGCCTCTTTTTTCTCTTTGGTGGAGCGGCGTTGGGCTGGTATGGTCCCATGCCAGATCTACAACAACTTGAAAATCCAAACACAAATTTAGCTTCGCAAATTATTTCTTCCGATGGAGAGACTTTGGGGAAGTATTATTTTAACGATAATAGAACCCCCATTACCTTTGAACAGCTACCAACCAATATGGTCAATGCACTTATTTCCACAGAAGATGAGCGTTTTTACGAGCATGCAGGAATAGACTGGAGAGGAACCCTTAGAGCTTTTGTTTACCTTGGAAAACGAGGAGGTGCAAGCACCATTTCACAGCAGTTGGCACGTCAAATTTTCGTTGGAGTACGCTCACGGAATATTGTAAAAACAGTTTTACAAAAAGCACAAGAATGGGTAATAGCGATTCAATTGGAGCAACGTTATACCAAAAAAGAAATTTTGGCAATGTACCTCAACAAATACGACTTTGGATATCAAGCAGATGGGGTACAATCTGCAGCTAAAATATTTTTTAATAAAACACCACAAGCATTAAGCATTGAAGAGTCTGCAACATTGGTGGGGATGTTAAAAAACTCTTCATTATTCAATCCTATTCGACGTCCGGAACGAGTAAGGAAAAGACGAAACACCGTGTTTCAACAAATGCTACGGAATGATTTGATCAATGCAGAAGCTTTGGATTCGCTTTCCAAATTACCCTTGGTCATTAGCTACACCCCCGAGTCACACAGAGAAGGTCTGGCTACTTATTTCAGAGCGTATTTGAAAGAGTTTATGGATGGTTGGATTAAAGCAAATCCTAGACCAGATGGTAGTAATCATAACCTATATCGCGATGGTCTCCGTATATTCACAACCATAGATTCTCGTATGCAGCGCCTTGGAGAACAAGCGGTGTCTGCGCACATGAAAAATTTACAAAAAGAATTTTCAAGACAAAACATAAATAGTGAGAATCCTATCGCTCCCTTCTTAGATTTACGTGATGGAGAAATTGATACCCTAATGTTGCGAACAGCTTTTCGTTCGGAGCGATGGAGAAAAATGAAACTGGCGGGATTAGAAGAGGAAGAAATTAAAAAAGCATTTCAAGAAAAAGTGCCTATGCGTGTTTTTAGTTGGAGTGGAGAGCGAGACACCATCATGTCACCCATGGACTCAATCCGTTATTACAAACACTTTTTACGCGCCTCTATGATGTCAATGGAGCCACAATCGGGTCATGTAAAAGCTTGGGTGGGTGGATTTAACTATAAGCATTTTCAGTACGATCAAGTTAAACAAGGTCGCCGTCAAATTGGCTCTACCTTTAAGCCTTTCTTATATGCCACAGCTATAGATCAGTTAAAGCTTTCACCTTGTGATTCGTTACCGGATGCGCTCTACTGTATCGATCCTATGAAACATGGTAATACTGATGCTTGGTGTCCCAAAAATTCTGGAGATAAATACGGACGAACTCGAACTTTAAAAAATGCACTGGCCAATTCTGTAAATACAGTAAGCGCACGTTTGATGGATTTGGTGGGGCCTAGACCCGTAATTAATTTGGCACGTAAAATGGGTATTACTTCAAGACTTCCCGCTGTTCCTTCAATCGCTTTGGGGACTCCAGACATTAGTCTTTTTGAGATGGTAGGGGCTTACAGTACTTTTGCCAATCAGGGGATTTATGTTAAACCAGTAATGGTCACTCGTATAGAAGACAAAAATGGAAGAGCACTTTATGAAGTAGTACCTGAAACACAAGATGTTTTAAGTCAGGAAGCGGCTTATGTAACTGTGAATTTGATGCAAGGAGTCACTGAACATGGTTCGGGGGCACGTTTGCGACATGCAGGCTTGGAAAAAACCAGTTATGTATATGAAAAAGTGATTACAGGCTACCCCTATATATTTGAAAACCCTATTGCTGGAAAAACGGGAACTACCCAAAATCAAAGTGACGGTTGGTTTATGGGGATGGTACCCAATTTAGCCACTGGAGTTTGGGTAGGAGGAGAAGACCGTTCCATCCACTTTAAAGAGATTGCTTTTGGACAAGGAGCTACTATGGCTCTACCCATTTGGGGAAGTTATATGAAAGCATTATACGAAATACCAGAACTTGGAATTTCATTAGAGGATTTTATTGTTCCAGAAAACCTCAGTATTCCTGTTGACTGTGAAGATATTGTAGACCCAAACCAAAAAGAAAAATCCAAACCTAAAGCGGATTTAGAAGCCTTAGGCTTTTAATTATTGGTCTGAAGCATACCACTCAGCATAGGACGTCTCGGTTTCTCTAAGAATTAAATGGTGTAAACTTAAATGTGAAGGAAGTTCTGCTTTGATTTTATTGGCAAAATCAAGGATCATCATTTCACTGGTTGGTTGATAAGAAACACGAACTATTTTATGTCCTCTGGATTCCATTGCATCGGCCAGTTCATGATGAGGTGAATCTACATTCAAAACAGTGGCGTGATCAAAAGGCACTACTATAGATTGGTTTACAATCTTTTTTAGGTCACTAAAGTCCATTACCATTCCAAATTTTACATTTTTAGGGTCTGATATTGGCGTCCCCATGAGTGTTACTGTAAGTTTGTAACTGTGGCCATGTACGTTCTTACAAAGACCGTCATAACCAAACAGCGCATGTCCGGTTTCAAATTTAAATTCTTTAGAAATACGAATAGTGTTATTCATTTGGTTTACAGGTTTTTAAGAATATTTTGAGTCACTTCTTCAAGAGCTAAAGTTCCAGTAATAACAGCATTTTTTGGAAGTAAAGTTTCCCAATGTTCTGTGTCTTTCCAATGTAATTTTCGTAGGCTTTCAACGGCTTTTTGAGGATATTCTGCCAATCGTTTAGCATTTGCCAGAACGGCAGCATCTAATTCAACTTGGGATTCGCAAACAGCGTGATACAAGCCTTTTTCAAGCCCCCATTTGGCTGATTTCCATGAGTGTGCGTCCAGTGAAAGTTGTGCAAAGGCTGTTGTACCGATTTTTCTAGAGACAGCGGGCTCAATTACATAAGGACCAATTCCAATGGACAATTCAGAAAGTTTGACTTGAGCATGTGTGCTTGCCAAAACGTAATCACAAGCAGCTACCAGCCCAACACCGCCTCCCACGACTTTTCCTTGTACCCGACCAATTACAAATTTGGTCAGTGTTCTAAGGGTATTGATTATCTCCGCAAAACCCATAAAAAAAGCAGTAGCTTCATTTAAGGAACTTAGGGTCTTCATTTCTGCTAAAGAAGCTCCTCCACAAAAGGCTCGATTTCCAAAACTTTGAAGCATAATTACTCGTACTTCAGCATCTTTTTCAAGAGCAATCAATGAGGCCTTTAGTTCTTTTAGGAGAGGGCTTGGTAAAGAATTTCCAGCAGGGTTTCCAAATTCTAAAATCCCTATACTTCCTTCTTTGTGGTATTTGACATATGCTTCCATGATGCTGTAAAAGTACACATTCTATGAGGGCTGTAAAACTTTTTCATAACAGTGAAAGGGAAAAGTACTTTGTTTTATAAAATAAACATCCCCTAAACGGGCAAATCCTCTTGCTTGATAAAATCGATTATTTCTTTTGTTTTGACTAAAGGTGTCTAAACGAATAGAAAAATTACCATTTTTTATGGCATAGTCTTCTGCAAAATCCATCAATTTTTTAGCCCATCCTTTTTTCTGGTGTTCAGGATGAATTGCAAGCCTATGGATGTACAAATTGGAGCTGTCTGGTGTCAACCATTCAATGCTATTATACAACGTATCTTTTTCTTCAGAAAACATCATACATCCAGAAACTATACCCTCTATTTCTAGAACATAAAGGCTTCCTTGCTTAATATCATTTTTAAAAACAGCTCTTGATGGGTAGCTTTCATTCCATTGAAAAACACCTTGATTGCTTAAGTGAAGCGCACAGGTTTCAGCCACTTTTTTTACAGCATCTAAATCTTCAATATTTGCTTTTCGAATCATACAATATTTTAATGTAATATTAATTATTGTAACTTGAAACTTAGTATTTTTGTAATAAAATTGAGATGCATAATATTCTTGTCCCTGTTGGAGTATCTAAATATGCCAAAACAACATTGTTATATGCCATAGATGTTGCGCGTCATTTTGAAAGCACTGTATATGTAATCGATGCTTATCCTGCATTTTCAACATTGGCGACAATCACTAACGTGAGCTCAAAACTTCAATCTGAAAATATTTCTCGCATCAAGAAAATGGTCGCTTCAGCAACTACTGAAGTGGATAAAATAAAGTTTGTCAGCAGTGAGCAAGATTTAATTGGAGCCATAAAAAAGTTAGATCAAACGATTGGTATCGATCTGATTGTTACCGCAACGCTGAACAATGATATTAATCATGATGTTTTTTTAGGGAAAATAGCAGGAAGTTTGATTAAAAGAACCAAAATTCCTGTATTGGTAGCTCCAGTTGAGAGTACATTTGAAGCTCCAAAAAAAATGCTTTTAGCGTTTAAAACGGGCGAAGTTAAAGCTACAAGTACTTTAAATTCCTTGGTTTTATTTCAAGATCACTTTAAGGCAAAATTAAAACTATTGCTGGTAAAAGTTCCTGGGTTTGCAAATCGCAATCACCAGTTAGACGATGGCCTTATGCAACGTGCTGAGCAACTTTTATTTTCTTCTAACGCAACAGTTTACCAGGGTGTTTTAGAGCATTTTCAAGAACATAAACCCGATATGTTAGTTGCCTTTAAAAGGGAGCGAGGTTTTTTTGAAAAACTTTGGGAAACAGATATAATCTCTAAGAAAGATTTTTATTGTACCGTTCCTTTATTGGTTTTAAAAAATAAGGATTAAACAATCACTTTTTTGAATGTAAAGCACTTTTTAACAATAGTATCGTTGAGCTTTTTGGGTATTGTCCACTCACAACGATATGTAAATGTCCATGTTGACAATGACCTCTATTTTGGGATTGATCGTTATTATAGTAGCGGTATATTTTTAAGCTATGGGAAAGTTTTAAAACCAAAAAAGGATTCTCTAATAAAAGATAAACAGCGCGTTACTCACCAATGGATGTTGGGTCAAGAAATCAATACTCCCTCGTTTAGATTAACTCGGGAGCTTTCAAAAATGGACTACCCTTATAATGGGTGGCTTTTTTTTCGATTTGTTGAGGACCGTTTTAAACAACCCAATTTTGGTGTGGGATGGGGGATTGAAGTTGGAACGACAGGAGCAAACGCCTCTTTTGCGGCGCCCTTACAAAACACTTACCACAAATACATTCTTAACTTAAAGCCTCTTTCATGGGCCTATTCGATTCCTCAACGATTTCATCTTAATTTGCAAACGACACTTCGCTGGGGGTTGCCAATTAACAAAAAGTTAAAACTTGTAAAGGAGTCGAAACTCCAACTTGGGACTTTTAGGACAGGAGGATATAGTAGAATTGGAATGCAATTTGGGAACTTGGAGGGACTTCCTTTTTTTGGAAATAGAGTGGAGTATTATACGTCAGGATCCGCTTTTTTTTTAGGGAATATTTTTCACTACAGTTTTCATGATTATTCCTTGACAGGAAGCGCGTTTACCCCTAATTCACCCTTTGATTTTGATGCTAATCATTTTGTCAATACCTTTCATGCAGGAATTGTAGTGTATACCAAGATGTGGACGGGGCAAGTACTGTTTAATTCTGTTTCAAAAAGAGTAGTTTCTGAACGATTTAACCTTCATCCCTACCTTACAATTTCTTTAACCAAAATATTTAACTAATCCCTTATGAAATCCTTTGTTTTAAGTTGTTTAATTCTCCTTAGCTTTTCTTCCTGTTTGGTTGTAAAAATTTATGAAAGTCCTACAACTCAGGATATGGTTCAGTCAAAACCTAGTGAAGTAAACCACTCCATGATACCTTCGGGAAGAGTGATTGAGTTAGGAAAACAGGGAACAAGTGAAGTGCTTTTTTTTAGAAAAGACCAATCGCCCAAAAAAGTTTTTTTTAAGTCAGACAGCCTCTTTACAGGTCAGGCTACATGGATTGAAGAGGAGCCTAAACAACATATTTTTATTTCAAGTACAAATAAAAAAAAACCGTTAATAGTAATTGATGGAAAAATTGAACCCAATTCAGACGCTATGAAAGCGTTAGATACAAATCACATTGAATCAATAAACGTCTTAAAAGGGGAAGCAGCATTAAAAAAATACGGTGACCAAGGAGCTTCTGGGGTAATTGAAATCACTAGAAAAAAAGACTAATTTATTAACGTTTGAACGACTCCCAAAAAGTATAGGTTACGCCAAGTTGTATACCCTTAGTGTTATTCGTTTCTACTTGAGTGAGCGGGCTTGTCTTTTTTGCCCAACGGTAGTTAAAATAGGCATAAAAGCGTTTCCAAAAATGATATCCTCCTTGCACAACAAAACCATAACTATTGGCAAAAACTCCTTTTGGATAAGCGTCTCTATTTGAAGTATCGTTTAGTGAAACGGTTTTTAGACCTTCTTGAAAATGATTGTAAAGTGCTCCGAAACCAAGACTTACTTTTTCGGTAGGATGAACACGAAGAAAAAGAGGAAAACTAATGTACTTAAGTTGATCTTTTCCAAGGGAATCGGAAACAGGATATGAATATCTTATCGGAGTAAAATTTGCTCCCGTAACCAGGCCTACACTTTTTGAAAAACGGTATTCAAGGTGAAATAGCGCTCCCAAGGTTATTGTAGGGGATGTGGTACTTAAATCCGTATTGATTCGATTTATTTCAGTTCCCGCATAAAGGCTCCATTTAGAGTAACTTTGGCCTAAGCTTGGACCTTTACTGTATTGTTGAATTAGCAAGTCACCCCCTTGAGCAAAAGTAGCTGAAGCTACTAAAAGAAGTAGAAGAAAAAAACACAACGAATAATTGGACATGCTCCAGCTTTACATTAATAACCTTTTTTTTTGACAAAAATTGTCTTTAGAAATAAAGTAATGGAAGCTTTTTTGGATACTACATAATCTATTTTGAGCAAGATTTTTTATTCGTACTGATAGAGATCCCCGTTTTTTTTGATGTATTGTTTTTTATCCAAATCATACAGGGTTCCTGTTTTTTGATCAATAATTTTATTCCCTTCAATGTGAGAATATCGATTCGTAGAAAGACCAAAGTATAAGAATATACCAAGTATCAAACTACCGATGAGGATTGCGTAGGAGGTTGGGAGACTTTTCATAAGGTTTGAATTAATTAAATCAATAAATCAAAAATCGATTTAGCGTTATGATTTATTCATATCTACAACAATGATAATTAGGGTGATTATTGTTGTAATAACTACAGTAACGGCAACAAGTGTCATAAAATTTATATTTTTTTAAAGATAGTAATTCTTTGAAAACTACCTTTTTATTTTTTTAGCATCTATGAACGACAATAGAGTAAAACGTGAAATTAAATAAGCTCTTTTTTCATTTGTTCTATAGCATAATTTGCCGCCCTTGCAGTGATAGCCATAAAAGTTAAAGAAGGGTTTTGTGTACTGGTTGAGGTCATACAGGCACCATCAGTAACAAAAACGTTTTTGCATTCATGTAATTGATTCCAGCCATTTAGTAAGGAGGTTTTGGGATCTTTCCCCATTCTAACTCCACCCATTTCATGGATATCGTTTCCTGGTCTTCTTTTGTTATCATTGGTTTGTATGTTGACAAATCCTGCTTTAGTGAACATTTCTGTAAACTGTTCAAAAAAGTCTTGAATCATTTTTTCGTCATTTTCATCATAGTCAACGTCAATGTTTAGCAAAGGAATTCCCCATTCATCCACTTTCTCATGGTCTAAGCTAACTTGATTGGATGCTTTTGGAATGGTCTCCCCCATCATATGAGAGTTTACATTCCAAACCCCAGTTTCTTTGGTTTCAAGTAATTGGTCTTTTAAGTTTTGACCAAATCCCTCACGATCGGTTTCTCTTTCTGGACTGGCACCAAAGCCTGCCGCATATCCTCTTAAAAAATCGGTTTCTTGTTTGTACACATTTCTAAAGCGAGGAACATAGTGGGAAGTAGGTTTTGCACCTTCGATTGTTCGGTCTGGAAACCCTTTATATTGTGCATTGATAGTGGCCCTGTAATTGTGAAACGCAATGTATTTTCCCATAAGGCCATTATCATTTCCAAGGCCATTAGGAAAACGATTGGATTTAGAATTAAGCAAGATCAAATTGGTGTTTAATGTGGCAGCAGTTACAAATATTACTTTGGCAAAATAGTCTTGACTTTCTTTGGTTTTGGTGTCAATCACTCTAACTCCTATGGCTTTTTTTAGTGTTTCATCATATAAAACAGAATGCACCACCGAATTGGGTTTTAAAGTCAGGTTTCCTGTTTTTAACGCCCAAGGGATTAAGGTTGAATTGGCATTAAAATACCCCCCCAATGGACATCCTCTTTGGCAAATTCTCCTACTCATACACAGCCCTCTTCCCTGCTCAACAAATTGAGGTTTACTTTCTGTCAAATGCGCGCAACGACCATAAATTACATGTCGATCGTCATAGTGCTTTTTCATTTCGTCACTAAAGTATTCTTCTACGACATTAGATTCCCAAGGTTTTAAAAAATCACCATCTGGTAAAGTGTCTAGACCATCTTTATTTCCACTTACCCCCACAAACTGTTCTACATAAGTGTACCAGGGTTCAAGATCATTATATCGTATAGGCCAATCCACAGCAAAACCATCTCTAGCAGGACCTTCAAAATCATATTGACTCCAGCGTTGTACTTGTCGCGCCCACATAATAGATTTTCCACCCACCTGATATCCTCTAAGCCAGTCAAAAGGTTTTTTCTGTACATAAGGGTGTTCTTTATCTTTAACAAAGAAATGCTTGGCGTCTTCTCTATATGCATAACAGCCGCTAGCTATAGGATTTTCTTCCATATCTTGAGCCGTCAATCGCCCTCGATGTTTAAATTCCCAAGGCTGCATATTGGTTGTAGGATAATCTTTAAGATGTTCTACATTGGGACCACGTTCTAATAAAAGAGTTTTATAGCCTTGTTCACTGAATTCTTTTGCAGCCCAGCCACCTGACATTCCTGCACCTACAACGATTGTATCAAAGGTATTTGATTTCATAAATGAAGTTTTTTAAACGAGCACATTTCCCAAATACCGTCCTGGCATGAATTCATATGACAAATAATTTTTCATATACTTTTCGGAGGACTCAAAATGGAGTAATGAATAATTTTTTAATGTTTCAAGAAAACGAGCAATGACTGCTTCCCCCTCAAAATGTAGTGTCAAAAAGGCTAGTTGATCTTCGGGAGTGAGCATTTTAATTTCTTTAGTAGGAGAAAGGGCAAGTTGAATGTTTTCAAAACCCAATAAAAATTCAGCTTGCTCTTCTGAAGTAAGACAATCATTTACTTGAGTCAACACAAAATTTTGTCGTATCTCAGGCGTAGGAAAATTTTCAATATCTTCAGGAAGAATGCAATTACACAACCACCCTATTAAATCCTGTTTTTCTTTTTTTATGTTGGGTAAATTGGAAAAAACAATTTCTGGGGTTAAACTACATGCATAGGGAATGAGTGTTAATCCACCTGCGATAAGCCCCACATTTTTAATTGCATCTCTTCTATTCATTACCTTGGTCTTCTTTAATAAACAATAGTATTTAAATTTAGCATTTTAAATGGATTTATCCCAAGTAATTAAATAAAACCAAAGCACTCTTTAATTAAGTACTTTTGCAACAAATTATTCATCGTATGGAATTTGAAATAGGAGATCAAGTAGAAATCATTATTGGAAGAGAAACAGATTTGGGGTTTAATGTTATAATCAATGAATCTTTTGAAGGGCTTCTTTATAAAAATGAAGTCTTTGAACCCTTAGAAAGAAATTCTAGAAGGACCGCCTATATTAAAAAAATTAGGGAAGACGGAAAATTTGACATTTCCCTTCAATTGCAAGGATTTTTACATGTGATTGACACACATTGTGAAAAAATAATGAGACATTTAGAGAAGTCAGGGGATTTATATTTGACAGACAAAAGCAGTCCTGAGGAAATTTTACAGGAGCTTCACTTAAGCAAAAAAGCCTTTAAAAAAGCCATCGGTGTTTTATACAAAAAAAAGAAAATAAAGTTGGAAAAAGACCGAATTGTATTATTGTCAATTAAAGAATAAACGACCTGAATGGAAATAGGAATTGACAGTTTTGCAGCAGTAGACATCAATAAAGGAACCCCATCCTCAATTGAGAGAGTAAATGCAATTTCAGAATTGATAGATCGCATTATTTATGCCGATCAAGTAGGGATAGACTTTTTTGGAATTGGAGAGCATCATCGAGAAGAGTTTTTAGATTCAGCACCGCATATGATTTTGGCTGCTGCGGCAGCAAAAACAGAACGAATTAGATTAGGAAGTGCTGTAGCTGTTTTGAGTGCTGCAGATCCAGTTCGTATTTTTCAAAATTATGCAACTTTAGATTTGATCAGTTCAGGGCGTGCTGAAATGGTTGTGGGGAGAGGTTCTTTTTCAGAATCATTTCCTTTGTTTGGGTTTCAGTTTGAGGATTATGACGCACTTTTCAAAGAAAAATTAGAATTGCTTTTAAAGATACGTTCTACAGAAGTTGTGACTTGGTCTGGAAAGTATCGAGCCCCATTAAATGAGCAACGAATTACTCCACGTCCTTTACAAGAAAAAATACCCGTTTGGCTGGGTGTAGGTGGAACTCCGGCCTCATTTGAACGTGCTGGAAGTATGGGTTTACCCCTAATGGTTGCAATTATAGGCGGAGAAACACACCGTTTTAGACCCTTGATTGACTTATATCGAAAAGCAGGCGCTGTAGCTGGTTATGCTCCTGAAGATCTTAAAGTAGGGATCCACTCCTTAGGATATGTGGCAGCAACCAAAGATCAAGCGGTTGAAGAATACTTTCCCGGCTATGCTCAGAATTTTACAAGGATTGGCAAAGAAAGAGGATGGCCTCCCGTAACCATGGAACGTTTTGCCGCACAAAATGGACGAACAGGGGCCTTACTAGTAGGAGATCCAGAAGAAGTGGCAGAAAAGATTTTAGGCCATAGTGCTGCTTTGGGAGGCATTAGCCGACTTACTTTTCAATTGGACAATGCCAACTTAACACACGATCAATTAAAAAACACCATGCGCCTAATTGCAGAAAAAGTGATGCCAATAATCAATGGAGGATAAAACAAGTCAAATGAAAGGATCTAAAGCGATTCGTTACAGTATGGCGCTTCTTTTCCCTATTGTGGGAATTACACACTTTACGCATCCCTCTTTTTTTGAATCTATAGTCCCTCCTGTGCTTCCTTGGCCCTTGTTTTGGGTCTTTAGTAGTGGATTTTTTGAAATACTTTTTGGAATTGGATTGATGACATCCTATAGAAAATATGCTGCCTATGGGCTAATATTACTTTTGATTGCTGTTTTTCCAGCGAATATTTATTTAGCGGTAAGTCCAGTTGCTCAGGAAGCATTAGCAACAACCAAAACCATAGCAGTTATTAGACTCCCCTTTCAATTTCTTTTTATTTGGATGGCCTACAGCCAAACACGAGTATCCGAATATATTAAATCATAATTTTAGACAAAAATGAACGAAGAAGACAAGAATAAAATCAAAGCGTACAGCAAGCAAACTCCTTTATATTTGAGTAGAAGAAAATTCGATTCAGAAGGGGCATTAGTTGAAGTTCAATGTCTAGGGTGCAAGAAATTCAAACCTCTTGAAGCTTATTCCAAAAACAAAACACAAATAGATGGAATAGAAATTAAATGCAAACAGTGTAAACAAAGTAAATAAGGTTTTATGCTTAAAGATCTACTTTTTGCTCATTGTCAACACTATATTAAAGCCAAACAACTTCTTTTAGAAAAGGAGAAAGAGGCCTTACAATTGGCCTTAACCTCAGAGAGTAAAAGTTCAGCTGGGGACAAGCACGAAATAGGAAGAGCAATGATTCAATTGGAAAGAGAAAAATTAGGAAATCAAATTGCAGAAGTAGAACAAAACCAACAAAAACTCAATGCAATAAAAAACCATAAAAGGACCGAAAGTGTTACTATAGGATCTATTGTTCTTACAGACCAAGCAAATTATTTTATTGCTATAGCTGCGGATTTTTGTGAGTATGAAGGAAAAAAATATTATTGTATCTCACCACAAAGCCCCATGGGGGTCCGTTTATTAGGTAAAAAAGTAAGAGGTCAGATTGAATTCAATGCACGTTTAAGTACTCTTTTAGAGATTCTTTAATTTACATCCTGGATTGATAGGTATAGAGTTCATAATACCTTCCTTTTGCTTTGATCAGTTCATCATGCTTTCCGCTTTCTACGATATCTCCCTCTTCAATGACCAGAATTTGATCTGCCTTTTGAATAGTACTCAAGCGGTGAGCAATAACAAAGGTGGTTCTATTTTGCATTAAAACATTTAAACTTTTTTGAATAAAGGCTTCACTTTGTGTGTCTAAGTTAGATGTAGCTTCATCCAAAATAACGATCTTAGGTCGAGCCAATAATGCACGAGCAATCGAAATTCGCTGTCTTTGTCCCCCCGAAAGCTTTACCCCTCTTTCTCCTATTAAGGTGTCTAAGCCATCATCAAAACGGTCAGTAAATTCATTGACATAGGCTCCTTCTACTGCTTGTAAAAGCTCTTCTTCGGTGGCATCTGGACGAGGGAAAAGAATATTTTCCCTAATGGTTCCTTCATATAAAAAGTCGTCTTGAAGCACAACCCCTAATTGACTTCTAAAACTTTTGAGATTAACTTTTGATAAATCAACGCCATCGATCAAAACCTGTCCTGAATTTGGATTCAAAAAAGCGGTTGCAAGACCTGCAATTGTTGATTTTCCAGATCCAGAAGAACCTACCAAGGCGGTGACACTTCCTTTCGGAGCTTCAAAAGAAATATCGTGGAGTACTTCTGTTTTATCGTCATAGCTAAAAGAGATGTTTTTAAAGGAAACATTCCCTTCGACTTGATCTAGGTTAATCGTACGGATTTTGGGATCATTCTCTTCTGGGAGTGCCATCAATTCTTGAGTTCGGTCCAAGCCCGCAAAGGCTTCCGTGAGTTGACTTCCTATATTACTCATTTGAACAATTGGGGCAATCATAAACCCTAAAAAGAGTGTAAAGGATACAAACTCCCCATAGGTCATGGTGTTATTCATGATAAAATACCCTCCCATTCCCATAATTCCTGCGGAGGCAAGCCCTAACAAAAAAGTAGAAGAACTGGTCATGAATGCCGTAGCGGTCAAACTTTTTTTGACATTTTGATAAAGTTCATCAACGCCTTTTTCAAAGACTGCTTTTTCTTGATTCTCTGCATTAAATCCTTTAATCACTCTAATTCCATTTAATGTTTCTGTAAGTCTTCCGGTTACTTCCGCATTGATTTTTCCACGGGCTCTAAAAATGGGACGGATGTATTTAAACGCTTTCAGGGCAATGCCTGCAAAAACGAGAACAGGAAAAAGGACAAATAAGGTCATTTGCCCGTTAATTTTGATAAGGATTACCAAAGAAATAACGGCAGTAATGCTCCCGCCGATAAGTTGAACCAAACCTGTTCCCACCAGGTTTCGAACCCCCTCAACATCAGTCATCACTCTAGAAACTAGGGCTCCTGATTTATTATTATCAAAAAAACTAATGGGGAGTTTAAGTAATTTTTGTTGAACCTTCGCTCGAAGGATTGAAATTAAATGTTGTGCCTCTACACTTAATAAACGTGTTAAGGAGAAAGAACTCACAGATTGAAAAAGTAAAGCAGCACATACAACAACCAAGAGATAGGTCAGCGCATCGGTGTCTTTGGAAGGAATTACCTCATCAATTAAGGTTTTGCTCGCATAAGGAAGAACTAAACCGGATAAACTACGGACCAAGATTAAGAAAAGACCTAGGGACACAATTTTTCTCCTAGGCCAGATAAACTCTTTAAAGGCCCAGCGAAAAGATACTTTGTTTTTACTCATAATTTGCTTTGAACGCTAAATGTAGAGAATTCTTTTGTTTTATAATTCGAGTTGTATTGGAAGTAAAGTGCTTGGCTTAGATTAATTTACTTGCTTACCTTTACAAAAACTTTAAATCGTTTTAAAATGAAAAAAGTAATTCTGTTTTTAATTATCATTGGAACCACAAAAGTGTTTTCTCAAGACGTTGATATTCCCATAGTCAAAAATATCATAAAATTTGGTGTCAAAGGGGGATTGAATTTCAATGCGCCGGGTGATATTGCTCAGGCACCAAGTCAATTTTCTAACATAGAGGAAGCTAAAGATCAAGTAAGTGGATTTTATGTGGGGGTCTATTCTCAAATCAAATTATTCATGCTTTATGTGCGACCTGAATTACATTTTACAAAATACAACACCAATTTTGACAACATCACAGTGGGTCAATCAAGGATTGAAGCTCCCGTTTCTCTAGGGTTTAAGTTGTTGCCTGTGCTTAGTGGTTTTGCTGGACCAACTTTTCGATATCAATTGGCAGGAGATGCTTCGGATTATTCCATAGATAATGTGACAAATAACGCAACACTGGGAATCCATTTTGGTGTTCGAGCTCATTTTGGAAAACTAGGGGTTGATGTTCGTTACGATCGTGGAATCACAGAGGAAGAGTCAACAATATTGTCAAGTAATAACTTAAATGTTGGAACGATTGATAACAGACCAAACCTATTAAGTCTAGGGATTTCCTATGCCTTTTAAATACTAGTTTTGATAGTGTAAAACGAGAAAAAACCCTTCTAGAGATCCAGAGGGGTTTTTTGTAGTAATTCAATTAGAGGTTTATTTTAATTTGAGCGCGTCTATTTTTTGCTCTTCCATAGGTAGTAGAATTGTTTGCAACAGGACGACTTTCCCCATAACCGATTATGTTTAGTCTTTCGGGTGCAATATTGTTAGAAACAAGATAATTTTTGATTTCCATTGCGCGTTCTTCAGACAATTTTTGATTGTAATCGATGCTTCCGTCTGTTGAGGCATATCCTTCAATAGTGATGGAGGTCTTGGTATAGAAATCTAATAAGGTCTTCACCGAATTAAGAGTAAATTTTGCATCTGAATCCAATTGACTACTACTTACTGTAAAAAGAATATTGTTCTTATCACTTTCAATAAATTCTGTAAATTTTGAGGGTACAATTGGACAGCCATTATTTTCTTGAGTTCCTACTTCCTCGGGACAATTATCCTTATCGTCAGGAACTCCATCATTATCTTTATCTGGCCATGGACAGCCCTTATTTTTAGCGTCACCTGCTTGGTATACAGAGTCATCGTCACGATCTAGCACACCGTCGCTGTCAACATCAGAGGTTTGTTCTTTGATGATTTCTTTGATGGATTCAGCATCACATTCAATGATTACTTCCACATAAGTGTTTCCTTTTTTGATTTTAATTTTTTTAGTTTCACAACCCTTCTTTGTTGTAATGAGTTGCATTGGATAGTTGTAATTGGTGCTTAATTTAAAAACTCCATTTTTTTCAGTCTTTTTCCCAGAATAATATCCTCCTCCTTTTATTCTAAAGGGTTTTAAGACTACTACTGCATTTTCAATTAGGGTTTCTGTTTCTTTATTTTTAACAATTCCAGAGATGGTGGTTTGTGAAAATCCCATTATTGGAATTAACAATAAAGTAAGAAGGAGCGTTTTCATTTCTGATGTATTTAAGAAGTTAAAGATATCGAATTATCCATTGAATCATAAAAGTAAATAGACTCCATGTAAATTCTCAATTTAGAAAAGAAAAGCCGAATTAATTTCAAGGAATTATTACATTTGATTTTAATATTTTAAGTTATGAAGTATATCTTTTCATCTCTGGCTGTAATACTTTTTTTAAGTTGTAATTCCGGTGATAAAATCAAATTAGAACCTAATTTTCTGATCGGAGGAGAATGGTGTGGAATTTCAGAATTAGCAGGAGGTCAAATTTGTTTGGAATTTTTAGATCAGAAAGCGTATTTAAAGGTAAAAAACGAAAAGTTTTATAACCCACTGGATTATATCATTCATGAAATAGATCAAAAGGCACAAACAATAAGTTGGGAGTTTTCTGGAGAAGGAACCATAAATGTATTCCACATAAAGAGTCAAGATTCACTTGAGTTTAAACAAGAAGGAGCTGAAAATAGCTATGTTTTTTCAAGAAGTAAAGTGAAATACTCAGACTGAAGATATAAAAAAGACTTTGAACCTATGTCTAAGGACGAGTACCTTACTCACAAATACCTCAACACTAAATACTGTTTGAAGAAATAGTTTGATTTAGTTTTATCAAAATTTCTAAATTTTACACTCTTATTAGGCTTTGTAAGTTATTGAACCTTTCTAAAAGTTCCCTTAACAAAAAAGGGGGGGGGTATAAATACAGCTCTAAGACCAACGCTGACAGGGCATTAACACTCGTATAACTCAAAAAATTTATTAGATAAAAAAAGCCCCTTTAGAATTTACTAGAGGGGCGAACATATTAACTAAAATCCTATGATGAAACTATTAAAACAAGAATAGAATTTATTATATTACGATTGAGAACATAATAACCCTGTCATAAGGGAATAAAATATTTATAATAAATATAAATTACAGGGTGATTTTATGGCTATAAGATTGTAAAATCAGACAAAGGCAAACGAACTATCATAACACTTTCCAAAAAGATAAGAACGCCCGATAATATCTTTATATGAATTCCTGGAATTAGGCGACTAGGGTTTTAGATTAATTTTTCGGAGAAGCTAATTTATTTACCTCTATTATTTAGCTCAAAAAAGCTTTTTATTCTAGAGTGAATGTTGGTATTAAAGAGAAACGGTTAATTCAGATAATAGCTATTGCTTACTCTTGAATTTGGGACATTAAATTATAGCTTCAACGAATTCAAAATAATCTTTTCCATTACTTTATATCCAGCTAAATTGGGATGTACAAGGTCATTTTCCGCAGTATATTCAGGCACTTTTAATCCTCCTTTATCATCAACCATAGACGAATAATAGTCTACATAAGTGATATTATTATCATTACAATATTTCTTCAATATAGAATTTAATTTTACTATTTTTAGTGCTGGTTCCATTTTGGATGACCATAAAAAGTCTATAGCAGGAAGGGTAGAGCAGATATAAACATTTATATTATTTGCAATAGCAATCTCAGCCATTGAAATTATATTTTCAGCTGTGTTTTTAAGAGTTATTGGTCCCGTGTTTCTGGCAATATCGTTTGTTCCAGCCATAATAACAACACTTTTTGGCTTCAAATTAACAACATCAGATCTAAATCGAAGTAGCATTTGCGGTGAAGTTTG
>Ga0233397_1000089_pt1 | contig 47341 bp, 54 predicted proteins | sample 35DmetaG_FD_189957 | JGI IMG/M metagenome (GOLD analysis project Ga0233397, IMG submission 189957) | Seawater microbial communities from Monterey Bay, California, United States - 35D | ecosystem: Environmental > Aquatic > Marine > Coastal | place: USA: California | collected 2016-10-20
CCGCCAATAACCCAACGGGTAGGAGGATTACAAATAGGCTTGTGCCCTGGGCTTCATATTGAGACATTCCTAGCATATATATCAGGGCAGGTACAATTATAATCCCACCACCAATGCCAACGAAGCCACTTAGGCCGCCTGCGCATAGACCGATTGCAATTAGAATTAGTATGGTTTGTGCACTCATATGGTTGCATTGAATAGGCTCTAAAGTTAATCAATCATTTTAAGATAGGCTTACGTCTCGATTGATTGGTTTATTCGAGACTATCGCACCCGTTGACTTTCTTATTTATTGCAATAATAAATTACAACCTCTAATGTCTGAATTATCAAAACGACCTAAGATTTCGAATTGGTTGTTAGAAACCCTTCCGAGATCTTGAGTGGCAATGAAGGAGCAACTGTTTATGTTTGCTAGATCAATGATATTTATACCTCCTTTTTTCCCATCCTGAACGTAGGAAAGGGGATCGTTAACATCTCGAATTAATATTTTCATCCAAGCTGGCTGATTGAATACGCCATTTTGGTTGCTGTAGGCTTGGGAGAGCAACTCGGTCATTCCATATTCAGAAGAAATATTTTTGCAATTAAACCCTTGTTGTAGTTTGAGATGAAGTTCATTTTTTGTGATTTCTTTTCGTCTTCCTTTCATCCCCCCCGTTTCGATAATCGTTGCTTTTGACAGGTCAGGTTTGAGTTCGGCAAGATCTAGTAAAGCGTGGGATACTCCAAAAATAACAACGTGTTTCTTTTTATTGATTGCCAAATTGTATTGCTCAATAAATCCTTTGTAATCATTAAGAAAAAAACCTGACATTCGTGTTTTTGTCCTTTGAATAAGGTGCTCTACCATATAGACTAAACTCGACTCTCCTTGCTCTAAATAATTGGGGAGTAAAGCAAGGATTACCTGACCCTCAGGACTCCCAATTTGTTGCTCATAAATTGAATTGAATGCGCATTCATAAATTGAAAGATCTTGAACAAAATGCGAGGATCTTTCTCCGGTAGTTCCGCTGCTCTTGAAAAGTATATCGTGAATTTGATCTCCTGAAATTACTTTGTGAGATTTGAAGAATGATATCGGTAAAAATGGTATTTCTTGGATTGTTTTTGGCTCTGGTCGATTGAGCATTTCAACATACCCTCGATATACTGCGCAATTTTCTATTTGATATTCGAAAATACGAAGGGCCAATTTTTCGAATTGGTCTTTGGAGTCAAGTTTAAAGATTTGATCGTGAAGCTTCATTTTAAAAAAGCATTCCAGCAATAATCGCTGTTGACATACATGCTAGAGTTCCCGCAATCAATGCTTTCACACCATATTTGGCTAAAATTCCTTTTTTTTCTGGTGCAAGAGTACCAATGCCTCCAACTTGAATTCCAATTGATGCAAAATTTGCAAATCCACATAGTACATAAGTACACATCAATGTTGCTTTGTCTGACATAATATGCTTCAGTGATCCAAGATGCGCATAAGCAACAAACTCATTCAGAATTGTTTTCTCTCCAAGTAACTGACCTACTGTCATGCAATCTGACCATGGCACACCCATGATCCATGAGATAGGAGATAAAATATAGCCAAGAAGTGCTTCGAACGATAGGGAATCATAATGTCCCCAGCTTTTAATAAGCGCATTTCCCCCAGTCCAATAGCCTGTCCACCAAAGAATATAGTTCGCTAAGGCCATCATTGAGATAAATACGATAAGCATCGCACCGACGTTCACTGCTAAGCGAAGACCATCAGATGTTCCGTTAGTAATGGCTTCTAATGCGTTAACACCAATTTTATCTTTTGATACGCTCAAGTCGTTGTTGATTGTTTCTTTTTCCGGGACAATGATTTTTGCAAATACTATTGCTGCAGGAGCACTCATAAGCGAAGCTGTTAGCAGATGTTTTGCGAAGTATATTTTTGCCTGCCCGTCTTCACCGCCAAGAAAACCAATGTATGAAGCGAGAACCCCACCTGCAATTGTTGCCATACCCCCAGCCATCAGACACATGATCTCTGATTTTGTCATTTTACCAAGGTAAGGTTTTACAAGCAAGGGAGCTTCAGTTTGTCCGAGGAATACATTGCCTGCAGCGGAAACACTCTCAGCCCCAGAAAGGCCCATTATTCTTTTCATAATCCAAGCCATGAACAAGACTACCTTCTGAAGTATACCCCAATAGTAAAGTAGTGCGCTCAGAGCTGAGAAGAAAATGACTGAAGGGAGTATCCATGTTGCAAAATTCATAACCCAAGGGTTTACTTCTCCTGTTACAAAGTCTCCAAATACAAATGTGGCTCCTTCGTGTGCCATATCAACAACCTTGACAAAACCTTTCGATATAAATTCAAATATCTCTTCGACGAAGGGCACTTTCAATATTAGTAACGCCAAAATCAATTGTAGGACAATTCCTTTTACAACGAGTGGCCAATTGATATTTTTTCTGTCCGAACTGAACAGCCAACCAATTAGAATAAGACAGAAAAGACCGAACATTCCTTTTAAAATAGAGGAGAAAAAACCGTAGGTTTCCTTTTTGTTGGTTCGAAACGTGAACTGTTTCTTTCCATTGGCTAGTGAGATACGTTCCTCTGTTGAATAGAGTATGTTGAAGGTGTCCGCGGATGCAGCTCGGTTTTCTTCTGCGTCATAAAGAATGAGCTGTTTTTTGTTTTGCACCCATTTGCCATTTTTCAGCTTCGTAAATGTAGAATCCGTTGACGTAAATGATAAATCGTCATTTAAAATAAGACTTGATTTTCCGTTGTACAATTTTTTTCCCAGTGCAATTTCGGCATGAGAGTCAATTGAAAAAGTACAAATAAAAAATACGCTAAGTAGCGTTACGACGATTGATCTCGTCTCTAATTTTTGAAGCCAACTCATAATCCTCATTGTCAATTGCTTGGTTAAGCTTATTTTGAAGTTCTGCACCGGTCACTGTTTCTAACGTATCCTTAGGTGTTTCTTTTTCTTCAGTATTTTCTAGGACCATCTCATCTTCATCCATTGATGTTTCATCCAATAGGATTCCCGAACTCGATAAAATATTTTCATAGGTATAGACAGCACATTTGAAACGCACCCCAATAGCAATAGCATCTGATGTTCGTGCGTCAATCTCTATTGTCTCACCAGCTTTTGTGCAGATTAATTTGGAGTAAAAGATGCCTTCATCAAGTTTGTAGATAATAACTTCTTTCACCTCTATATCGAAGGCACCAGCAAAACTTTTAAAAAGGTCATGCGTCAGTGGTCGAGTAGGAACCATTTTTTCCAACTCAATGGCAATTGCTTGAGCTTCGAATCCTCCAATGATAATTGGAAGCCTTCTAACTCCATCAACTTCAGACAGAACAAGCGCATAGGCACCCGACTGTGTTTGGCTGTATGAAAGTCCTACAATTTCAAGCTTAATTTTTTCCATTTTTTTCGAGTTGGATATCCCAAAACAATTGGGGAAGCGTTTTAGGCTTCCCCAATTGTTGTAAAAATAATACTTCTGGTGGATATTAGTTAGCAGCTTTGAATTTTTTAATCGCTTCGTTTAGACGAGGAATAACTTCAAATGCATCTCCAACGACGCCATAGTCGGCAGCTTTAAAGAAAGGAGCTTCTTCATCTGTATTGACTACTACAATCACTTTTGAACCATTTACTCCTGCGAGGTGTTGAATTGCTCCTGAGATACCTGCAGCGATGTAGAGGTTGGGACGTATTGCGACTCCAGTTTGTCCAACATGTTCGTGGTGTGGTCTCCATCCAATATCAGCTACAGGTCTTGAGCATGCTGTTGCAGCTCCTAAGGTTACTGCTAAGTCCTCTATCATATCCCAGTTTTCAGGACCTTTAAGCCCTCTACCGGCAGATACAACAAGCTCTGCTTCAGGCAATGGGACATCGCCTTCAGGTTTTTTTGAATCAATGACTCTGATTTTTGCTTCACCTGCATTCCCATTGAATTCTTCTACTGGACATGCTGAACCACCTGATTCCGGTTGGAAACTGTTGGGCAATAATGAAATAATTTTAAGATCAGTTGAAATTTTTACGTTTCCGAAAGCCTTTCCAGAGAAGACATTCACTTGAACTGTATCACCATTCGGAACATCTATTGCACCGCTTACAAGTCCGGCTTTGAGCATTACTGATAAACGAGGAGCAACAGCTTTTGCAATTAGATCGTGCGAGAAAATAATTGTTTTCGCACCTGTTGCCTCAACCGCAGTTTTTAGCACATTGGCAATTTGCATGGAGTCATTCGAATTTACAGAACGATCAACCAATACTTTGGAGGCACCATAATCTCCGAGTGATGAAAGAACGGACTCATCGGCCGAACCGCATGTTACCGCAATAACATCTCCATCCAGTTTGTTTCCATAAGTAACGGCTTCAAGTGCGCTTTTTGCAAGTCCGTTGTTACTATTGATATATACTACTATTGACATACTTAAATTGTATTAAATGACTTTCGCTTCTTGATGCAATAATTCAACCAACTCATCCATATTGTTTGGATCAATCATTTTACAGGCCGATTTGCTATCTGGAAGCGCATAGTTTTCAAATGATGTTAGCGACTCAAATGGAACTGGAGCAACCACATTTAATGGTTTTGTTCTCGCTGCCATGATTCCTCTCATATTTGGGATACGTTGTTCGGCCATTCCTTTTGCACATGAGATTACTGCAGGAAGATCAACCTCTACAACTTCAAGCCCACCGATCGTCTCTGTTTCTAGTTTGGCAGTAGAACCATTGACTTCGAGTTTTGAGGCCAATGAAATAAATGGCAAATCCATCCCTGCTGCAATCATCCCTCCAACTTGAGAGCCATTGTAATTGATTGTTTCTTTTCCTGTCAAAACCATGTCAAAAGCATTTGATTTGGCGTATTCGGCAATTTGCATTGCCACAAAGTAGGCATCGGTCGGCTCCGAATCAATCCGAACGGCCTCGTCAGCACCAATTGCAAGTGCTTTTCGAATTACAGTGTCATCTGCAGCTGTTCCAACAGTAACGATTGTTACTGATCCTCCGTTAGCTTCTTTGATTTCTAGCGCTCGAACAAGCGCATACCACTCATCGTATGGATTAACAATATATTGCACTCCATTTTCGTCAAATTTTGAATCACCATCTGTGAAGGCAATCTTGGAAGTTGTGTCGGGAGATTTACTTATACATACAAGAATTTTCATAAGGAATCTTTTCTTTAAATCGTTTACAAATTTAACAATTTATAAGGGGATTCGTATGATTTTTATCAGAATAAATGTGCGCCTTGACAAAGAAGAAAGCCGATTACTTGATCTACTTATACAGCTGGAAGGTATTGTAAAGGTGCTTCAAATATGCAAATAGCAATAGTTCAATTGTATGGAGTCCGTCATTGGGAAATAAATATCTCAAAATATGTCGAACGGCAGATTCAACATAAGTATCAAAATTACTGCTCTTTCTTTTTCTAAACTTTGAAATTTGTTACATTTGGCATCCCAATTTAATGGGTGACGATTAATAGATAGTCTATCATGAAAACGATACAGTACAGAGAAGCGCTGAGAGAGGCGATGTCAGAGGAGATGCGAACAGATGAAAATGTGTTCTTAATGGGGGAAGAAGTAGCTGAATACAATGGCGCTTATAAGGTCTCTCAGGGCATGTTGGATGAATTTGGAGATAAAAGAGTAATCGATACTCCAATTGCTGAACTTGGTTTTGCAGGAATAGGTGTTGGAGCTTCAATGAATGGTCTTCGTCCAATTGTTGAGTTTATGACTTGGAACTTTGCCATCTTAGCAGCAGATCAAATTATTAACAGTGCTGCTAAAATGTTACAAATGTCAGGAGGTCAATACCACTGTCCGATTGTTTTTCGAGGTGGAAATGGCACAGCGGGACAACTTGGCGCGACCCACTCTCAAAGTTTTGAAGCGTTTTATGCGCATGTTCCTGGATTAAAAGTGATTACTCCTTCTACACCATACGATGCAAAGGGGTTGTTGAAATCAGCGATTCGAGACAACGATCCAGTTGTGTTCTTAGAGTCTGAAAAAATGTACGGAGATAAAGGGGAAGTTCCTGAAGGAGAATATTTAATACCAATCGGTGTTGCTGATGTAAAGCGCAAAGGACATGATGTTACAATTGTTTCTTTTGGAAAAATAATAAAAGTAGCTCACGAGGCGGCTGCGGCTCTTGAGAAAGAAGGTGTTTCTTGCGAGATTATTGATTTAAGAACTGTGCGTCCAATTGATTATGCTGCTGTTGTTGAGTCAGTAAAGAAAACGAACAGATGTGTTGTTGTTGAAGAGTCGTGGCCATTGGCCTCAATTTCTTCAGAGATTGCTTATCATTTGCAACGGTACGCATTTGATCATTTAGATGCTCCAGTAATGAGAGTCACGCAAACAGATACACCATTTGCATTTTCGCCAACTCTAATCGATGAGGCACTTCCAAATGTGGCTCGAATTATTGAAGCGGTCAATACAACATTGAATAGAAATTAAGGAAAATAGAAGCAAATTCTATTTAAAAGTCGGCGCTTGAGAACCGACTTTTTTATCTTCTTATCAACGAGTGTGCATTGATGGTCATTTCTTGCATGGTTACTGACACATTAGCATCGTTATCAAGATAGATTTGCATTTCATCTTTTTGATGTCTGATATTTGGTAAGTTGAATTTGAAGATGACTTCTTCGAATTCATTATTGGTTTTTCTTAGTTGTGATAGTTCGAGACTCTGCCATCCATAGACATTGTATGGGCTTACACATTCCATCCGTAATATCGAACTTTTTGAGTTGTCGGTCGTTTTTACACGCATTTTGACTTCAAACATTGTTTCGTCTGTCTTGATAAGTTCCAAGATATTGATCCGACCCAAGGTTAAATCTTCTGTTGGCGTCGAATACATCGGCTTTTCGATGGAAAAAATTTTACGAGAGCGAATGTACCTTTTTGGAGAGCGGAGTTCTTTCTGATACTCCAGCCAATTTAAAGAAGTTCGATCAATCAAAAGACGACTTTCGTTGTAGTTGTCTATTTTAGATCTTCCAAAAATATACCAGTAATGTTCTTTTGACATCCGTTCAGTGTGCAGATAACCTTTTTTTAACTGAAAATCTTGAAAGAGATTAAGCCCAGTACAAATTAAGACAAATAAGGTAATTGTTCCGATGGCTAATTTACTTTTCAGCTTGTTAATTCCAATGGCGATAACTACAATCAGTAAGGGATAGATATCCACCATGACACGTGAACCGAATGAATTCGCATAAAACCAAGTCTCCCATGAACTAAGCACATAAATATAAAGGAGCGTAAAAGATAAAAATGCCCAAAATTGGTTTCGGTTCTGATTGAGTAATCTATAGAACCCAAATGGTAGGATTAGAAATAAAGGAGAGTATATGAGCCATCCTTTGCGATATGAAAATAGGAAATCCAAGAGATTTGGATCCGTTAATACGATGTCTTCTGTGTGTAAGTTAAGAGTGATAAGCTCACCTCCAACAATTGTCCAATACAAGATTTGTGGAATGTTCCAGAGTAAAGAGAACAATGGAAAGAAAAGTATTGATTTCCAAAACTGACTTGTGTTGCCGAATTTTCGGAACAGAAGTAGCAGTGGGATTAGTCCAAAAATTGCCTGTGTCGGACGAATAGCAGTTGTTAAACCAAAGAACAATGCAGCGTAGATCAATTTTTGTCGCTGCTGGGTTGAAAGGTATGTAAGGGTGTGGTAAAGGAACAGCGTATTTAGTGTAAATAAGTAAAGATGCGGTAAATCAAATTGAAGCTGAAATGTGGAATATACGTTTGTTCCAAAATAGAGCATTAAAATGGCGTATCCTGCAACTCTATGACCTACGAAAAGGAGTAGTAATTTTCTGAGATAGAAAAGCCCAAGGAAGATAAATAATAGTGCGTTTAAGAGATAGACCACATGATAGGGAGTGCTAAATCCATCCATTGAGTAGCCCATAATGTGTGCAATGGCATCACCGATTGCGTAGGAGGGCAATAGGATGTATGAAAGCCCCATGTGATAAATGTCGAGTTGGTTTCCATTTTTTCGCATTGAGAGTTGATAGGCGTAACATCCTTCACAATATTTGTCTTGTAGGTCTTGTGCCCATTCTTGCGTCATATAAAGTGACCCTTCATTAAAAAGATGAGGCAGATACATATAGTATCCAAATCCGTCAGCTACATTTATACAACGCCATTCATCTGTTTTCAGCCTGTTAAGTCCTTGAAATGTGGACAGCATAAAGACAAAGCCGGTGAGTAAAAGTACTTTACCCGAGAAAGTTTTTAAAAAATGCACTTGCGCTTAATTTCCTTTAAATATACTATTTCGTGTATTTTGGAGGATAAAAAAAAGTGGATCCAATTGCTGTTCCACTTTTATGACTCGATATTCTTTGGTTAGATCTTTACAATTTTTCGCTGTGCGATAAGCTGCTTGTCTTCAATGACTTTGATTAGATATACTCCTCGCGAAAAGAAGTTGTTGATTTGAATAGAATTTGTTTGTTTGTAAACACCTCGTTCAACACATTTTCCAGAACTTAGTTCAAATATTTCGACTTGCACAGTTTCCAGAGTTTGCCCTAGTTTAATATTGATCTCATTTTTGAAGGGGACGGGGAATATGGATATTGCTTCTATAGTTGCAGCACTTTGAATACTCGCATTGGATTGAATTGAATCCCAGACAAGGAAATTGTCAAATCCTCCTTCAACAAGATGTCCACCATTTTCATCCATTGCCCGAACTTTTAATTGCATAAGACTTGTTGTAGGGATCAAATCTGATAAGCGAAATTCACGGTATGTCCATTCGCTCTCATTTGGATCGTTTTGATCTGCCACGTCTAGCACTACAGACTGCGTGCCATTCGATAGCTCAATAATCAATGAATCATTCGGAGTCCCAAAACCACCCTCATTAAAAAACCAGCGCTCGAAGGAAAGATAAGGGTCTGAATAATTGGATAGATCAAAGAGTGGGGAGGACAAAGTTGTAACTCCTTCGTCAACATCATCGTTTCCTACTTGACCGCCATCATTTCCCGTAATAAATGCCATTTCTCCACAGTCTTGAGTGTCATTGTCAGGGTTGGCTTGACCGCCTTGATAGGTTGTCCCATTCGGCTCACCACGTTCCCAGTCGCCTGTATCAGGGCTTCCTGATACTGTCCAACCAAGATCGAGTTCAAAATTATCAGAATATCCTGCCTCAAGTTGATACACATAAGGCCCACCATTCGTCGTAAATTGTTGATTTGAAATACAAACAGGATGGTATCCCCAAGCACCAATGAATAGTTCATACGTTCCTTCTAAAAAAGAATTCAAACTGAATTGTCCTATACCATTGGTTGTTGTTTGCGACTGTTGAGGTCCATTTATTGAGATCTGAACATTCGGTATTGGTGTCCCATTTGTGTCCTCTACGGTTCCTTGTAAGGTGAATGTGATCAGTGGCACAAGTTCCACATTAACTACGGTTGTATTTCCATTCGAGAGTATCACATTGCTTATTGTTTCAGAGATATACCCTGTTTTTGAATAGGTTACGTCATAGGTGCCTCCCGAAGCCAATCCAGAAAAATAGTCTCCCGATCCGTTTGAGATATCAGATGCGCTTGTTGCGACTATATCAATTTGAGCATTATTTAAAGGGACACTCGTTAAAGCATCTGTAATGTTACCTTCGAGATATGCGCCAGGTGTATAGTTGACACCGAGTACAAAAAGTCCATTCTCGATGTCGCTTGCAATTATGTTTCCTGAGGGAAAGTAGGGATATACACCCCATGCACCGTTGAAGCCATCTCCAGAGAAAGCTGGGGAGGTGTCGTAGTTTCCTACTTCGATTAAATTTGCAGGATTCGTTGCATCATGTACAACAATTCCGTCTGTATAATAAGATGTGACTAGAAAGTTTCCTTTGACAAAAGTATTGTGCGGGATTACGTCTTGTCCTGGACTTGACTGGATTCTATCTAGTTCGACAATATTTGCCAAGTTGCTCACGTCGTATGCTGCTATGTAAGCATTTGACACTTCATCTGTTGTGTAAAGTGTATTGCCATCGTCTGACAACCATGTGTTGTGGCTAAAAGTAGTTGGAGTGAAATGGGTTGCCATTGTTACGCAATTCGCAGGGTCTGAGACGTCTACAACCACAAAAAACCCGTCATTTATTGCCCCACCCCAGAGGGTATCGTTGCGGACAAATACATCATGCATATAATAGTCATCATACCGGCCAAGTTCAACCGGATTTAACGCGTTTGCAGCACAGTCAAGAATTATCGCTCCGCCAACTCCGTTATTTGCACCAGCGATGTAAGCTATTCCATTTTCGTCCATAAAAATGTTGTGAGCAGTTGTAAATGGGAATTGACTTCCCGTAAATTGTGTCACATCAGCTGCTGTTATTGGCCCGGGAAGGTTGCTCAGATCGATGATTTTCAATCCTGATCCACCTTCGTTTGTAATGTATGCAGTTGTACCCCATACTTTCATGTCTCGCCATATGGTTTGGTCTCCTGCAGAATAAAATATTTCAACGGGGCTTGTCGGGTCTGAAACATCAACAATCGAAGTCCCAGTTTGATTTCCGACAATGGCATATTCGTTTCCAGATGCATCTACGTAGCCCCATATGTCACTACAATCACCACGTTGTTGGGGGTATTGAAGATCTCCGAGAAGGTTTAAATTGGTTTGAGATTGTGCTGTTGCCGAAATCAAAAGAAGGGCAAACAAGTGGAGAGAAAGTTTGAGCATTTGTTCTTATAAATAGATTTGAGTCCACCAAATTACGAATATTCCAACAGTCTTCATAAATTCTGCAATGAATAAATTTTTTTGACTTATTGATTATTCTTTCTTCATTCTGCTTCTATTGGCATTTCGATATTATTTTATTTTTGAAATTGAAATGATATTGTTTAGATGTTTTTAAATAATTTTCTCTACCAATTGAGATGAATCAATCCTAATTTTTCTAATTTGAATTAGAGGATAAATTCGATTGAATTTTGTTTGTTTTTTTTCTAAAAAAAGATGTAAACATGCCCCTGTGAAAAAAGATAGTTTTTTTTTCTCGATCCCTTGATTTATAAAATTTTCCTGCTATCTTTGCACCCCGAAAAAGTGTTTTTGGGCGAATTTTTTATTAATTAAAGTTAACAGTATTTTTATGCCAACTATTCAACAATTAGTTCGCAAAGGGAGAACAGCAGTGGTAAAGAAGAGCAAGTCTGCAGCGCTTGATTCTTGTCCACAGCGTAAAGGAGTATGTGTGCGTGTGTACACCACTACACCTAAGAAGCCAAACTCGGCAATGCGTAAAGTAGCCAGAGTTCGTCTTACAAATGGTAAGGAAGTTAATGCCTACATCGGAGGTGAGGGACACAACCTTCAGGAACACAGTTTAGTATTAGTACGTGGTGGAAGAGTTAAAGATCTGCCAGGTGTGCGTTACCACATTGTTCGTGGTGCGGAAGATACAGCTGGTGTTGAAGGACGTACTCAACGTCGTTCTAAGTATGGGGCTAAGAGACCAAAGAAGTAACCTTTTAAGATTTAAAAGAAGATGAGAAGAAGAAAAGCGAAAAAAATTGCCATCCTTCCGGATCCAAAGTTCAATGACAAGCAGGTAACAAAGTTTGTAAATAACATGATGTTGGATGGAAAGAAGAATTTGGCATTCAAAATATTTTACGAAGCAATCGACATGGTTGATTCGAAAATGGAAGAAGCAACTGGACTAGAAACTTGGAAGAAAGCTTTGGAGAATATCAATCCTCCAGTTGAAGTGCGTAGCCGACGTGTTGGTGGTGCAACTTTCCAGATTCCAACTCCTGTGCGTGAAGGACGTAAGCATTCTCTAGGAATGAAATGGTTGATTGGTTACGCCCGCAAGCGCAACGAAAAAACAATGGCTCAGAAACTAGCAGCGGAGATAATTGCTGCATCAAAAGAAGAAGGAGCAGCTTACAAGAAGAAAGAAGATACATTAAGAATGGCTGAGGCGAACAAAGCATTTTCACATTTTAGATTTTAATCATGGCAAGAGATCTTAAATACACAAGAAATATTGGTATTGCTGCGCACATTGATGCTGGTAAAACAACAACAACTGAGCGTATTCTTTACTACGGCGGTGTAAATCACAAAATCGGTGAGGTGCACGACGGAGGTGCTACAATGGATTGGATGGAGCAAGAGCAAGAGAGAGGTATTACTATTACTTCAGCTGCTACAACCCTGAATTGGAATTACCGCGGTGACAAATATCATGTGAACATTATTGATACTCCTGGTCACGTTGATTTTACTGTTGAGGTGAATCGTTCGTTACGTGTCTTGGATGGTTTGGTTTTCTTATTCTCTGCGGTAGATGGAGTTGAGCCTCAATCTGAGACGAATTGGAGACTAGCAAACAATTATAACGTGCCACGTATTGGTTTTGTTAACAAGATGGACCGTCAAGGTGCAGATTTCCTGAATGTTTGTAAGCAGGTAAAAGAAATGCTTGGTAGTCATGCGTTACCATTACAAGTGAATATTGGTTCTGAAGATGATTTCAAAGGTGTTGTTGATTTGATCAACTTTAAAGGTATTGTTTGGAACGAAGAGGACCAAGGAATGACGTTCGAAGAGATTGAAATTCCAGCTGATACCTTAGAGGAAGCAACCCAGTTAAGAGAGGAATTGTTGGAGGCAGTTGCTGAATTCGATGATATGCTCATGGAGAAGTACTTCGAAGATCCAGAATCACTTACTGAAAGAGAAATTCTTGATGCTTTACGCGAAGCTACGATTGCTGGTAAAGTTGTACCAATGATGTGTGGATCTGCTTTTAAGAATAAAGGAGTTCAATCAATGTTAGACATGGTCATGGAGATTTTACCTTCACCTGTTGATGTAGAAGCAATAGAAGGTACGAATCCAAAGACCGATAAGGTGGAATCAAGAAAACCATCATACGATGAGCCATTCTCTGCATTGGCGTTTAAAATTGCAACTGACCCTTTCGTAGGTCGTTTGTGTTTTACTCGTGCATACTCTGGTAAATTGGCTGCAGGTTCGTATGTGCTAAATGCACGTTCAGGAAAGAAAGAACGTATTTCTAGAATATTCCAAATGCATGCGGACAAACAGAATCAAGTACCAGAATTGGGAGCAGGTGACATAGGTGCGTTTGTAGGATTTAAAGATATCAAAACAGGAGATACTCTTTGTGCTGAAAATGCACCGATTGTATTGGAATCAATGGATTTTCCAGACCCAGTAATTGGTGTGGCAATTGAGCCTAAAACTCAGGCAGATTCTGATAAGTTGGGTGTTGGTCTTCAAAAGTTAGCTGAAGAGGATCCAACCTTCCAAGTTCGAACTGATGAGGAGTCAGGACAAACAATTATCTCAGGAATGGGTGAGTTGCACTTGGACATTATTATAGACCGATTGCGTCGTGAGTTCAAGGTTGAGGTGAATCAAGGTGCTCCTCAAGTGAATTACCGTGAGAATATTCAAGCTCCTGTTGATCATAGAGAGGTATACAAGAAACAGTCAGGTGGTCGTGGTAAATTTGCGGACATTGTTGTTACAATTGAACCGCAAGAGGATCATGAAAAAACAGGATTGGAATTTGTCAATTTGATTAAAGGTGGTAATGTTCCTAAAGAATTTATTCCATCAATTGAAAAAGGATTCAAGGAATCAATGAAGAATGGTGTTATGGCCGGATTCGAAATGGATGCGATGAAAGTAACGTTGAAAGACGGATCTTTCCACGCTGTTGATTCAGATGCTTTATCATTTGAATTGTGTGCGAAGATTGCATTCAAAACAGCATTGCCAAAAGCAAGCCCTGTACTTCTCGAACCAATGATGAAATTGGAGGTTGTAACTCCAGAAGAAAACATGGGAGATATCGTAGGTGATCTTAACCGGCGTCGCGGTGTTATGAGAGGTATGGATGACAAGAATGGAGCGAAGGTTGTGAAAGCGGATGTTCCATTGTCAGAAATGTTTGGTTATGTAACGCAACTTAGAACAATGTCATCTGGACGTGCAACGTCTAGTATGGAGTTCTCACATTATACTGAAGCACCAAGAAATGTTGCTGAAGAAGTAGTTGCAAAAGTTAAAGGTGTTTCAGCATAATATTTAAGAGATGAATCAAAAAATTAGAATCAAATTGAAATCGTATGATCACAACTTAGTTGACAAGTCAGCTGAGAAGATCGTCAAGACAGTAAAGTCAACAGGTGCTGTTGTTAGTGGACCAATTCCATTGCCTACACACAAGAGAATTTACACTGTACTAAAGTCACCACACGTTAACAAAACTGCACGCGAGCAATTCGAATTGTGTGCATACAAGCGTTTGATGGATATTTACAGTTCTTCTTCCAAAACTGTTGATGCATTGATGCGTTTGGAGTTACCAAGTGGTGTTGATGTTGAAATCAAAGTATAAATAAGTTTTAATAATTAATAGTTAAAGTATGCCAGGAATTATTGGTAGAAAAGTCGGAATGACTAGCATTTACAGTGCCGAGGGTAAATCATTGCCATGCACAGTGATAGAGGCTGGTCCTTGTGTTGTGACCCAAATCAAAACACAAGACAGAGATGGTTACGAGGCAGTTCAGCTTGGGTTTGGAGACCGTAAGGATAAAAACACTCCAAATGCACTGAAAGGTCACTTTAAAAAAGCTAAAACAGATCCTAAGTCGAAATTAGTTGAGTTTAAAGGTTTCGATGAACTTAATCTCGGTGATACAGTTGACGCGACCATCTTTGAAGAAGGTGAATACGTTGCTGTAGTAGGAACATCCAAAGGTAAAGGTTTCCAAGGGGTTGTTAAACGTCACAATTTTGGTGGAGTTGGACAAGCTACTCATGGACAACACAACAGATTGCGTGCACCAGGATCGATTGGAGCTGCATCATACCCAGCGCGTGTATTCAAAGGAATGCGAATGGCAGGACAAATGGGAAACGAGCGTGTTAAAATCGAAAATCTTCAGGTGTTGAAAGTTCTTGCAGATAAGAATTTAGTAATTGTGAAGGGGTCTGTTCCTGGATCAAAAGGTTCAACCGTAATAATTGAGAAGTAATGAAATTAAAAGTAACAAGCGCAAAAGGAGCTGCTACAACTAAGGAAGTTAGCTTATCAAAAGACGTGTTCGGTATCGAACCTAATGATCATGCCATCTACTTAGATGTGAAACAGCATTTGTCCAATCGCCGTCAAGGGACGCACAAGGCCAAAGAGAGAAGTGAAATCACGGGATCTACAAAGAAAATTAAGAAGCAAAAAGGAACTGGTGGAGCTCGTGCGGGGTCTGTCAAGTCTGGAACTCGTATTGGAGGAGGTCGTATTTTTGGACCACGCCCACGTAATTACAGTTTTAAATTGAATGTAAAGACCAAACGTTTAGCACGCAAGTCGGCATTCACTTACAAAGCAAAGTCGAAAGATATCATGGTCATTGAAGATCCAGCAATGGATGTGATAAGAACTAAAGATTTCAGGTCATTGTTGAGTAACTTGAAACTTGACAACGAGAAAGTTTTGATGATTTTAGGTGAGAAGAATGACAACGTTTATTTGTCTTCACGTAACCTTAAGAAAGTGAAGGTCGTAACAGCTGATTCGGTGAACACATATGATGTGTTGAATGCAGGTAAAGTTGTAATGGCCAAAAGTTCAATAGAAGTAATCGAAAAGATTCTAAACTAATTGAGAGATGAAGACAATTATTAAAAAACCAATTATTACAGAGAAAGCTACAGCGCAAAGCGAGGACCTAAACCGTTTTACGTTCGCTGTGGATCGATCTGCGAATAAGATTGAAATAAAAAATGCCGTCGAGAACATGTATGGAGTTTCTATAACTGAAGTTCGTACCATGAATTATGGCGGTGGGAAATCCTCTACAAAGTATACGAATAGAGGTATCGTTGAGCAACCTAGTAAGAAGTGGAAAAAAGCTATTGTAACAGTTGCAGATGGAGAGACGATTGATTTATTTAATAACTTTTAAGCACTAAAAAATGGGTCTTAAAAAATTCAAGCCTACAACTCCAGGGCAAAGACACAAGATCAATAGTGACTATTCTGAGGTTACCAAAAGAGCTCCTGAAAAGAGTTTGGTAAAAGGAAAGAACAAGTCCGGTGGTCGTAACAATGACGGTAGAATGACGATGCGCTACATTGGTGGTGGTCACAAACAAAAGTACCGAGTCATTGATTTCAAAAGAGACAAGCATGGCGTTCCTGCTACGGTTAAGTCGATCGAATATGATCCAAACCGAACAGCACGTATTGCTTTGTTGTATTATGCGGATGGTGAAAAACGTTACATCGTAGCGCCGGAAGGACTGAAAGTTGGAGATACTTTGATGTCTGGAGCCGAAGCAACTCCTAATGTTGGAAATGCTATGTTCTTAGCAGATATTCCATTGGGAACAGTTATTCATAATATTGAGTTGAAGCCTGGAAAAGGTGGAGCTATTGCTCGTGGAGCAGGAACCTACGCTCAATTGAACGCAAGAGATGGTCGTTATGCCATTGTTAAGATGCCTTCTGGAGAAACGAGAATGATCCTTACAACATGTTTAGCAACAGTCGGATCTGTTTCTAACTCAGAGCACAACTTGACAGTTTCTGGTAAAGCCGGAAGAACAAGATGGCAAGGACGTCGTCCAAGGGTACGTGGTGTAGTTATGAATCCAGTTGATCACCCAATGGGAGGTGGTGAAGGTAAGAATGCTGGAGGTCATCCAAGATCTCGTAATGGTATTCCTGCTAAAGGATTTAAAACGCGTGCGAAGAAAAAGTACTCTGATAGATTTATTATTGAAAAAAGAAAAAAATAATTAGGATATGAGTCGTTCATTAAAAAAACCACCTTTCGTACACTACAAGCTAATGAAGCGTGTAGATGATGCACAAGAGTCAGGTAACAAGCAAGTTATCAAAACATGGTCAAGGGCAAGTACTATTACTCCTGATTTTGTTGGATTAACTTTCGCAGTTCATAATGGTAATAAATTTATTCCTGTTTTCGTAACCGAGAATATGGTAGGACACAAACTTGGGGAATTTGCTCCAACGCGTAACTTCCGTGGACATGGTGGAAATAAGAAAGATAAGAAAAGATAGTTATGGGAGCTAGAAAGAGATTAAAAGCCGAAGCTAGAAAAGAAGCGAACAAGTCAATTGCATTTGCAAAGTTGAACAATTCGCCAATCACACCACGTAAGATGAGATTAGTTGCAGATCTTGTTCGTGGAGAGGAAGTAAACAAAGCTTTGAACATATTGCAACACAACGCAAAAGATGCGTCTACCAGCCTTGGTAAATTGCTTCGTTCTGCAATCGCAAATTGGGAGCAGAAAAATGAAGATAAGAGTATCGAGGAAGAGACACTATACGTAAAAGAGATTCAAGTGGGGTCAGCAGGAATGTTGAAAAGAATTCAACCGGCACCACAAGGACGAGCGCATAGAATTAGAAAAAGATCAAATCACGTAACTATCGTCGTAGACGCTAAGAACGCGGAATAATTTTAGATAAATGGGACAAAAAACAAATCCAATAGGAAATAGATTAGGTTTCATCCAAGGATGGGATTCTAACTGGTATGGAGGTGATGACTACAAAGACAAACTCGTTGAAGACGACAAAATTCGTAGGTACCTTCGTGCTCGTTTATCTAGAGCAAGCATTGCCAAGATTATCATCGAGAGAACGTTAAAGTTAGTAACCGTTACTATTAACACAGCGCGTCCAGGAGTAATCATTGGTAAAGGTGGTCAAGAAGTTGACAAGTTGAAAGAAGAGTTGAAGAAGCTTACAAAGAAGGAGATTCAAATCAATATTTTCGAGGTAAAACGTCCTGAATTGGACGCTCGATTGGTGGCTGACGGAATCGCTCGTCAATTGGAAGCACGAATTTCTTTCAGAAGAGCAATTAAAATGAGCATCGCGAGCACAATGCGAATGGGAGCGGAAGGAATCAAAGTAAAGATTTCTGGACGTTTGAATGGCGCAGAGATGGCTCGTACAGAAATGTACAAGGATGGACGTACTCCGTTACATACGTTCAGAGCTGACATTGATTATGCGTTGGCAGAAGCACACACCACTTATGGTCGCCTTGGTATTAAGGTTTGGATCTGTAAGGGTGAGGTTTATGGAAAACGCGATCTTTCTCCTAACGTTGGACAAGCCTCAGGTAAAGGAGGTAAGCGCCAAGGCGGTGGAGGTAAGAGAAGACCTAAAAAATAAGAGTTTCGAGAAATCGAAATGATTTACAAAATTTAATAACAGAGAAAAATGTTATCACCAAAAAGAACCAAATTTAGAAAGGCTCAGAAGGGAAGAAATAGAGGTCTTGCTCATAGAGGAAGCACTGTATCTTTCGGATCTTTTGGACTAAAGACTTTGGAGCCAGGATGGCTAACTTCACGTCAAATTGAAGCTTCTCGTATCGCTGTTACCAGATACATGAAGCGTGAAGGTAAGGTATGGATCCGCATTTTCCCAGACAAGCCAGTGACATCGAAGCCGGCAGAAGTACGTATGGGTAAAGGTAAAGGGGCACCAAGTCATTGGGTTGCAGTTGTGAGACCAGGTCGTATTCTTTTCGAAGCTGATGGAGTTCCGTATGAAACAGCGAAAGAAGCAATGCGTTTGGCAGCACAGAAACTACCTGTGAAATGTAAATTCGTGACACGTCACGACTATGTTGTACCAGGAAAATAGTTAAACGATGAAGCAGCAAGAAATTACAAAAATGTCTGATGCAGACATACAAGATCAGATTGCGAACAGATCAGAGCAATTGGTGAAGATGAAGTTGGCGCACAGCGTTGCACCTATGGAAAATCCATTGCAGATTAGAAGTCTTAGACGTTCTATCGCAAAATTGAAAACAGAATTAACAAAACGTGAAGCTCAAGCTTAGCTTGAGCATCGAAATTAGCTTACAATGGAAAAGCGTAATTTAAGAAAAGAACGTATAGGGATTGTTACTAGCGACAAGATGGACAAGTCAATTGTTGTATCAGTAGAGCGTAAAGTAAAGCACCCTAAGTATGGTAAGTTCGTGAAGAACACTACTAAGTTTGTGGCTCATGATGAGAAAAATGAATGTGGAGAAGGTGATACTGTTCGTATCATGGAAACACGTCCGTTATCGAAATCAAAGAACTGGAGATTGGTAGAGATTGTTGAACGAGCTAAATAATTTAGAGTAATGATACAAACTGAATCAAGACTAAGAGTGGCAGACAACTCTGGAGCAAAAGAAGTTTTAGTGATCCGTGTTTTAGGAGGAACGAAACGTCGTTATGCTTCTGTCGGTGACAAAATTGTAGTTACTGTAAAGAGTGCGATGCCAAACGGCCAAGTCAAAAAAGGAACTGTGGCTACAGCAGTAATAGTAAGAACGAAGAAAGAAGTACGTCGTCCAGACGGTTCTTATATCCGCTTTGATGATAACGCTTGCGTTATTTTGAATCAAGCAGGTGAGATGAGGGGAACTCGTATTTTCGGACCAGTTGCTCGAGAGCTACGTGATGCAGACTACATGAAGGTAGTTTCACTTGCTCCTGAGGTACTTTAATTTTTAATAATTGACGTTATGCAACAGAAATTACACATTAAAGTAGGAGACACTGTTAAAGTTATTAGTGGTGAATCAAGAGGTCAGGAAGGAAGCATTCTTTCGATTGACAAGAAAAAATCGCGAGCGAAAGTTGAAGGTGTAAACTTAATTAAGAAACACCAAAAGCCGAGCGCAGCAGATCCTCAGGGAGGAATTGTGGAACAGGAAGCTGGAATCCATATTTCAAACCTTATGGTTGTCGTTAACGGTCAGGCATCTCGCATGGGTCGTAAGGCAGACAAAAATGGAAAATTAGTACGTTATTCAAAAAAGTCAGGGGACGAAATCAAATAGATTATGAGTTATACACCAAGACTTCGAGAGCAGTATCAAGCTGAGATTATTCCAGCTCTTACTGAAAAGTTCGGTTACAAATCCTCAATGAAGGTGCCGAAACTTACAAAAATTGTTGTTAGCCAGGGTATCGGTGATGCTGTAGCTGACAAAAAATTAGTTGACACCGCGGTTGAAGATTTATCTCGCATCGTTGGACAAAAAGCAGTTGCAACTATTTCTAAGAAAGACATCTCTAACTTTAAATTAAGAAAAGGGATGCCAATTGGAACGAAAGTAACATTGAGAGGTAACAACATGTACAACTTCTTGGATCGTTTTATTGCGGTTGCTTTGCCACGTACGCGTGACTTTAGAGGAATCAATCCAAAAGGATTTGATGGCCGAGGAAACTTCAACATGGGAGTGAAAGAACACATTATTTTCCCAGAAATTGATATTGATAAAGTGAACCGCATGATGGGAATGGATATTACATTCGTTACCACAGCTGACAGTGATGAAGAAGGTAAAGCGTTGCTTGATGCATTCGGATTTCCATTTCAAAAAAAATAATAAGACATGGCTAAAGAATCAATGAAAGCGCGTGAGCGCAAAAGAGAAAGACTAGCAGCTCGTTACGCAGCAAAACGTGAGGAGTTAACTAAGATCTTAAAGTCAACAGATGACTCTGAAGAAATGCAAGAGGCAAAGTGGGATGCAATGATCAAATTGCAAAAACTTCCTGCTAACTCGGCAAAATGTAGAGTTCATAACAGATGTGGATTGACAGGTCGACCTAGAGGGTATATGCGTCAGTTTGGTATTTCACGTGTTACATTCCGTGAAATGGCTTTAGATGGTAAAATCCCAGGTGTTAAAAAAGCAAGTTGGTAAAATTATAAACTGGTTTCAGGTTCAAGTCACGTTGAAAACCGTTACCGAAACAAATAAATATGAATACAGATCCAATAGCAGATTTTCTGACTCGAATTCGAAACGCAAGTTCGGCAGGGTTGAAGACAGTTGATATTCCTGGTTCAAACACAAAAAGAGCAATGACTCAAATTTTGTTTGATCAAGGATATATTACGAACTTCAAATTCGAAGACGACAACAAACAAGGCAACATTAAAATTGCTTTGAAATACAATGCATCAACTAAAGTTCCTGCAATCACAAAATTGCAAAGAGCTTCGAGACCAGGACTTCGTAAATACAGTTCAGCATCTGATATGCCACGTGTATTGAATGGGCTGGGAATTGCAATTGTTTCAACATCTAAAGGTGTTGTTACAGGAAAACAAGCAAAAAGAGATAACGTAGGAGGAGAGGTTCTCGCTTACGTTTATTAATAGTTAAATATTAAGAGAAATGTCAAGGATAGGTAAATCCCCAGTAACAGTCCCGAGTGGAGTAGAAGTGAAAGTTGACGGTAACGTAGTTACAGTTAAGGGTCCTAAAGGTGAATTGACTCAAGAAATGGATTCTTGTGTTTCAATGAGCATCAATGAAGGATCAGTGTCTTTCACCCGCGAATCAGATACGCCTGATCACAGAGCTAAGCACGGTTTGTACCGTTCATTAGTGAATAATATGTGTATCGGAGTTTCAGAAGGGTTCAAAAAGGAATTAGAAGTAGTAGGTGTAGGTTACCGTGCCAATGCAAGTGGTCAAAGACTTGAGTTGTCATTAGGTTACTCTCATCCATTCGTAATCGAACTTCCTAAAGAAATTAAGGTATCAACAGTGTCTGAAAAAGGTAAGGCCCCAATTGTAACATTGGAGTCTCACGATAAGCAATTGGTCGGACAAGTAGCTGCCAAGATTCGATCCCTCCGTAAACCAGAACCGTACAAAGGAAAAGGTGTGAAATACGTCGGTGAAGAACTCAGAAGAAAAGCTGGTAAAACAGCAGCGAAATAATAATTAGATATCTTAATTAGTTATGGCATTTAGTAAAGTAACAAGAAGAGCAAAAATCAAAAGAAGAATCAGAAAGAATGTTTCTGGAACTTCTGCGATGCCTCGTTTGTCTGTTTTTCGAAGCAACAAACAAATCTATGCTCAAATTATAGACGATTTAACAGGAACAACTTTGGTTTCTGCATCTTCATACAATAATAAAGAAGCGGCAAAAGGAAACAAAATTGATCAGGCGTCTGTAGTAGGTAAAGAGGTAGCAGAAAAAGCAATCAAAGCCGGAATTGATACGGTAGTATTCGATAGAAATGGATACTTGTACCACGGTAGAGTTAAATCATTAGCTGACTCAGCGAGAGAAGGCGGACTAAAATTTTAAGGAGATATGGCGACACAACCATTAAACAGAGTAAAATCTGCAGATATCGAGCTTAAAGACAAGCTTGTTGCCGTGAACCGTGTAACGAAAGTTACGAAAGGTGGACGTACGTTTAGTTTCTCAGCAATTGTAGTTGTTGGTGATGAAAACGGAATCGTTGGTCACGGATTAGGAAAGGCAAAAGAGGTGACTGAGGCAATTTCGAAAGGAATTGACGATGCGAAAAAGAACTTGATCCAAGTTCCTATTTTGCACGGTACAGTTCCTCACATTCAAAAAGGAAAATTCAGTGGTGCGAGAGTTTTATTGAGACCAGCTTCTGAAGGTACGGGGGTAATCGCAGGTGGTGCGATGCGTGCTGTATTGGAAAGTGTTGGTGTGCATAATGTCTTAGCAAAGTCACAAGGTTCATCGAACCCTCACAATGTTGTTAAAGCGACAATCAATGCATTATCTCAAATGAGAGATGCTGTCTCTGTTGCTAAGCAAAGAGGAGTCGATTTGGATAAAGTGTTTAACGGTTAATATTAGCAACGATGGCGAAAATTAAAATTAAGCAAACGAAAAGCGCTATTAATCGAACTGCAAGACAAAAAGCAACGATTAAAGCATTAGGATTGAAAAAGTTGAATCAAGTTGTAGAACATGAAGCAACTCCGCAAATCCTTGGAATGGTTAATAAAGTTCAACACTTAGTAGAAGTTGTTGATTAAACTCTAAAAAGCATTTAAGATGAATTTACATAATTTAACTCCAGCGAAGGATTCTACCAAAAACCGAAAAAGAATCGCTCGAGGTCAGGGATCTGGTCGAGGTGGTACTTCTACGCGTGGACACAAGGGAGCAAAATCAAGATCTGGATATTCTAGAAAAATTGGTTTCGAAGGTGGTCAAATGCCACTACAAAGACGTGTACCTAAATTCGGTTTCAAGAACATCAACCGTGTTGAGTACAAAGCAATTAATTTGGACATTATTCAATCATTAATTGAGCGCAAAAAAGTGAAGGAAATTACGCCGGCAATCCTTCAGGAAAATGGCTTATGCTCTAAAAATGAGAGAGTAAAGATATTAGGAAGAGGAGAGTTGAAGTCGAAAATCGATGTAACTGCTCACAAATTCTCATCAACTGCGAAAACAGCAATTGAAGGACAAGGTGGGAATTGTTCAGAAATCTAATTAACTTTGCCAACATTTTTAGCTGATGAAAAAGTTTATAGAGAACATTAAAAACATTTGGAAAGTTGAAGAACTTCGGAAGAGAATTATATTAACTCTATCGATAATTCTCATTTATCGTGTAGGATCTTTTATCATTCTTCCAGGTGTTGATTACACTGTTTTGCAAGCAAATCAGGCTCAAAGCACAGGTGATGCAAACGCAATTGAAACGTTGTTGTCCTTGTTTACAGGAGGTAGTTTTACGAACGTTTCAATCATGGCGCTTGGTATCATGCCCTACATCTCTGCATCGATTATAATGCAACTTTTAGGAATGGCTGTACCTGCTGTCCAGAAAATGCAACAAGAAGGCGAGTCAGGTAGAAAGAGAATCAATAATTATACACGGATTCTTACCATTGTGATTTGTGCGTTCCAAGCACCTACATACATTGCCTTGTATGCTGCCAATAAAACTGCAAACTTAGGAACAGGTTCTCCTGTCTCTGCTTTCGCACATGATCCATGGTCATTCGTGTGGATTTCTGCAATTGTTTTGTTAGTCGCTGGTGCAATGTTCGCTGTATGGTTGGGAGAGCGTATTACGGATAAAGGTGTAGGTAATGGTATCTCACTTCTTATTACAGTGGGTATTCTTGCGCGTCTTCCGCAGGCATTTATGTCTGAGATTGGACTAGAATCAGGAAACCTTATTAAAATTGTTCTCGAAATATTCGCTTTCATGATTGTTGTTCTGGGTACGATATTAATTGTACAAGGCGTTCGCAAGGTGCCATTGAACACCGCCAAACGTGTTGTTGGAGCTAGAGCAGCAGAAGATCAGGGTGCAAGAAACTACTTACCAATTAAGGTGAATGCTTCTGGAGTAATGCCAATTATCTTTGCTCAAGCAATTATGACGGTCCCACTCATGATTTTTACTGCTCCAGATAGTTTTATGGCCAAAACGTTCGGTGATATCTATGGAGTTGGTTACAATACAGCATTGGGTATTCTGATTATCATTTTCACTTATTTCTACACGGCGATAATGATTAATCCAAGAAAGATTGCGGATGAATTAAAAAGAAGCGGTGGTTTCATCCCTGGGATTCGTCCTGGCGAAGATACTGCTGATTATATCGATTCACTCGTTTCAAGAATTACGTTCCCTGGATCGCTATTCTTAGCGGTAGTTGCTGTGTTTCCAGCAATTGCAGCATTAGCAGGAGTGAATCCGTCTTTCGCCCTATTCTTTGGGGGTACGTCGCTGCTGATTATGGTAGGCGTTGTTTTAGATACGCTACAGCAAGTTGAATCGTATTTGTTGAATCGTCAGATGGATGGCCTTATGGAAGGTACAAGGATTAAAGGAAGAAGAACACAAGGTGAAATGTCTGGATTTTAATTATGGCAAAGCAAGCATCAATAGAACAGGATGGAGTAATCATTGAAGCACTGTCAAACGCCATGTTCCGCGTGGAGTTAGAGAATGGTCACGTCATTACTGCACATATTTCTGGTAAAATGAGAATGTATTACATTAAAATTCTTCCAGGGGATAAGGTTAAAGTAGAAATGTCGCCTTACGATTTAACAAAAGGTAGAATAACATTTAGATATAAATAATGAAAACGAAGTTTTTAGAAAGAACTGCAAAAACTGCTGAGAAGGCAAGCCTTTGGAAAGTTGTCGAAGCAATTCAATAAAAAACTGAAAACGGAATAATTACAAGAAAGATGAAAGTAAGAGCATCAGTTAAGAAACGATCTGCAGACTGCAAAATCGTTAAAAGAAAAGGAAGGGTTTACGTGATAAACAAGAAGAACCCAAAGTTTAAACAAAGACAAGGGTAAACTTGGATTCATGGATTACTCGATTGCATGCAATTGGTAGTTCTGAAATTCATAACTCAAAACAGATAGAGATATGGCACGTATAGCAGGTATTGATTTACCAAAAAATAAGAGAGGTGTAATCGGATTGACGTACATCTATGGAATTGGGAGAAGCACAGCAGCTAAAGTATTGGCAGCTGCGAAAGTAGATGAAGGTATCAAAGTTCAAGATTGGAATGATGATCAATTGTCTGCAATCCGTAATGCAATTAACGAAATCAAAGTAGAAGGTGCTTTGCGTTCAGAAGTTCAATTAAACATCAAACGTTTGATGGATATTGGTTGCAATAGAGGTATTCGTCACAGAGCTGGTTTACCATTGAGAGGTCAGCGAACTAAGAATAACTCTCGTACAAGAAAAGGTAGAAGAAAAACGGTTGCGAATAAGAAGAAGTAGCAATGCTGCTTCTGATTTTGCGGAAAGGCGGTCCGCGATTATCGCGCTTTTGAGTGTTCCATTGTGAATGGCATGAGCAAACGATACCCGCACTAATCGTCCCCATTATCAGAAAAAGTAGAGCAGGAGCATACGTTCCTATTCATCAGAAAGCAATAAACATTTAAAAGCTAATAAAATGGCAAAGTCAAATCAAAAAAAGAAAAAGAACGTCAAAGTAGAGGCATTGGGTCAAGCGCACATTCAAGCGACTTTTAACAATGTAATTATCTCATTGACAAATAACGCTGGTCAGGTTATCTCATGGTCGTCAGCGGGAAAAATGGGATTTAGAGGTTCAAAGAAAAATACGCCGTACGCTGCGCAAGTTGCAGCAGAGGATGCAGCAAAAGAAGCACACGAGAATGGATTGCGTAAAGTAAAAGTTTACGTCAAAGGTCCAGGAAATGGTCGTGAGTCAGCAATCAGATCGTTGCACAATGCAGGAATTGAAGTAACTGAAATAATTGATGTTACTCCAATGCCACACAACGGATGTAGACCACCAAAACGAAGAAGAGTTTAAAATTTTAATATAACAAGGGAATTAAGACTATCGGAGGAGAAGCCTTAATTCATAGTCTCCCTTAATAAAAAGTAAAATGGCAAGATATACAGGTCCAAAATCAAAAATCGCGCGTCGTTTCAAAGATCCAATCTTTGGCCCGGACAAAGCGTTGGATAGAAGAAGCTACGGTCCAGGACAACATGGTCCAAATAAACGTAGAGGTAAGCAGTCTGAATACGCAATTCAGTTAAGCGAAAAGCAAAAAGCAAAGTATACTTATGGTATTCTTGAGCGTCAATTCTCAAATTTATTTGAGAAGGCATCGCGTATGAAAGGGATTACTGGTGAAGTTCTTTTGCAATTGTGTGAGGGTCGTTTAGACAATACCGTTTACCGATTAGGTATTGCTCCAACGAGAAGAGCTGCGCGTCAGTTTGTTTCACACAAACACATTACTGTAAATGGTAGTGTTGTGAACGTACCATCCTATGCTTTAAAAGTAGGTGATGTTGTTGGTGTTCGTGAGAAGTCAAAATCATTGGAAGCAATTTCCAATTCATTGGCTGCAAAAACAACTAGTTTTGATTGGCTTGATTGGAATCCTTCTCAATTGGAAGGTAAAGTAGTAGGTGTTCCTACTCGTGAAATGATTCCTGAAAATATCAAGGAGCAACTAATCGTCGAATTATACTCTAAATAATAATTAACCATATTGGTTCTTGGCCAAAGGGTTTGATTAAAATTCTTCACATTTTCAAACCGCGCAACCAAGGAACAATTAAAAAGAAGAAAAACAAATGGCAATTTTAGATTTTCAAAAACCGGACAAAGTAATAATGAACCAAGCCGATGAGCACGAGGGACAGTTTGAATTCCGTCCTTTGGAGCCAGGTTATGGTATTACCGTTGGTAACGCATTAAGACGAATCCTTTTATCTTCATTGGAAGGTTTTGCGATTTCATCGGTTCGTATCGAAGGTGCAGATCATGAATTCTCCACAATCAAAGGAATTGTAGAAGATGTTACTGAGATAATTTTGAACTTGAAACAAGTACGTTTCAAACAACAAATTGAAGGAACAGATAGTGAGACAGTTGTTGTCTCTATAGCAGGTCAAGATAAATTGACAGCGGGTGACATTGGCAAATTCACGTCAGCATTTCAAGTATTAAATCCTGATTTAGTAATCTGTAATATGGAACCATCTGTGAAGTTGGAAATGGAACTTACGATTATTAAGGGTCGTGGTTATTATCCAGCTGAAGAGAATAAAGATGGAAATGCTCCTTTTGGAACGATATTCGTCGACTCCATTTTTACACCAATCAAAAATGTTCAATACGCAGTTGAAAATTTTCGTGTTGAGCAAAAAACAGATTATGAAAAATTGGTTTTCAACATTGTTACTGATGGATCTATTCATCCCAAAGATGCACTAAAAGAAGCAGCGAAAATTTTGATTCATCACTTCATGCTTTTCTCTGATGAGCGTATCACATTGGATAGCGAAGTGAAAGCTGAAACAGAAGAGTTCGATGAAACTTCATTACACATGCGTCAACTTTTGAAAACAAAGTTGGTTGATATGGATTTATCTGTTCGTGCGTTGAACTGTCTGAAAGCAGCTGACGTAGAAACGCTTGGTGATTTAGTATCATACAACAAGAATGATTTATTAAAGTTCAGAAACTTTGGTAAAAAGTCATTGACTGAATTGGAAGACTTAGTCGATAATAAAGGCCTTTCGTTTGGAATGAATGTTTCGAAATACAAATTAGATAAAGAATAGTATCGCACAAATTTTAAAAATGGCGTAATAGGTGACTAATCTGTAGCGATGCACACAACAGAGGTTAGTTAACCGTTACTTACGAAATTTAAGTTATGAGACACGGAAAAAAATTCAATCACTTAGGAAGGAAGACAGCCCACAGAAAGGCAATGCTTTCGAATATGGCATGCTCTCTGATCGAGCACAAAAGAATTAATACAACAGTTGCAAAAGCAAAAGCTTTGAGGGTATATGTTGAGCCAATTTTGACGAAATCAAAAACAGATTCAACACATTCAAGAAGAGTTGTTTTTAGATACTTACAGCAAAAAGGAGCTGTTGCTGAATTGTTCAGAGAAATTGCCCCAAAAATTGCAAATCGACCAGGAGGATATACACGTATTATTCGCACCGGGTACCGGTTAGGTGATAATGCGGAAATGTGTATGATTGAGCTGGTAGACTTCAATGAGTTGTACTCGAATGAAGCGAAGAAGAAAAATACGCGTCGTTCACGTAGAGGTGGATCTGCACAAGCAACAGAAGCAACTTCCGATGAGGTAGTTGAAACGGAAGGTATTGAAGCCGCAGAAGTTGTTGAGGAAACTGAAGTTGTTGAAGAAACTGAAGTTGTTGAAGAAACAACTCCTGAAACTGCAACCGAAGAAGCTCCAAAGACAGACGATGTTGAGGAAAAAGGGGATAAGGCAGAAGAGGAAAAATAAGCTTCTTTTGATTGTATTCAAAACAAATGATTCAGGGCGATGTTTACATCGCCCTTTTTTTGTGGATAACTTTGAGTGATTTTTCCGAACTGAATCCCTAACTTTGTACAAATTTTTTTGATCATGGAAGACAAGAAGTCGTCGGTTTTATTACTACAAGATGGTACCGTTTTCAACGGGGTCGCAATTGGGAAAATTGGAACCACAACAGGGGAAATCGCATTTAACACTGGAATGACTGGTTATCAAGAAGTTTTTACTGATCCCTCTTATTATGGTCAAATTCTTTGTATGACATCTGCGCACATTGGCAATTACGGCGTCCATTCAGAGGAGGTGGAATCGAAAGGAATGAAGGTGGCCGGAATGATTATTAAAAAGTTTTCTGACGGATACTCAAGACCTTCAGGTCTAAAGTCATTGAATGATTACATGATTGATGACAACAAGGTAGGGATCGCTGATGTTGATACGCGCGCCTTGGTAAGACATATTCGTAGTAAAGGAGCAATGAATTGTATTATTTCATCAGAAACAACGGATATTGATGAACTAAAACGGCAATTGGCTGAGGTTCCATCTATGGAAGGTTTGGAATTGTCTTCTAAAGTGGCAACAAAACAAGCCTACGAGATGAAACCAGAAAATCCTGAGTTCAAAGTATCTTTGATTGACTTCGGAGTCAAAAAGAGTATTGTAACCTGTCTTGTAGATCGCGGATGCCACGTTAAGGTATTCCCTTTGGATTCGACGATCGAAGACTTAAACTCGTTCAATCCTGATGGATATATGCTTTCTAATGGTCCGGGAGACCCATCTGCAATGCCTTTATCAATAAATTTAGTCAAAGACATAGTAAATCAAAATAAGCCTGTATTCGGGATATGTTTGGGACATCAAATATTAGGTTTGAGTCAAGGGCTATTAACTGAAAAGATGTTTAATGGCCATCGGGGAATTAATCATCCGATTAAAAATTTAAAGACAGGAAAAGGAGAAATTACATCTCAGAATCACGGTTTCGTTATTTCACGTGAAAGTGCTGAGAATAATGATAAAGTTAATATTACACACAAACACTTAAACGACGACACAGTCGCAGGTATTGAATTGGTAGGTAAAGATGTGTTTTCAGTTCAATACCATCCTGAGGCATCTGCTGGACCTCACGATTCGAGGTATTTGTTTGATCAATTCGTTGATAATTTGAAAAATAAATAGATAATGAGTTACATTGCAAAAGTAATTGGTAGACAAATTCTCGATTCTCGTGGTAACCCGACAGTTGAAGTAGATGTGATAACAACAAGTGGGGTTTTAGGTCGCGCGGCTGTTCCATCAGGAGCATCAACTGGAATTCATGAAGCAGTAGAGTTGAGAGATGGTGATCCTGCAGCATATTTGGGTAAAGGAGTACTAAAGGCTGTTGCGAATGTGAATTCATTAATCGATACTGCACTTAAAGGGTTTGATGTTTGTGATCAAAAAGCAATCGATTCGGCTCTGATCGAACTTGATGGGACTGAAAATAAATCAAAGTTAGGAGCCAATGCAATACTTGGCGTTTCTCTCGCTGCAGCGCGAGCTGCTGCAGATGAGTCAGGACTTAGTTTGTTCAAATATATTGGTGGAGTAGGCGCAGTAACGATGCCCGTTCCAATGATGAATATTTTGAATGGCGGGTCGCACGCAGACAATAAAATTGACATTCAAGAATTTATGGTAATGCCATTTGGCGCCGATTCTTTTTCTCAAGGGCTTCAGTGGGGAACTGAAATTTTCCATCATTTGAAAGGAGTTTTAAAAGAGAAAGGGATGTCTACAAATGTGGGCGATGAAGGAGGCTTCGCTCCAAATTTAGGTTCGAATGAAGAAGCAATTCAGGTAGTCATTCAAGCCATTGAAAAAGCTGGTTTTAAGCCGGGTGAAGATGTCTACATTGCATTGGATGCAGCCTCTTCAGAGTTTTATGATAAAAATACGGGCGAATATGTTTTTGAATCTACAGGTACTCGGATGTCATCGGCTGAGATGGTAGCGTTTTGGATAGATTGGTCTGATAAATACCCTATTGTATCGATTGAAGACGGTTTGGATGAGGACGATTGGGACGGATGGAAATTGGCAACAGATGCTCTGGGAGATAAAGTACAATTGGTTGGTGATGATTTATTTGTAACAAATACAAAACGCTTGAATAGAGGTATTGAGGGAGGTTATGCCAACTCCATTCTAGTTAAGGTGAACCAAATTGGTACGCTAACGGAAACGATAGAAGCAGTGCAGATGGCAACACGAAATGGATATACGTCTGTAATGAGTCACCGAAGTGGTGAAACTGAGGACAATACAATTGCCGATTTAGCAGTTGCTTTAAGCTGCGGGCAAATAAAAACGGGATCAGCATCACGAAGCGACCGTATGGCAAAGTACAATCAGTTGCTTCGTATTGAGGAGGAGCTCGGCACAACTGCCTATTATCCGGGAAAAAAGTTTAAATTTTTATAAGATACGGTACCTTCAGTTAAAGATTGAACGAGTTGTAGCTTTTCTAAGTTCATTGTATTAAATTTAAGTTGTAGTTAAGAAGGCAACTGAACAAACCAGTTGTGCGTCTTGATATTAATCAAAACATCTATTTACACTATGAAACTTATTTTGCCAATTGCAATGCTATGCTTTATTTTTTGTTCTCGAGCTCAAAATGAGATTGCAGTGCAGAGCCCATCAGATACACGTTTGTTTGCTCAGTGTATGTTCTCAATACCGAGTCAATCAATTTTAGATGAATTGACTGTTGAATTTTATAATACTCACCCTGAGATTGAAATGGTGCGCTTTGATATGCATACGCAGCGTGTTCTGTTAATTACTACGGGAATTTCGAATCTCTCTGAGGCAGATTTCACCTCATGGTTTGGAAAATATTCAGCTACAATCCATTGTGTTCAGATTGGCGTATATGGCATTGATAAAATTGATCCTTATCCTTTCACCAACTGTAACAATTAATAATTATGAAGTTTATAGTATCGATTATTGTTGTGTTTTGCTCTGTTGTTGGTGTTTCAGCTCAAGGAGTTGTATCAAACTCATGCAATCAAGCTCAAAATATTTGTAATAACTTACCGGTTCCTTTTCCACTTTCTGTAGGTGCAAGCCCCCAGCCTGTGGTTCCGCCAATAGGTAGTTTTTCTAATCCAAATGTAAATCCAGCTGGAATTAATACAGGTTGTTTGTTTTCAGGTGAACTGAATCCAAATTGGTTTGTACTCAATGTTACATCTAATGGATTTCTTGAATTTGAGATTGGAGCGCCTGGAGGAGCGGGCTTTTTTGATTGGGAATTGTGGCCTTACGATCCGGTAACAGGTTGTTCTGATATCGCAAATAATTTAGTTGCTCCTGCAGCTTGCAACTGGAATGCCAGTTCAGCTGGGTATACAGGAATGTCGCAGGGCGGGCCTCCGCCCGGTGGAGTCGCTGGCAACTTTCAACCAGCTATCCCTGTTGTTGCCGGTACAGCATATATTTTAATGTTTTCAAATTACAGTTCACAAGTAGGAAATGTGAATTTAACTTTTCCGCAAACAGGTGCGAATATTGGATGCTCAGGAGGCACTCCTGATCAGACAATATGTGAAGGAGATACTGCAATTGTAGATCTAATTCTGAGTTCGGGATGGGTCAGTGCAACTGCAAATTGGCTTGTCACAACAAATGTATCAAACACAACAGGCATTACTGGTGTTTCTGTTAGCCCTCCTGTAACAACAGATTACCAAGTTCAAATGTGGGATCAAGGTGCTATTGTCGATACAATTGAGTTCACAATAAATGTAGAATTGATACCTACACCTGTTGCAGGAATTGATACAAATCTATGTCTTGGAACTCCAATTCATTTGGACGGTACGGTTTCCGATCCTGCGAATACAATTTTGTGGCAAACAGATGCAAGTGCAATAGTGCCTACACCGGTTGTAAATTACGTGCCAAGTTTCATGGTGGAAGATCCCATGGTATCGGTAAACCAGACGGGAACATATCAGTTTATTTTGCGTGAAGGAAATGCGATTTGTGGAGACGTTTACGATACTGTTGAAGTTACCATTTCAGATATCTCAATCACTGCATCTGCAGTCTCTCCAACATGTGCTGGTTTTGCTGACGGTCAAATTCATATTGACAGTCCAGGGGCCGTTGAGTATAGTTTTAATGGAGGTATTACATGGGTGGCGGATTCTTTTGAAGTTGTATTTTTGGCAGGTACACATACTGTATGCAGCCGTTCTGCGATGGGATGCGAAAAATGTTTTGATGTTGATGTTATTGATCCTCCTACAGTAACGATTGCTGTTTCGCCGGACGAAACTATTTGTCAAAATGGAACTTCAGTTATGCTGGCTACTGGAGGAGGAGGAAATTCCTTTGATTTCCACTGGGATCATACATCAGACCTCAGTGCCTCACAAACTGTAAATCCATTGGTTAGTTCAACATATACCGTTTATGCCGAGAATGAAAATGGTTGTCTCTCCGTTCCTGCATCAATAGATATCACTGTATTACCCGAATTAACAGGAACAATTACTGCATGGGATACTGTCTGTCCGACATATTCAGCGGATATAACCACAACAGTCCAAGGTGGTTTGGGTCAACCTTATGATTTTGTATGGAGCAATGGAGCAACGCAGAATGGACCAGCCGTTCAAACAATTAATGTTGCACCTGGTCAAACAACTACATATACGGTTATAATAACAGATCAATGTGAATCTACGCCACTGGTGCTAGAGACAAACATCATTGTTGCACCTTTACCTGTTCCTCAATATGAAGTGTTGGACCCGGATCAATGTGAGCCTGCAATATTTCACATTGTTAATACGACCGACCCCTCAATGAGTCAATTCAACTATTGGTGGGTTGAACCCAATCAACAATACTTGAACCAAGATACAATTACGACCAATGAAATGTGGGCGGGTCAATACGACTTGCAGATGATTGTCACATCTTATTTTGGGTGTGTTGATTCATTGACTTTCGACGATGCGCTTGATGTGCGACCAAAACCAATTGCTGATTTTAGGCATACGGCGAATCCGGTATTAATGTTTAATACGGATGTGTTATTTACAAATTATTCATCCGATGGGTATAGCTATCAATGGTCTTTTGAGCAGGGGGTTCCTGCCACTTCAACTCAAACGAATGTCAAAGTCGCTTTTCCCGATGGAGAAACAGGTTCATATGATGTACAATTAATTACGACATCTGAATTGGGCTGTACAGATACGATGGATTATGAATTGATTGTATTTCCAGAAGTGCTCCTTTATGCTCCAAATACATTTACTCCTGATGGAGACGAGTTTAATCAAGGTTGGAGAGTATATATGGAGGGTATAGATATTTTTGACTTCGAGTTATTGATTTTTAATCGCTGGGGAGAAGTGATTTGGGAGAGTCATGATATTGACGCCCTATGGTATGGAACTTATGATGGAAAACCTCTTCAGCAAGGTACCTATCAGTGGATTATTCGCGCAACAGATGTTTTAAATGATAACAAGTACGAATACAATGGACATATTAATTTGATTAAGTAACAAGAATTTAGATAATGGAAACCTACTTTCGCTATGCGGAAGTAGGTTTTTTTGTATTTCTATTAATATTTTTATATTTTCAATCTTCCGATTTTTCGGTTACTTTTTATTAACGAAACCTTCTAAAATGATTAAAGTTGTTCAATTGCTACTTTTTTCTGCACTCTTGCTTGTTGTGAAAGTGTCTAGTGCTCAAAGCAAACGTACAATATCAGGATTTGTCGCAAATGCTTCATCCGGAGAAGCTCTGTATGGGGCAAAAATTTACGATACAATTAGTAAAAATGGAACAGTATCCAATGAATATGGATTCTATAGTCTTACAATTCCAAATCAACAGGCTGTTTTTCGAATAACGTATTTGGGTCTTGATAGAAGCTACGTTACTGCACCCGTCAATACGAATGAACTTGACCTTTTTATGAATAAGAGCGTTCAGGAATTGGATGCGATTGTTGTCAGCGGGAAAAAGAGTAGCATAGAAGAGACCAATGCTGGGACATTTGAAATTTCACTTGAAAAAGTTGAAAAACTTCCTGTTTTTATGGGAAAAAAGATGTAATAAAGACACTTCAATTGTTCCCGGGAGTCAGTTCAGGTGGAGAGGGAACTAGCGGTTTGTACGTTCGAGGTGGCGGACCTGATCAGAATTTGATTCTTTTAGATGGAGTACCGATTTATAATGCAAACCATCTTTTTGGATTTTTCTCTGTTTTCAACTCAGATGCTTTGTCTAAAGTTACAATGATTAAAGGTGGTTTTCCTGCTCGGTATGGAGGTAGAACATCTTCCGTCTTGAATATTAAAATGAAAGAAGGAAATTTGAAAAAATACAATGGTGAATTAGAGGAAGAGAGACTTGTTGTCAATATGATTACAGAAAACAATTATCCTTTTCAATTATCTTAAGAGCACAGTCGATTTTTCTTGAGTAACCAAGACAACAGTGCACTTTTTGTTCAAGGAGCTTCTGTAGTTTTGAATAACCTTGTAACAGGTCAATCGGAAATGATGACTTCAGATGGGTTTGGAGAGTTTCAGTCGAATTTAATCGCTTTGGAATCCAATGCGTATTCAATTTCAATTTCGCACCCTGATTATGACACGGTGACATCAGCAATGACTGCTCCAAAACCAGTCCCATTACTTTCGGTTGACACTTCTACTGTTCCTACATCATCTTATTTCAGAGAAATGCACGCAACACTCAATTGGGATGATCCTGTTGGGAAGAACTGTTATATCATTAAAGTTAAAGTGGTACAACCACAAGAGGGTGAGACGCTTTACAAACTTCTAAAGTCTTCTGATCCATCTATTTTCAACTCAAATGCAGAATTGGGTAATGAATCATGGCTTTATCTTATCGTATTGGATGATGCTTCATTCAATGGAGAATCCAAGTCAATGAACTTGAAGTTTACTGTCAATCAAGCTTTTTCTGAAGAATATCATTTTGAACTGTATACCTGCTCTGCTGATTTTTTCAAGTACCTCGTTTCAATTGAAAAGATGTCAGATACAAAAGACAATCCTTTTTCGGAGCCAGTGTTAATTCATTCAAACATAAATAATGGTTTGGGAATTTTTGGCGGGCTATCAAAGTCGGTTGTAATTATGTAGAATAGTTTCAATTTTCTCAATTTCCTATTGTATGTCGTATTAAGAAAATATGGTGTCCATTTATGGAAAAGGAGGGGTAACTTTTAATTTTTGCATAGAAAAAAACAACAAGAGTTAAATTATTCGTCTTTCAGGTGGAACTTGTTAAATTTGTTCTAAAATTTGTTCAGGATGAATTTGAAAACGTTTCAAAATCAAATCTTAGAGGGAATTCCAGAGGAAATCCCCGCAAGACCATTGCATGAAAGTGGAATTAATCATGCACCTAAAAGGAAGCAGATATTAACGAATGAAGAGCAAAAATTAGCGCTTCGTAATGCCCTGCGTTACTTTCCAAAGGAACAACATGCTGAATTGGCACCAGAATTCTTATCTGAATTGAAGAATCTTGGACGTATTTACATGCTCAGGTACCGCCCGGAATATACCATGAAGGCGAGACCAATCTCGGACTATCCAGGAAAATGTGAGCAGGCCAAAGCAATTATGTTGATGATTCAGAATAATTTGGATTATGCTGTTGCTCAGCATCCGCATGAATTAATCACTTATGGTGGGAACGGAGCTGTTTTTCAGAATTGGATTCAGTACCGACTTGCTATGAAATATTTGGCTGAGATGACCGAGGAACAGACGCTAGTGATGTACTCAGGTCACCCCATGGGACTTTATCCTTCACATAAAGACGCACCACGTGTTGTTGTTACGAATGGCATGATGATTCCAAATTATTCGAAACCTGATGATTGGGAAAAATTCAATGCACTTGGTGTCACGCAATATGGTCAAATGACAGCAGGATCTTACATGTATATTGGTCCGCAAGGTATTGTGCACGGAACAACAATCACAGTATTGAATGGTTTTCGAAAAATAAATAAATCTCCTTCGGGTTCGTTGTTCGTTACCTCTGGTCTCGGAGGCATGAGTGGTGCACAGCCAAAAGCGGGTACGATTGCTGGGTGCGTTACAGTATGTGCTGAAGTAAATCCAAAAATCACAAAAATTAGGCATGAGCAAGGTTGGGTAAATGATATTATTGAAGATCTCGACGTGCTTGTGGACCGTGTGCGTTTGGCACAAAAGAATAAAGAGGCAATTTCAATTGCTTATCTTGGAAATATAGTGGAAGTATGGGAGAAGTTCGATGCTTCAGACATACATATTGATTTGGGTTCAGACCAAACTTCACTTCACAACCCATGGGCTGGTGGCTATTATCCCGTAGGGATGTCTTTTGACGCATCAAACGAGATGATGGCATCCAATCCAGACCTTTTTAAAGACAAAGTAAAAGAGTCACTCCGAAGGCATGCAGACGCAGTGAACAAACATACTGCAAAAGGAACTTATTTCTTTGATTATGGAAATGCATTCTTACTTGAAGCATCTCGATCAGGAGCTGATATTATGGCGGATAATGGAATTGATTTTAAATATCCATCTTACGTTCAAGATATTATGGGACCAATGTGTTTTGATTATGGTTTTGGACCCTTCAGGTGGGTGTGTGCTTCAGGTAAGCCCGAAGACCTTCAAAAAACTGATGAATTGGCATGTGAAGTATTGGAAGAGATTATGAAAAGCAGTCCTAAGGAGATTCAGCAACAAATGGCAGATAATATCCAATGGATCAAAGGAGCCCAAGAGAACAATTTAGTTGTCGGGTCGCAGGCTCGAATTTTGTATGCCGATACCGAGGGTCGAATGAAAATTGCCAAGTCGTTCAATGATGCAATAAATTCGGGTAAGATTGGTCCAGTTATTCTTGGTCGAGATCACCATGATGTCTCAGGGACAGATTCGCCGTATCGCGAAACTTCAAATATTTATGATGGTTCGCGATTTACCGCTGATATGGCGATACAGAATGTTATTGGAGATGGTTTTCGTGGTGCAACATGGATTTCCATTCACAATGGAGGTGGAGTAGGTTGGGGAGAAGTGATTAATGGTGGTTTTGGTATGCTACTCGATGGTTCACCTGATGCGGAGCGCAGACTTAAAATGATGTTGCACTGGGATGTTACCAACGGAATATCTCGAAGGAGTTGGGCAAGAAACGAAGGCGCCATTTTTGCAATTAAACGAGCAATGCATGATGAGCCTCTGTTGAAAGTTACGCTTCCTGAGCTTGTAGATGACACAATCATTAAGGACACTTTCGAGGAAAGCTAGATAATGTCCACTGAGCTTACACGACTTGTTCTAACCTTTGATCAAAAGAGTAATAGAGGTATCCAGAAACTTTTGGTAAGCCCATTTTAGACAAAACCGTGGTGTAGTTTGAAATTTGTTGTTGATCAGATTTTTTTGGCATTCCAGTTTTAAAATCCACAACAATTGTTTCTTCTTTTTTAAGAATGATTTTGTCAGGTCGCACCGTACTTTTAGCATCAATTAATATGGGTTGTTCATTCAATATTTTAGTACTGTTGTTCAGTAGGTTCTGAAACTCTGTATTTTCAAATAAGCGCAATAGACCTTTAGTAATTTCTTCTTTATTCATGGTTGAAATTTCTCCCATCAAAACAGCGTCGTCTATTTTTGATCCGATTTCATGTTTTGAGTTAATTCGACTCGCCATTAAATGAAATTGAATACCAAATTGCATCTCAGGGCTTAAAAATGCATTTGTAGCTAGTGCTGGATTGTCTTGAAAAGCAATATCTGGAAACCACAAACGATTGGATACCATCTTGGGTTCAAATAGTGAAGTTGATGCAACTTTTTGTTGTTTGTGTGACCTATTTCCATCATTGATCACCAGGCTGAGCACATCATTTCGATTTAAGGCCAAACCGGTCGATTTCAGTGCACTGTGGAAATATCCTCCGAATTTTAAATTGTCAAAGTCATTTTGAATGTACAAACGTTCTATGGGTCGTGTCATTGCAACATAGCAAAGATTTATTTTATCTGTAATGATTTGGTTTTTTTCTTTGGTATGTAGATCGATAAGTGGTTTTAGAACTTCGTTGCTTGTTGGTTTTTTGTAGAGTAGGTAATCATCGATACCTACAAAGAAGCTGGATTTTATATCTAAGTTGAAGTTTAGAGATGGCAGAATGACAACAGGAAACTCTAAGCCTTTGGATTTATGTATCGTCATAATTTTTATAGCATCTTCAGCCTCTGGAATTTGAACAGCAATTTTTGATTTTTTTCGTTGGTAATCCTCCAAAAAACCCTTTAAATTGGGACCTTTTTTTAAGCCATATTCGTAAGTGATTTCCGCAAGGTGATGTAGGTATGGATTTTCCAATTCATTGAAACCAATAATTTTGTAGAATCCTTGAATTAAATCATAAATATCCTCAAACTTGAAGAAGAAATTGGAATATCCAACGAATTGATCGTTTAAGAAAGAACTTTCATCAAAATACCGGTATTTTTTTCCTGAGGTAGATGTTTTTTCCTTGATGTATATTTTGTAATCGTTATACGACTTGGAGTTATTTCTGAAATACAATTCAGCAAACCGTTTCTTTTCAGTCTCTCCTGAAGGGCGCAAGCGCCATTTTAAATATGCGATAGAGAGTCGCACTTTCAGATTCGAATGAATGAGGAGTGAGTCAGCGGAAACAACCCGATAGCCTGCATTATTAAGTCCAATTGCCCATGCATTGCATTCTTTGTTCACACTTCCAAGTATGCATATGTCTGAAGGTTTAAATCCGTCTGATTTGCATTCTTCAATCCATTCAATGATTCTTGGAAGTAAATCTTCGGAGTTAATTTCTTGACCCTTTTCCATTAATTTTGAGTGAATCTCAATGCGCCCACTCATTTCTCCCATTGGGTTTTGATGCACTGAGTTGTAGAAGTCAACTGAGTCCGAAGGCATTTTTGTCTTGAGTTCTTCAAAAAAAGCATTATTGAATTTTACAATACAAGGACTTGATCTCCAGTTATTTTTCAGCTCTGAAACTTTTCCCATTTGTCGGAAAAAAGCAGATTTCTGTTCGATTTTTGGGTTTTTTTCTGGGTTAAAAATTCCTGGAAGTTCAATGAATTGTTCTGCAATTCCATTTTTAAATCGATAAATGGACTGTTTGGGGTCACCTACGATGAGGTTTTTTAGATTTTCTCCGATTGAATTATGAATTAAAGGAACAAGATTGAGCCATTGTAAATGAGAAGTGTCTTGGAACTCATCGAGGAGAAAGTGTTGAAACCGTATACCCAGACGCTCATAGATATAGGGTGCATTTTCACCCTGTATTAATTCGGAGATTAATCGATTGAATTCTGAAATTCGAACAATTTGCTCCTCTTTTTTGATCGCCTCCAATGCCTTTGCCATATATTGAAGCAATGCCATATTGAAGAAGTTCTTCATAAACAATTGCAGCGCTCCAAACTCATACAATTTACTTTCCCAAAATTGGTTCAATTCAGCAATTGCATTTTTCATTTCTTCTGGAATCGCAGTTTTATGATCTGATCTGTCAAAATTTCCAGCCAATCTAGGGTTGATAAGAGTGTTTTTAATGGGAAACTTAGATTTACTCGATAATGCTTTTATGTCATTTACGGTATTCTTACCACCTGGAAGTGATTTTGGGTCCAGTGCGTCAATTTTTTCACGAACGTTTTTTGAGAGTACCTCAAAATTAGTTTCAATGCGTTTTCGCACTCTAATGAGTTCTTTGAATGTATCTGTGCTCAAATTGAGTTCCAAAAGTTGTTCAATAGCAACATTGTTCTTTTCATTTCGCAACACGGCTCCAAAGTCAACCAAGTTTTTTCTAAAATTCCATTTGTTGCCCTCGTTTAGGTTGTTTTTTGCATATTCGAGCAATAAGTCACTGAGAATTTTATGTTCTTTGTCTCCCAGCTTACCGAGTAAGTCATCAACAACAACCTCAATGAGTTCTGTTTCATCAATGATCACTTCGAATTCCCCCGGTAAATCAAGCTCTAATCCAAACGACTTTATAAGTCGAAGGTTAAATTTGTCTATCGTCATTACATTGAAGTCCTCGTATTGGTGCAGAATTGATTCGAGCACATTTTGAGATCGGGATACGACCTGTTGATGTGAAGCGTCAATTTCTTTAGAGAGTGTTTGGATTAAAAGTTGAATCTTATGGTTAGAGGTGTCGTTTGTACTTATTTCATAGAGCGCAGCTATTATCCGTTCTTTCATTTCCAACGCTGCCTTGTTTGTAAACGTCATAGCTATGACACCTGAGAATGTCGATGTTGAGTTTTTGCCTTGAATCAGTAGTTTGATGTATTCTTTCACTAAATGGTACGTTTTACCGCTACCAGCTGATGCGTTTAGAATATATAAAGCAGAGTTCGACATAGTGTTTTCCGGGTTGTAGACATAAATTTAGTATTCATTTTTTTGAAAACCGTTATTCTGTACAAATATTGGTTAGAAAAATACGTTTAAAAGGTCCATTATGATTAAATTTGGAAATATGAGGAGTAAGCTTTCAATCATTCTCTTTTTGGCATACGGATTCGCACTATATTCTTGTGGTGAAGATATAGATGCGGAATGTGATGCCCCTGCACCTTCATCGCTTAGAATTTCAGTTCAACCAAAATTTGGAGCATCTGATTTGTTCCTCGACTCGATATACACAAGCTCTGAGGGCTACCTTGTGAAATTTACAGATTTGAAATTTTATTTGCATGAGATTCGAAATGAATCCAACGCATTGATAAATGCTGCTTTGTTTGATTATAGAGAGCGCAGTGCGCTTCTCATTGAGACTCTTGGTGAGAAGAATAAATTTACATCTCTACAGGCAAACTTGGGTGTCGGTTCGGAGCAAAATCATAGCGATCCAACCTTATTTTCATCTGAAAGCTGGTTGAATATTTCAAACTCGAATGATATGCATTGGGATTGGAACCCTGGGTATATCTTTGTTAAAATCGAGGGTAAAACAGATACGATCCCAGATGCAATTCAGGAGTTGAATCACAATTTTGTATTTCATTGTGGGTTGGATGAAAATCTTCAAATGGTTGATTTCACAGGATTGGATTGGATAGATCAAGGAGATAATCTGAGTGAGTTAAAGCTGAAATTAGATTTGAAAGCATTTCTTCAGGGAACAAATGAATCGATTGATTTGAAATCGGAATTCACATCTCATTCGGCACCAAGTCAGCAGTTTCTAACATTAAAGGTGATGCAGAATTTTAAAGAGGCTTTAATGATGTTATAGATGAAATATTTTTTTTTCATATTTCTATTTCTTGTTGCATTTTTTTCGTGTAAAAAAGATTCTGTAAAATACATCCCAACACCATACGAGTTAGAAATACCTTCTCACTTTCCGATGATGAATATACCTGATGACAATCCAATGACGGTGGAAGGTATTGCGTTAGGCCGCAAATTATTTTATGAGTCACAATTGAGCGGTGACAATACCCAATCGTGTGGTGATTGCCATGCTCCATCGAGCGCATTTTCTGATCCCAATCAATATTCAACGGGAATTGACGGAATTCAAGGGAATAGAAACTCAATGGCCTTAATCAATCTCGGATGGCAAAACTTTTTTTTCTGGGATGGTCGAGCAGCTACTCTCGAGGATCAAATACTCGATCCTATAACCAATCCAATTGAAATGCATGAAACGTGGCCCAATGCGGTGTCAAAATTAGATGCATCCGCAGAGTATCGCAATATGTTTTATCGAGCTTTTGGTCAGAGAGGTATTGACTCGCTAAAGGTTACCAAGGCCATAGCACAATTTTTACGTACGATGATATCGGGTAAATCGAAGTATGATGTGATGTATAAAAACGAATATAATTACACACTGTCGCAAGAAGAACAAGCAATATATCAGACCGTTACACCCGATGAATTAGCAGGATATGATTTGTTTAAAAGTTTAAATGGTGCAGATTGTTTCCATTGTCATAATGGACCATTAATGCAAGTTCAAAAATTTAGCAATAATGGTTTGGATGCCACATTTATCGACAAAGGAAGAGGTGCTATTACCGGTAATCCAAATGATGATGGAAAATTTAAGGTACCTACACTTCGCAATATTGAGTTTACCGCCCCGTACATGCATGATGGAAGATTCTCAACACTTGATGAGGTAATTGGGCATTATTCATCGGGAATTCAAATGAGTCCAACCATTGACCCACTCATAGAGTTTGCAGGACAAGGAGGCGTGCAACTGGATGCTTTTGAAATAGATCTTTTGAAGAAGTTTTTACTCACACTCTCTGACCAGTCATTTATTAATAATCCCGATTTTCAGGAGCAGTGATAAATAAATTGTGTTTTTTTACACTAGTAGAATCAAATTATGACAGACGATAGAAGGTTAACAACTGAAGAAAAAGCATTAAAAGTCAATTTAACGCCGGACATATACGGCTGCTTTGCTGAAATCGGCGCCGGTCAAGAAGTCGCTGCAAATTTTTTTAAAGCAGGAGGTAGTTCCGGAACTATAGCATACACACAATCGGCATATGATATGAAAGTATCCGATTCGATGTATGGAGAGGCACAACGTTACGTTTGTGAAGAACGATTGTTGACAATGTTGGATATTGAGTTCGATTCATTAAAATCTAGGTTGCCAAAAAAATTCGAGGAGTCTCGTTTTTTTGCATTCTGTAATACGGTCGAGTCGCTGAATTACCACAAGACGAATCAAGGCCAAGGATGGGTTGGAATGCGTTTTCAACTTTCTCCCGAGGCCCTGCCGAATGATGTTATTCTGCACATAAAAATGCACGATAATAGCCATAAGGCACAACAAGAAGCACTGGGAATATTAGGTGTAAATCTAATCTATGCATGTTATTTCCATTCTTCTGATTTTGAGGAGTTTTTGACTAGCATTGTTCAGCGACTGCCTCGAGATAAAATGGAAATTGATATGTTACGTGTCTCAGGTCCTGATTTTGAAGATGTTGACAATCGTATCATTGCGTTGAATCTCGTGAAACGAGGAATTACTGATGCGACGATGTTTGATCTGAGTGGAAATGTACTTCAACCGGCAACAGCGCTTTACAAGAAGAATATTTTATTGATGAGAGGTCGTTTCCGTCCTGTTACGAAAATTCACATTGATATGATCGAGAAGGGAAAAGAGCAATTCCTGAAAGAAGAGGGTATTGATGAAGGAAATGTGCGTCTTATATTCGAGTTAACACTAAAGGATTTGACCGCAGATGGAAAAATATCCGATAAAGATTTTGTGGATCGTGCAGAGTTACTGGGTACACTTGGTTATACGGTAATGATTTCCAATTATTTAAAGCATTACAAGATGGTTGATTACCTTTCAACCATTGTAAGAGGGCAGAAAATGGGAGTTATTGTTGGTGTTTATAACTTACAAACGATTTTTGATGAACGGTATTATGACAATCTCCCTGGCGGCCTATTAGAGGCATTTGGACGTGGTTTTGGTCATAATGTTAAGATGTTCGTCTACCCAGCAACAAATGTTGAAACAGGTGAGATTTATTCATTGAGCAATTTTAACATCCCAGAAAACCTAAATGGTCTTCTTGAATATATGAAAGAGAACAATAAATTGGCAGAGTTTGAATCGTACAATCCAAAGTTACTGCATATTATGTCAGATGATGTTTTGGCCAAAATAATGGCTGGAACTACCATTTGGGAAGATGATGTGCCGGAGGAAGTAGTAAAGGCAATTAAATTTTATGAACTCTTTGGTTACGTAAAAAAGGAGACAATTGCTTAAGTAAAAGGTATGCCTCACATCAAAAATGCTCTGATCCGATACCGCATTATTGATAAATGCATTCGCAATCAATATAAGCCTTTCCCAAGTAAACGAGATTTAAGAGAGGCTTGTGAAGAGTCCCTCTTTGGAAGTACGGGTGGCGCACATATTTGTGATTCCACTATTGAAAAGGACATGTATGCCATGAAAATGGAGCATGACGCACCAATCAAGTATAGTAAATTGGAGAAAGGATACTTCTACGAGGACAAGGATTTTACTCTGAATGATATTCCACTTACAGATAACGATATGGAGGCGATTAGCTTCGCAGCACATACTTTGATGCAATTCAAAGATGTTGATTTGTTTCGACAGTTTGGAAGCGCAATTGATAAAATTGTTGATCATTTGGCTGTATCTCAAGATCAAGACTCTCAGCAATTTGTTCAATTTGAGGCTACGATTGCCGATGGAGGAAATGAATATCTTACATCAATTTTAGAAGCGATAAAATTAAAACGGCTTATTCAATTTGAATATGCGAGTTTTGTCACTGGGGAACTGAAACTAAGAAAGGTGACTCCCTTGTTGTTAAAACAGTACCGAAACCGCTGGTATTTAATTTCTTTTGATGATTCAAAAAATGATTATATAACATACGCTCTTGATCGAATAGAAGGGTTGGAAATTTTAAAGGAAACAGTTTCACAGCCGATTGACTTTGATCCCGACAATTATTTCAAACACGCAGTTGGAATAACAAGTGGAAATACTGCACCCACTGATGTGCGCTTAAAAGTTTCTCTTGTTGCAGCCAAATATTTGGATTCACTTCCAATTCATGCATCACAAAAGGTTGTTGAAATGAATCAAGATCATTTTATTTTTTGTCTTAAAGTAAATATATCTGAAGAATTGATTCGAGAGATTATGAGCTATGGGGGAGATATAGCTGTTATTGAGCCATTAGAATTAAAGGAGGAAGTCCAAAGACGCGCCAATCGTTTCTTGACCTAAGTCGTGGCGAATATGGTGCCATTCGAGGATTGGTTTGTTCTACTGGAAATTTAAATTTTATCTCAATTCCCACATTCTAGTTATCTTAGCGACTACAACAAGATATTCGCATGGAAATAATAAGAACAATATTAAATGGTGTTTGTGAGTTGAAGATGAATCGACCAGAGGTGTTCAATTCATTTAATAAAGCGATGGCTTTTCAGCTGCGAGACGCTTTGGAAGATTGTGCTTCAGATGATGAGGTAAGAGCGATAGTAATCACCGGTCAGGGCAAAGCATTTTGTGCAGGACAGGATCTAGCAGAGGCAACAGATTCAAACGGTCCTGAGCTGCAGACAATTGTTCAAGAACATTATAATCCGATCATCCGTAAAATTCGAGCTATTGAAAAGCCTGTTATTGCCGCTGTAAATGGAGTTGCAGCTGGTGCAGGAGCGAATATTGCACTAGCTTGTGACATCACATTTGCTAAAGAAAGTGCAAGTTTTATTCAAGCATTCTCAAAAATCGGACTGATTCCTGATTCTGGAGGTACATTTTTTTTACCTCGGATTGTTGGAATGCAGAAAGCGATGGCATTGATGATGACAGGCGATAAGATAAGCGCAAGAGAGGCTGAGGCAATGAATATGATTTACAAAGTTATAGAAGATGATTTGTTTGATGCCTCCGTAACGAAGTTCGCAGCACGTATTGCTGAAATGCCAACGCGTGGTCTTGGGTTAACAAAGAAAGCGGTAAATGCTTCTTGGTGTAATGATTTGGATGCTCAGCTAAATATTGAGCAGATGCTTCAGACAGAAGCAGGAAAAACCAATGATTTTAATGAAGGAGTTGCAGCATTTTTGGAAAAACGAATGCCGGAGTTTAAAGGGCGTTGAGAAGAGAGGAGATTACATCTCCGCCGTTCCAATAAAAAGGTTAACCAAAAGAATAGTACCAAAGACAAACAGATAATTCAATGAAAGTAGGAGTTTTAGGAGGAGGAACAATGGGGTCAGGAATTGTGCAAGTTGCTGCCCAAAATGGGCATCAAGTGGTTCTCGTTGACTTGAATGAGCAGATTTTGAACAAATCAAAGCACCAACTTGATAAGATAATGAATCGGCTCGTTGAGAAAGAGCGAATTACACAGGAGCAGGCCAACCATACCCGATCTAATATTCACTACAGCCAAGACATTCATGATTTCGCTAAATGTGGGATTGTTATCGAAGCAATCATTGAAGACCTTGAAATAAAGTCCAAGGTATTTGCGCAACTCGAGCAGATTACGCCGAAAGGTTGTATTCTTGCCTCAAATACAAGTTCACTTTCAATTGCATCAATTGGTTCAGTATTGGAAGATCCCAGTAAAATGATCGGAATTCATTTTTTCAATCCGGCACCTCTAATGCCTTTGGTAGAGATTATTCCTGCAGTTCAGACGTCGAGCACTACATTAAAACAAGCAAGAGATTTAATCGATGATTGGAAAAAAATTACAGTAGTTTGTAAAGATACTCCAGGATTTATAGTGAACAGAGTTGCACGGCCTTTTTATGGAGAGGCTTTGCGTAT
>Ga0233397_1000090_pt1 | contig 47196 bp, 41 predicted proteins | sample 35DmetaG_FD_189957 | JGI IMG/M metagenome (GOLD analysis project Ga0233397, IMG submission 189957) | Seawater microbial communities from Monterey Bay, California, United States - 35D | ecosystem: Environmental > Aquatic > Marine > Coastal | place: USA: California | collected 2016-10-20
AAAACAAAATTTAAAGTATACATTTTTGGTTTTTAGAAATTACCCTTAAGGTATGTATTTGCCAAAATCTATTCTTTATCCATTAGTTATTCTTTTTACCCTAGGAGGTGTACTTTCATTTTATTTTGAAATCACTTATATTCCTTTATTCTATTCATTAGGCTTTACTTTGATATTCTATTTTCTTCTGAAAGAGAAACATACCAAACTATTAAAAAGTGGTGTCCTCTATTTCAGTTTTTTGCTCTTAGGATACATTCATTTCCAAGAATATTATCGGATATCCAAAACACATTATAAACATTATACGCTTCATGATGCAGATGCTTTAAAAAGAATGGAAATCAAACAACTTGGCCCAACCCATATTTTGCTACAAAATAATGTTAAAGTAAATTTAGACTTATTATTGGAAGAATATAAGCCCAAACTTCTTATTGCGGTCGGGTCAAATGATCCATGATTTTTAGCACGATGGGAAAAAATCTGTAAAAAATATAATGTGTGTTTTTATGATACTAGAAAAAACGGAGCATTAAAAATCAACCTCGAAAACGAGGGATAAAGCTCTTTTGATATTTTTCAAAGTCCTCAGGTTTTGAAAAAACCTGATAGTCTCCCTGCTTGATCATTTTAAGATATAACTCGAGCTGTTGTGGTTTGAGGTATCCCACTACTGGCATGATAGGGGCACCATTTTCACTGAAAAATACCATAGTAGGATACCCTTTTACTCCTAAATATTGAGTAAACTGATGAGTCCCATTTCTACCCTTTCTGTTAGGATCGTAGCTGGGATTAGTATAGGTTTGATTAAAAAAATTAATCTCTTCTTGACCCTCAGCATTAAACTTTACAGCATAATAATGTTCGCTGATATACTTTGAAACATCTGGGTTTTGAAAGGTTTTTTTATCCAATAATTTACAGGGACCACACCAGTCTGTATATACATCCATAAAGATCTTTTTAGGAGTGCTTTTTTGTGCTGCTATCGCTTCTTCCAATGACATCCATTGGATTTGTTGGGCTGAAGAAAGAGTGGAAGCCAGAACCGCTATCGCAAGTAAGATTTGTTTTTTCATAATTAAATTAATTTTAATGAATATTACCCATTAATTTTTTTAGAAATGGAGCTGAAATTAATACAATAATTCCTGCCCCAATGGAATATTTAGAAATGAGATCAAAACCACCAATGTAGGTGCTTAATGTTTCCATTCCACCTACATTGATATCATCACTTTCAATGGCTAATTGTTTTCCAATAAACCCTACAAGCTGAAAAGCATAGGCCGAGGACAAAAACCAAACTCCCATCATAAAAGCCACTATCCTTTTTGGTGATAAGTCTGTGATTTTTGAGAGTCCTACAGGGGACATAAATAATTCTCCAACTGAAAGTAAAAAATACATTAATAATAAATAGCTAAAAGGAACCATCCCATTTTGATCAGCTGCATTTCCACTTAACGCCAAAATATAAAAGCTCAAGCCTGCAATAAGTAAGCCAAATCCAAATTTATATGGGGTTCGAGGGTTGATTTTGTGCTTGTTTAGTTTGGTCCACATCCAAGAAATAGGAAGTGCCAAAATAATAATAAACATTGAATTTAACGAATTGGTCTGAGCGGCATCCAAAAAAGTAAGGCTCACGTTTCGAGAAGCAAATAAGGTAATTACGCTCCCTGATAATTCATGAAAACCCCAAAAAAGGGTCATAAATAAGGTTATGGCAATTGCCACAATTAATTTTTTTCTTTCTTCGAAACTTACTTTACTAAGAATATAAGCGAGATAACATAAAATAAAGAGTCCAACTACTTTAAAAATGATATTGACAATATTTTGTCCCTCTAAGAAACCTTCTCCACTTCCAATAGCTTTATAACTAGCCAAAAGAATTGCTATTACAGGCGCCAAGAGGAACGCTAATAAAGAAATCAAATGACCTCTTTTAATACCAATTAATTTCTCTTCCAATTTTTCTTCCGACGGTGCCATCCCCTGGCTTCCAAATACGCCCGATTTAATTCCACTCCAGAAAAACAAAAGTCCTGTTAGCATTCCAAATCCAGCAAGACCAAAACCGTAATGCCATCCATAAGCACTGCCTAGCCATCCACACAAAAGTGGGGCAACCCAGCCTCCAATATTAATTCCCATATAAAAAATAGTAAAACCTGAATCTTTCCTGGGGTCCTCGTCTTTATATAAAGATCCAACGAAAGTGGAAATGTTTGGCTTAAAAAATCCATTCCCAACAACAATAAAACCTAATGCTAGAAAGAAAGTGTAGTCATTTTCAATAGCCAAAACAAAATGACCGAGTGCCATTAAAATTCCACCTAAAAAAATTGATTTTCGAAAGCCTAGAATCGAGTCTGAAATACGTCCTCCAACTACCGTAGAGGCGTAAACTAATGAACCATAAGAAGCATAAACAGCAGCCGCAGCAAAATCACGTTCAACAAGTTCTAAAAAAATAACATTGACCATATAAAGGGTCAATAACGCTCTCATTCCGTAAAAACTAAAGCGCTCCCAAAGTTCAGCGAAGAATAGATAAAATAGTCCTTTGGGATGTCCAAGTATGGTATTGGTATCTAGCTGAATTTCTGAATCATTTGTTGTCATAAAGGGTAATACTATAAGTTTTCAAGGATAAAGTTAGTCATTTTTGAATAGAGATGTTTTCGTGTATTCCCTCCATAAATTCCATGATTTTTATCGGGATAAATCATCCATTCAAATTGTTTATCGGCTTGAATCAGGGCTTCAACCATACGCATTGTATTTTGCACATGAACATTATCATCCCCAGAACCATGGATGATTAAAAACTTTCCATTGAGTTGGTCTGCGTAATTTAAAGGAGAATTCAAATCATATCCCTCAGGATTTTCTTGAGGAGTACGCATAAACCGTTCGGTATATATGGTGTCATAGAAACGCCAATTGGTTACTGGTGCTACTGCAATTCCAAAAGAAAAAATGTCATTCCCAGTCAGTAAACAGTGTGCTGCCATATGCCCCCCAAAACTCCATCCCCAAATTCCAATTCGATTTTCATCTACAAATGATAACGACCCTAACTTTTTAGCTGCAGCAATTTGATCTAAAGCCTCATACTTGACAAGGTTGAGATAAGTTACTTTTTTAAATGCTGCTCCTTTAAAACCTGTTCCTCTTCCATCTACGCAAGCAATGATATAACCCTTATTGGCTAAGGACTTATGCCATAGTGTACGATGGTCCCCCCATCGATTAGCAACTTGCTGAGAGCCTGGACCAGAATATTGAAACATTAAAACAGGATATTGTTTCGTGGGATCAAAATCTGCGGGTTTAATCATCCACATGTTTAACGATTCACCATTAATATTAATCGTCGAAAATACTCTCTCTGAAAAATTGAACGTCTCTAATGTTTTAGACAAGCTTTCATTTTCCAAAATACGGTATGAAGGCTTATTCTTTTTAGTTTCATAGAGGGTATAAACAGGAGGTGTTTTTTCATCAGAATAGGAGTGTACATAATACATCCCTCCAGCACTGAATGTTGCTCCGTTAGTTCCCTTTGTAGGTTGCAAAATCCGTTTTGCTTTTCCTGACAATTTTATGGCATATAAGCCTCTTTCTGTACTGCTCCCCTCCACAGATTGATAATAAATTTCTTTGCTTTTAGGATTGTAATCATAAAGTGAGGTTACTTCCCATTGTCCTTTTGTAATTTGCTTAATTAGCTTACCCTTTTCATCATGATGATAGATATGATTGTAGCCGTCTTTTTGACTAGTCCATAAAAAACTTCCATCATCTAAAAATTTCAAATTGTCATGAATACTAACGTAAGCATCATCCGTTTCTTCTAAAAGAAGTTTCATTGTGTTTTCTTGGGAATTCCATCGCCATACCTTTAAATTATTCTGGTGACGGTTAAGCGTTTGTATTATCAGACCATTGGCTCCTTTTGCATAATCAATTCTGGGAATATAATAAGGGCTTGCTCCTTCAAAGCTTATTTTGTCTTTCTTTCTTGTTTCAATTGTAAACCGAAATAAGGAAACCTCAGCGTTTTCCTCTCCTGCCTTAGGATAACGAAATTGATAAGGAAATTGATACGTATCATTACCATAAATATCCATTGAAAAAATAGGGACATTTGATTCATCAAAACGCATATAAACAAGTTCTGAAGAATCTGGACTCCAATCAAATGCTCGAACAAAACCAAACTCCTCCTCATACACCCAATCCGTAATACCATTTATTGTTTTGTAATCCCCATCAAAAGTTAACTGAATTATATTTTGACTCTCGAGTTCTTTGACAAATAAATTTCTTCGATAAACATAAGCAACCTTAGTGCCGTCTGGGGAAAAAAGTGGTTCTTGAATTTTTCCATTGGCAACTTTTTGAAGGTCTTTTGTTTCAAGGTTATAAATCCAATATAGTGCTTGTTTAGATCTCCTGTAAATTTGGTTTGGATCGGTTTCCAAAAGTAGTTTCTGTTCATTTTTAGAAAAAGAATAGTCTGAAAAACTATTGATTTTAGAATCTTCTTTTGTGCTAAATAAAACAACCCCTTGATCAGGTGACTTAAACTCATACTGGACTAGAGCTGTTTCGTAATTTTCTCTTTCTTCAAGTACAGTATAATGCGTTCCATTCTTCATTGAGCGAATCGACTTTAGTCGTTCTGGAGTATACTCATCAGCCCAAAGCTTATCAAGAGAAAGTAACGGCCGTTGTGCAAAACAAAATGCTGTAAAAAAGAATAGAAATGCTGTTTTTTTCATGGTAAAAATGATTAGTGAAGTAATTTAGTAAAATCTTATCAATCCTACTTTTTGAAGGGGTTCAAAATCTGTATCTTTGCTGAAAAAAATATGAGTGCGCGGATTGATGGGTTTTCTAAACTTACTAAAGAAGAAAAAATTAATTGGATCACAGCAACCCATTTTAAAGAAGCTCCACAAGCCGCTCACCAGCTTCGCTCTTACTGGAACTCATCTCCTAAAGTCCAAAGCCAACATGACGAATTCATAGAGAATACCCTAAGTAATTTTTATCTACCGCTGGGAGTTGCTCCTAACTTTTTAATAAATGACTCGTTGTTTACCCTCCCCATGGTTATAGAGGAAAGCTCTGTGGTTGCTGCTGCTGGAAATGCTGCGAAATTTTGGCTTGACAAAGGTGGGTTTGAAGCAAAAGTAATCGACACGCTAAAAGTTGGACAAGTTCATTTTCATTATGAAGGAGACCCTTCCATATTAAAAACCTTTTTTGAGAAAAACAAAATCGCACTCCTAAAGGAAACAAAATCCTTGACCCTCAATATGGAAAAACGTAGTGGAGGTATTGTAAGTCTGGATTTAATAGATAAAACTGACGAATTAGAACACTATTATCAATTGCATGTTCGTTTTAGAACTGCAGACGCGATGGGGGCTAATTTTATAAATTCCTGCTTAGAATGTTTGGCTGATGGCTTACAGAATTTGAGTCAACAAGATATTTCTTTTACGGCGCAAGACTCAAAAATAGAAATCATAATGAGCATTCTATCTAATTATGTTCCTGAGTGTACGGTTCAAGCAAAAGTCTCTTGCCCTTTGGATGCTATCCCAACTCAAGAAGGGATGAGTGGAGCTGCTTTTACTAAAAAAATTGTACAAGCCATCGATATAGCTAATTGTGAATCCTACCGTGCCGTAACACATAACAAAGGAATCATGAATGGTGTTGATGCTCTGATTTTAGCGACGGGGAATGACTTTAGAGCTATTGAAGCTGGAGTACATGCTTACGCCTCTCGCTCAGGAAAATACACCTCTCTTAGCCATGCCTCAATCAAGGAGGGACAATTTACAATGGAGCTCACTTTACCGCTTGCAATTGGAACTGTAGGGGGGTTGACTAAATTGCATCCCATGGTAAACTGGTGTATGGAACTTTTGGGATATCCTAGTTCAAATGAATTAATGGAAATCATTGCTGTAGCAGGTTTAGCCCAAAATTTTGCTGCCTTACGTTCATTAGTTACTTCTGGAATTCAAAAGGGTCATATGAAAATGCACCTGTTTAATATTTTAAACCAACTAGAGGCAACTGACATACAAAAAGAAGCTGCACTCACCCATTTTAAAACCCATACGGTAAGTGTGAAAGCTGTTGGAGATTTTTTAACCGCTAATCAAAGTTAAATGCACTCGTATTACAGTCATGGAAAATTATTATTAACGGGAGAGTATGCTGTTTTGAAAGGGGCTAAAGGTCTTGCTATTCCATGTAAAAGAGGGCAAATATTAGATGTAAAACCCCAACCCTCTGATTACTTAAGTTGGAAAAGCTTTGATGTAAACAAAGCGTTATGGTTTTCAGCCACTTTCTTGCTTCCTTCTTTTTCTATAGTAGAATGTTCAGAGGTTTCTATCACAGAAAGATTGAGTGATATTTTAAAAGCTGCAAAAAAACAAAATGAACATTTTTTAACACAAGGAGCTATAGTAGAAACTCATCTTGAGTTTGATCGAAACTGGGGCTTGGGCAGCTCATCTACATTGATTTCAAATATTGCTCTATGGGCAGGTGTTAACCCATATAAACTTCTTGAACAAAGTTTTGGAGGTAGTGGCTATGATCTTGCGTGTGCACAATTAGAAACTCCTCTTCTATACACTAGAAAGGGTGTACAACCTTTGGTAGAGTCTGTTGCTTTCGACCCTCCTTTTAAAAAGGATTTGTTTTTTGTGCATTTAAACAAAAAACAGAATAGTTTGAAGGCTATCAATGCTTTAAATTGGGATACCATCGATCAAAAGTTGATTTCTGAAATCAATTATATCACTGAAAAAATAGTAAAATGTACAGATCATTCCGTTTTCAACACCCTCCTTTTAGACCATGAAAAAATTATTGGTGCACTTTTACAACAAAACCCTGCTCAAAAGTTATTGTTTCCGGATTATATGGGAGCAATAAAAAGTCTTGGAGCGTGGGGTGGAGATTTTATACTAGCCTCTGGAAATCAAAAAACTCCAAATTACTTTCATGAAAAAGGATTTAAAACTGTAATTTCGTATTCTGAAATGATATTTGGATCTTAAATTGTTTTAACAAATTTAAGCGAACGCCTGTCGATCAAAGCCGTAATCTGGTTTTTGTGACAAATTCCTTCAAAACCTCCTCCCTTTCTTAAATTCTAATAAGTTTTTAGACTTGTTATAAGCCGCTTTAAAAACATTTGTTTCTTCAGTCTCTGGCTTAAATTTTATCCAACCCTCCACTTCGTTTTCAGTACTGAAAAAAAGTTTATAATAGGCTGCCTCAGGCTCTATATTAGAACTGCATTTCCAAAACCGATCCAAACCATTTTTTGAGTCGCTTTTTTTTAAAAAATGTTTGAAATAAATACATTTGATTCGTCTTTCAAAAAACTATTAACCATAGTTCATACCAAAAAAACCCTACGTTAAAACGAAGGGTTTTTTTATTCCTAAATAGATGCTTTATTAATAATAAAGTGCTCTATTGTCATCAATTGTAGCGATTGATTCGAGAGCTTGAAAAACATTTTCTAAGATTCGTGAACTTAGACTTGTCATCATTTGCTCAGTGTATTCCTTGTAGTTGTCTAGATCTTGTGCAATATTCTTCTTTACCAAAAGAACCTTATAGACACCCTCTTCACCTTCTATTAAATTTGAGGTGGCACCTTCTTCCATTGCAAAGGCTACTCCAACCACATAGGGTTCATTACCTGCACCTACAATAGAAGGATTTCTTTGATTGATTACTGAAGCTGTTTCTATCGTAAGAGATTCATCTGCTGCTAAAGCTTCTAGGGTAGCTTTATCTTGATACTGTTTTTTGATCAGTGCAGCTTTCTTATTGTTTGTGAGAGTTTTACGTACTTGATTTCCCACTTCATCTATACTGGCAAGGCCTTCTTTTACTTTTGCAGTTAGTTGAACAACAACATATCCTCCAGAGGCAATTGAAAATCTTTTGATATCCCCAACCTTAGTATCGTCTTCAAATGCCCAACGAACAATGTTACGTTGCTGAAAAAGCCCAGGTAAATTTTCTTCAAGGCTAGTAATTTGTTTCACAGGACGCACATCATATTTATTGTTTTCAGCAACGGTAATAAAGTCTTTACTTTCGTTACTGTCCATTTCAAATTGTGTCGCACTTCTAAATACTTCGTTTGATGTTTTGTCTGATGGTACTGCTGCTTCAACTACATCTGCAATAAGGGCAAGGTCATCTTTGTCTGTTACTTTGATAATGTGAAAACCAAATTCAGTTTCTACCAAACCAACTTTACCTACTCTATTTTTGTTTGTAAAATTAAAAAACTCTTGAGCCATTTCACCCTCACTAAAGAAACCTAAATCTCCACCTCTGTTCTTAGAGGGACCATCAGAGTATTCTCTAGCTAAAGCTTCAAAATCACTTGATGCTCTTCTAGCCAATCGATATACTTTATTCGCTTCTGCTTTGGCTTCAGCTTTTGTACGACTTACATTTGCTCCCGCACGAGTTGCTCCTTCATAAGCTAACAAAACATGACTGGCTCTCAATGAAGCGTTTTTCTTTACATCAATTAATTTAGAGATTTTAAAGTTCTTACCATCACGATAAGGACCAAATACATCTCCTTTATCCAATTGGAATAGAATATCTGCATACTCATTGTTGAACTGACCTCTTGCACGGTAAACAGAATCAAATGGAACTTCAGAATATTGATCGACAAAATCTGCAATATTTTTCGTTGATTTAAATCCTTCAATGGTATCGGTTAGTTTAGACACATCATTGTAAGCAATACGTTCCGTTTTTAGTGCATCTAAACGTAAACGTATGGTTGAAAGATCGTCTTCTGTAGGAGTTTCGCTAAAAGAAACATATTGAATATTTCTTGAAGCTTCTCTTTTAAAATCAGCTTGGTGTTCTTTTATGTAGCTTTTCACTTCAGCATCGGTTACACTTACCAAACTATCTGGTATCAAGTCAAATGGAATCTGAACGTATTGAATATTGATATTGTCATTTTGAGCATGGTAATCGACTATTGCTTCAGCTTCTGTGATTCCAGAACTGGATTTAATAAGATCTAAGTAGATTCTTTGTTTGGCAACACCAATAATACTTTGTTCTTGAATTTTCCAATTTTCGTAGCTAGCCGGACTTTCAATTTTCATTTGAGCGATATAATCAGTAAAAACTCCAAAGTCAAAAAAACCAGCTTCATTTTGAAAACTCGGATTACTTAAAACACTTTCATCCGAAGAAATAATCTGCTCCAATTGATCTTTACCTGCATCAATGCCTAAAGCTTCAAACTGCTGATCGAAAATTGTATTTCTCAACGCTTGATTCCAAACTAAGTTTACAGATTGTAAAGTTGAATAATTATATGTTCTTTCTGTTTGTTCAACCATTCGACGAAAGAAATTGATATCTACTTCATCATCGTTGATAATTGCAACAGGATCAGTTGGTCCTGCGTTGGCTGAGTTACTTCCAAATACTCCTGAAATTACAAATGCGAAAAGTGCCATCCCGATTACTAAAATCAAGAAGATGGATCGTTGTCTAATTTTTCCTAAAACGGCCATAGTTGCTATTTTTGATAGTTTGCGAAATTAAGGTATTCCAATGAATAAAGAAAGAACATCGCATTGAAATAGCTATGAAAAAAACGTCAATTAGTTCGTTTCTGTTTTAGTCAAAATAATTTGTTCAATTTTAGTGGCGGATACTTTCTCAATTTTCAAATAAAAAGAAGGTATATCAATACGTTCTCCCTTTGCAGGAATTTCTCCAGTAGTGTAAGCAATCATTCCACCTAAGGTTTCATAAAATTCACTTTGTGGCAAGTCCAAATGATACTTTTCGTTTAAATAATCCACTTCCAAACGTGCTGAAAATAAGTAGGAATTTTCGCTCAATTGCTTTTCTACATGATCAATTGTATCGTATTCATCCTCTATCTCACCAAAAAGTTCTTCTACGATATCTTCTACAGTAACAATACCCGATGTTCCCCCATATTCATCAATCACAACAGCAATGCTCTTGTGTTGACGTGTCAATAATTTTAAAACATCGTTCACCAACATGGTTTCAGGAACATAAGCAACGGGTAGTAGTATGTTTTTTAATGTTTTAGGTTGCTTTATAATTTCGAAAGCATGAACATAGCCCAATATCTGGTCAATAGTTTCTTTGTAAACAGGAATTTTTGAAAGTCCTGTAGTGATAAATAGTGCTTTTATATCTTCAATTGAGGTTTGTTCTTCTACAGCAATAACCTCAGCCCTAGGTACCATAGCTTCACGCGTTTTGACTTCTGAAAAATCCAAGGCTTTTTGAAAAATTTCAATTTCAGAATCTAGATTCTCCTTGTTTTGTGAAGACTCTAATTGTTCTTCTATGTAATTTCCTAATTCTACTTTAGAAAATGAAAGCTGAACTTCGTCATTACCTGTTTTAAAGAAGCGTTTCAAGATAATATCTGTAAACTCTATAATCGAATAGGTAATTGGATAGAATAAGAAGTAAAAAATTGCAACTGGAATAGCAAATATTTTGATGAAGGTATTAGCATATAACTGAAAGAAAACTTTTGGTAAAAATTCGGCTGTTAGCAATATAATCGCAGTAGAGATAAGGGTTTGATAGAATATAACTATTAAACTTGCTTGGCCAGACAGTAATGTTTCAGGAAAAAAAAGCTGTAAAATTCTATCTCCCATAAAAATACCATATAAAACCAAGGCAATATTATTGCCCAAAAGCATAGTTGCAATAAATTGTGACGGATTTTGGGTAATGGTTTTTAACACATTTGATGTTACTCCTGATTGAGATTTTTCGATTTCAAGGTATATTCGATTAGAAGAAACAAATGCAATTTCCATACCCGAGAAAAAGGCAGATAAAAGCAAGCACAGAAAAATAAAAACATCTGTGAGGATCATCTAACTGTTGTTCCTTTGATTAAATTTTTTCCTATAATGTCTTCTAAATAAAGCCATAAAAACAGACAGCACTGCAAACCCAATGAAAAGAAAGGCCCTTGGAGGATTACTCTCCCATAACCCTATCGATTCGTAGATTGAAATTACAGCAATGACCCAATATAATATTTCTGAAATTCGATAATTTTTCATCTTTTCCTATTAGTTTTTATACATTTTGATTCCTAAAGCAGGAATAGAAATTATTCCTTTAAACATACGTCATTGTGTTGAAAGAGAGTCCAAAGGTTCAGTAACAGTGATGGTTCCGATTAAGTTTCCTGTTTGAAATTTAGTGAAATCCCTATTGGTATCCAATCTAAGGGCATTAAAATTATAATCTTGATCATTAAATGTAAAAGGCTGTTCTGTAAAAAGCCATTCATTTTCTGAGTCCCAAAATAATTGCTTTGTAGTTAGAATTGAACCTTCATGTGATTTTAGCTGAACATTACCTTTAAGATCGATTAATTTAGTTTCATCATACAAGATGCCATAATCGGCAAATACTTCATTTTCATTCCCGTCATTATCAAAAAAAATAACCTTCAATCCTTCAGGAAATTCAGCATATCGAAAACTCAAATTGGTATAATCTACATGTTTTGGAGCTGTTAAAATCGCCTGAATTCTCAATGAATCAGTGTATACCATCCGAATACTCTTGGCTGTTGCCAGGGGATCCTGTCGATTCATATTCATTTCTTTAAGAGCTTGAGAATTGTCCTCACAAGAAAAAAGAAGGGCTATGGTAAACACCATAACCCTTACTATATTGTTTGATAAATTGAGCTTCATTTACAATGAGGGAACCTTAATACTGCTATTGATCCAACAGTTAAACTTGATGGTAGTTCCTTCGTTTCCTTCAGTAAAAATATCTGTTTTACTGGGTGCTCTACCGGTATAACTTTCGGCTGTTTTGTTTGCTACTTTTTTGAGGGAGCTATTCACTTTACCAGCTTTACGAGCAACATCTGCTGCTAACCAGTAGACTGCTCTTTTGTTGAATTGTGTATCTCCACAATCATTTGCGCTATCAGCATATAAATTAGCAATTAAGAGATATGCTCTCCCTAATGAAGGCTGAAAACCTAGGGCTTTGTTTGCATAACTGCGCGCTGATGATTTTCTGCCAGCGACCTTAAATTTATTGGCAATTTTTAATAAGATTTTTGCTTTTCTATAATTATCCGTTTCTAATGTAATTGATTCTTCATAGTACTTCAACGCATCGGTAGAATTTCCTCTTTTATCGTTAAGTAAGCCTAAATAATAAGCAGAATCTGCAGAAGGGTCTAAAGCATGTAATGCTTCTACAAGAGTAACGAACAATGGATCGTCAGAACATTCTTTACTATCCATTCTACTTGCAGCACGCTTTAACCAAAGTGCATCTCCCTTATTTACTTCAAAGTTTCTTTGATACAAAGGGATAAGGTTTTCACAGGTTGCTTCTTTTGCTATAATCGCGTCTAGATTAGATAAAAAAGTTCCAATAGCGTTTGAATTTATATTGTATACTCTTTTATTTCTAGTTTCTCTACTAGTAAGCGCATTGCCTGCTTCTTCTTTCTTTAGAATTACATCTAATTTTTTTGCAAGTTGGGTACTTTCAAATTCAAATTTTTCTGAAACCTCTTCATATTTCTCAAACAACAATTCCATACTAACTTCTTGGTCTGCTGCTTTGTAGCGATCATAAAGTGTTTTAAAATAATTGTACAGCAATTTTGGGTTTGTAAAGCTGTTTTGATCCTTTTGAAAAGCGCTATCAAATATGCTATAAACCTCCTTTAAATCGGCCATTTTATAGTCTAATAATGCTTGTGCTTTTCTGCTCGTTACATCTCCTACAACAGACTTATTTTTCTTTTTAGGAAAATTTTGTACCCATTCTTCATAAAGAACAATTAAATCTTTCTTGGATGCTTCAATTTCCTCAGGAGTTCCATTTTTAATAAAATCTTTTAAAATTCGTTCTCCATATGAATACACCGCTACATTAATTGTGGGACATTCCTGTCTCACTCTACTCCATGGCTCAAATGCTGATTTAAAGTTTTTTACTTTGGCAAATTCAGCAAAAATGGATAAATCCTGCATACATGCATTGATGTCTTGAGATTTAGCGGGTGCTAAAAAAACAAGACTAAAAAACAAGACTCCTAAAACATGATTCTTTTTCATGGTATCAAATATTAATTATACTTTCTCTTTATAAACCAAACATCATTTAGCGATAAACCAATGCGTAAGGCAACTAATGTTTCCATTAAAAGGCCTGAATCATTCTGACCTCGTTGACTAATTTCAAACCCTACGTTTGTATTTGACAGTCCTCCTAGTGGTAGACCCACCCCAAAAGATATGCCAGTTTCTGTTAAAGGTATGTTATTAACAATTAAACTCATTTGTTCTGTTCTGAATCCAACACGATAAACCACTCTACTCCAGAAGCTTGTAAAAGAAGCGTAATTAGGAATGAAAAAACCTCCTACTGACCATAGAGTAGCATCCCGATATTGAATATTTTTACGTTTGAAAAAATCATTGGTAAAGGTAGCAGATTTTGTTAAATTTCTTTGCACTCCAAAAAACCATTTTTTAGTTTCACCAAAGCCCAATCCCATCCGATAGGTTTTTGAAATGTCTAAAGTAGTTTTATCAAGTCCTGAAGGGCTAAGATCTACTTCAACAAAATCAATTATGCTTTGAGTTGAAACAGACTGAGTGTAAAATATTCTATTATTTGTAGAGTTAAGAGGTGCCTCTGGTTGAAAAGAAAACATTCCTTGAAGTTGATATTTCTTTTTTATTGGAATATTTGCTTGAGCTGAAAATAAGTAGCTCAAACCAGATAAGCTGGATTGATTGGTCAAAAAAGTACCATTGTCAACATTTTCCAAAAACTGCCCTGTTCTGTAAAATAAAGTTCCAAAATTATAATTAACAGTGGCACCCACAGCAAGATACTTGGTTAGAGGAATGCCCAGAGACAAATAGGTTTGATTGATCCCTCCTGTACCCTCGTATCGATTAAAAATCTCAGACTCTTCACTTCCTGAAACTCCTTCTAAACGATATCCAATTGAAGAATAGGGGATAATTCCAAAACTAAAACCAAAAATTCCTGCTGGAATACTTACCGCTAAATAATCTAAAGAAGCGGTATCTGCATTGTAAGAATCCGTGTTTGAAGAAAGGTTATTATTTCTATAGTTTACTCCTACAGAATAGGTTGTCAGTTTTAAAAAACCATAACTAGCAGGATTGTTGAGATTGGCATGTATGGAATCTGTAAATACATCCAAACCACCCATATGACGATTGGCTTCAGTTCCGTTAAAATTTTTCTCACCTAAACCTCCTCCTGAATAGGGTGAGGAAGAACCACTCTGCGCTACTATTGCAGTTGTTATAAAGAATAGGATGAGGGAAAAATTTAATTTTCTCATGAAATTTTATTCATTGCTAGTATATGATTCAAACCTTCTGCTAGAAAATTTGAATGCGCAAATATGCTATTTTTTAATGGTTTTGACAACATTTGAGCATCCCCTCCTGTTAAAATTACCGTTAAATGTTTGTGATTTATACGATAAGAAGCGATGATCCCTTGTAATTCATGGCTGATTCCATGAAAAACTCCCGAATACATTGCTTCAGCTGTCGAAGTCCCAATCAAATTATTTTGTTGATGTTCCCGTTGTAGTAATGGCAATTTTCCTGAATAATCATGCATGCTTTTATAGCGCATTGAAAATCCCGGACTTATTGCGCCCCCATGATGAACTGTATTTTGGTCTATAAAATCATAGGTGATGCAACTTCCAACATCAATGACCAATACGTTTTTATTGGAATACAACTTACAACACGCAGCAAGTAAGGCTATTCTGTCCTGACCCAATTGTTGAGAGGGAGAATACTTAGTGGTAAAAGGTAATTTCAAATCAAAAGAACAAAGAACTACAGGCAATGGTTTTAAAGCTTCTTGAAGTTCTTTTAAAATTGTACCCCTAACGTCTGAGACAATTACTGCCTTGAGTTTAGGATACACTTTTAGAATTCTGTCCAATGAATGATGCCAATCGCAGTGCTTTTCTGAATAGGACTCTATGATAGACTCCCCTTCAAACACATAGTATTTGATCAAAGTATTACCAATATCAATGATAAGTTGCATCAGTTATTTATTTGAATTCGTAAAATTACAAAGAAAATATACGGAAATGTTTTTGTGGAACACAAAAGGCGTTTATATTTGCAATTGCTTAAAAGCGGGGTACCTTAGCTCAGTTGGTAGAGCAAAGGACTGAAAATCCTTGTGTCCCTGGTTCGATTCCTGGAGGTACCACTTTAAACTTAATCCCTTGATATCACATGATTTTCAAGGGATTTTTTTTATGTTATTTTTGGTTTTAGGGGATTTTAATTTCTCTTTAAAAACCACTATCTTGAAGATGCTCAATATTTACATATGAAAACGAAGATCATAATTTCTTTAGTATCACTTCTTTTCTTTTCTCAAAAGATGATAGGTCAAATTGATAATTCTCTTTTTGATGAAATTTCTGTTAAACAAGAAACTCAAAACCTTCTTCCTTCGTCTATGATTTTTACCCAACGCCTGCTTTGGGGGGAAAAAGGACTCATGCGAACTACAAAAACACTCCCACTCAATATTGAAAATAGAGAAAAAGAGTTGAAAATAAGACGTAGTATGCTCAAGGCTCATCAAGTGATTGGATATGCTACTCTAGCGGGTATGGTTGCTCAAGGTATACTGGGAACCAAGCTTTATAATGGGCAATACGAATTATATAAAACTCATAAAATGATTGGAAATATTACTACTGCCTCTTATTTTACTGGCGCTGGTCTCTCTCTTTTTGCACCACCTCCACTTATTAGCAGAAAAGATAAAGGACTTAATTCTATCAAAGCGCATAAATGGCTGGCAACGGTTCATTTTTCTGCAATGATTGCCACTAACCTACTCGCAGAATCTGAAAAAAAATACCATCGCGCAGCAGCATTCACTTTATTTGGAAGTTATGCATTAGCCGTTGTATCCTTTAAATTTTAATAATGATATCGAAAAAACACTTAAGTCTCTTCTTTCTTTTAATGGTAAACTTGTGTATTGCACAAAAAGAAACTTGGACGTTAGATCCTGAAAATAGTTTTATTTCTTATGATGCAAAACACATTCTGCATTCTTGGAAAGGAATGAATACCAATGTAAAAGGAATTGCCAAAGTTGAAGCTAACAAGATTAATCAAATTGCAATCCTCACTCTAGTCAAAGATTTTGACAGCAATAACAGCGGAAGAGATGCTCATGCACTAGAGGTACTCCAATCCCTTTCTTATCCCGAAGTACGTTTTTATTCAGATTCAATTACCGTAGCGCAAGACTCTATTAAAATTACTGGCTTATTTAATTTTCATGGTGTCAATCAATCAAGATCGATTGCTGCACTTATAGAAAATGAAAAAAATAAAAAAATCATTAGAGGAAGTTTTAAACTCACTCCCTCTGATTTTGACATAAAACTACCATCATTGATGATGGTGAAAATGGAAAATCTGTTACTTTTTAATTTTAAATTGGAGTTTATCAAATAAGTAAAGAGTAAAAGTAATGCTCCAATGGTTTGCCCTTTTGGAATTAAAATTAGCCTGCCTTTCTTGAATCTAACACACTCCTTTCCAATCTTGTTTCTAGTCTTTAAAGTCTAGGAGATTTGTTTCTTCCTTTGGCTTTGAGGGTAGTTCAAGTTGTTCTACTGTTTTCAACTTAGATTGCATGATTCGTGTGCGGGTCCCTACTAAATTTTCAATTTCATTATTGGCTTCATTGAGCTTTTTCTGTGCTTTTTCAAGCACTCCCCCAAAGGTATTGAATTCTTTTTTGACAGCAGCCAAAACATTCCAAACCTCACTACTACGTTTTTGAATGGCAAGAGTTTTAAAGCCCATCTGCAAACTGTTGAGCATAGCAGCCAAAGTGGTGGGACCTGTTACTACAATTTTATATTCTCTTTGTAAAAACGCAATCATATCCGGTTGACGAACCACCTCAGCAAAGAGCCCTTCAATAGGCAAGAACATAATTCCAAAGTCAGTAGTGTTTGGAGGGTCTATATATTTTGTAGAAATATCCTTAGCAAACTTTTTTACAGCTTGCAATAAGGCCTTCAAAGAAACTTCTACTGCCACCGTGTCCCCAGCTTCATAAGCGGTTTGAAGTCTTACGTAGTCTTCTTGAGGGAACTTGGCATCTATTGGAAGATAAACAGATCCATCATTGTTGTCTTTTCCAGGGAGTTTAATTGCAAATTCTACAATCGCATCCGAGTCTTTTTTTGTTTTTACATTAGTATCAAATTGCTCCCGAGACATGATTTCTTCTAGAATATTTCCTAATTGAATTTCCCCCAAAACTCCTCGGGTCTTTACATTAGAAAGGACTTTTTTAAGATCCCATACGCCCGAAGCAATGTTTTGCATTTCTCCCAGACCTTTTTGTACAACTAAAAGTTGTTGAGTCACCATTTCAAAAGATTTACCCAAGCGTTCTTCTAGAGTTTTATGCAGCTTTTCATCAACTGTTTCTCTCATTCGTTCTAATCGCAACTCAGTTGTTTTGATCATTTCATCCTGCTTAGTTTTCATCTCATCAAATTTTTGCTTTTGGATGGTATTAAAACTCTCCACACTTTTGGTGAAACTGGCTTCAAAGTCTTTTAATGTAGTTCGTAATTCTTCACGATCATCTTTTGCTTTTTTTATTAGATTTTCATTAAGACGCTCTATACTGTGGGTTAATTCGTTTCGGTTCTCTTTTAGGTTCTTGGAAAGTTCCTCACGATTTAACAAAAACTCTTTTTGAAGTTGCACTCTAAAGATTTCTTCCAAACCCGAAGTATCAGAAGTGTTTTTTTTGAAAAAAAGTACTGCAATTCCCAAAAAATTAAGTAACGCTAAAGCAAGTGAAATGTATTCCATAGGTTTTTAATGAGCATTAAAAATAAACAAACTCAAGAGATTTAAACGGCTCATAAAAAAGAATAAAAAAAAATCTACTTAGATTTTTTAAAAAGTGTCCTCACTGTTGATGAACTTGTTCCCCATAACAGAAATCCACTAAGAATACTAAATAGTCCGAAGAGTGAAAAAATACGCAAGAGTAAATTATTAAAATCATCCATATTTTACAAATTAAGCGTAGCCAGATTACAAAATCTAATCCAAATAAAAACTTTAAAGTATATGTTTTTGTGTTAATTTAAAAAGCCATCGTATCTTTAAATTTCGATCTTTTAAAAATGCCAAGAAAAACAAAGTTGTTTCGCTTTTTATTATTGTTTATTACCTCTACCTCAAGCTTGGCTCAAGAACGATTCGAACCACAAAAAACCGCTCTAAATCAAATTACAATTGATGGAATTTTGAGTCCGGAAGAATGGAAAGATGCTATCCTAGTAGATATTGATTTTGAAGTTAATCCCGGAAATAATTTACCCGCCAAGGTAAAAACATCAAGCTATATTACCTACACCGACACCCATTTGTTTATTGCTTTTCATGCTTTTCATAACACAAAAAATATTCGTGCATCAGTTCGTTCTCGAGATGATTTTGGGATGCTAAATGATGACCTCATTATAGTACGCTTTGACACTTATGCCGACGGAAGAAACAATTATCTTTTAGCGTCAAACCCCTTTGGAAGTCAGTTTGATGCACGTGCAATAAATGCCCTTACCGATGAAGACCGCTATGATGGAAGTTTTAATCTTGACTTTGAAACAGCAGGAACAATCGTTGAAGATGGATATCAGGTGGAATTTAAAATTCCATTTTCATCCCTTCCTTTTCCTAATGGAACAGATCAACTTTGGCATTTTAATTTTTTTAGAAAATACTATCAAGACGGAAATGAAATTGAATTGAGAAGTCAACCCTTTGACAGAAATGATCCTTGTCAAGTCTGTCAAACTACTGATCAATTAGTGTTGAAAGACATTACCATTGAAAAAAGAGTAGAGCTCTTACCTTATATAACTGGGAGTCTGAGCGGTGCTCGACCTAATAGAAACGCCTCTTTGAATTATGATAAATTCAAACCAAATGCAGGATTAGGACTCAACATTGACTTAAATAAAAATAGTACTTTAGAAGTCACTCTCAACCCTGATTTTTCACAAGTAGAGGCCGATGTTACTCAAATTGATGTCAATTCTTCCTATGCATTAGAATATCCTGAGCGAAGACCCTTTTTTAATCGGGGAACCGATATTGTTAATTTTACAGATGGGGCTTTTTATTCCAGGTCTATTAATAACCCATTAATTTCAACCAAGCTATTAAGCCAAGCAAAAAAATCAAGAATTTATTTTCTTACCGCTTTAGATCAAAATTCTCCTTACCAGATTGCCGGGGAAGATCGTTCCTACTATGGACAAGGTGGTCAATCCTATGTCAATGTATTTCGATATCAGCACCTAGTCAATAAGAATATGCGGCTTGGAATGGTGACTTCAAATCGTTATTATACTGATGGGGGATATGGAAATCTTTTTGGAACCGATGGTTGGTTTTTATTCAATAAAAATTGGCGTCTCACCTATGAATTATTAGGGAATTTTAATAAAGAACCCAATGCAAACTGGATTGACAGTGAAGATCAATTGGAAGGAAGAACAATCAAATTAGATCAAGACCGCTTCAAGGGTAGTGCTTTTTATCTTCAATTGTATCGCAATACAGAACACTGGAAAACTTACCTCTACTTAAGAAATATCTCCCCAGAATATCAAGCCAATGTGGGCTTTGTTGTTAAAAACAATCGCCGCTGGGCTACACTTTTTCATGAGTATCAAAATTTTATCAATAAAAAAGGACTGCAATTCTTCAGTTTTGGAACTAAAGCAGATGTCAATTATACCTTTGACAACAATTTGAAAAATGTCAGTTTAGATGGAATATTCAGTGTAAAAACTTTTTTAAACACAACAATTAATTACACTTATGATTGGGATATTTTTAAAAACTACCTCAATAGGGACTATAGGTTTGTGGGAAAAAGTGAAATGAACTTACAAAGCAGTCCGAGTGAAGTTTTCAACTTAACCCTACGAATGACCTTTGGAAAAGACTTAGCATATAATGAGGAAATTCCTGAAGTGGGTCGTGAGTTTACTTTTTTTGCAATGCCCATGTTTCAATTAGGAAATAAACTAAATCTATCTCCATCAATCCGATATGCGCGATTGCGAAATCTGGAAAACAATACAGATTATTTCAATGGTTCTATTTCCCGCTTTTCAATTCGATATCAATTCAATAATTTCTTAAATATTCGATTAGTTTCAGAATACAATGCCTTTACTGATCGCTTTTTTATTCAACCCTTGATGCAATGGAATCCTAATCCATCTACTGTCTTTTATATAGGAGGGAATCAAAATTCTATCGACGATTTTAACGATGAGTTCTATTCTCCATTTCGAGTAGACAAAACTCAGTTTTTCTTAAAATTCCAATATCTCATTGGATTATAAAACCTCTTATTTGGTTTCTTGAATTAATAATGCTGGTACTTCCATTGAACGATACAATGATTCAAAAGCTTCGAAATCAACTTCAATTATTGAGTTTAATTCTTTTTCATTCGTCTTCCATTGTTCCATCAAATCTTGAAAACGATCTTTAGCTCCCTGAGTAACTTTGGGGTCGTCTGAATCTACAAAGCTTTTTAGATACATCCATTCTGCATTCAGCTTGTTGTTGAAATTAATTACATCCTGAAAAGTCTTTTGCTTGGGTTGAATCAATTTAAGCTCCCATGCTTTCAATTTCTTTTCTATTGTTTTCGCTTTGTCTAAAACCGCTAAAAATTCTTTTTTACCTTTTAATATCTCACCATAGTGTTGTAATTGCATTTGAATGTTTCGCATACGAGTCACTGCATTATGAATATCGCCTAGAGTGTTGTCTATTTCAACAAGTAATTTTTGCTGTTCGTCGAAATCAGCTTGGGAAGCTTCTATTTTTGGATTTGGCAAAACAGTTAAAGTGGTTTCCTGTTGCTCCTCTCCATAAGTTAAGCGCGCTGTATAATTTCCTGGTCCTACTCTACTTCCCTCATAGCTTCCATAAACAAACACCTTATTTACTGCGGGGACTGGAGCCCTTCTAAAATCCCAATGCATACGATTGAACCCTTCTTTCTTTGGCAATATTAGTTCAAAACCAGGACCTCCAGGCCATAAATTTTTCTTTTCTGGTTTTTTAGATGTATAGCTTCTAATCACCTCTCCTTTGTCTAAAATCTCTAGGGTAACTTCAAGTGAATCAGAAGAAACAGCAAGGTGATAATCAATATTCATTCCAGATACAGGATTTGTGCCTTGAAGACTTCCTTTAGGTGTTTTTCCGGAAGATAAGCGATAGGCCGTTTTGGGGGTTACTAAATGCAATCCCTTTACCTGATGTTGTTCTTGAATATTACTAAGATCATCTAAAATCCAAAAAGAACGTCCAGCCGTTGCAGCGATCAAATCATTATCTTGGATAAATAAATCATTCACTGGGACAACTGGTAAATTATTTTGAAAGGTTTTCCAATGAGCACCATCATCGTGAGAGAAATAAAGTCCTGTTTCGGTACCCGCATATAAAAGCCCTGGGACTTTTTTATCTGCACGAACTACTCGAACAAAAGTGTGGTCACCTTCTATACCGTCTGTTATCAAGTTCCAACTTTTACCAAAATCTTCTGTTTTGAAAATATAAGGTGTTAAATCCATCGATTTATAACGCATGAGAACGACATAAGCTTTTGCTGGGTTGTGTGGAGAAACCTCAATGCTATTAACAATACCCTCTTGCATTTTTTTAGGGCTAACATTCTTCCATGTTTTTCCTCCATCCTGGGTAAGGTGAACTAGGCCATCATCACTTCCCGACCAAAGTATATTGGGATCAAAAGGAGAAGCTGCTAAACTCATCAAAGTGTTGTAATTCTCTCCCCCTGCTGCTTCATTAGTAAATGGAACTCCTCCCGCAACTTGCTGAGCTTTATTATTTTTAGTTAGGTCAGGGCTAATAACTTCCCAATCAATTCCTCCATTTTGTGTTTTAAAAACAACATTACCAGCATGGTAAATAGTATTTGAATCGCTGGGTGCACTTATGATAGGTGCATTCCAATTAAATCGATATTTAAAATCGATTGGTGCATTTCCTAAAGCCAATTCGGGATACTCTTTTATCTCCTTAGAAGTAGCGGTATTTCTTTGCCAGCGTTCAATAATTCCTTGATAACATCCACCGAAAACTTCTGTTGGATTTTTTGGATCAAAAGCCAAAAATGCACTTTCACAGCCAGAAACAGAATACCAATCTTTCCAATCAATTCCACGTTTATTTGTTCTGCTTTTTATTCCAATAGCAGAATTATCTTGTTGTCCGCCATAAACGTGATAGGGCACTTGCTCATCTGCAATAACTCTGTAAAATTGAGCAGTTGGCTGATTTTGTTGTGTGCTCCAACTCTTTCCTCCATTGGTTGAAACATTGGCTCCACCATCATTGGAATTAATCATGATTTGATTATTCTTTGGGTGGATCCAAAGGTGGTGATTATCTCCATGAGGAGTCGGCATTGTTTGAAATGTTCTCCCTTTATCAATAGATTTTAATGCGGGGGCATTCAAAACATACACAATATTTTCGTTTTGGGGGTCTGCAAATACCTCCATGTAGTACCATGAGCGTGCAACTGCAATCCTGTCTTTATTGACTTGCTTCCATTCCATACCCGCGTTATCCGAACGATAAACTCCTGCTGCTTCTCCTTCCGCCTCCAAGTTGATATAAACCAAATTAGAATTTGCTCTAGAAACAGAAATTCCTGCCTTTCCAATTATTTCTGGTAATCCTTTATTTAGTTTTACCCAGTGATGCCCAGCGTCAGTTGATTTATAAATTCCAGATTTTGATCCTCCAGACTGCATTTGCCATGGAGAACGCGAATGTTCCCAGAGAGCAGCATATAAAATTCGAGGATTATTCATATCCATACTCAATGAAGCTGCTCCTACTGTTTCATCTACATGTAGCACCTTTTTCCATGTTTTACCCCCATCTTGTGTTCGGTAAATTCCACGTTCATCACTAGGTCCGTATTGAGCTCCTTGTACAGCTATATAAATAAGATCAGGATTTGTAGGGTGAATTTGAATGTTTGCAATATGTCTTGAATTATCTAAGCCGATATGTTTCCAGGTAGCCCCTGCATCTTCTGATTTATAGACACCATCACCCATGGAAGACATTACACCTCGAGCAGCGTGTTCTCCCATTCCAACCACAACAATATTTGGGTCACTTTCTGAAACAGCAATTGCTCCTACCGTTCCTGTTTTAAAGAAACCATCTGAAATGTTTTTCCAATGCATCCCATTATCCTCTGTCTTCCAAACTCCTCCTCCTGTACTTCCCATATAAAAAGTAGAGGCTGCATTAACAACACCTGTTGAAGCGACACTTCTTCCACCTCTGAAAGGTCCAATGTTTCTCCATTTCAAATCATTATATACAATTGACAAATTATCTGAATTTTTAGTAGCCTTCTTTTTTTTCTGACCAAAAGAAAGAGAGAAACTAAATACTAAAAGGATTAAAAAATTTATTAGTTTTTTCATATTGTCTAAATATAGGTTCGGATAATTTATTTAACCAAATTAAGGAAAATAATGAACTTGTTTGTTAAGGATCTCAGTAGCTAATTTTCCAGGGTTAAATGTATCAATCGAGCGGGTTCATTTTTCACTTTTTCTGAGGTAAGCATAAAATCTTGAGCACTCATAATTTTAACAGCTTCAATTTGAGCTCGTCCTACAGGAATTTTATGCTTTGAAAGAGTAAAGGAATCCCATCCGTTTTTCTTAAAATCTGTTACTGTATAAAAAAACTGTTCCCATTTAAAATTATAACCTGTCAATGCCAAAAGGTCTAACTCTTGATTATAATCTGCTGCTGTTATCAAGGATCCTACATCCAAAACTGCAATTGGACTTAAAGTATAGTCGCCTGCTGTTTTAGGAAAGGAATAAATTTCAGATTGTTGTGTTTTTCTATTTTTAGAAAACAATAAAAGAGAGTCTCCATAAACAGTTAGAGCCTCAGCATCATATGGATGAATATTTCTGTCCGCAAAGTTCTCTTGAGCTTTATAGTTGACATGAATTGTCCCCTCTGGATCTAAAGCACTACTAAGGATGTAAATTTTAAGCGCTTTTCGATTTCCAAGATTATTTCCTGTATCAGCGATATAATAATGGGTAGCGTCGGCTGCGATATCCTCCCAGTCCTTACTTTTTAAATCATAAAATCGAACGCTTCGGATCATCTCCCCCTTCGAATTGAAAATATAAACCTTTGCCTTATCTCCAGAGTCATTATGAGTAATGAAATCATTTCCATAAATTTCCAATCCAGAAGTCTCTTCAATTTCCTTGGTTAAATTTAATGATGCTACTGTTAGCTGAGAAAAGCACATTATTGGGGCTATAAGAAATATAATAAATCGCATAAGTGTATTTAAAAGCACAAGGTAAAAATTCGTTTTAAATCTTCAACATCTATTCATAGACATATTGATCTTGCTTTTTTAAATTTTTAATACCTTCGTTTGTCTCATCTCTTTGGTTGTAATTAATCGTTTAGTTTTAATTTAAAATAATATGAAAACGCTTCATCCTTTAGGGATCTTTATTTTAATGCTTCTATTTTTTGGTTGTCAAGAAAAAACCCCACCATTACGTTTACTCGCACTCGGAGACAGCTACACCATAGGTGAAAGCGTATCAGAAAGTGAGCGTTGGCCAATTCAATTAGCATCAGAATTAAGTAAAAAAAATATTGAATTAGCACCCACAACAATTATAGCAAAAACAGGGTGGACTACTGATGAGCTTCAAGAAGGAATCAATGATGCTCCGCTTGACTATCCCTATGACTGGGTTTCACTTTTGATTGGAGTTAACAATCAATATAGAGGGGGAGATATTGAAAAATTTAAAGCAGAATTTGAAAATTTACTCAATCAAGCCGTCATTTTCAGTGGTAATATTAAAGAGCACGTTATTGTTATTTCCATCCCTGACTGGGGAGTTATGCCGTATGCAGCAGACCGTAATCAAGAAGAAATTGCTTTTGAAATTGATAATTTCAATCAAGCTATTTATCAAATTTGTGTCAACTACAACATCCGCTTTGTAGATATTACTCCACTATCAAGGCAAGTGTCAAAGCATCCTGAATGGATTGCTTCTGATGGATTACATCCCAGTGGGATACAGTATTCTAAATGGGTTGAAGAACTCCTTCCTCTCTTTAAAACCAATCAATAAGATGGATTTAAATTTAGCCAAAGAATTAGATCAAAAAGATCCTTTAGTACAATTTAGAGCCCGTTTTTTCAATCCAAAAAATGAACTTTATTTTGATGGTAATTCACTTGGAAAACTTCCTCTTGAAGCTCAAAAAACACTGGATCAAATTATTCAAAAACAATGGGGTGAACGTCTAATCAGAAGTTGGAATGAACAATGGCTTGAGTTACCAAAAAGAATTGCATCAAAATATGCTAGCTTATTAGGGGCAGATTCTAATGAAGTCTGTATTGGTGAATCAACCTCAGTTCGTTTGTACCAAATTTTACATGCCTTATTGAGTTCAAATTTGTTTCCCAAACATTTGACAACGGACAGCCTTAATTTTCCTACCGATCTCTACATTATGGATGGGCTTAAAAAAGCATTCAATATTCCTTTTTTAAATGTGGTTTCTTATCCCAGTGAAATAAACGCTGACCTTAATTCTTTAAAAGAATCTATTGTTCAAAACCCAGGAATTATATGCTTGAGTTTGGTTAGTTATAAAAGTGCTTTTTTATATCCTATGCAACTTTTGAATCGATGGGCAGAAAAACATTATAGCGTGATCGTTTGGGATTTGAGTCATGCAGTAGGGGCGGTGTCTATAGATTTCAAGAAAACAGAAACTAAGATTGCTTTAGGTTGTACATACAAGTATATGAATGGAGGTCCTGGAGCTCCCGCTTTCTTATACGTTAATAAAACACTACAAGAGAGACTTTCTAATCCGATACAAGGATGGTTTGGACACCAACGCCCTTTTGATTTTGACACAAACTACATCGTCGCTGACGGAATAGATCGTTTTGCATCTGGAACCCCTTCCATACTTTCTATGGCGGCTATGGAAGCAGGAATTGATTTAGTCTTGGAAGCCGGAATTGAAGCCATTGCTAAAAAAAGTAAAAAACAAAGTGAGCTTTTTATAAATAGTGTTCAAAAAACACTTACTACGCTTGGTTATTCTATAGAAAGTCCAATAAATAGTGACCAAAGAGGATCTCATGTAACGCTCTCCCACCCAGCATCATGGCAAATTTGTCAAGCACTATTAGCAGGAGGTAACTCAAAACCCAAAATAATTCCAGATTTTAGACCTCCACATTTTATTCGTTTTGGATTCACTCCCCTCTACACTCAATATCAAGAAATCTTCATTTTGGTTAATTCTCTTAAATCAATTGTTTTATCAGAATCTTATTTGAATTTTTCTAAGAAAAAAACTACAGTAACTTAACAGTAGTTATATAATAAAAAAAGCCTTCAGGAATTATTCCTAAAGGCTATAACCATAAACCAATTCATCATTGAAGAATTGATATAACAAAAGTAGTGAAATCTTAAACAAAATCAACCACTACAATCTTAAAAAATTATTAATCCTTTAATAAAAACTGTTTCAAAGTAAATGTTTTACCAATAAGCTAGCTCAAACTATCAGATTAATAAAAATAAGGTGAAAGCAATTAATTTATTTAAGATATTATTGAGTTATCTCGTACTCTTTCTCCCAGTTGGGATTTTCCAATTTATTGATCACATACTTCACTGTAATTTCTGTTCCAGCAGGAATTTCTTTATTTGTTAAAATTCGTATGTGTTTTAGTGAACCAATTACAGGATCTTTTTCAGCAAAAACAGCGCTACAATTTGGAATTTCATGATGATTAATGAAAGCTCCTAGCGGAAGTCTAATATAACCATCTTGAAAACGTTGATCATAGACATGGGTCATTCCAAGATCGGTTCCAGCAGGAAGATCTCTTGTGGTGATGAGCCCTAATCCCTCTATTGAACTTTTAGAAATGGTTAAAAAATCTGGAAGGGGACGCCAATTACTATCTTGAATCATAAAGTTTATTTTCTCAAATTTATTGTTGCATAAAATTAATTGTTTTTTTGACTATTCTAAAACAAATGTGAGCTCAAGATATTTCTTTGGTCCAATTACACCATTTAAAACCTTGAATGGAAGTTTAATCTCTTCTTTCTTATTTAGTGTTTTAAGTTCAAGCAAAATTGAACTTTGGGCTGGGATTGAAAATACAGTTGCGTGTTTGTGGAAACTAAATTCACCTAAATATTCTAAATGTAGGGCTGTCGCAGCATGATTAATTACCTTTATTCTAGCAATGGTTTTATCATCTGGATAAACGATTGGACCAAAACTCAAGTTTTCTCGAATAAGTTGCTGAAGGTGCACTTTTTTTCCAATTAAAAGCTCATTATACCAAACTACTGTTTTTCCTTCAAATAAGGCTTTTTTAAGTGCTTCAGGAGTTTTGTCTTTCACCCTCACAAATGTCATGGGTCGATGACCTCCTTCAGAAATTTCATGCGCCCAATCAGTTAATCCGTGAATATCTGAAGTTCCCAAAATAGTGAGATTATTTTCTAAAGCAATTTGTAATGCCTCATCAGAATAGGTTGTTTCATTTACAACCTCGAGACCATGCAAAAGTTTATTCTTGATTAAATATTCATGAAAAGGATCCAGACGAGCAATTCCATCTTTACGATGTGAATCCCAATTTGGATGATTCCAAAAGACAAAAGCTCCCTGCTTATTTGCAGCTTGAATTCCCGTTAATGAATCAGAATGTAAAAGTGCATTTGCATCCTTAATAAACACAGCATTAATGTGTCCAGGAGCCATTTCTCTGGTAATTTCAGAACCATTAATTACTTGTAATTTTTCATCAGATTTTAGGGCACCGCTTGCAATATGATATGATCTATTTCGATCTGGATGAGGAATATCATCTTCATGAGGCTGATATTCCAAATGCTCTGTCATAGCAATCAAATCGAGTCCCTCTCTTCTTGCCTCTTCGACTCTAATACTTGGCCATACCGCACCATCAGAAAATACAGTGTGAATATGTAAGTCTGTACTTATCCAATATGAACCAGGTTGTGCTCTAAAAAAAGAACTTTGTGCAGAAAGCGAGCTGAAAGAAAGTAAAAAAATAATGCTAGTAAGAAGGAACCGCTTAACCATGATTGTAATTTTAGAGTTAAACTACAAAATTTTCTTCCATTGGCACTAAAACTTCACTTTACTTCAGTTTATAAATTAGCGTATTACTCCAAAGTCGGAATCTTATGTATTGATCGTCCGTGACCTTGAAGGTGTTTATTTGAAATGCTGAGTTTAAAACCATTTTCTTATTCAACTGGAATTTTAATCCAAAAGAAGTCCAGTTTTGATTAAATCGAAAAGGTGTTCCATTAGAGTTCATGAATAAAAATGCCTCATCAAAAACAACAAAATTTATGGGAACTTTTGCCTCTTCAGGTGTTAACAGATGTTGATAGGTAAGACGATAACGAATACGACTACCAAAATCAAAACTTCTCAAAGAACGATCTTCCTGTAAAGGGAAACCCTCAAGAAAACGATGTTCCAATCGAAGACGTGAACTAATCAAACCCTTTTTAATAGGAGTATTATAAACCAACTGTTCCCAAAAATTATGTTCTAATCGAATCCGAGGACTTACGTTTACATCTCGATCAAAATTTCTGATAAAACTATATCCTACCGTCCACTTAAGGTTCTTTGAGTCATTGTAAGTGACTGAGGGTCGAATAATCTGTTGATTCCACACACTTAAAAAAGAAACTGTTCGCAAATGAAATTCACTTCTAAGGGTAAACTTATCGGATAAACTATGATCCAAAAAAAAAGCATTCCATACGCCGTCAATCTTTTCATATTCTTGCGCCGCCATAGAAAAACTAACTAAAAAAATAAGTACAGTTAGTCTTAAAAATTTAAAAATCATATTAATGGTATTTACGTATTAGTCCTTCTTGTGAAACAGAGGCGATCATTGATCCAGATTGATCAAATATACTCCCTCTCGCATAGCCTCTTGCATTAGAAGCGCTAGGACTTTCTATAGCATACAATAACCAATCATCAATTTTAAAATCCCTATGAAACCATAGTGCATGATCAAGACTTGCATAGTACATTCTGGCATGATCTAATTCTTTTCGATGAGGTAACGTTGCTGATAAAAGCAAACTATAATCTGATGCAAAAGCAAGAAGTTGGTGTTGAAGTGGAAGGTTGGCTTGAATTTTTTCTTTGGTTTTAAACCAAATATGAGAGTGTGGAGGGCTATTTCTATTTTCTAAATAAATGGCCTTTCCAACCGGTCTAAATTCAAAAATCTGAGGATGCGCTTTCATCAAACGTTCATAACGCTCTGGATCCAGTTTTTGCAAGGAATCAGCTTGTTGAATATCGGTCAGTAATAATTCAGGAGTTAAAACATTGGGCATCGTAATTTGATGGTCAACTCCTTCTTCCTCCAAATGAAAAGAAGCTGCCATATTGAAGATTGCTCTTCCTTCTTGAAACGCTACTACACGTCTGGTTGTAAAACTTTTTCCATCTCGAATTGCATCCACATGATAGTCGATGGGGATATTTATATCACCCCCTAAAATAAAATACCCATGCATAGAATGCGCCTTACGATCATTCGGGACTGTTTGATAGGCAGCGTATAAGGACTGGCCTAGAACTTGTCCTCCAAAAACACGACCCCAAGCAGTTTTGTAATTTTGACCAACAAAATGATGCGTATCTTTTTGTTCTAGCGTTAATAGTGAGATTAAGGAATTGAGATCAATCATTAATACATTATAAATTTATACTTATTATTCCTCAAACTAAAAACACCTTATTGCTTGAGGTTTCTTTTTAACCAAATTTCATGCATTGGGTCACCTTTACTACTAAACCCTTCATGGTGCCAATCAGAACCTGAAATTGAATATTCGAAGGGCAATACTCTTCCTACACTCGTGTTATTTCTGGAAAAATATTCAATGTGCTCTGTATACACGCCCTCTGCTGCTGTGTAATATCCTCCTCCAGAACCAAAAAACTGAAAAGTTACTGTATTAAAAGCAATCCATTGAAAATACCCATGATTTAAAAATTTCATGGTTTTTCTTGGTCGAGAAGTATCCCTACGTTGTTCTTTACTGTCACGAACTCTTCCTGCCATAAGCCATTTGCCATTGAGATCAATAGGTTCTTTAGAAATATTTTTCCAATTGGTATCAGAAATAAGTTTAAGAGTAGTTAGGCTGTCTTTAGCATGACTTGAATTGAATTCCAAATCTACCAAAAACGTATTTCCTTCTTTAGAATAAAATCCCCCTCTAGTGGAAATAAATTGTGGTGGATCATTCACAAACTGGGTTTCTATCAAATAGTCTGTATCCATCAAAATTCGATGCGTAACAGTGAGCTCATCTATTTGTGAAGTGAACTGAAACACCTGAGCAAATCCAAAATTTACTACAAAGCATAAGGCTAAAAAAAATCTCTTCATGGTATTAATTTCTATAGTTTAAAGCGGGTTTACGATCTCCTAACATTGGAACATATTTAAAATCAGCCCCTCTTTTCTGAAGAAACTCTTTTTTTGCTTCAGAAATGATTTTAGGATTATCAATGAGTTGCATAGCAGTAAGTGCCAAAGTTTTTGCAGCAACCATCATTCCTTTATTCCCGATATCTGTTCCTCCGGCGGCTACCGCTTGCCAACTATGGGCTGGAGTGCCTGGCACCCAAGTAGCTGCTCGTAAGCCTACCGTAGGCACTGCAAAGCTAACATCTCCTACGTCTGTAGAACCTCCTGCTTTGCCTCCTTTATTATAGGGTTCAACACCTTCTACATATTGAGTATTCAAAGAAACTCCAAGGCTTTCAGAAATCTTTTCTGCAAAAACTTTTTCCTCCGAAGTGTAAGCATACCCTCCTGTTTTTTCCAAATTTTTGTGAACCAATAACTGAAGAATTTCATTGTGTAAAAGTTCATGAGTTCCTCCTATCATTTCATATTCCATTGTTGTGCCAGTTCCAAGAGCGGCCCCTTTAGCAGCATTTACAATACGATCAAATACGTTAACTACTTCATCACGAGTGGAGTGGCGTGCATAATAATATACTTCTGCAAAATCAGGTACAACATTTGGAGCTTTCCCACCTTGCGTAATCACATAATGAATTCGAGTACTCTCAGTGGTATGTTCTCGCATCATGTTGACCATATTATTCATTGCTTCAACTGCGTCTAGAGATGAGCGTCCTTTTTCAGGAGCTCCAGCTGCATGAGCAGATACGCCATAAAATCTGAATTTAGCCGATTTATTAGCAAGTGCTGGTCGAATACTTGCAGAGTTTTTACTGTCAGCATGCCAGTGCAACGCCACATCAACATCATCAAACAATCCCGCACGAGTCATGTAAACTTTTCCAGAGCCTCCCTCCTCTGCAGGACAACCATAGTATTTCACTATACCTGGTTTGTTTTCGGCAATTAAATAATTTTTTAAGGCAATCGCCGCTGCCGCCGAGGCAGTTCCGAACAAATGATGACCACAAGCATGTCCTGCTTTTCCATTATTTGAAACTTTATAAGGAAGTGCTTTTTGAGATAATCCTGGCAAAGCATCAAACTCTCCTAAGAAGGCTATTACCGGTCCTGAAGACCCAAAAGTAGCCACAAAAGCCGTTGGGATTTCTACTACTCCTTTTTCAATTTTAAAACCTTCATCCTTTAATGTTTTTTGAAGTAAAGCACTACTTTCAGCTTCCTGATATCCCATTTCTGCATAAGACCAAATCTGTTGTGCTATTTCAGAATAGTTGTTTTTATTTTCATCTATTGAATTTAATATTCGGTTATATTTCGCTTGACTAAAACTTAAAAAAAGATTGAACAAGAAAAGTAAAGTAAAAACATTTCGCATGAGATTTATTTTATATTCACCTCAAATGTATTAAATTAGACTTGTCTATCCTAGGTATTTAACTACCTAGAGGCCTCATTTATTCTTTAACTCAAATCCTACTTTACGAAAAGTGCCCTGACTTTATAATTACTGATTATCGCTTCTCCTTTTTATGAGTAGGAGGCTGATTTTGTGGAATATGATCTTGAAATTGGTTTATATGTGATCCTCCATCAAGATAATAAAGCTCCGGTTATTGTAACTTCTGTTTTATACCACGTAGGTTCAAAAGATGAGCAGAAAGACCGTACCGGTTTTACACACTTTTTTGAAAACCTCAACATTCTTTAAAATTCAAACAAAACAGACACAAGAAATAATAGGTAATTCTCAAACCTCAACTGTCAAGTTTGGAAATTTTAAACAAGTAAATGACATATATTTCCCACATACAACGACTTTTTCTATGGGACATCAAGGAATTGATTTTAAATCTGCAGGGATCGAATTAAATACTACTATTGATAACTCATTGTTTGAATAAAATAAATCTACTTTTTTAAAAGCGTCTCATTTTTTGAGGCGCTTTTTTTCTGTAACCAAATATACCCCCACCAAAATAAAAGCACAACCCACCCATTGAATTAAACTAAAAGTTTCGCCATCTAAAATTCCCCAACCTATTGCTACAATCGGCAATAGATAAGTAATTGAAATTGAAAAAACTGGAGAGGAAATTGAAACCAATTCATTGAACATCACCTTGGCTAGAGCAGTACCAAAAAAGGCCAATACGAAAATATAGCCCAAAGACGTGGATACAGTTGAATCAGTAATCACAGAAGTCCAAGAAAAATTAGAAATGAAAAGCACAACAACTGCAGGGATTAAAATCGCTAAAAAATTACCTAAAGCAATTCCCAGAGCAGAAACTCCTTGAAGTTTATATTTGATAACATTTACGTTGATAGAATAACAAAATGCAGCAATAACTACCAGTAAAGCATACCAACTATCAGAACCACTATTGATGGAGAATTCATTGGAGACTAAAATTAAAGTTCCTCCAAAACCTATTAATACTCCGAGTGTTTTTGACCACTTTAACTCTGATTTAAAAATAACAATCCCAAGAATTAAAGTAAACAATGGTGTCATTCCATTTAATACTGCAGCAACCGAACTATCAATCGCGGTCTCAGCAAAAGCAAAAAGATAACTTGGAAAAAAAGTGCCAAAAAAGCCAGTAAAAACAATCCATTTCCATGAAGAAATTGGAATTTTTTTAAGTTGTTTCCACCCAGAAATTGTTAGTACAACAGTGGTCATCAAAATTCGAACTGAACCCAACTGTAAGGGGGTTAGTCCTACAAGTCCTTTCTTGATTAGGATGTAGGAACTTCCCCAAATCAAGGAAAGAACAATAAGATAAAACCATTTCTTATATGTAGCGGTCATAAGTATTACAAAAATGAGCAATTTTAACCACTACTCGAGCGGTAAAATTGTATTTTTGAAAAATAAAGCCTTTTAAATGAAAAATACTCTAGCTTTCATTCTACTATCAACAAGCCTGTCTATTATAGCTTGTAATAACCCAACTTCTCCTAAAGTAGTGACAGTTGAAACAACTCAAAATATGAAAGCTGACCCTTTGCCAATGGCAGAAGAAGCATTTGGTAAATTAATAATTGAGGGAATGACCTGTGCAATTGGATGTGCGGCTACAATTGAAAAAAATCTCCAGAAAACAACTGGTGTTACCTTTGCTAACGTGGACTTTGAAACCAAAACAGCTTGGGTAGTATACGATGCTAAACACTTAAACATGGAAGCTATAAGTATGGTAGTCAAAGCTACAGGTGAATCGTACAGCGTGACTAAAATGGAGCGTTTAAATTCAATTAAATAGCACTTTACTTCCACTTTAAAGTTTCCATTAAACGAACGATATCCTTCTGGATGTAAACAGCTGCTGGATAAATGGAATCAAAATTAGGTCGAGCATAAAAATATAGCGACCCAACCAAAAAGTGATCTAAACTGTCTGTTAAGAAAAACTGGTGTTGAGAAGCTGCGTTTCCTACAACCGAAAACAGAGTGCCATACACTTTATTTTGATCATTAACAAAGACTTTTTCTGGGATTGATTCTGCCTTCGAAATATGCTTAAAAGGTAACTTATAAGCATCATTCAGCAGTGAGTCCAAATTATTTTCAACAGGAACATAATTGAGATATAAGGTTGCTCTCATATTGGGATAAACCAATCTGGGCGTGACTTGACTTCTTACTTTTACTAATGCATTGGTATTGTATTCAAAAGAAAAATCTGATAGATCATCAAAGCAAGTGTAGGCTGCTACAGGATATTTCAGTCTGAGATACCCTGTAGGTTTGGGTTGAACATCTGAAGTACATCCTAAAACAAAAAACAAAGACATGAAAACCAAAACTCCTCTCATTTTATATTTTTAAATTTTGGGTAAGGTTACTTTAACTTGTGTAATTCGCATTTGATCCAACTCTTCTACCCTAAAAGTATATCCTTGGTATTTAATAATTTGTTTCTTTTTGGGGAATTTTTGAGCAATTTCAAGTAATAATCCTGCAAGGGTTTCCGCATCTCCTTTAACCGATTCAAAGGCTTCGGTTTCTTCCCGACGAATCACTTTAAAAAAATCTTTTAAACTTATTTTAGCTTCAAAAAGATAGTTGAACTCATCCAATTTAGAATAACTTGAATCTACTTCATCAAATTCATCACTGATATCCCCAACAATTTCTTCCATGATATCTTCAAGGGTGATTAATCCTGAGGTGCCCCCATACTCATCTACAACAATTGCCAAGTGATTTTTCTTTAACTGAAACTCTTTTAACAAATCATCGAGTTTTTTGTTTTCTGGAACATACAAGGGTTGTTTCAAAAGTTGTTGCCATTGAAAGTTTGTTTTGTGAATGTTGGGTAATAAGTCTTTCACATAAAGAATCCCTTTAATCGTATCTTTCTTTTCTGTGTATACAGGAATCCTAGAAAAACCTTGTTCCAAAATAATGGGTATAATTTCTTCTATTGTCAAAGTATCCGATAAGGCAAACATATCCATTCTAGGACACATCACTTCACGCGTATCTGTATTTCCAAAATTCACTATCCCTTCCAGGATACGTTGTTCATCGGAAGTTGTTTCATCATCGTCAGTGAGTTCAAGGGCTTGTGAAAGTTTATCTATAGAAAATTGATTGCCTTTATCCCCAAGTCTTTTTTCAATAAAGCTTGTCGTTTTACTCATGGGGTAAGTAAGCCAAAACAATATATAGTCATCTAACACTTTTATGATGGGAGCGATCACTTTTGAAAACGCAAGCGCATTACGATTTGCATACACTTTAGGTAGAATCTCACCAAAAACTAAAATAATAAATGTAATGACTCCAACCTCTATAACAAGGAGAACAACTGGGTTTTCAATCCCATAAAAGAATGCTTTACTGAGTAATGAAAAAAGGAGGACAATAGCAATGTTTATAAAATTATTAGCGACTAGTATCGTTGCCAATAAACGTTTTGGCTTATGCAATAACTGAATCACTCTATTTAATTCAGATTCATTAGTATTGTCGCGCAACTCTTCTAGGGATTTCAACTGAAGTGAAAAAAAAGCAACCTCAGCTCCAGAAATTATTGCTGAGCATAAAAGTAATAATAACGCAATCCCAAGTTGAATCCAAACAACATTAGCAATTAAAAAAGAGGAACTCAAAAAAGGTATAGGGTCAGGATCCAAATATGTTCTTTTTAAAAGGGTAAATCTTCAGCATCTGGTGGTGTCTCCTCAACACTTGAAGGGCCAGATGCCTGTAGGGCTGATGCTTGACCTGCTTCTTTTTTTGTCGAAAGAAAGGTAAATTCATTAACATTGATTTCGGTAGAATATCGATCATTTCCGTCTTCACCTGTCCATTTTCTTGTTTTAATTCGACCTTCAATGTAAATTTTATCTCCTTTACTTAAATATTTCTCACACACTTCTGCAGCCTTATTCCGTATCACAATATTATGCCATTCAGTGTTGGTTACTTTCTCGCCAGATGTTTTATTGACGTAAGATTCATTGGTTGCTAATGGAAATCTTCCGATTGATCCGCCACCCTCGAAATAATGCATTTTTACATCATCCCCTAAGTGACCTATTAGCATTACTTTGTTTAATGTACCGCTCATAGTTTAAATGATTTAGGTTAATTGTAAAAGTAAATTTATGAAATCAGTTTGCATTTGAAAAAAAATTTGTCATAAACTTTTGAATCACAACGGGTACAGCTAGCTTTTGAAGTTGCTTTTTGGTGTGTCCTTGGGGAAGTAAATCTTCGTATTCGATACACCAAAAATGCACAAAAAGAGTTTGGTGACTTAATTTGTGTATGATTGGTTCCTTGTTCCAAAAGGTAACTCGCATTATTTTATTTGGTTTGCTAAGTGGTAGCTTTTCTATGTTTAATAACTCACTAAAAGTGAATATTTGGTTTTCACTCTCCACTAATGGAAATTGATATAATTGTTTCCAAATTCCTTTTTCAGTTCGTTGCTCCATAAGATAACGCTCTTGTGGATCCTTAATAACGAGATAATTAAAATGCCTTTTAACAACCTTAGTCTTCTTTGTCTTGACCGGAAGCAATTGGATTTTGTTTTGATTAAAAGCAACACAGTTCTTTGCAAAAGTACAGCTACTACAATTTGGTGATCTAGGTACGCATTGGATCGCACCAAATTCCATAAGGGCTTGATTAAATTCTCCTGGCTGTGAAACGTCCATTAACTCGGTTGCTTTTCTCTTAAACTCTTTATGGGCAGTGGAAGAATTTATACAAATATCAATTCCAAAAAAGCGCGAAAGGAAACGATACACATTCCCATCTACTACTGCTTCTGGGAGATCAAAACAAATGGAAGCAATCGCGCTAGCAGTATAGTCCCCCACTCCTTTTAGCTTCATAAGTTCTTTAAATGTAGTAGGGAAAACACCCTTAAGTTCAAAATGAATATACTTTGCGGTAGCATGAAGATTTCTTGCTCTTGAATAATAGCCTAAGCCTTGCCAAAGCTTGAGAACTTCATCTTCTTTCGCCAAAGCTAAATCTGAAATTGCTGGGAAATTTGCGATAAAATTTTTGTAATACGGAAGTCCTTGAGCAGTTCTTGTTTGTTGTAAAATGATTTCGGAAAGCCAAATCCTGTAGGGTTCTTTAGTGGATCGCCACACAAAGGATCTCTTGTTTTCCGAATACCAAGAAAGAAGTTTTGTTGTCCAATTCAATTATGAAATACTTTATAAGGTGTGTTATAGATAAAGTCAGGCAAGTATAATATAAAAACTTTACACAGAGCATTTTATAATTTAAATTTATATATTTGCACGCCTTAAAATTTTAGTTTTAAATATTAAAATTATGACAAAAGCAGACATTGTATCCAATATATCAGACCAGCTAGGCATTGACCGAGCTGATGTACAAGCCACTGTTGAAAAATTTATGAAAGAAGTAAAAGGTTCTTTGGAAAAAGGAGAAAATGTTTACTTAAGAGGATTTGGGAGTTTTATCATAAAAACTCGTGCTGAAAAAACAGGTCGTAATATTTCAAAAAATATTGCTCTTAAGATTCCAGCTCACAATATCCCCTCTTTCAAGCCCGCTAAAATATTTGTTAAGGGAGTTAAATCCAAAGTACCAGTATCAAAATAATTAATAACACTTAAATACACATTAGCATATGCCAAGTGGTAAAAAACGTAAAAGACACAAGGTAGCGACGCACAAACGTAAGAAAAGACGTAGAGCGAATCGTCACAAGAAAAAATAGTGTTAGGTTAAACACTTAAAAAATTACCTAATAAGTTCATTGAAATGCAGTGCTCTATATTTTAGATGTACTGCTACAGGAAAATCCTGAAAATATTGTTTAATCCGTTATTTCAAGCTTTGCTTGTGATAACACAAAATAATTCAGAGTGAATAAAGAATTAATTATACGTTCGCATTCCTCTGCTGTTGATTTTGCACTGCTCAAGGATGGAAAGTTAATTGAGCTAAATAAAGAAGTGGAAGACAATAAATTTTCTGTAGGCGACATTTTTGTCGGTAAGATCAGAAAAGCTATTCCCGGGTTAAATGCCGCATTTATAGATGTTGGCCACGAGAAAGATGGTTTTTTACACTATCACGATCTCGGTCCCAAACTCCCTTCGCTAATAAAATACATAAAACAGATAAGCACAGGTAAAAACAAAGATTATCTTTTAAAACAATTTCGTTACGAAAATGATATAGAAAAAGACGGTAATGTGGGTGATGTTTTATCGCCCAAACAAACTGTTTTGGTTCAAGTTGTAAAAGAACCTATTTCTACTAAAGGTCCTCGATTGAGTTCTGAAATTTCGTTGGCAGGCCGCTACATGGTCCTTATGCCTTTTTCAGACCGAGTGTCCATATCGCAAAAAATTGAAGATCGTGTAGAGAAAAATCGCTTAAAGAAACTTGTACAAAGTATTCGTCCAAAAGGTTTTGGACTAATCATTCGTACTGTTGCTGAAGGGCAAAAAGTAGCTGCACTAGACGCTGATATCCAACAACTATTAACACGTTGGAAAAATTTGTCTGCAAAATTAAAGCAGATTGATAAATATCCAGCCAAAGTATTGAGTGAAATCAATCGTTCTTCTAGTATTTTACGTGATATTTTTGACGATAACTTTACAGGTATACATGTAGATGATGCTGAAATGCAAGTCGAGATTCAAGACTATATTGAAACTATAGCTCCTGATAAAAAATCGATTGTAAAATTGTATGAAAATCACCTCCCTATTTTTGAAAAATTTGGAATTGAAAGGCAAATAAAAAATGCATTTGGAACTACCGTTTCTATGCAAAAAGGAGCCTATTTGGTGATTGAACACACAGAAGCACTTCATGTTATTGATGTAAACAGTGGAAATCGATCTAATCGTTCTAAGAGCCAAGAACAAACGGCATTAGAAGTCAACTTAATTGCTGCTACAGAAATAGCCCGACAATTGCGCTTGCGTGATATGGGAGGAATTATTGTAGTTGATTTCATTGACTTGAATACCAACGAAAATCGAAAAAAACTTTTTGACCATCTCTGTAAAGAAATGAGTACAGACAGAACCAAACACAAGATTCTGCCACCTAGTCGTTTTGGACTCATTCAAATTACACGTCAGCGTGTTCGTCCTGAAATGAATATCAAAACAAAGGAGCCTAATCCAAACCAAAATGGGGAGGTTGAAGCGCCTATTATTTTAATTGAAAAAATCAACACAGAGCTTAGTAAAATCACTAAGAACAAGCGCAATCAAAAGGAACAAATACATTTGCACTTACATCCTTTCATCGCTGCTTACCTTTTAAACGGGTTTCCATCCCAACGTTTGAAATGGTATTTTGAATATAAAAAGTGGATTCGTATTGTTCCACGCCATGCTTATCAATATTTGGAGTTTCGTTTTTTAAATAAAGAACGAAGAAGACTTCATCCTTAATACTTTAAAACCGCCTTGTCGAAATGACAAGGCGGTTTTTTTTTACCCATTATTTTTATTTTATAAAACTTTATCACTTAAGTTTTAAAATCTTATACATAAAAATCTATTTAACTCATAATAAATTCAAATCTTACTTTAATTTTTTTATATATTAGTAAACCAATTTGGTAAACCAATTTTATGCGCAATATTTTATCTATCCAGACACTTTTAATCCTGCTTTTTTTTTCTTGTCAACCCCAGGGAGAAAAACAAACTTTAGTAAATACCCTTGAAGAGTATAATCAGGCTGTAAACGATGCTAAACCTGGGAGCACCATTGTTTTGGCTAATGGAGTTTGGGAAAATGTAGAACTTTTATTTGAAGGAAAAGGGACAGCAGAAGCACCCATCACATTAACCGTTGAAGAAAAAGGGAAAGTTACCTTAGAAGGACAATCTTATCTCCAAATTGCAGGAGAATACTTACATGTTGAAGGCTTAATTTTTAAGAATGGCTACACCCCAACAAATGAGGTAATCTCTTTTAAAAAAAACAATAAAGAATTAGCGTACAATAGTCGCCTTTCTGAATGTGTGATTGATAATTATTCCAATCCAGAACGTCACGAACAAGACAGTTGGGTTGCGCTTTATGGTAAAAATAATCGCGTAGATCACAACCATTTTGAAGGCAAAGGAAACAGGGGTGTTACTTTAATAGTTCGCTTGAATACAAAAGAGAGCATCGAAAACAATCATATAATCGAAGCTAATTATTTTGGCCCTCGACAAAATCTTGGTTCAAATGGTGGAGAAACTTTACGTGTGGGAACTAGCCATTACTCAATGGAAAAATCAAACACCCTAGTTCAAGGCAATTATTTTGATCGTTGTGATGGTGAGCACGAAATCATCTCCAACAAATGTGATCAAACTACTTATAAAAACAATGTTTTCTTTGAAAGTATTGGAACGTTAACCATGCGTCATGGGGATGAAACTTTAGTGGAAGGGAATGTATTTCTAGGAAACAGAAAGAGAAATACTGGAGGTATTCGAGTAATTAATGGTCAACAAACCGTTCGTAACAATTATGGCTACGGTCTTACCGGATATCGATTTAGAGGAGCCTTAGTTGTCATGAACGGTGTGCCTAATTCACCTTTGAATCGTTATTTTCAAGTGGAAGATGCAATAATCGAAAATAACGTATTTGTTGATTCAGACCACGTACAATTATGCGCTGGAAGTGATGCAGAACGCTCAGCTACTCCAATAAACTCAACATTCAAAAGCAACACTTTCTATCTAGAAAAGCCATCAAAATTGGTTACAATTTACGATGATATTAGTGGAATTGCTTTTGAAAACAACTTGACAAATCATCCGATCAACAAAACTTTAACTTCAGGCTTTGAAGTCGAAAACATGTCCTTAACTAAGGATAAGAATGGTTTATTAATGCCAATGATTGGTGAAAAAGTAATCGCTCCAGCATTAGCAGATGAAATTCCATCAACAGAAAACACAGGTGCTGCCTGGTACTCTAAAGCAGATAAACGCATTGCTTTTGAAAGTGGCAAAACTACTATTGTGGCTGCTGGTGTTAATACTTTATTTGATGCAATTAAAAATTCACAGCCAGGAGATATTCTTGAGTTAAGAGATAATGAACGCTACGAACTAACTAAACTTCCTTTGATTCAACATCCTCTCACTATAAAAGCAAGCGAAGGAAAAACACCTCTAATTTTATGGGAAAAGAAAGCTGCATTTGATATTGTTAATGGAGGAGAACTTCGATTAAAAGGCTTGACTTTTGACGGTGAAAACGCACCTGATGGTTCTGGAAACGCAGTGATAAGAACGAGTAAATATTCCATGAATAAAAACTACAGTTTGCGTATTGAAAATTGTGCATTTGACAACTTGGATGTAAACCACTCTTTTGATGTGATTCGTATATACAAAAATACTTTTGCGGACGAGATTCACATCTCCAATTCAACTTTCAATAATATCACGGGGCATCTTATGGCATTGGATAAAGAAACAGACGACGTGGGAATTTATAATGCTGAATTTGTAACTCTACATAATAACATATTCACAAATATTGGAGGAGCAGTACTAAGCCTTCATAGAGGGGGAAAAGACGAAAGTACTTTTGGCCCCTTCTTAGACATGGATCACTGTACCTTTGAAAATGTCGGTTTCGACTCTCGAAACAAATATAAAGCTGCAATAAATCTTTACGGAGTTCAGGATATCCAAATGAAAAACTCCATTTTTAAGAAGACTAAAAAAATTCAAATGCATTTAGTTGTTGGAGAGCCTATTGTAAAGGTTGATCATTTACAATTGGATCAAAAAAATCTTATAAAGGTTAGTGGAGATCAGAAGTACAGTATTGGTAAGCTTTTCACTTCTCCAAGGGTTACTCCAAAAGGAACTGACGGAAAAATTATTGGAAGAATCAACACAACTAAAAAATAATCTATTGAACAAAGCGCTATTTTCAATTGTTTTCTTGCTTGCTTTTATTTCAAAAGCACAAGATCATCCTAATTTAATTTTAACCCAAGCTGGAATTGAAGAAATTAGACAGAATTTAGGGAAAGTCCCTTTTTTCGACACCCATTTAGCTGGAGTAAAAGCTGAAGTTGATGCAGAGATACTCACAGGTGTTCATGTCCCTATTCCTAAAGACATGGCTGGAGGATATACCCACGAACGTCACAAGAGAAACTTTTTGATCTTGCAAAAAGCAGGGGCTTTATATCAAATTTTACAACAAGATAAGTATGCAGCTTATGTCAAGGAAGTATTGATGGAATACGCGCGTATCTACAAGACCTTACCTATACATCCTCAACCACGATCCTATGCAAGAGGAAAAATATTTTGGCAATGTTTGAATGATGCCAACTGGTTGGTCTATGTCAGTCAGGCATATGATTGTATTCATCCATTTTTATCGAAAAAAGAACGCAAGTATTTAGAAAAAGAGTTGTTTCGTCCCTTTGCCGATTATATCTCAATTGAAAATCCACAATATTTTAATCGCATTCATAACCATAGTACATGGGGAAGTGCAGGTGTCGGCATGATGGGCTTAGTAATGCAAGATGAAGAGCTCATTCAACGAGCTCTCTATGGCTTATCCCAAGATGGTATTGACGCCAATGCAAAGGACAATGATGGGGGTTTTATCAAAAAAGCTGATGAAAAAGCAGGCTTTTTGGCCAATATAGATGCGCCTTTTTCCCCTGAAGGTTATTATACTGAAGCACCCTACTATCAGCGCTATGCGATGTATCCCTATCTTCTTTTTGCAGTTGGTTTACACAATGTACGTCCAGAGCAAAAGATATTTGACTACAATAATGGAGTCTTACTCAAAGCGGTAAACACCCTCTTAAATTTGACAGATACAGATGGAGAGTTTTATCCACTCAATGACGCACAAAAGGGAATGTCCTATTTTTCACGTGAACTGGTCTCCTCTGTTGACATTGCTTATCATTACGGCAACAGCAATCCAGGTTTGTTGTCAATTGCAGAGGCTCAAGGTAAAATCACCTTAGACGATGCAGGTTTTGCAGTAGCAAAGGCATTAGAGGAAGGAAAAGCGGTCCCTTTTACCAAAAAATCTTTAGAAATTACCGATGGTCCTGATGGAAAACAAGGTGGAATCTCCATACTTAGAGCCGGGAATATTGAAGACGAATTAAATCTAGTCGCCAAATACTCTGCTCAAGGAAACAGCCACGGCCATTACGACAAACTTTCGTTCTCTCTTTATTATAAAGGTGATGAAGTACTACAAGACTATGGTCTAGCTCGTTTTGTTAATATTGATCAAAAAAATGGAGGAGGATATTTGAAGGAAAATAAAACTTGGGCAAAACAAACCATTGCACATAACACCTTAGTGGTAAATGAAACTTCACATTTTAATGGTAAATATGAACTGGGAAGTCAATTTCATTCTTCAAAATATACCAGTAAACTTTCTGATAACAGTCATCAGCTAATTAGTGCTAGAGAAAACAATGCCTATAAAGATCTTCAAATGCATCGGACACTTATCATGGTCGAAGATGAACGTTTTGAAAATCCACTAGTTGTAGATGTATTTAAAGTAAATGCAGACAATGAGAATCAATATGATTTACCCTATCATTATTTTGGACAAGTAATGACGCATAATTTTGCAATCGAATCCTATCAGTCTCTTGTTCCGCTTGGAGAAAAAGACGGCTATCAGCATCTTTGGTTAAAAGGAAAAGGAAATACCAAATCATCCACAGATCAACTGAGTTGGTTTTCAAATAACACTTTTCATACCCTGAGTATGGCGGCTCAAAAAGGGGATAATTATTTGTTCACCCAAATTGGAGCTAATGATCCAGAGTTCAATTTAAGAAAGGATTCCTCTTTTATCATTCGAAGAGAAAATACGGCAAATACACTTTTTGTAAATACACTTGAAACTCACGGGAGTTACAGTCCTGTCAGTGAAATAGCAATAAATACACGCACTAAAATCAAAGAAATTTCCGTGCTAGTGGATACCACAGAATACAGTGTTGTTTCTATTACACTAAACGAAGGAACACCCTTAGTGATTTATCTAGCCAACACAAATCAAAACAAAAACCAGTCCCATACCGTTTTAATCAATGGGGTTGAAAAAAAATGGACTGGCCCTTATTATATAACAATTAAATAAATAATTATGAAAAGTTTTGGAACAAGTAAATCCTTCTTATTGACTAAAGATAAAGAATGGGAAACCGTAGGAGAAGGTGTAAAAAGAAAAATTATGGGCTATGATGATAAAATCATGTTGGTTCATGTTTCTTTCGCAAAGGGCGGTATTGGACCCATGCATCAACACCATCATTCACAAGTAACACATGTAGCCTCTGGAGTATTTGATGTTACCATTGATGGAGAGACACAAAGACTGAGTACAGGAGACAATTTTTATATTCCTACCAACGTACTCCATGGAGCAATTTGTATTGAAGCGGGAGAACTTATTGATGTATTTAGCCCTATTCGTGAAGATTTCATGGAATAATGAAATCTGAGGGTGAAAACTAAAGAAGTAAAAGATTTATCAGATACAACAACTGAGCTTCTTCATAAAGATGCATGGGGTGATGACGAAGGCTATACCTTCCCTGAACCAGTAGGGATTAATAAATTAAAGCTGAAAGTGCTCGTTTCAGACAGAAGAATGGGTGTTATTTTAAACGAGACTGACTCTATTTCTTATGCCAACATTCACATTCAAAAATGGGGTATTTTTGAAAATTATTTTAAAGCAGGTAATTATCTATAGACTCAGAAAATACAGCTTTTTCAAAGGTTAAATTTTACAAATTAGACGTATAACTAAACGAACCTTTATATTTGGAATTCTAAAAACATATTAAAAAATGATCATCGATAATAAAATTCAAGAAATCCAGAAACAAATTTTATTAAACCTAAAGGAGTTAATTAATCTAAAAAATCTTGAACCCGGCGATAAATTGCCTTCTGAAAGAATGCTTTCAGAAAAATTCAATGTATCTAGAAGCAATCTAAGGCAATCTCTTCAAACATTAGAGTATTTTGGAATAGTAAAATCTATTCCACAAAGCGGAACCTTTATTGCAGACATAGGAGTTACTGCTTTAAATGGAATGATCGACGATATTTTAGGTTTGCCTGTCCCATCATTTAAGGACCTTGTTGAGGCACGAATTTTCCTTGAACTGAAAGGAGTGAAACTAGCTGCATTAAGAAGAACAGTTGATGATTTAATTCATATGGAGAACTCATTAGCCGATTATTCTGAAAAGGTAATCCGCGGAGAGGATGCTGTTCAAGAAGATTTATTATTTCACCTTGCAATAGCAAGAGCTAGCGGAAATCCTACCATAAATATATTTATGTTGAAAATAACCCCTGAAATAATTACCAATTTTGAAAAACATCATGTGTGTGATAAAGACACTGCATTTAGGGGAATTCAAGAACATAAAGCAATCTTAGATGCAATAAAAAATCAAGATCCTGCCAAGGCCAAAGGTGCTATGAAAGAACACTTTGGAATACTCTACCAATATTGTTACAATACAGAAGAATAATTCTTTAATATTTCTTTTTTTAAGTTTTGGAATTAAAATGAAGGACTTAGAACTTACTCTGAAGTGAACTTACACCACATTAAAAAATCTTTAGATACCCAATAATAGTTTACACTCTACATTTTCAAAGAAAAGTGAAACAAAAAAGGATACAATATTAAATCAATAAAGGTTTTGTACGATTATTATTAAAAAAAAACATGAAAAATCAATTTTTTTAATATATTTGGAAAACCAATTTGGTTTACCAATTTGGTTTACCAAATAATAATGAAATAAAAACAGCCTAAATAAAGGAATTTAATTTTGTAAACCCTTTTTTCATGCTTTGTTTCTTTAGAGACATTTATTTCAAAACTAACAATACTAACTAACTTTTAAAAATCTTATGAAAATTAGATCTTATTTATCACTGATGCTTGTGCTCCTAGGGACAACCCTTGGTTTTGCACAAACACAACTCAGTGGAAACGTAACTGGTGCCGATGGTGTACCAATCCCAGGTGCATCTATATTTGTACTTGGAACAAGCAATGGAACAACTTCAGACTTTGATGGTAACTTTACCATTTCAGTTGAAGCTGACCAAAACGTTCAAATATCTTATTTAGGGTATACAAGCGAAGTTATCCAATTTACAGGCCAAGACAGCATCAGTGTTGTTCTTCAAGAGGATCAAAATGAATTGGACGAAATTGTTGTAACTGGATACGGAACACGTAAAAGGTCACAAATCACAGGTGCTGTTGCTAAAATTGGAGGTAGTGAAGTTGCTGCTGTTCAAACTGCACGTGTTGATGATGCTTTAGCAGGAAAATTGGCGGGTGTTTTGATTCAAAATCAAGACGGTTCACCAGGTGCTGCTCCAAAAATTCAAATTAGAGCTGCCTCTTCAATTTCAGGAGCTTCTAATCCTTTGGTTGTAGTAGATGGTTACCCAATTTCAGGAGGTATACAATCTATTAACCCAAATGATATTGAAAGTCTTGAGGTTTTAAAAGATGCTGCTTCAGCTGCTATTTATGGTTCTAGGGGTGCAAATGGTGTTATTTTGGTAACAACTAAGAAAGGTACGTCAGGAGAGCCAACTTTTAGCTACAATGCTTATGCAAGTACATCTAGCAAGTACAGAGAGAACATTCTTCAGTCAGGACCAGAATGGGCTGCTACTGCAAGAGCAGAAATTGCTGCTGGAAACTGGACAAGTACTGTTTCAAATGTTGATCCTGCGTTTTTA
>Ga0233397_1000097_pt1 | contig 45055 bp, 48 predicted proteins | sample 35DmetaG_FD_189957 | JGI IMG/M metagenome (GOLD analysis project Ga0233397, IMG submission 189957) | Seawater microbial communities from Monterey Bay, California, United States - 35D | ecosystem: Environmental > Aquatic > Marine > Coastal | place: USA: California | collected 2016-10-20
GCTATTTTTATCAAATAAATTCAAACAAAATTTTATAAAATAACTTTGCTAAACTTTGGCAAAAATAACAAAATTAAACAGTTTCAAATCTATAAATTAGATAATTGGTTTTTCAGAGGTTCCCTTATTTAACTTGCAAATATAAAAGTCTTAATTCTTTTTGATATTTGGTTCAAATAATGTCAATTATGGGCAGCCAATTCGACATAATAATTCTAACATCAATTAATTATACAAGCTCAATTTTACTGTAAAAGTGCAGGCATGAGGACCGTTAGGTTCGACAAATGACGCAGGAATTTTGAAAAAATTCTGAGTAATTTGCTAGTCAAGCGAAGCGATGACGTCATCCTGCCATCCCAGCCAATTCGGATTATTTAATACTCAAGCAACTAAAATAATTTCAATCTCCCAATTTTGCCTTATATCATTCATCTTCTTCCTTTTCCAACCCTTCATAATAATAAGATTGTTCAATTCCTTTAAAAATTATCTCTCTATCATTAATTTTGTCAGTTAGGTTCGATTCAATTAATGTTTTTAATTCTAAATCATTAATTGGACTCCTCTCCATTGCTTGTAGATAGAGAATTTTATCAATTAATTGCCAATTAATTACTTTTTTAAGCTGTTTTTTTAAGATCATATCTAGCCAGATTCGCATTGATCTACCATTACCCTCCATAAATGGATGGGCGATGTTTATTTCAACATATTTTTCGATAATTTCTTTAAAATTATTTTGTGGCATTTGCTCAATTTTTGGTAAAATTTCATTCAAATATAAGCAATTTGCAAATCTAAAATTGCCTTTTGAGATGTTTTTATCTCTTACTTGTCCTGCAAAATCATATAAATTATTAAATAAATATTTATGAATATCTTTTAAACCTTTGATTGTGCCAATTTCAATTTTATCAATATCATTTGTTTCAAATAATTTATAAGCATTTTCTAAGCTTTTTTGATCTATTATTTTCATAATATTTCTTCAATTTTATATTCAACTATGTTTGGGTTGCTAGTATTTTCTTTGAAATTTCTAAGATAAGGAAATAATTTTTGATCAACAAAATCTCTTAAATCATCTAAATATTTTAAAAATAATAGCCAAGAAGTTTGTTCAACATAATCAAGCTCGTTACCGCAATCAGAATCTTTATGAAGAATATTATCTATATTTTTAAAGGTCTGTTCAAACATTGTAATTCTTATAATTTATAAAATGATATTATAAATTATAAAATTTTGATCTCAATCAAATTAAATAACTTATTCCGACCTTTAAATCAGGTTCTCCCATGTGACACAACTGGACATTCTTCTTATAAACTTCTTGACTTATTTATAGTATTCTCCCACAATATTCCATATTAAACCGTTAAATCCCATAAAATTCCGGAATATATTGGCATATGGCTTTGTTTTTATCAACATTCATTAACAAAATTGACAAAAAGGGGCGAGTTTCCGTACCTGCTCAATTTCGCCCATATTTATCTGATGAAAATTTTTCTGGAGTTATTTTATATGAATCATTCGTTAATCCATGTATTGAGGGTTGCAATATTGAGAGAATTAAAAAATTAAGTGATGCAATTGATGATCTCGATCCTTTTTGCGAAGATCGCGACTCATTTGCCACAACAATTCTTGCTGGATCGATGCAAATTTCTATGGATCAAGATGGTAGAATTATTTTGCCAGAAAATTTAATTTCTATTGCCGATTTAAATGATAAGGCAATTTTTGTTGGTAAAGGTAAAACTTTTGAAATTTGGCAACCAGAAAAATTCTCTGACTATGCCTCTTCTGCTAAAATTAGAGCTAAAGAGAAAAGAAATATTTTAAGATTAAGTGGTAAAAATGATACATAAACCAGTTTTAATTGATCAAATTATAGAATATTTAAAACCTGAAAATGGTAAGAGATATATTGACGGTACTTTTGGTGCTGGTGGTTATAGCCGTAGAATTTTAGAAGCTGCAAATTGTAATATTTTAGCCTTTGATCGTGATAAAAATATCATAGAAATTGCCAATAATTTTAAAAAAGAATATGGTGATCGCTTTAATTTTATTTCTAGTGAATTTGCTGATATTAAAAAGCATTTAGATGGTCAAAAATTTGATGCTTTAATTTTAGATTTAGGAGTTTCTTCTATGCAAATTGATCAATCAGATCGAGGATTTTCTTTCCAAAAAAATGCAAAATTAGATATGAGAATGAATCAGGAGCAAAAATTAACTGCTTTTGAGGTAATTAATAATACTGCTGAAGAAGAATTGGCAAATATTATTTATAATTATGGTGACGAAAGAAGGTCACGCAAAATTGCCAAAAAAATTGTAGAAAATAGAAAAATTAAAAAAATTGAAACAACTTTAGAATTAGCCGACATTATTAAAAAGGCTATTGGCCAAAGAGGTCATTCAAAAATTGATTCTGCTACTAAAACTTTTCAAGCCATTAGAATTTTTGTTAATGATGAATTAGGTCAATTAGAAAAAATTCTCAAAGATAGTAAAGATATTTTAAAAAAAGACGGGAAATTAATTATAGTCTCTTTTCATTCTTTGGAAGATAAAATAGTTAAATATTTTATCAAACAAAATAGTGATTATGAAAATAGAGCTAGATCTAAATATGCTCAAAATCCTGTAAAAATTGATAGTGAAAAATATCCCTTCTCTTGTAAAAAACTAAAAGCCATAAAACCTACCAAAGAAGAGATTAAAGAAAATATTAGGGCAAGATCTGCAAGAATGCGTGTAGCGATTAAAAATTAAATTATATTAATTATGAATTTCTTATATTTAAAATTAGACAAATTATATAAAATTTATTTTTTCAATTTTATATTATTCTTGACTGTTTTGGCAGCAATTTGTTCGCTATTTTTTATTCAATTTAAAACAGGTAATTTACAGGTTAAGTTAGATAATATCAATGAAGAAATAGAATATTTACAAGATGAAGTTAAGACTCTTAAAATTGAATGGGTTTATCTTACCAGACCTGAAAGATTGAGGATTTTATCTGATAAATATCTTAATAATAAAGATATAAAATTATCACAAATTAGAACTATGGATGAAATTCAATTAGCAATGAAAGGTAAAAATAGAATTTTAGCTTCAAATTGATAATTTATCTATAATTAACCATCACCTTAAATATATCGCCCATTTTATTTTTATCAATGAGCCTATCAATTGCTAAACTTATCTTATCCTGATCTTTTTTTGCCGATTGCACTAGAATTTTATGCCTTAATTCTAAACCATTTGATAATAAAAATTCTCTTTGGGTCATAAAATTAACATTTAATTTATTTTGCATTGAGATTTTTGCTAATTGATGAAAATTAACATAAGATGTAAAGTCAGATTTGCCGATATTTTCTAAAATATTATTAAATTTATGATTTTTTACTGATTGTAATGTATCTTTAAAAAAATTCTCATAATAACCATAATCAATATTTATAGCAATGCCATTATTTTGAGATATTTTTTCTGATAATTTTCTTATAAATTCTTCAGCTGCAATATTTTTTTCAAAAATAGAGCCATTTTTAAGATTCTTTTGAAATTCTTTAGGAATTGATAAATTAATATCGGTTTTTACCTTAATTTTATCAAATTTTAATTGATTTTCTTCTAAAATTAAAACTTTTTGATACCAAATATCATCTTCTAGAATAAATTGATCAATAGCAAAACAATCAAATAATTCATTTGAAATAAAAAAGATTGGTAAATTCTGACAATTTTGACTAAATTCATCAAAATTGTTCCACCATTTAATATCAAAATCTTTCAATCTATTTTGCTGAATTTTGATTAATTTTTGATTAATTTCAATTATATGAATATTGATATTTTGGTAAAATGCTGGTATTTGCCTAGCAATTCTTAGAAAATCTGACATTAAGGTGCCCTGACCTGCACCCATTTCAATTAAATTAATCTGTTGGTTTGGATATTTTCTTTGCCAAAAATCAATCAGAAAAAAAGCTATAATTTCACCAAATATTTGTGAAATTTCAGGAGAGGTGGTAAAATCAGCATCTTTACCAATAGGATTTTGATTAATATAATAACCAAATTCTGGATGAAAAAGTGATAGATTGATAAAATCTTTAATAGTGATATAATTTTCTTGAGCAATTTTATCCCGAACTAGTTTTTCTAACATTGTCAGTATTTTCTTAAACTAGTTAATAGCTACTATTTCACTATAAATCTTATCAAATAAAGCATTAGCATCAAAATGCTCTTTTTGTGCTTTTTCCCAACCGCCCAATTGTTCAATGTAATATAATTTCATCTTTGGAAATTTCTTACGATATTTATCTAAAATCTTTTTATTTGCTGGTCTATAATGATTTTTTACAAAAATCTCTGCTGCCTCCTGACTATAAAGATATTTTAAATATTCTGTCGCTAATTTCCTATTACTCTTTTTATCAACTCTTTTATCAACTATAGCAATTGGAGAATCAACCAAAATACTAGAGGATGGATAGATAATATCAAACTTATCACTACCTAATTTATCAATGGCCAAATATGCTTCACTTTCAGGAGAAATAACTACATCTCCAATATTTCTAGCTACAAAAGTAGTAGTAGCAGCGCGTGAGCTAACATCCAAAATTGGAACATTAGTAAAAATTTTCTTAATAAAATTCTTAATTTTATTATTATCACTATATCTCTCCTTAGCATAGCTATAAATTGCCATATAGTTCCATCTAGCACCACCAGAACTTTTTGGGTTCGGGGTAATAACCTTAACATCATCTCTAATTAAATCATCCCAATCGTGAATATTTTTTGGATTACCTTTTTTAACTAAAAAAACTACAGTTGATAAGTAAGGTGAACTATTATTAGGAAATTCACTTTGCCAATTTTTATCAATTAACCCTTTCCTTTGAACAATAGCATCAATATCATATGACAAAGCAAGTGTTACAACATCTGCTTTTAAACCATCAATTACACTTCTTGCCTGCTTTCCTGAACCACCGAAAGAACTATAAATTTTAATTTCTTCACCTGCTTTTTCTAGCCAATATTTTTTGAACAACATATTGTAGTCATAATATAATTCACGAGTTGTATCAAAAGAAACATTAAAAACAGTATCCTTATCTTTAATAGCATAAGCCATATTAGATATCAGAAAAATTAATAATGTTAGAAATATTCTTATTAACATAAATTTAAAATAATAAAATAACGCCAAATTTGGCAGTAAAAATTAGTCTTATGCGAAGTTGTCACCGAGATAAACACGCTTCACCTCCTCGTTACTGATAATCTCTTCCTTATTTCCAGATGTTAAAATATTACCATCATAAACAATATAAGCCTTATCAACAATCCGTAGAGTTTCCTGAACATTATGATCAGTAATTAAAACCCCAATATTACGATTTTTTAACTGTTTAACCATATTCATAATATCTTTTACAGCAATTGGATCGACTCCAGCAAAAGGTTCATCTAATAATATAAAATCTGGATTTGTAGCTAAGGATCTGGCAATTTCTACCCTCCTTCTTTCACCACCAGAAAGAGATAAAGCATGAGATTTTCTAATATGAGTTATGGAAAATTCTTTTAATAATTCTTCTAATCTTTTTTTTCTAACTTCTTTATCATCCTCATTAATTTCTAAAATAGACATAATATTATCTTCAACATTCATCTTTCTAAAAATTGATGATTCTTGAGGTAAATAGCCAATACCCAATTTTGACCTTTCATGCATTGCCATTTGAGTAATATCTAAATCATCTAAAAAAATATTACCACTATCAACAGCAATAAGGCCAACTATAATGTAAAAACAAGTTGTTTTCCCAGCTCCATTAGGACCAAGCAAGCCAACAACTTCACCCTGCTTTATCTCTAAAGAAATATCTTTAATAACAGATTTGCTACCATAGCTTTTTGCAATATTTTTAATTGTCAGAATCTTCATTAATTCCTTGTTTTAAATTATTTAAATCTTCATGAATAATAACTGTTGGTCTACTTACCTTGCCATCATTATTTTTTACAGATGAAGATAGGCTTCCTTTTTTATTACTAACATCATAAATAAACTCTGTACCATAAGCAATTTTTGTACCTTCATTTAAAATAACATCACCAAATATTTTAAAAATATCCTTATCCACATCATAAATCCCAGAATCACCAGTTGCAATAAATTCTTGATTAAAAATTTTGACTTTGCCTTTAGCCTTAATTAGTTGAATTTCAGCCTTATCACTCATTTTTTTATTTTTATCAGTAAATACTAACATTTGATTTGCTAAAAAACTAATATCCTCCTGCACTAAAATAACATTACCCTTAAATTCAATAAAATTCTTATCTTTAACGATTTTTACAATCTTTGACTTAATATTGGTTTTAACAGCACTATTTTTAGCATATATGTTGTTTGAGAGTAATAATATAAATAATATAGTGAATAGTTTTTGATGCATTTAGGAGATAATTGAAATGAGACCTAAAAATACAAAGAAAGCTGTTGCATCTATTAAGGTAGTTAGAAAAACACCGGAAGATATTGCTGGGTCAAACTTTAATTTACTCAATATGATAGGAATTATTGCACCAAATAAACAAGAAATTATAATGGTTATAAAAATAGATATAAAAATTGATATAGATAATATATAATTATATTGCCAAATATAGCAAACAATAGAGGCAATAAAAGCTAAAAATAATCCACTTAAAGATCCAACTATTGACTCTTTAAATATTACCTTCCAATAACCAACATCTCTAATCTCTAATGTTGCGATTGCTCTAACCATAATTGCCAATGTTTGATTTCCTGCAGAACCAGAAACTGAAGCAACTATAGGAAGTAAAACAGCTAATATTACCATTTTCTCAATTTCTTTAGTAAAAAAAGTTATAATTGCCGCGGACAGGCTGGTAAAAATTAAACTAATTACAAGCCATGGAATTCTAGATTTAGCGGTAATAAAATTAGAAGAATGAAAGTTGGTATCATTTACACCCGCCATTAATAAAATATCTTCTTCATCTTCTTCATCCACAATATCTATTACATCATTGGCATATATTAAGCCAACTAACTTACCCTCATCATCTGTAATTACCAAATATTGTAAAGAATATTTGGTAAAATATCTAGCTGCCTCTTCCTTATTAGAATTAGCATTTATAGATTGCATTCGATCTTCTTTAGAAATTAAATCGGCAAGAATAACGCCTTTTTTATGTTTTATAATTTTAGCAATAGAGATTTCTGCAACTGGAATATTATCATCATTAATTAAAATAATATTATAAAAATCATCAGGAAGATCTTTTTTTTCCTGCAAAAATTTTGTTGCCTGACCAATGTTCCATTTGGAATTTAAAGCAATAAAATTTTGATTCATTGCTCTACCTATACTATCCTTTGGATAGTTTAATGTTATCTCAATATCTCTGGATAAACTTTTTGAAAAATTTTTAGTTATCTCATCAATTTCATTCTTATCTAAAACCTCAATGATTTTTACAATATCATCTAAATCCAAATTTTTGATACCACTGGCAGCATATTTTGAACCTAATAATTCTATAACTTCTTCTTTAATATGATCTTCAAGATAAATTAAAAATTTTAATTCTATATTGCAAATTATTGCAACCATTTTGATTCTAAATTCAGGATCAATACTAGAAATCATTTCCGCTTGATCAGCTGGATGTAAATCTTCAAATATAGATTTTGCTTTAGAATTTTTACCATTTTGCACTAAAGAAATAAGTTTCTCTCGTTTTTTTACCTTATCTATCTTATTTAAGTCAATTTTATCAAACATAATTAAAACTCATTAAAAACTTAAATCATTATAAAATTCTATGAAAGCAACCCCATGGGACCATAGATAAAAGTCTTTTTAAAGTTGGGAAATGTATAATATCATCTACCAATTACTCCACCTTGTATCACCAAAACTATCAAGGCGATATAAGTCACTTGCACTATGGTTACCAAGCATAAATCTATCACCCTTACCTGGTAAAGATGGATCAAATCCAACCATCTTTAGTGAGCCTAAAGCACTATGTCGACAATATAGATGGGCCCTCCAAAAAATTGTATTATAATCATACATATTTTTTTCAACAATATCACTATTATTCCAATCTATTGGTAATTCTTCTTCATATCTTTCTTTTAACAACTCTCTATCAACATTGGTTGCAAGAAGGTCTGAATCCCTCTTCCAATCATAAAATGTCATATAAAATACTCCACCAAAATTCGTGGCTAAACCAGACTCGCAACCATGTATCCACCCAAGCCTATAGCCATAACTACCCTCCTCTGGGGCTTTTGGAGCCTGCTTAAATATTTTACCCATAGGTTTATACCAATATGGACCACAAGAGGTAAGAGATAATATTAATAAAAAATTTATTATTTTTAAAGACATAAGAATTGAATATCTTGTCAGGATCATTCCATAAAATAAAATTAAACAATCTCGATTATGCCAGTTTTTAGTTCTAAAGTAAAGGGATTAATAGAAGGGGTAATCTATTATTCTATATTTTTAAAATACTCATATAGATCATCGCTACCACCAATATGCTGATCATCAATAAAAATTTGTGGCACGGTTCTTCTACCGCCAGATCTTTTAATCATCTCTTCCATTAAATCAGCAGAATCAATTTTTATTTCTTTATAGGAGATAGACCTTTGATCAAACATCTTTTTCGCTCTTACACAATAAGGACAAATTTTAGTAGTATATATTTCTACATTCTTCATAAATTTCTATATAATGGGTTATCTGGAATCTGCAGAAGACCTACTATCATAAGTATTTGGAGGCTTATAATATCTATCACTATCATAATATTGATAATAATTAGGTTGAGGAAATTCATATGGATTAGTATAATATCTTGAACCAGGTTGTGCGGCAGGAGGGGAAAATGCTCCTGGTTGCTGATATGGATTATAACCATATGGTGCAGCAGCTGGATATCTTGGATTTATATATTCAGGTCCTGGATTTTCAGAAACAACGCAAGCATTTAACAAAAGGATGCTCAACAAAATACAAATTTTTATGATAAATTGATATATATTAATCACCTTGATGAAGAAACCTGTTAAATAGAAGAGCAAAACCAATTTAATAACAACACTATCTAGTTGCATATAATAATCATAAAGATATAAATTTTATATTACTAAATTCAAGAACTTTCTTCAAAATTATATAACTAAATTATTTTTTAAAAAATAAATGAAAAATATCAAAATTAATAATCTAGAAATTAGCAATAATTTACCATTTACATTAATTGCTGGACCTTGCCAAACTGAAAATCGTGACCATTCTATGATGATGGCTGAAAAGATTAAAAATATTACTGATAAATTAAATATTAATTTTATCTATAAATCATCTTTTGATAAAGCTAATCGTAGTTCCATTTCGGGCAAAAGGGGTCTTGGATTAGAAAAAACCTTGCCGATCTTTGAAGAAGTTAAAAAAACCTTTGGCTGCCCTATTCTAACTGATATTCATAATGAGCAACAATGTAATTTAGTTAAGGATTCAGTTGATATTTTACAAATTCCTGCCTTTTTATGCCGCCAGACTGATTTATTAGTTGCTGCGGCCAAAACTAATAAAATTATTAATGTTAAAAAAGGTCAATTTTTAGCACCTTGGGATATGAATAATGTTGTTAAAAAATTAGAAGATTCTGGTAATGAAAAAATCTTATTAACTGAAAGAGGAGCTAGTTTTGGTTATAATACATTAGTTTCTGATATGAGAGCTTTACCAATTATGGCTAAAACTGGTTATCCGGTTATTTTTGATGCTACTCATTCGGTACAACAACCTGGAGGTTTGGGAGGTGCAAGTGGCGGACAAAGAGAATTTGTTGAATATTTAGCAAGAGCAGCAATTGCGGTTGGTGTCGCAGGTCTTTTTGTTGAAACTCATCAAGATCCAGATAACGCACCATCTGATGGACCATGCATGCTAAAATTAGAAAATTTAGAAGAATTTTTAACTATTATTAAAAGATTTGACGAAATTACAAAATCAAATTAATTTTAAAAAATGATAGAATTTTTAAAATATTTTGTCTGTTTAGCCTTTTTGGTGCTAATTATTCTTTATGTAATTCCTCTATTTTTTATGTAAATTTTATACCGATTCTAGGCTTTAAAGATGGGAAATGGTATTACTTCTTACCAACTATTAAAACATCACATGGAGGATCTGATAAAACTTGATCCATAATACTAGAATCGGCAAATCTAGCAAGAAAATGTTTTTCAGAACATCCTATAACTAATAAATCAGGCTTTAAATACTCCAATTCTTCAAAAAGAATATTAGCTATATGACCCTTCTTAATTATTTTATTAATTTTTACCTGATATTTTTCTTCTATATCTTGCGTAATTTCATTTAAATTATCTTCACTAGCTTTTTTAGCTTGATCAGAAATTACAGAACTTGAACCTGCAATACCCATAAAAGGTACCTGATAGGTATGTATTAAACTAAAATTAGCTTTTACAAAACTTTTAACCGCAAATTTTAAAGAAATAATAGAAGAATTAGTAAAATCGATAGAGGATAATATCTTATCATAACTCTTTTCATACCTATTGCGAACAATAATAATTGGTTTGTGAGAAAAATTAACTAATCTTTGAATAACCTGACCAATCACTGGTTGATTACTATCAACATGGCGATGAATACCCACCACCAATAGATCGAAATCCTCTTCATAAGAGGCTTTTAAAATTTGCTCATAAGCATTACCCTCAACTATCTTTATAGTTATTTTTACATCTGAATTATAATCCTTTAAACAATTTTTAATTTCATCCTTAGCTATAGATCTAGAGCTATCAATTAAGCCTCTTGGAATTTGATCATCAATTACATGAAGAATCGTTAATTTAGAATTAAATTCTTCAGCTAATTTTATAGCTCTTAATACCGCCCTATCCGATCTAGCCGATAAATCTGTTGTAACTAAAATTTTCTTCATAAGATTTTAAATCATTTTTTTTGGATCTACCCATTGGTTAAACTGCTCTTCAGTGACAAGTCCTAATTCTAAAGCAGCTTCTTTGAGAGTTGTACCATCATTATGAGCTTTTTTAGCAATTTTTGCCGCATTATCATAACCAATATGGGGATTTAAAGCGGTAACTAACATTAAAGAATTATTTAATAATTCATTAATTCTATCAAAATTTGGCTGAATACCATTAAGACATTTGTCAATAAAGCTATTTAAACCCTCAGAAATTAAATTTACTGAATTAAGAATATTATAAATCACCATCGGCCTAAAAACATTTAATTCAAAATGACCATTAGTACCACCAATTGTAATAGCAGTATGATTACCAATTACTTGGCAAGAAATCATAGTCAGGGCTTCGCATTGTGTTGGATTAACTTTTCCTGGCATAATTGAAGATCCTGGCTCATTTTCAGGAAGAGAAATTTCTCCAAGACCAGATCTAGGGCCAGACGCCAAAAATCTAATATCATTAGCAATTTTCATAATTGAAGTTGCAATTACATTCAAACATCCTGACAAATTAACAAGCGCATCACAAGTTGCAAGAGACTCAAACTTATTATGGCTAGAAATAAATTGATCTTTCCTAGAAGTAAATTTCTCTTTAACATCTGCCCAATCATCATAAGAATTAGCTTTTTTAATTATTTTGGCAAATTTTTCTTTAATACCAGTAATTTTAGTAATATTTTGAGCAAATTTTTCTGAAAAATCCTTATGAGAATTAATTCCTGTACCAACGGCAGTTCCACCTTGTGCTAAAAATAATAAACCATCAATAGCATCATTAAGTCTTAAAATATTACTAAAAATCTGATATTTATAACCAGAAAATTCTTGTCCTAAAGTAACTGGAGTTGCATCTTGAGTGTGGGTACGACCAATTTTAATAATATCTTTAAATTCTTCTTCTTTATTTTTTAAAGCTTCATAAAAATTAAATAAAGTAGGAAATAACTTCTCAGAAATTGTTAAAAGAGCTGCGACATGCATAGCAGTTGGAAATGTGTCATTGGAAGATTGACCCAAATTACAATGATCATTGGGATGAACTGGCTCCTTCCCACCTTTTTGACCTGTAGCAATTTCATTAGCAACTGAGGCAATAACTTCATTACAATTCATATTAGTTTGCGTACCAGAACCGGTTTGCCAAACTACAAGGGGAAAATGATTTTCATAAAAATTATCAAAATCAGAAAGAATTTTATCCACAGACTGATCAATAAGATTGGCAGTTTTTTCAGAAAATTTATTATATTCCTTAGCTCCAGGATTGTCTAACATAATTTCCTTATTAGTTAGAGCTGCAGATTTTTTAACATAAAGCATGGCTTTAACCATTTCTTTTGGCATTTTATGACCCTTATTATCAATACAAATGGCAAAATTTTGAGTAGATCTTTGAGTTTGAGCACCATAATAAGCATTGGCTGGTACATTTATATCCCCAAATGAATCTGTCTCTATACGAAATTTATTATCTGTCATCCTTTATTATTGTCTTTATATTAATTACTTAAAATTTAAAAATTCTTTTTATTTCTTACAAAAAATAATTCCTTCAATAAAAAATCCTTCCCTCAGGAAAATTTTATGAGATTCTTTTCTTTCAGAACCTAAATTAGATAAAATAATATCAGTTTTAAATTTTAATGCCTGCCAATCAACCCATTTTAAAAGCATTTTACCAGCACCAATGCCACGATTTTTACGGCAAATCATAAAATCTTCAACTCTAACTACCTTGCCATATTGCATATTATCACCAACTGTAATACCAACTACCGCAATAATTTCCTTATTCTTATAAACTGCAGCTAATTTATAACCATCAGTTATTGCATTAAGAACATTAGTAACATAATCATACTCACCTAAATCTTGATAAATTTGAGACATTATCTTAAAACTATCTTTAATTTCAGTATCTGTAGCTAATTCTTTTATTTGCATTTTAGAAGAAATTAATTTGTAATTAGGGAGTCCCTGAAAATTAGAATATTAACAAAATAAATTATTTCAAGATATTAATGTCAAAGAAGATAAAAAAGGTAGTTTTAGCCTATTCCGGCGGTTTAGATACTTCGGTAATTTTAGCTTGGCTCAAAGAAACTTATGGCTGTGAAGTTGTTACTTTTACTGCCGATCTTGGTCAGGGTGAAGAATTAGAACCAGCTAGAAAAAAGGCAGAAAAATTTGGTGTTAAAGATATTTTTATTGAGGATCTCAAAGAAGAATTTGTCCGTGATTATGTTTTTCCTATGTTTCGTGCCAACACAATTTATGAAGGTAAATATCTTCTTGGAACTTCCATTGCTAGGCCCTTAATTGCTAAAAAACAAATTGAAATTGCCAAAAAAGTTGGTGCAGATGCCGTTTCTCACGGCGCAACTGGCAAAGGTAATGATCAAATTCGCTTCGAAATGGGTTATTATGCTTGCAATCCTGATATTAAAGTTATTTCTCCTTGGAGAGAATGGAATCTTAATTCTCGTGAAAAATTAATCTCTTACGCCGAAAAACATAATATTGAAATTGCCAAAGATAAAAGAGGTGAGGCGCCCTATTCTGTCGATGCCAATCTTCTTCATACATCATCCGAAGGTAAAGTTCTTGAAGATCCTTGGCAAGAAGCGCCAGAATATATTTTTCAGAGAACAAAACATCCAAAAGATGCCAAAGAAAATGGCGATATTATTGAAATTGAATTTAAAAAAGGTGACCCAATATCTATTAATGGCCAAAAATTATCACCAGCTAATTTATTAGAAAAACTCAATCAATATGGCCATGATAATGGCATTGGCAGAATTGATATTGTTGAAAATCGTTTCATTGGCATGAAATCTCGTGGAGCTTACGAAACTCCTGGCGGTACAATTTTACTTGATGCTCATAGAGCAATTGAGTCAATTACCCTAGACCGTGAAGCGGCACATCTCAAAGATGAAATTATGCCAAAATATGCTAAATTAATTTATAATGGCATGTGGTTTGCACCAGAAAGAGAAATGTTACAAGCCTTAATTGACAAATCTCAAGAAAATGTTGAAGGTCTTGTCAGATTACATCTTTATAAGGGCAATATCATCCTTTTAGGGCGCAAATCCCCAAAAAGCCTTTATAGGGAAGAATATGTTACCTTTGAACAAGATGAAGTCTATAACCAAAAAGATGCTGAAGGTTTTATTAAATTAAATGCCTTGAGATTTATAATGAAATAATTTTAATTAATAATAGTATTTCCTACCTTTAAATAACTAAAAACATTAAATATTATGACCATTACTTTACCAAATTTACCATATGATAAAAAGGATTTAGAACCTTTTATCTCTGAAAATACTTTAAATTTTCATCATGGCAAACATCACCAAACTTATGTTACTAATCTTAATAATTTAATTGCTGACACTGATCTAGCAAATAAATCTCTTGAAGAAATTATTAATATTTCTAGAGAAAAAAACCAAGCTGGGATTTTTAATAATTCTGCTCAAATCTGGAATCATACTTTCTATTGGAACTCTATGAAAAAAAATGGTGGCGGTAAACCATCTGGCAAATTATTAGCAAAAATTGAAGAAGATTTTGGATCTTTTGAAAAATTTGTAGAGGAGTTTAAAATAGCTGGTGCTACTCAATTTGGTTCTGGCTGGGCTTGGTTAGTTGCTGATGAAAATGATAAATTAAAAATTGTTAAAACTTTAAACGCCGAAACCCCACTTGGAACTAACTTAAAACCATTAATTACTATGGATGTTTGGGAGCATGCTTATTATTTAGATTTTCAAAATGCTAGACCAAAATATATTGAAACTTTTTTAAATAATCTAGTTAATTGGGATTTTGCTTTAGAAAATCTTGAAAAATAATATTAAAAACAATTTTAATAAAGCAGCAAAAATCTATAATCAAAATGCTATTTTGCAAAAACAAGTAGCTAGCGATTTAATAGATTTTTGTCTGCCTTATCTGAATAATTCTTCAAAAATCATTGATCTTGGTTCTGGAACAGGATTTTTATATGATTTAATCTCTCAAAAACAACAAATTACTAATTTTTTTGCCTTAGATTTGGCAAATTCAATGCTCAAAGAATCAAAATCTCCTTTTAATATTAACGCTGATATCAATCACCTACCCTTACAAAAAGAATCTTTTAATTTGGTCATTTCTTCACTTGCCTTGCAATGGCTTAATGATTTTGAAAAAATTTTTAAAAATATTCAAAATATCTTAAGTGAAAAGGGTTTATTTTGCTTTTCAATTATTACTAAAAATAGCTTAAATAATATTAAAAATTTAAAAATAAATAATCTTAATATTAATGAATTTCATGATAAAAAATTTCTTGAAAATCATCTAAAAATATTCTCTTCATATAAAATTCTTGAAAAGAGAATTACTCTAAAATATGATAATTATTATGAATTACTACAATCGATGAAAAAAATTGGTGCTGGATATTCTATTGATAGAAAATCTAGTTTAAAAATTTCTGATTTGAAAAAATTAATGAAAATTCAGGATATTTCTGAAGATTGGCATATAATTTATGTGATTGCAGAGAGATAATACCATTTATCAATTTTAAAATAATAATTGGTATAACTCGATATAAAAAACTCCTCCTTGAGGAAGTCGAATCTAATTTTAGATGAATATTACAATTATTGGAACAGGATATGTTGGATTAACAGCTGCAATTTGCTTTGCCAATGAAGGCCATAAGGTTATTTGTATTGATAAGGATCCAACAAAAATTGCAATGCTAAAAGCTAGAAAATCTCCAATTTATGAAAAAAATATGGAGGAAATGCTTTGCAAAGCAATTGATAATGACAATATTGAATTTTCAACTGATTTAAAATATGGTATTAAAAATTCTATTATCAATATTTTGGCCGTTGGTACCCCACAAGATGAAAAATCCGGTGAAGCTGATCTTTGCTACATTATGTCTGCCTCTAAAGAAATGGCGGAATATATTAATGAATATAAATTAATTATCATTAAATCCACCGTTCCTATTGGAACAAATCATAAAGTTCAAAAAATTATTGAAGAAAATTCTGGCCAAAAAATTGATATTGCTTCTAATCCAGAATTTATGAGAGAGGGTTTTGCTATAGAGGATTTTATGAAGCCAGATCGTATTGTTGCAGGTGTCCAAAATAAAAAATCCCAAAAATTAATAGAAGAACTTTATCAAAATTGGATTAAAAATAACTTTTCCATTCTTTTTACTGATGTCAAAACTGCAGAATTAATTAAATATAGTTCAAATGCTTTTTTAATGACCAAAATTGCTTTTATCAATGAAATTTCTAACCTTTGTGAAGCTAGCGGATGTAATATTTCTGATCTAACTAAAGCAATGGGTATGGATGAAAGAATTGGCAGTAAATTTCTTAATCCAGGTCCTGGAATTGGCGGCTCTTGTTTTCCTAAGGACTCTTTGGCTTTATCTCACATTGCTAAAGAATATAAGCAAAAATTATCAATTTTAGATCAAGTAATTGACTCAAATAATCAAAGATTTGCCGATATGGCAGAAAAAATTAAAAAAATTACCTCTGATAACAAAAAAATTGCTATTTTAGGTTTAGCTTTTAAGGCTGGAACTGATGATGTTAGGATGAGCCCTGCAATTGAAATTATCAAACACCTTCTTAAAGATAATTTTCAAATTACTGCTTTTGACCCTGAGGCCATTGAAAATAGTAAAAAAATATTGGATGATCAAATAAATTATTGTCAAAATATTAAAGAATGTTTCAATTCGGCGCATTATGTTGTAATTTTAACTGAATGGTTAGAATTTAAAGAAATCAAAAATTATAATAATTTTAATGATAAAGTTATTATAGATTTAAGAAATTTATTAGAATAATTGTGGTTTTGACTTATTCCAAAATGTTAAATCTTGATACAAAATTACCAGAATTTAATCTCTTAAATACAGTTAATAACAAGAATTTTAATTCTAATTTACTTCCAAAAGATAAGGGTAAATTAATAATGTTTATCTGCAATCACTGCCCTTTTGTTATTCATTATCATGATCAGATTATTGATATTAATAATAAATATCAGGATAAAATTGAGTTTGTAGCGATTAGTTCTAATGATGTAAAAAATTATCCTGAAGATGCACCAGAAAGAATGCAAGAATTATGGCAAAAATTAGGATTAAAATTTCCATATTTATATGATGAATCGCAAGAAATTGCCAAAAAATATCAAGCAGAATGTACTCCAGAATTTTACCTTTTTAATAAAAATAATGAATTGATCTATCGCGGTAGAATGGATAACTCTTCACCAAATAATAATAAAAATTCTACAGGAATTGATCTTAGAATTGCAGAAAAAGAAATAGACTCTTCTCAATATCCTTCTATGGGCTGTAATATTAAATGGAAAAAATAATATTTATTTAAACTTTTTTTACTTGGCTTTCTAATAACTCACTCCATCTACTTCTAGATCTAACCCTTCTAGCATAAGCCCTATCTCTAGCGCTATTGATTCTTCTTTCAACTTCACTACGCCTATTTCTTTCTTCTCGCTGTAACTCCAACATAGATTTTGAACGTGGTCTTGTAACAATATTACTTAATATTCTACTTTTCTCTCTTGCAATAATTTTATTTCTTTCTCCTTCATGTAAATCCTGATGACGAGTGATAATATTAGCAAAGAATTTACGCCTTCTCTCATTAGCTATCCTTTTTCTTTGTGCTTTTGTTAGAACTTTTTTTTTCTTGGAAGCGAGTAATGATGATAAGCCAACATCATGTAATAAATTATGATTTTTATGTTGCCTTGAATGATATTTCTCAAGAATATTTGGTATTGATGATATTGATCTTGTATCTATATATCTCATTATTTTATTACAACTACTTCACTGTAGTAATTCTAGATTTTCAAACTAATCCTTTATTTTATTGACTAGTATCAGTTGCAACTTCATCTTCATTCTTCTTTGATCCTAAAGATCTAATTTTATTTTCTATCTCATCTGAAATTTCTGGATTATCTTTAAGGTAATTTTTAGCATTTTCTTTACCTTGACCAATTTTTACACCATCATAAGCATACCAAGAACCAGATTTTTCAATTATATCTTCCTTAACTGCCAAATCAATAATTTCACCAATTTTAGAAACCCCTTCGCCATAAATAATTTCAAACTCTGCTATTTTAAATGGAGGGGCAACTTTATTTTTAACAACTTTTACCTTAGTATCATTACCTAAAATTTCATCACCACTTTTAATTTGAGAACCTCTTCTAATATCAAGACGAACCGAAGAATAGAATTTTAAAGAATTACCGCCAGTTGTAGTTTCAGGAGATCCAAACATCACACCAATCTTCATTCTAATTTGATTAATAAAAATCACTGTACAACCAGTTTTAGAAATTGATCCTGTCAATTTACGAAGAGCTTTACTCATAAGTCTAGCCTGTAAACCCATTTGATTATCTGCCATACCACCTTCCAACTCAACTTGAGGAGTAAGAGCTGCAACTGAATCAACAACGATCAAATCAACAGCTCCAGATCTAACAAAAGTATCAACAATTTCAAGAGCAGATTCACCACTATCTGGTTGAGAAATAATCATCTCATCAATATTTATACCAAGATTCTCAGCATAAACAGGATCAAAAGCATGCTCAGCATCAACAAATGCACAAGAAAGACCTTTCTTTTGAGCTTCGGCAATTGCATGAAGAGTTAAAGTAGTTTTACCAGAACTTTCTGGACCATAAATTTCAATAATTCTGCCTCTTGGATAACCACCAACACCAAGAGCCTTATCAAGTGCCAAAGAGCCGCTAGGAATTATTTCAACATCAATTTTCGGCCTTTCACCAAGCATCATTGCTGATCCTTTACCAAATTGTTTATTAATTTGTGAAAGGGCTGCGTCTAAAGCTTTTTTTCTATTTGAATCTACGGTCATAGTGGTTATATTTAATTGATTATTTTAACAATTCTGCAAGGGTTTTACCTAAGGTTGCAGGTGAATCAGCAACAGAAACACCAGCAGATTTCATAGCTTCAATTTTATCTTCAGCTCCTCCTTTACCACCAGCAATAATTGCGCCAGCATGACCCATTCTTTTTCCTGGAGGTGCAGTTCTACCAGCAATAAATCCAACGCAAGGTTTCGATCTGCCTTTTTTAGCTTCATGCTTTAAAAATTCTGCTGCTTCTTCCTCATCAGAACCGCCAATTTCACCAATCATAATCATTGACTGAGTCTGCTCATCAGAAAGGAACATATCCAAACAATCAATAAAGTTAGTACCATTAATTGGATCGCCACCAATACCAATACAAGTTGATTGACCTAAACCTTCATTAGTTGTTTGATGAACCGCCTCATAAGTTAAAGTACCAGAACGAGAAACAATACCAACAGATCCACTTTTATGAATATGACCAGGCATAATACCAATTTTACATTGACCCGGAGTAATAATTCCTGGACAATTTGGACCAATTAATCTTGATTTTGAAGTTTTAAGAGCAGCTTTTACTTTAGCCATATCTAAAACTGGAATACCTTCGGTAATACAAACAATTAATTCAATTTCAGCATCGATTGCTTCTAAAATTGCATCCGCTGCAAAAGGAGGGGGAACATAAATAACTGAAGCATTAGCATCAGTTGCTTTTCTAGCATCTAAAACAGTATTAAAAACTGGTAAATCTAAATGTTTTGAACCGCCTTTACCTGGTGTAACGCCACCAACCATATTTGTACCATAAGCAATTGCTTGCTCTGAATGGAAAGTGCCTTGCATACCAGTAAAACCTTGGCAAATAACTTTTGTATTTTTATTAACTAAAACAGACATTTTATATATTTATAATTTAATTATTCAAACTGCAGTCGCAACTTGACCATTATTACCTTTAATAGCACTTACCGCTTTTTCGGCTGCGTCTCCCAAATCATTTGCTGAAATAATTGTTAAGTCAGATTCAGCAAGAATCTTTTTACCAAGATCAACATTAGTACCTTCCAACCTCACAATTAAAGGAATTTCTAAATTAACCTCCTTAGCAGCGGCAATAATACCCTCGGCAATGATATCACATCTCATAATACCGCCAAAAATATTTACTAAAATTGCTTTAACATTTTTATCAGAAAGAATAATTTTAAAAGCTTCAGTAACTCTTTCCTTAGTTGCACCACCACCAACATCAAGAAAATTAGCGGGAGATGATGCATATAGCTTAATGATATCCATAGTTGCCATAGCAAGACCTGCACCATTAACCATGCAGCCAATCTCACCATCCATTTTAACATAATTTAGCTCATGTTTAGAAGCCTCAATCTCTAATGGATCTTCTTCATCAATATCTCTTAGTTCTTTAATTGCAGGTTGACGATAAAGAGCATTATCATCAAAATTATATTTAGCATCCAAAACAATCAGCTGTTCTTCCTTAGTAATAACTAAAGGGTTAATTTCAATTTGAGAAGCATCTGTATCAATGAAAGCTTGATAGATTGAACCAATTAATTTAGTAAATTGTTTTAATAAATCACCTTTTAAACCAAGAGCAAAGCCTAATTTTCTAGCATGAAAGCCAGAAATACCAATTTCAACTGGAACTATTGTAGTAATAATTTTTTCTGGAGTTTCCTCAGCAACTTCTTCAATTTCCATACCACCTTCAGTTGACGCCATGAAAACAACAGCCTTATTGGCACGATCTAATACTGCAGAAAGATAATATTCCTTATCAATATTTGAACCAGCTTCAACATAAAGTCTTTTAACTTCCTTACCTTCTGGACCAGTTTGATGAGTAACAAGAACCTTACCTAGCATCTCTTGAGATTCCTTAGCAACATCTTCTATAGTTTTAACAACTTTTACACCACCAGCCTTACCTCTACCACCAGCATGGATTTGAGCCTTAACAACAAAAACTTCATTACCATTATTTTTTAAAGTCTGGGCAGCTTCTATAGCTTCATCGGAAGTGAAAGCAGCATAACCTTCTGGTACAACAGCACCATATTTTGCCAATAATTGTTTGGCTTGATATTCATGTATATTCATTATTATCTAAATTTTTTTAAAAAACTTTGCAAAATTTGACGATCAATTTATGCAAAATGTCAGGAAGCAAAAGATATTAAAATCATTTTATTAATTCAAGGCTTTTTATTTTACCAAAAAGATGTTTAATTACTTCTTAAAATTCCACCAAAATTTGTAACAGTTTTTATAATCTTATCTGATAAATGCTCAATTTCAGCACTTTCTAAGGTTTTATCTTTTGGTGATAAAATAACTGAAAAAGCAATTGATTTTTGACCAGAGCCAATTTTATCGCCCTGATATAGATCAAAAATATTGATATTGGAAATAAGATTTTTATCAATTTTGGAGATAGATTTTAAAACATCCCCGGCCCTAATATTCTTATCCAATAAAAAGGCAAAATCTCTTTTGACCTGCTGAAAATCAGAAATCTCTAGAGGCTTATTTTTTCTCTTTTTATTATTTTGTGGTAAATTATCCAAGAAAATTTCAAAAATATTAACTTTTTTCTTTAAAGAAAATTTACCAAGAATTATCGGATGAATTTCACCAAAATAGCCAATAATATTTTTACCAAGCTTTACAGATCCAGATTTATAAGGGTGGTAATATTTTGGAGCATCTTCAGTAATTTGGAAAGAATCAGCATTAAAACCAATTTTTTCTAAAATATCAAAGAGATCTTTTTTAACATCAAAAATATCAAATTCTCTATTTTCAGCAAAATGATCTTTTAAGCAATTTAAACCGAATCTAGCTCCAGCAACTGATTCAATTTGATCTTTAGGGCTAGTCCCCAAGAAAATTTTACCAATTTCAAAAAAAGATAAATCCGTAAAATCTCTGACATTATTTTTAGCAATCACCTCCAGCAAACCAATAGCTAAATTTGGCCTCATATAATTTAAATCTTCTGAAATTGGATTATTTAAAAATAATTCTTCCTGATTATCGGTAAAATTTTTAGAAAGATTAGAATTAATAAAAGAAAAATTAATAATTTCATCCATTTTAGAATTTATTAATAAATTTCTAATTCGATCAATTTTAGAAGTTTTTTTTGCCAAAATAGCTTTATTAATTTCATGGGAAATAATATTATTATAACCATTAATTCTAGCAATTTCTTCAATTAAATCCTGTTCTATTTTGATATCATTTCTATGAGTTGGAATAAGAATTTGGTAATCTTTTTCAGATTTTTTTTCTAATTTAAAATCTAAATTTCTTAAAATTTCTGCAATTTTATTATTTTCTATTTTAAATCCCAAGATTTGCCCTATCCTATCAAAATTAAAAGTGATTTTTTGCTGCTTTGGTAAATTATTTTCAGCTAAAATAACATTACTAGCCTGACCGCCACAAATTTCTAAAATTAATTTTGTAGCCAATTCAATAGCAATTTTTGCTGTTTTAATATCGATTCTTCTTTCAAAACGATAGCGAGATTCAGAAAGCAGATTTAATCTTCTACCGCTTTTAGCAACCGAAATATCATCAAAAAATGCCGCTTCTAATAAAATATTTTTTGTATCTTCATCACTAGTGCTAGATTTGCCACCCATAATGCCAGCAATTCCTAAGATTTTTTGCTCATCAGTAACTATCAAATCATTTTCATCTAACTTATATTCTAAATCTTTAAGAGATAAAAATTCTTCATCTTTTTTAGCTTTTCTGATCGCAATATTACCTTGTAATTTATCAAAATCATAAGAATGCATTGGCTGATTGAGACAAAACATAACATAATTAGTAATATCAACAATAGCCGAAATAGAATTTTGACCAATAGCATTTAATTTATCAGCAAGCCATTTTGGCGACGGGCAATTTTTTACCCCCTTAATTTCTCGTGCAAAAAATTGACAACAATCATCACTTATAATATCAATTTTAACTTTAGAATCAAACTCACCTAAAATTTCTTTAATATCTAACTCTTTTAATTTATAACCATCAAGTGCCGATAAATCTCTTGCAATACCATAAAGACCCAAACAATCACCGCGATTTGGTGTGATATTAATATCAAAAACAATATCCTTTTTATAGATTTCACTTAATTTTGTACCAATTTCATATTTTTCATCAATTTCAATAATACCTTCACCATCTGCACCAATATTAAGCTCCTCAGCAGAACAAATCATACCATTACTTTCTATCCCTGCAATTTTGGCCTTTTTAATCTTCATGCCATTAGAAGGAATTAGCGAGCCAATCTTGGCAAAAGCAATTTTTATTCCTGTTCTGGCATTTTTGGCACCGCAAATTACTTGCAAAACTTCTTTTCCTGTATCAACTTTACAAATTTGTAATTTTTTTGAATCTGGATGTGGAGAAGCTTCATTAATTTTAGCGACTGTAAAATTTTCTAAAAAAGCAGATTCATTACTAACCTCTTCGATTTCTAGACCAATATTTGTTAAATCATCAGCAATTTCATTAACTGATTTTTCAGTTGTTAAATATTCTTTTAACCAATTTAATGTAAATTTCATTTTATTAAGTTTTTATAAATAAGATTTCAATTTTTCTAAAAATTCTCCATTTTTATCCTCATAAAGAGCGCGCCCAACTATTATACCCTCAACTCCAAATTCTTTAATATTATTAATTTCTTTAATATTGGCAATAGAATTAACACCGCCGGAAGCAATGATAGGAACATTAGAATTTTGAGCAAGATTCTTGGTTGCCTCAATATTAACACCTTGCATGGTACCGTCACGCATAATGTCGGTATAAATAATGGCTGCAATTTTTGACTGAGCGAATTTTTGCGCCAAATCAATAATTGTAACATCAGATTTTTTAACCCAACCATCAATTGCTACAAAATCTTGCTTAGCATCAATGCCAACAATTATTTGATTAGGAAATTTTTCTGCAGCATCTATTACTAACTCTGGATTTTGAAGAGCGGCAGTGCCAATAATAACCCTATTTACACCAATTGATAACCATTTTTCAATCTGTTCTAAATTTCTGATACCCCCGCCAATTTGCACTGGGATAGAAATATTATTAACAATTTCTTGTACTATTTGCCCATTAACTGACGAGCCAACAATAGCACCATCCAAATCAACAATATGAAGAAATTTAAAACCATTTTTTTCAAAAAATTGTGCTTGAGATAAGGGGGAATCATTAAAAATTGTTGCCCGATTCATGTCACCTTGATAAAGCCTGACACATTTACCTTCTTTTAAATCTATTGCTGGATATATATTCATTATTTATTTTATAAAAATTGTTCTCGTATAATACGCTCCTCCAAACTATGATTCTTGTCAGATAAAATTTTAAAATCTCTTGTTTTTAATTGAAAAACCTCAACTTCTTTAATATTTCTAACCTCAAAAAAGTCAGCTGAAACTGAAACTGGCCTTTCTATAGGATCAAAGACTTTAAATTTAAAGATAGAATCATCAGGTAAGATAGCACCATTCCAACTTCTTGGTCTAAAAGGGCTAATTGGCGTTAAAGCAAGGGCTTTTGAACCAAATGGAATAATAGTGCCTTTTAATGATAAATTATAACCAGTACTACCAGCAGGAGTTGCAACCAAAACACCGTCACAAATCATCTGCTCTATCCTAACTTTTCCATTAACATTTACTGCTATTTTTGCCGCCTGATTTCTCTGACGCCAAAGATAAACATCATTAATTGCAATATAGCTATGACAAATATCATCAATATCAATAGCACGCATTTGCAATGGATAAAGAATGGTCTCAACTGATTCTGCAATAGATTTTAACAAATTATCATTATCAATATTCATCATAAAACCAATTGTACCATAATTAACGCCATAAATTGGTATTTTTAAAAATTGATAAGTATGAAGAGAATGTAATAAAAAACCATCACCTCCGAGCGCTACTAGCAGATCAATCTCTTGATTTTTATTTAATTCATAATCAATAAAACCAAATTTTTTAATAAGTTCCTGCTTTCTTTCAGAAGCTCCTGGCTTAATACTAGAAATAATACCAATTTTTTTATATTTCATGCCTTTTTATTAATGATAATGGCTTAAATGTTTTTGCAAAATATCAAAATCGAAATCTGATTTTAAATCCCTTAAAATACTGTGAATATGATTAGCTTTAATTTTACTTTCTATAGAATAATTACTTGTTTGCAATAATTCAAAGAGAAATCTTGAGGTTTGCACTCTAATATAAAATTCCTCATCATCATCTAAACTACCAGCAAAAGCAATTTTAGCATTTTTTAGACTTTTATAAAAATTATCTATATCTAAAAAATCTGTTCTTTGACGAGCAAAAATCTTTGCCAAAAATTCCTTAAGATATAATTTAGATTCTTCTGACAAATTACTATAAGAAATATGAGGAGATTTTCCTCCAGCAAATTCTTGATGATTGAGATAAACTTTACCGCCCCCTACTAAGGTTGCACCAGCTATTTTTGCCAATTTTGACTGCCTTTGACTTTTTTTATCAAAAGATTTAATTATTTTTTTAGCTAATAAACTATCTTCATATAGCAACTGCTGCCCTTGCTCTTTTGACCATCTTGGATAATATTTATCTAAGTTTTTTGGTAATTCTGGTATGATCGCAGGACTTGCACCCATAAAAGTTGGCGTTGCGCTAACAAAAACCTTCTCATCTTCTTTTTTAAAAGTAAGATTAAGTAGCAAATGATGGCCTTCAAATCTTAAAGCCCAAATATCATCACTTTTCATATCATTAAAAATAGCAATATTATATAAATCATGCGACCTTTTTAATGGAGGTTGCCAATTTTTATTATTTGGACCATCCTTTGCCTTATATAATGGTGACCTTCTGGCAGCCAGCTCCATCTCTTCTAAAATTAACTCTCTATTAATAATATCAACTATCTGATGATATCCTAAAGCACCATAAGCATTAATTAATATTTGATATAAATCTTTTTTTTGCTCCCAATTTAATCTGTTAATTTTTAAACCCGGAACATCTTTACAATGGGCAAAAACATAACAAAAATTAGAAATACGATAAGAATCATTAAATGGTAAAAATAAATCTAATTTCTGATGGACATTCAAACTATCAGTAAATTTATTCATAGAAGTTAGAAATTCCTGATAATGATGAAACTCTAATTTTTTTAAATCAGAATTAATTTTATTACTTACTGAAGAACAGGATGTAATAATAAAGAGTAATGAAATTAATATTTTTCTTAACATAGATTATATTTTGTGTTTTGACAAAATAGATATATGAGATAACATAATTTTTCAACAACTATATTAAAATCATGATTAAAGCGAAATCATATATAGAAAAAATTAAACCCTATATAGCAGGAAAAAGCAAAATTGGCAATAAAGATATTATCAAATTATCATCCAATGAAAATTCTTTAGGCTCAAGTAAAAAAGCTATTGTAGCCTATAAAAAATCTTCTGAAAAACTTTTCCGCTATCCAGATGGTCCATCATTGGAATTAAGAGAGGCAATTGCTAAAAAATATAATATTGAAAATAGAAGAATTACCTGCGGTGCTGGTAGTGATGAAATTATATCATTATTAATTGAAGCCTTTGCTGGAGAAGGAGATGAAATTATTCAAAGTGAATATGGTTTTTTAATGTATGAGATTTCAGCAACAAAATTTGGTGCCAAAACTCTAAAAGCCAAGGAGAAAAATTTAAAAACCGATATTGATAAAATTATAAAATTAACTTCCAATAAAACCAAAATTATTTTTATTGCCAATCCCAATAATCCAACTGGATCATATATTACTAAAGAAGAAATGGATAAATTGGTTAAAAATACTCCAAAAGATGTTATTATTGCTATGGATTTGGCCTATGCTGAATATCTTGATGAAGATAATTATCCAAATATTATAGAATATGTTAAAAATTATGAGAATGTAGTTATGATGCGAACTTTTTCAAAAATTCATGGCTTAGCGGCACTTCGTCTTGGTTGGTGCTATTCTTCGCAATATATTGCTGATTCTTTGAATAAAGTCAGAGGACCTTTTAATGTTTCTATGGCAGCACAAAAGGCTGGAATTGCCGCTATAAAAGATAATAAATTTATAGAAAAATCAAAAAAATATAATCAAGAACAACTAAATTTTGTTAAAAATAAATTATCAAAATTAAATATCGAATTTTATGATTCTTTTGCTAATTTTATTTTAATAAATTTTGAAACTGCAGAGAAATGCCAAAAAATTAATCAATATCTATTAGAAAATAATCTGATAATTCGTGATATGAAATCCTATAATTTACCACATTGCCTTAGAATGACTATTGGCACCAAAGAAGAAAATCAAAGATTTATTGAATTATTATCTTCAATTTAACTTTTATTTTAGCTTTAAGGAACCTCTGAAAAACTAAAAATTGGAATTTTTAGTTTTTCAGAGGTTCCTTAACTAGCTTGTACTTTAAAAATTACTAATTTAGATTTATATCAAAGTTCATCTTAAAAATGAATTTTGATATTATGCTTAGCCACTGACAAAATGAAAAATAACTATTACAAAATTCTACAATGTAGTGTTTATTATAAAAGAACATTCATATTATTTACTTTTTTTATCACCTATATTTATTCTTTTGATATATCGGCGGATATAAGAAAAAAACCATTCCCATCCAGAAAAAAACCTACAACCTCATTATATCTTGGTGGTAATTATAGTTCTGACTATAATTCTAAAGATTATAATATTAATTGTGGCGCTAGATATAAGAATAAAAAATTTATGCATGAATTCAAATTTTATAATAAAGTAACAGAAGGACATACCACAACTAAAGCCATGAGGAAAACTAAAGAATTATATGAGGTAGAATTGTCTAATAAAATGATGATTAGCGATAGTAAAAATTATTTTAACATCTACAATCTTTTTGAGCAGGATAAATATAAAAATTTTAATTCAAGCGATAAATTGATCTATGACAATCAAGGATATTATAATAGATTTACTTCAGTTGCGGGATTAGGCAGAGTGTTTAGTTTAAATTTTGAATCTGATATTAATATTGGCCATTCTCACAGTGAAGGTGAAGGAAGTAGCATAGTAGTTAATCCAGTTTTATATCTTAGAAAAAAAATAACCAAAACTTTTAAAGTAAATAGTAGAATATCTAGATTTCAGAAGGAAAAAACAAAGGATGATTATTTTTCTATATCATTTACAAAAAAAATTACTAAAAAATTAGCAATATCACTATATCAAAAATATAGCAGAACTGAATATATTTATCGCAAAAAAACCTCAAAAGTTAATATTAGGGAAGTTAGAAAGAGATCTACAAGATCTTTATCATTAAATTTAAAATATTATTTATAATATCTATTATTTACGATACCTCTTTTACTATTTTTAACTCTTGTTTCAAAATGTTAAATTCTGGGATATCCTCATCCCACTCAATTAAAGTTGGGATATTTAAATTATTTTTTCTAATAAAATATTGATATAAATCTAACACTTCCTGAGAAATTTTCCTACTATGAGTATCAATCCTTATTTCTTCTTGACCCATTTTGCAAATAACATGACCTGCTAAATGAATTTCTTTAACTTTATTTAGATCAATATTATCAAGATAGGATATTGGATTTAAATTAAAATTTTTAGAAGTAACGAAGATATTATTAATATCTAACAATAATTGACATTCAGATTTTTCTGCTATTTTATTTAAAAATTCAAATTCTGTCATGTCAGAATCTTCAAATTCAAGATAAGCCGTTGGATTTTCAATTAAAATATTTCTACCAAAAACATCTTGGACCCGCTTTATATTATCAATAAAAACTGCAAGAGATTCTTTATTATAAGGAATTGGTAAAAGATCATTGGATGTTCCAAAATTTGAAGAACTCCAAGAGAGATGATCGGATATTAAAAAGGGCTGAAATTTATCTATAAGAAATTTTATATTTTCTAAATGTTCTTTTTCTATACCAGATTTAGAGCCTAAAGATAATCCGACACAGTGAAAACTCAGGGGATAAATTTCTGCTATTTGCTCTAAAAAATTGATAGAAGGACCGCCTTTTGCTATAAAATTTTCACTATGAATTTCAAAAAAATCAATTTTTGGTTTATTTTTAAGGATATAGGAATGATGAATCTGTCTTAGCCCTAGACCAAATAATTGATTATTTTGTAAGTTTGTTTTTTTCAAGGAAGATTAATGTCAATAAATTTACCTATAGCAAAAGCCTCTTTAAAGATAGGAAGTGGTATTTAAGGAACCTCTGAAAAACTAAAATATTTATTTAGCAAAATTGATCTTTTTGACCCTTTTTTAGTTTTTCAGAGGCTCCTTAATAGAGGGAGTAATAACGGGCTAAAATTTTAACGCAAGATAACTCCCAATAAAAAAGTTATTAATTAAGAATCTAATTCTCCGCCGACTAGTTTATTACATAGTCCTTTTGGTACATAAACCCACTCATTCTTATCGCCATCCATAGTTGCTTGACCAGCGCATGAATGTTTACCTAACTTGTCACCACAATCATTTTTTTCGGCTTTAACAACACCATAGCATTTTTCCATTTTCTTTTTAGCTAATGCCGATTCAGCAGTTGCAACCATTGTGATACCAGTAGCCATTAAAGTTAAAAATTTTGCTTTTTTATTCATAATTTATTTATTTAATTAATTAATTACTAAATATCATATCTAACATGATATTATAATTGGCAATCATATACAATATGACCGCTAATAATAGTCTTTAAAACCTTACCCTTTACTTTTCTACCATGAAAAGGCGAGTTCTTAGACTTACTATAAAATTTTTCCTTATCAATGACCCATTCTTGCTCCAGATCAATTAATATTAAATCAGCTTTAGCCTCTTTTTTAATTCTCCCAGATTCGATATTAATAATATCTGCTGGTTTATAGGTCATTTTTGCCAATAAATCACGCAAGGAAATAATTTTTTTATGATAAAGCTCTAATGATAATGGCAATAATGTTTCAACCCCAACAATACCAAAAGCAGCTTCAGGTAATTCCTTATCTTTTGATTCAAGATCATGAGGAGCATGATCTGTTGTAATGGCATCAATTGTACCATCTTGCAAAGCCTTAATTAATTCATCACGATCTTTGGCACTTCTAAGTGGCGGATTCATTTTAGCATTAGTGCCCTCTTTCAAAATCTCTTCATCAGTTAAGGTAAAATGATGTGGACAAATTTCAACAGTAGCATTGAGACCCTTCTTTTTTGCCCTTCTAATTTCTTCTAAAGCTTCTTTTGTAGAAATATGTAATAGATGATAATGACCACCTGTTTTTTCTAAAATATGTAAATCACGGGCAACAATGACTGATTCTGAAATATTAGGAATACCTCCCACCTTTAATTTTTTAGAAACTTCACCCTCATTAATACAGCCCTTATTGCTTAGATTTAAATCCTCGGCATGTTGTGCAATTGGAACATTTTCTTGAGCAGAAAATTCCATAGCAAGCCTCATAAGATGGGCATTCATCACTGGTAAACCATCATCAGTAAAACCAATTGCTCCGGCCTCTTTAAGTTTTTTCATATCAGTCATTTCCTGACCTGCCATATTTTTAGTAATAGCAGCGTAAGTTTCTACATTACAATAGGCCTGTTTTTTAGCTTTTTGGAAAAGAGAATTAAGGATTTTAGGAGAATCTAAAACTGGAGAAGTATTAGGCTGACAAACAACAGTTGCAATGCCACCAGCAACAGCTGACTTACTACCGCTAGTTAAATCTTCCTTATGAGTTTGACCTGGATCACGAAAATGAACTTGAATATCAATTAAGGCTGGACAAAGAAGATGATTTTGACAATCTATAATTTCATCGCAAGAGATCTTATCAAGATCAGGCTCACCCTCCCTAAAATCGGCTATTTTATTACCTTTTGTTACAAGATAGCCAATATCATCAAAACCACTTTCTGGATCAAAAATCCTGGCATTAATATATAATATTACTTTTGATAAATCAGGTTTTTTAGTAAATGGTAATGAAAAATTAGCCATTAATAATTTTATTAATTGTATAATTGGAGATGTTAATGATATTAAAATTTATATTACTAATTTGCAAATGCAATTCTGCAATTAGATTAAATTTCAACTCATCAGATAAATTCTCTATTAACTCCTGAAAGATAAGAAATTTTACATATGGAGAGATAAATTTATCAAATTTTTCTAACATAAAGGGGATATCTTCACTTATCTCTATTTTACCGATGATATCACCTAATATATGACAAAAATTTGTATTTTTTAATAAATCTTCTAATAAATTAGCAATTTCAATTTGATTTTGTCCCATTGCTGAAGATAGATTGATTTCATTACAGGCAAAATATTTTTTACCATCTTTTTCATCTAAAAGCGCATCAAAGCCAATAAAAGCAGATTTCTTAATATTCTGACCTATATTAGTTGCTAAAGAATTTTTGACATTTTGAAGAAGTGCTTTTATGGCATCAAAAATTTTATCATAACCCAATTTTCGCAATTCCTTTTCCAAAATATCTATCTCTTGTATATTTTTATTAACTAAATTAATAAACATCTCGGCATGGCCACCTGCTGCCATATTAGCTATAGTTTCGTTTTTCGCTGGAACTCTTGATATAAGACCTTGAATTTTACCAAAAGAGGTAAAAATTCTTAAATCACCAAATTCAGGATATAAAACCTGTTCCTGAATAATTACGCCATCTAAAATAGCATTTTTAAGAATTAAATTTGGATCAGAAATATTTTTTTGAACATCTAGTAAAATATTATGATTTATCTTTGATATTAAATGAAATAATTTTATCTGAGAATATTGTTCGGTAATTTTCTTTTTTTTATTTCCTAGCAATTCAATCGCCACACCACCATACCAATTTGAAGGCTTTAAACAAAAATATTCAAAATTAATCTGACAATGATATATTTTCTTTATTATATTAATAATGGCTAATTTCTCTGAATTATCTAAATTGCCAAAATTTCTTAATATTTTATCTGTTATCTGAGAAAGATTATCATCATCTTCATCTAAAGTTTGAAATATTCGTAATAATTTATGTCGATTTTCATAAGTTAAAGCCCTATTGTCATTACTAAAATCTAAATTTATTGTTTCAAATCCAAGAGTTTTTTGTTTCTTATCACTTAATTCCTGATCAATTTTAACAACAATTTCCTTATCTCCTTCATTTTCCCTAAAAATTGGATTATCAAAATAATTATTATTTAAATTAAATAATTTCTTTGCTGCCCTGTAATATTGATCAGTTCTGGATATTGGCTCTGATCTATCAATAATAATATCAATTTGAGATTTTTTAATTTTTTTATCTTCTTCGATTGATATATATTTATTTAGCGCTGAAGCAAATTTTAACTCCTTTGGAATTGATAAAGAAAATAACATAAAAAGGGCTGATTTGAAATAGGAATCATTTTTTATATTATTAATTTTTTGCCAATCATTAATTTTAATAATCTGACAATTAATAAATTCTTTATTTATAGATAGGATTAAATCTTCTGGATTTGTTATATAAATTATAGCGTCATCTCTTTTTAATGAAGATAATAATAAATTAACATCATTACTATAAGCAATTGAAGAATTTAATAATGTTTTTTCGGCAATGAATAATATTTTTTTCAATTAAAAATAAATTGAGATAATATAATAAAAACTGGCATAGTTATAAATGACAATAAAATTTGAATAGTAACTATTGCTGATGCTAATTTGTAATCACCATTGGCTTTTTTTACTAAGCTATAAACTATTAAACCTGTTGGTACAGAACCATAAATAACAGCAATTTGAATTAAATTATTTGGTAACTGAATTAAATAACATAAAATTATCGTAACTATTGGAGCCAAAATTAATTTTCCAATAACAGAAATAAATATTGGAGAAAATTGACCCTTCATTTCTTTTATTTTCAAACTAGCGCCAAGTGATAAAAGCATTATTGGTAAGGCAGTATTTGATAAAATGGTTAGTGATGGATGTAAAATTGGAACATTTTTAATGTCGTAATAATTAAAGACAAGACCTATAAACATACTCAAAATTATTGGATTAGTAAGTATATCATTTTTAATTCTTTGCAAAAGATCTATCTTGCCATCCCTTATGATAAATAATAAAAAAATGGGCATAGAGATATTAATTAAAGGTACAAAAATTGCCGCTCCAATAACTGCAATTTCTAAACCATCTGCTCCATATAAGCCACTAGCAATAGCAAGAACAACAACAGTATTAATTCTACAACTACCTTGAATCATTGGTAATTCACTATTTTTTGATAAATTGAATGATTTTAAGGAAAATATTGCATAAATTAAGGTAAAAATAAATATTAAAGAAAGGGTAATGGAAAAATCGAAAATTGCATGAGAAACTAAATCTGCCTGAGATATTTTAGTAAAAAGAAGTGCGGGCATAAAAACCCAATAGATCAAAAAATCACTATTGCTCCAAAATTCCTTTGGAATCTTTCCAGTTTTTCTTAAAGAATAGCCAAAAATTATAATTATAAAAATTGGAGCAATAGCAAAAATGATATTTAATATTTCAGACATTATCTAGATTTATCCCTTATTGTACCAATTAGAATTTTTGAATTATTTTTTAGAAGAAATTTTGATAATTGATTTTAGTTTTTTAGAGATCCAGAGCCCATATATTCATAATCACCTATCATATTCAAAGAACCAGTAACATTTGATTTTACATATATATCACCGCCTGCAAAAGATATGGTTATTTTTTTTGAAAAATCAATCAAAGATCTCTTAATTGCTATAGCAGCAACAGCGCAAGCTCCAGTACCACAGGCTTTAGTTTCTCCAGCACCTCTTTCCCAAACTCTTACTTTAATATGATTTGGTCCAATGATACGAGCAAATTCAACATTAATTTTATCAGGAAATAAAGGGTGGTTTTCTAAAAAAGGACCGACCTCAAAGAATACTTCATCCTCAATATCATGATCAATAAAAGTAACCAAATGAGGATTCCCTATATTTACAACTCCAAATTCCCAATCCTCTATTAAAGGATGTTTGATACGAAATTTATTAGATTTAACTTCTTTTTTTAAAGGTATTTGACGCCAGTTAAATCTAGGAATACCCATATTTACTTCAATTTTACCATCCTTTTTTTTACATTCTAAAATATCGCATTCCGTTTCAATTGAAATATTGCTCTTACCGAACTCTTCCATCATTAAATAGGCAATACAACGAGAGGCGTTACCACAAGCCCCAACTTTTGAAGCATCATTATTAAAAATTTCAATCATACAATCTGCCCGAAGAGATGGGTGAATTAATATCAGCTGATCACATTTTGTTTGATCTTGATTAGCAATTTCTTTAATTTGTTTTTTAAAAAATTCATATTTTTCTTTTCTAACATCTATAATGGTAAAAATATTACCAGCACCAGACATCCTAATATAATCAATTTGTGACATTTTATTCAAAAATTCTTAATTTTTTAGGTCTAATATAAAAAACTTCCCCTATCTTCAAATTTAACTCCTCGGCAAATTCATGAGTAATCTCAACTTGGATTAATTTAAAAATATTTTTTGCCTGAAATTCTAACTTAACGGAAAAACCTGCTGGATTAATGTGAGATAATTCAGATTCTATAGATTCTTCAAATTCTCTTTTTCTACTTATCTCCATCTCATGAGGCCTGGCAAATATTATAACATTATTACTATTTTCCTTCTTACTACGTTTAATTTCCTTTTTAACATCATCCTTATTTTCAACTGCCTTTAACCCTATTTTTTTAGCGATAATCTTTGAATTAACCGAAACATATTTATTTAACCAATTTCTTGGATGTATTTTTCTAGCAAATTCTTGACTAAAATTAACCTTGTCAGTTGTGGATAAATGCACATTACCTTCTTCATCCTTAAAACCAGCAAATTCATTATATTCACCTAAGAAATTATAGACAAACATATTATTGGGATCGTGATAAATTTCACCAGAATTTCCGATTTGCTGTATCCTACCCTCACCCATAACTACTATTTTATCAGCAACTTCCATCGCCTCCTCCTGATCATGGGTAACAAATATAGTAGTAATATGAGATTCATTATGTAATCTGCGAAGCCAAGTTCTAAGTTCTTTTCTAACTTTAGCATCAAGAGCGCCAAAAGGCTCATCTAATAATAAATATTTCGGTTTAATTGCAAGCGACCTTGCTAGAGCAACTCTCTGTCTTTGGCCACCAGATAATTCTGAAGGATATCGATGAGCAAGATGCTTTAAACGAATTAACTCCAATAATTTATCTACTTCTTCTTTGATTTTATCCTTATTATATATTTTTTTTCTTTTACCAACCTTAAGACCAAAAGCAATATTATCAAAGACATTCATATTTTTAAATAGAGCATAATTTTGAAAGACAAAACCAACATCTCGATCCTTAATATGAACATTATTGACATTTTCATTACCAAGAAAAACATTTCCAGAATTTGCAAATTCTAAACCAGCAATAATTCTAAGCAAAGTTGTTTTTCCTGAACCTGATGGACCAATCAAAGCAATTAACTCACCCGAACCAATATCTAAATTTATATCTTTTAGAATCCTGATTCCACTAAAAGATTTATTTATTTCCTGAACTTTTATAGCCATTAATTTTTTAGTATTATTTATGTATTTTACCTTCTATTACAGATTTTAATAGTAATGTAAATAAAGCCATCACAGTGAGTATAGATGCCACAGCGAAGGCAGCAACAAAATTATATTCATTATATAATATTTCAACATGGAGAGGAATTGTATTTGTTAAACCCTTAATATGGCCAGAAACTACCGATACAGCGCCAAACTCTCCCATAGCCCTAGCATTGCAAAGTAAAACACCATATAATAATGCCCACTTAATATTGGGCAATGTTACAAACATAAATGTTTTAAATCCTCCAGCACCAAGACTAATAGCAGCTTCTTCTTCTGACGAGCCTTGTTCTTCCATTAAAGGAATTAATTCTTTGGCAATAAAGGGAAAAGTAACAAATATCGTAGCAATAACAATTCCAGGAACAGCAAAAATAATATCCAGATCATTTTCTATTAACCAAGATCCAAAAGCATTATAAGAACCAAATAACAAAACATATATTAAACCAGCAATTACCGGAGAAACTGAGAATGGCAAATCTATCAAGGCTAAAAGTATTTTTTTACCATAAAAATCATATTTAGCAATAAGCCAAGAAGCACATATTCCAAATATTGTATTTAAAGGTACAGATATGGCTGCGACTAATAAGGTCAGCTTAATAGCTGCAGCTGCCTCATCATCTAATATGGATTTGATATACAGATCAACCCCACCTTTAAAAGCATTGATGAATATCACAATAACTGGCAGAAAAACAAATGAGAGCAGAAATAATATTGCTAAAAATATTAAAAAATATCTTGTTAAAGCATAGCTACCAGTTGGTAATATTAATTTATTTTTACTAAAAAAATTCATCTTCTTTGAGTCAATTTTTGTAAATAATTTATTACTAAAAGCATGACAAAAGATATCAGAAGCATTAGTAAAGCTATAGAAGTAGCACCATCATAATCATATTGTTCCAATTTTGTGATAATAACAAGAGGGACAATTTCAGTCATCATAGGCATATTGCCAGCTATAAAAATAACAGATCCATATTCTCCAAGCGCTCTAGCAAAAGAAGTAGTTATACCAGTTAAAAGAGCTGGAAAAATTATTGGCAATGTTACTTTGAAAAAAGTTTGAAATTTATTTGAACCTAAACTAGCAGAAGCTTCTTCAAGTTCGCGATCCAAATCCTTAATAATTGGTTCAACAGTTCTAACAACAAAAGGAAAGCCAACAAAAATTAAAGCAATAATAATGCCAGTTTTGGTGAATGCTATCTCTATACCAAATTTATCAAAAATAGATCCTATCCAGCCATTTTTAGCATAAAGCGCAGCCAAAGTAATACCAGAAACTGCAGTTGGAATTGCAAATGGTAAATCAACAAAATAATCTAATATTTTTTTACCATAAAAATCATATTTAGCTAGAACCCAAGCAATTATCAAACCAAAAACACCACTAATAATGGCAGCAATAAAGGAGCTAAAAAAACTAACCTTATAAGCCGCAACTACTTGAGGCTCAGTAACATTAGCAATAAATTCTGAAAAACTTAATTTTGCAGTTACAAAAAATAAACCAGAAAGAGGTAATATAACTATGATTATCAAATAAATTAAGGTAAATGATAATGTTATATTAAAACCAGGAATAATATTTTTAGAATTTCGTAGATTCATCAATCCGTCAGTAAATTAAAGTCGAACCCCATCATAGTTTTTTTATTTATTATCGTCAATATCTATTTAAACTTATCAATACTATCATTGAAAACGCATAATAAACTATTACCCAATCTTAAACTAAATTGTAATTCAACAGTTTCCACAACTACAGAACCATCTTCTATAATATAATTCAAAGGTCTTTCATTACCAAGCATATCCACAGCAAAAATTGACGGTATAACTAAATTATCATTTTTAAATTGGAAATATGTTCTATTTTTATCATTAAATATTTTTTTTGGCATAAGATCATAAGATAAACCAACCATTTTATAGTCAAAATTTCTTTGAGAACCGCGCTTTAATAATTCATTATATCGAACATCAACCCTTTCATAAATACTTCTTTTGGTCGGCAAACCCTCAAATTTTGGTTTATCTGCTGGTTTTTTTGGTAATGCTTTTGGCTTAGGATCTTTGATTGCTGGAGTTTTAACAACTTCTTCTAAAATTTCTGGATAGTAAAATCTAACAACATAAACCAATTCTTCATCCACTTTGCCATCATATTCGCCAGATTTTATATCAAAATGATAAGTTCTCTTATTAGTAATGACTGTCATATTGGTATGAGCAGAAATTTCTAGAGGTCTTACAAATAATCTTTGACCCATTGGGGTAAATCTCCAAGCAAAAGACTCTCCTACGGAAATGGTTTCTATCTTTTCATTTTCTGCAAATTCAATATATGATTGATAGCCATAATGAAACTTCATCTGATATATTTCATTTACATTATAAACTAATGTTTTAATTCTTGAATCAGTTGTAATTGGTATTTCTTCAGAAAAAACACTATTGGAATTTAATGTTAATATAAACAATAAATAGCCTACTTTCTTTACAAAAATCTTTCTAATCAATTTTAATAAAAAATTAAATTTAAGTATTTGAGATAACATTCTTGTCTTAAATTTAAAATTTGATTGATTATCAGAAATTATTCTAAAAATATATTTGCCCTTTAATGTTTGGATTAATAATAAAAATAACAATGAGAATTTTGCTAAAATAATATTAAAAATAACCATTTATTTAATAATTTATTTTCTCCTCAATAGAAGAATATTCCAAAATCTGGAAGCCAAATGGATTAATCATCCTCTCTTGATAAGTTAAATTCATTTCTGGAAAAAATTTAAAACCTATTGTTATCATTTCATGTTTAGTAGAAGATTCGCCATCTATTAAAGATTCTTGTAAGATTCTGATTTGAGCATTATTGTCAGAAGTAAAAATAATAGATTTAATTTTTATTTTAATATAAGAATTTAGTCCTAACTGGTTAGGATTAATACGTTCTTTATATTTGGTAAAAACATCAGATTTAGAAGATGACAATAATCTAACTAACTCACGATCAGAATTATAAGTTTTTGGATTATATGATTTAAAAGCATTGATAAATTGATTAATAAAATATTGTTTGGTTAATTCGTCACCAGTAAATTTTTTAGCGGACATAGTGTCAACAACTGTTGCTATACCAGTTTTTTCTTCAATTTCAACAACATAGGGTTCTAAAGATTTGGTAGCAGTAACATATTTAACAAATACCATACCAAAGGCAATAGCAATAAGTGATGCTATAACCATAAATAATAAAATATTTCTTTGTATTAGAACCATAACATATCGATCATAATACCAACTTTTAACTTTAACCTCCTTCTGCTTCTTTCTTTTCATATTATTCAATTATAGGAATGACTATTTTACCTTTTCTCCAATTTAGCAAAAGCATTATCTAATAAATCTTTTGTTGCCTTATTTCTAATATCAGAAGATTCACATGACAGTAAAATTGAAAAAATTCTATTGTTATTTTTATGTGCAGCACTGATTAAATTAAATCCTGCAAGTGAAGTAAAGCCAGTTTTCATACCCTCTGCTCCAGGATATGTTAATAAAACATTATTATGGCTAGTAAATTTTTGATCTAATAATTCTATCTCTTTCATAGCAAAAATTTTGTAATATTTAGGAAATTTATTTTTTATAGATATGACTAATTTCTTTAAATCATAAGCTGTTGTATATTGATTAGGATCATGTAGGCCAGAAGCATTTCTAAAATTTGTATTATACATGCCAATTTGATGAGCCTTATCATTCATCATTTGAGCAAATTTCCACTCATTACCAGCGATTGTTTCAGCCAAAGTAACTGCTGCACCATTAAATGATTTAATGATCATGCCGTATAAAGCATCCTTAACAGTGATATTGTCACCAATTTTCAAATGTAAAGTTGTAATTTTATTGATATAGGAAGTGAAATTACCTCTAGGAGAAACAGTTAAAAGCTGATCCAATGATAATTCTTTTTTTTCAATAGCATCAAAAGTTAAATAAGCTGTCATCAATTTTACTAGCGATGCTGGATATATTTTTTTATCAGCTTCTTTTTCATGAATATTTGAATTATCCTCTTCTGAAAATACCAATAGAGCATGTGAATCATTGCATTGGCTTATTTCTCTATTTTCGCTCTTAGTAAAATATATTTTACCCTCACTTTTAGCATGTGAATTAAAGTAAAAAGATAATAATGTAATAAAAAATATAAATTTAAATTTCATAAAGTTTAGTTAATGCCGATTTCTATCATTATTCTTGCTCTCTGCCTTATTTTTTCTGGAGTTTCAATATTTTTTAATAATTTCTGAAATATCTCTTCAGACTCTTTAATCATCTTATTTTTCCAAAAATATATCGCCTTTTGTTCAGTAATATGATCTTTTAAATTTGATGAATCTTTTTCAATTCTATTGATAATATTTAATATATCATATTTTTTATTATCATTTTTTTCTATCAAATATTTAATGGCCATCAATCCAGCATATTCCCTAAAAAATTGATCATGATCCCTATCCTTATTAATTGTTAAATATAAATTTATAGCCTCATCAATCTTACCTTCTCTAATTAAAATTTTAGCATATTGCATAGAAGCAACTAACTTAATGGCTTTAGAATTATTTTGCTCAACTAATTCCTGTAATTTTTTATTATCAAAATCATCTTGTAAAAATAATTCTTGTAATATTACTGAATATTTTTGATTGATATTTTTGATATGAAAAGAATAGGTTACAACAAAAATAGCTAGAAAAAAAACAAAAATGCCAGAAAAAATTACCTTCTTTTTATTATTTTTATAAAATTCTAATAATTTTGTAGTGACAATTTCAATCTGAGCTTCCTTTTTGATTTGATCTAATTCACTCATTGATAATTAAATTATGATTAATAAGATGTTCTTTTTGGAGAAATACCAAATTATAATAATTGTTAACTAAAAAAATAAGTAAGTCAATATGGCAAAGATAGAATCTATTATCGCAAGGGAAATTCTGGACTCAAGAGGAAATCCAACATTAGAAGCTGATGTAATTTTAGAAGATGGTACAATTGGTAGAGCTTCTGTTCCAAGTGGCGCTTCCACTGGTAGTTTAGAAGCATTTGAACTTAGAGATAATGATAAAAACCGCTATTTGGGCAAAGGTGTTTTAAAAGCTAAAAAAAATGTTAATGAAATTATTGCAAAGGAATTAATTGGCGAATCTGTTTTTAATCAAAACAGAATAGATGAAATTATGTTAAAAATTGATGGCACGAAGAATAAATCTAATCTAGGAGCTAATGCAATTTTGGCGATATCTTTGGCCGTTGCTAAAGCTGGTGCAAATTGCCTTAAATTATCTCTTTTTCAATATATTGCTCGAAATATTTTAAATAATGAGTCAGCAGATTTAATGCCAATTCCTATGATGAATATTCTAAATGGGGGGGAGCATGCTGATAATAAAATTGATATTCAAGAATTTATGGTTATGCCCATCTCCGCTGGGTCAATTTCTGATGCTATTAGAATGGGAGCTGAGATTTTTCATAATCTTAAAAAAATTCTTAAAGATTCAAATCACAATACTAATGTTGGCGATGAAGGCGGTTTTGCACCTGATTTAGATTCTGCCGAGGAGGCTTTAGATTTTATTTCAAAAGCAATTATAGTTTCAGGATATGAGGTTGGCAAAGATGTTGTCTTCGCTCTTGATGCTGCATCTACTGAATTTTATGATAATGGTCAATATAATCTCAAAGGTGAGGGTAAAATTTTAAATTCTGATGAATTGATTAAATATTATCAAAATCTTTGTGATAAATATCCAATTATTTCCATTGAAGATGCTATGGCAGAAGATGATTTTGATGGTTGGAGAAAAATTACTGAAATTTTGGGTGATAAAATTACTTTAGTTGGAGATGATCTTTTTGTAACTAATAAGGAAATTTTACAAAAAGGTATTGATCAAAAAATGGCCAATGCAATTTTAATTAAAGTTAATCAAATTGGCACTTTGAGTGAAACTTTAGAAACCATTAAATTAGCTCAAGAAAATAACTATAAAACTATTATTTCGCATAGATCTGGTGAAACTGAAGATAATACTATTTCTCATATTGCTATTGCTACCAATGCTGGGCAAATAAAAACTGGTTCTCTTTGTAGATCCGATAGGACGGCAAAATATAATGAATTAATTAGAATAGAAGAATTTTTATAATTCTCTTTGATTCAATATTAGGAACCCCCGCAAACTTTCAGTTACTTCAACTCCCTTATAAAGAGAGTTATCTAAAAATATATTAAACTAACTAAATGATAAATAAAAATATAAATTATAAAACTGAAATTTTATCCGGTCTAACAGTTGCATTAGCATTAGTTCCAGAAGCTGTAGCCTTTTCATTCATTGCAGGGGTAGAACCGTTAGTTGGTCTTTATGCTGCTTTTTTAGTTGGCTTAATAACTGCTGCCTTTGGCGGTAGACCAGGAATGATTTCTGGTGCAACTGGCGCTCTGGCCGTTGTTATGATTAGCCTTGTTGCCAATCATGGTGTGCAATATCTATTTGCTACAGTAATTTTAATGGGTTTAATTCAAGTAACATTTGGATTTTTACGACTTGGTAAATTTATTAAAATGGTACCCTACCCTGTAATGCTTGGTTTTGTTAATGGTTTGGCTATTGTGATTTTCTTATCACAATTATCACAATTTAAAATTGATGGTAATTGGATGGAAGGTAATTTACTTTACACAACATTAGCTTTAGTTTTATTAACATTAGCAGTAATTAAATTCTTACCAAAAATCACTAAATTTATTCCAGCACCACTTGGAGCAATTTTAATAATTTTCCTGATCGTTATTTTATTTGATTTACCTTCAAAAAATGTTGGTGATTTAGCTGATATTTCAGGCTCCTTACCTGTTTTTAATATTCCAACAATTGATTATAATTTTGAAACTTTAAAAATTATTCTACCCTATGCTTTTATTTTGGCAGCAATTGGCTTGATTGAATCTTTGCTAACTTTGACCTTAATTGATGAAATGACAGGAACAAGAGGTAGAAATAGTAAAGAATGTGTAGCACAAGGTAGCGCCAATATTATCACTGGTTTTTTTGGCGGTATGGGTGGCTGTGCTATGATTGGTCAAAGTATGATTAATATTAAATCTGGTGGTAGAAGTAGAATTTCTGGCATTTCTGCTGCTTTATTTTTACTTTGCTTTATTCTATTTGCTTCTGGCCTGATTGCTCAAATTCCTGTTGCAGCTTTGACTGGTATTATGATTGCTGTTGTTATAGGAACTTTTGAATGGTCTAGCTTTAGAATAATTAGAAAAATTCCAAAAAATGATGCTTTTGTTTTAATTTTAGTTTCTATCGTTACTGTATTTACTGATTTGGCAGTTGCTGTTATTATTGGCGTTATAGTTTCGGCCCTTAATTTTGCTTGGCATAGTGCTAAAAGTTTGCATGCTGTGACCGAGAGTAAAAAGACTAAAAAAACTTATATTCTTCATGGCCACTTATTTTTTGCTTCAATCTTTTCTTTTAAAAAAATATTTGATCCAAAAAATGATCCAAAGGATGTAACAATTGATTTTAAATATTCTAGAGTTTGGGATCATTCGGCCTTACAAGCAATTGATGAATTGGCTGAAAAATATAAAAAATTAAAGAAAAAATTACATTTATTACATTTAAGTGAAGATTGTAGGGCGCTACTTGATAAGGGTAGTAAATTTGTTGAAACTGATCCAGATGAAGATCCTCATTACAGGGTTGTTATAGATTCTGAAGATATTGAGGCCATAGAACATAAAAAGAATATTAATTAATAGCAGCTTCTTTAATACCATTTAGAATATGATTTTGAGAAGAAAAATAATTAAAATCTTAAAATAAATTCTGCACCATTGCCCTTTTGTGATTTACAAATAATATCGCCACCAAAGGCCAACATTACTTTTTTGCAAAATGGTAAACCGAGTCCGGTTCCGCCAGATTTTCCACTTGTTACAAAGGAATCAAAAATTGATTCTAACTTATCGGATGGAATTCCAAGACCTTCATCTTTAAAATGTAATTTTTTATTTTTTGAATCTAAAGAAATTTCTATTTTTGCCTTATGATGAAGAGCATTTTTCAGTAGGTTAAATAAAACATAAATCATTAATGTTTCGGAGCCAAAAAATTCAAAATCATCTGATAAATTTAGAGTCACTAGATTTTTTTGACCTTTATCTTCAAAAGCAAATTCTTTAATGGCAAATTTAACTACATTAACAATAGAAAGCATGGTAAAATTAGAATCATCAATTTTGCCATCAGAAAGATTCTTTAAGATAATGTCATTAATTTGCAGGCCACGATTGGCAGTTGTGGAAATTAAATTAAAAAACTCATTAAGTTCATCAAGATTACCTTTGATTATTACCACTTTCATAAATTAGTAGACTTTTAGGCGGCATATCTAACACTTTTCTTTTTGAAAAAATTTCTTATTTTTTGCTTATCTCTCTGTAGAGAATATAAATATGATCTGACTATTTTATTTAATTCTTCTTTTGTATGAATTAACCTATGTTTTACTGCATTTGCCTTAACATCTTGATTAACCAATTCATCTGGATTTAATTCAGGTGAAATATGCTGGAAGAAAATAGAACTCTATTTTATCTTTATGTTTTTGTTGCCATTCTTTTACTTTTTTAGCATGATGAACTCTTAGATTATCTAATATTAAGAATATTTTCTTATCTTGGTTTTTAATTAATTGTCTAAGAAATTTAAGAAATATTTCAATATTCATATTTTCTTCATAGACCATAAATCTGAAATGACCATTATTATTGATTGTTGAAACCATATTTGTACTTACTCTTTTAACTGATTTTGTTAAGACTGGCTGATATTCTTTATTTCCTTTTATTCCATATCCTCTAAGAAAAGAGTGGCTATTGTTATTTATTCCCATCTCATCAAGAAAATGAATTTCTCCTTTTTCTTTTT
>Ga0233397_1000107_pt1 | contig 40946 bp, 42 predicted proteins | sample 35DmetaG_FD_189957 | JGI IMG/M metagenome (GOLD analysis project Ga0233397, IMG submission 189957) | Seawater microbial communities from Monterey Bay, California, United States - 35D | ecosystem: Environmental > Aquatic > Marine > Coastal | place: USA: California | collected 2016-10-20
CCTTAAATAACAGACTGTTTGTTGTTAGTCTTTTTGTTCCTTTAGATAAGCCTCCCATAACTCCATCATTAATAACTTTCCAATATTTTCCTTCTTTTTCCTTTCCAAAGTCTATTTTAATAGTGTCTTGTGTTGAAATAAAGTGGAATAAAAGAACAATAAGTTGTATTTTCATTTCAGATTTTTTAATGCTTTCTCTAAATTCTTAAATTTAAATTTAAAACCAGCTTTTTTAATTTTATTAGCAGAAATTCTACTGCCATTTAAAATAATTGAAGACATTTCTCCTAAAACAAACCTTAATAAAAGTTTTGGAGCCAAAGAAGGTATAAAAGGCTTTTGAAATATTTTTGATAATATTTTTGAAAACTTAAAGTTTGTGATGTGTTCGTTTGAAACAGCATTATAAATTCCTTCATATTGTTCTTCTTCAATTCCTTTTATGTATAATTCACATAAATCGTCTATGTGAATCCATGGCATGTATTGTTTACCATTTCCAATATTTGTTATTATTGGAGTTTTCATTTTTTTTAGGGCTCCTCCTTCACTAGATAAAACAATACCTGTTCTGAAAATAACAGTTCTTATTTTGAGATTCTCAAACTTTTGAATTGATTTCTCCCAAAGTTCACATACATTTCCCAGAAAATCCTCTCCAGGTTTGTCTGTTTCTTTAAAAATTTTATCAGTAGTTATAGAGCCATAATAACCTGTAGCTGAAGCCGCAATAAAACTTTTTAAAGGAATTTTTAATTTCTTAACACTGTTGTATAGTAAATTAGTTGAATCTACTCTACTGTTTAGGATTTCATTTTTTCGTTTATTAGACCATCTTTTATCAGCGACACCTGCACCAGAAAGATGAATAATATGGCTAACATCCTCAAAGGCTGATTTATCTATATAACCTGAGTCTATATTCCAAAGAAACGTTGGATAACAGTTTTTAGAATTACGAGTTCTACTTAGGTGAGAAACTTCATATCCTTTTGAGTTTAATAAAAATGATAAGCGATTTCCAATAAGGCCAGAACCCCCAGATATGAGTATCTTATTCATAAATGTAAAAATACAAAAAGAGACATCAAATTTGAATTCAGTTTTTTTAAATATTAGTTAAAAATCTATAGTAGATAATACGATATGTTACATAAAGGATTTAAATTTTGTGAAAGGATTGTTAATCTTTAATAACGAATGCATTAAAGCCTTATTTTTGTTTTACTATGAATAAATTTTTAAAAAAAGGTTTCAAGTTTAGCTCTTTTACGCCCCCTTATCAGACTCCATTTGATAAATTATTTGAGATTTTCAAAGAAATTATCACTCATACATCAGGAGATTTTGATGAAGCAATTAATTGGTTAAGACAGTTAGATACAGAATATAAATTAACTGATCATAATTATACAATAGACGATTTCATAGAAGATTTAAAGGCTAAAGGATACATCAAAGAGGAAATTGATCCATCAAATAATGATGGAAAAACTTCTATCACAGCCAAGACAGAGAGAGCAATTAGGCAACAAGCCTTAAAACAGATTTTTGGAAAAATTAAAAGAAGAGGTTCGGGAAATCACAAAAGTAGAGGTCATGGATTGGGAGACGAACAGACCGGTAACTTCAGAAATTATCAATTCGGAGATTCTTTAGACAAAGTGTCCATGACAGAGAGTATACGTAATGCACAAATTAATCAAGGGATAGCTGACTTTAGTTTAACAGAAGATGATTTAGTGATTGAGGATACAATGCATAAAGCTCAAATGAGTACCGTTTTAATGATTGATATAAGCCATTCTATGATATTATATGGTGAGGATAGAATTACACCGGCTAAAAAAGTAGCCATGGCTTTGGCAGAACTTATTACCACTAGATATCCAAAAGATACTTTAGATATTTTAGTTTTTGGTAATGATTCATGGATTATAAATATCAAAGACTTACCCTATTTAAAAGTTGGTCCTTATCATACAAATACTGTTGCGGGTCTTCAATTGGCAATGGATGTTTTACGAAGAAAAAGAAATACGAATAAACAGATTTTCATGATTACCGATGGGAAACCAAGTTGTATAAGAATGCCAGACGGTCAATATTATAAAAACAGTAATGGTTTAGATTCTTTTATTACCAATAAATGTTATGCTATGGCTCAGCAAGCAAGACGACTTCATATTCCAATTACCACATTTATGATTGCTCAAGATAATTATTTGATGCAATTTGTAAGGGAATTTACCAAGGCAAATCAAGGGAAAGCATTTTATACAGGAATTAAAGGTTTAGGAGAAATGATTTTTGAAGATTACGAAACCAACAGAAAAAAAAGAATTAAAGGCTAATATGAATATAACAACCATACAAACACTAGGAGCATTAAAAGAATCAGGATATCAATCTAAATCCATTAAAGATGAACTGAGGGGTAATTTAATCAATAAAATAAAAAATAAAGAAACAATATTTACTGGAGTTCATGGGTATGAAAATACTGTAATCCCAGAATTAGAGAGAGCAATTTTATCTAGACATAATGTCAATTTTTTAGGTTTACGTGGTCAAGCCAAAACACGTTTAGCTAGATTAATGATTAATTTATTAGATGAATATATTCCAGTAATAAAGGGTTCAGAAATCAATGACGATCCATTAAAGCCTATCTCACGATTTGCATTAGAATTAATAAAACAAAAAAAAGATGAAACCCCTATTGCTTGGTTGCATAGGGATGATCGTTTTTTTGAAAAATTAGCAACACCAGATGTTACTGTTGCAGATATTGTAGGCGATGTAGACCCAATAAAAGCCGCTAATTTAAAGTTGAGTTATGCTGATGATCGCGTGATTCATTACGGAATGATTCCTAGGGCAAATCGATGTATTTTTGTAATAAATGAATTGCCAGATTTACAAGCTAGAATCCAAGTAGCATTGTTTAATATCTTACAGGAAGGAGATATTCAAATTAGAGGTTTTAAATTGAGGTTACCTCTAGATATGCAGTTTATTTTTACAGCTAATCCGGAGGACTATACAAATAGGGGGAGTATTGTTACTCCATTAAAAGACAGAATAGGTTCTCAAATATTAACCCATTACCCTGAAACAATTGAAGTAGCTAAAACTATTACCTCTCAAGAATCGGCTCTAGATGAAAGACAATCTTCAACTGTACTTATACCTGAATTGGCTAAAGATATTTTAGAACAGATTGTATTTGAAGCCCGAAAAAGTGAATATGTTGATGTAAAGAGTGGTGTTAGTGCAAGATTAAGCATTACTGCTTTTGAAAATTTAGTAAGTGCTGCAGAAAGACGCCTTTTACATTCTGGAGATGATAAAACAATAATCCGAATGAGTGATTTTATTGGTATTATTCCAGCAATAACTGGTAAAATAGAGCTTGTGTATGAAGGTGAGCAGGAGGGAGCATATAGTGTTGCGTTAACCCTACTAGGTAGTGCTATTAAAACCCTTTACTCAAAATATTTTCCAAAAATTCAAAAAATTGAAAAGCAAGGGATTGAGACTCCTTATGATGAAATTGTTTCTTGGTTTTTTAACAACAGCGATGATTTTGAAATTTTAGATGATATTGATGAACAAGACTATAAATCCATCCTCGAAAAAGTAAAACCATTATCTGAATTTGTAAAAAAACACATAAAAGGAGTTTCCCAGAATGATCTTTACTTTTGGCAGGAATTTGTCCTGTGGTCATTGGTTGAATATAAAAAACTAAGTAAATACAGGTATGCTGAGGGCGTTCAGTTTAAGGATCCATACGGGAGTTTTATTAGCGGACTTTAATCAATAATTTTATCGACTTCTTCTTCTTCCCATTCTATTATTTCTCATTTCTAACATTTTTTTTCTAATGTTAGAGGTATATTCTTTTTTTGAAATATGTTCACCTTTTTCTGGAGCTGTAATAGTTATTTTTTCTTTTGGGTTTAAGACAATTTCTGAACATAATAAAGTAGTATTTCCTGCACTAACCTCTAGTATTAGGCCAGGAAGCCCACCATATTCTGCAGGACCCTGAGCTATTGGGATTTGTGGTGTATACCAGGCTTCAACAACAATTAATGACTCTTCAGTTTGTTTTGTTTTATCAGAACTTTGTCTAAGGTCACTCCAAGAAAAATCAAACCAATTTAGTTCAGATTTTGGAATCATTGCGGCAGCTTTGTAACAGGTGTAATTACCAATAGTCTTAGTTTCAGTTCCTAAACTCCATTCAATGTTTAATAAATTATCTTTAACTAAGAATCGCTTACCATAAAATTCTTGACTCTGTGTCAATTCATTTTTTTTAATATTTTTATATAGATCACCTCTTGAGAAATATCCCCCCCATGAATCTGTTGCTCCAGAAATTGCGTCAATTTTTTCTTCTTCAAGGAAAGAAGATTCTTGCATATTAAAACTTAAGATATATTTTTTTTCTAATCTATTTTTTAGACGATTTTGGATTTGTTTTTTTTGAGCTTCACTCATTCTAGCTCCCCAACTTCCTAACTCCATTTTTGATTTTGAGAAATAATATGCTATACCTTGAAACTTTTGTGCGCTAACTTGGATTGTGAAAAAAAATAAATAGAAAATGGTTAATGTTCTGTATAAAGATAATTTCATGACTCAGAGTTATTTAACTAAAGCTACACAAAAAATAAATAAAGATTTAATGGTTTTGTTTTTTTAGGAAAAGATTAACACCATCTAAAAAGGGTAACAGAAGATATTTAGATGAGTTTTTTCTATTGATTAGAACAAGAAAAAAGGAGTATTCTGGGGTTTAATTACAAGTACTATTAATTTTTCAATTTAATAGTACCAAAAATATTTGCATCAATCCACCCAAGGTTTTTATCATTCCCATCTACAATAACAGAGCCAAAAAAGTTTTCTCTAAATTCACTTTTATCATTATCGCAATAAGCAATTGCAAAGCCAATTTCTTTACTGGAAAATAAATTTAAAGTGGTTTGATCCCCTTCTAAAGTATAGGTGTCTGGGAAAAGATAAATTTTAAATTCCCAAATATATATGTCAGAACTTACAACAGACATTTTAGATTCTACATGATTATTAAAAAGCTTAGGAGAATCCTTACCATCTAAATCAACAACATCTCCATTTAAACCAACATGATAAGCAAATGCGTTATGATTAAATTGATGGTTACCACCACTATTATCCTCATCTATAAATATTTCAACACAATCTTCATCCCACCATCGCTCAAATGGGTCTTTAATTTTATCAATCAAAAAATCATCTTTAATTTCTACTAAAAGATATAATGCTTCCCTAGACCAGGATAATTTATATCTACCTGAAAAATCTAATGAGTCTACTTGTTTTCCAATCCACACTTGATCAATTGGTAGCCATGAGGATTTTTTCCAAGTTTTTTCATTGGCGATTCCATCGATAAATATAGTGTCTATATTTTTTGATACTGAAATTTCTTGTTGATTGGTTTTAAGGGTATTTTCTTTTTTTGATTGTACATTATTATTGTTTTTGCAGTTTAATATTAAAAAAATTAAACAAGACATTGATAAAAACTTTATACATTTCATTTCTGTCTAATTTTTTATTAAACCGTTTGGAAAAGTCACAATACTCTCATGACCATTTTCTCCGACTGAAGCTATTCCAAAAAAGAAGTTATCTACAACAATTCCCTCAAGTATGTGTTCTGTACTATTTTCAACATACTTAAAATGATCCCAGGTTGGAGATGTAGTATCTCTCCAATATATTTTATATCCTTTTGCACCTTCAACTGCATCCCATTTAAAGGCAACTGCGGGTTTTACAGCTCCTCCTATTTTAACATTTTTAGGTGCAGGTGGAGCCCATGCTATACTTGCCAAATTGATAGCATTAACAGCGGTTAATTTTTTAGCGTAATCAAAATTCACAAACTTTAATTTATCACCATATTCAATTCCGTCTTCATTCCGAATATCCTGATGTTGTTGTGTGTAATTTTCATGCATTTCCATAATTCTAATTCCAGCAAATCCTGCGTCATTAAATGGTCTATGATGTCCTCCTCTTCCAAACCGATCTAATCGATAAATCATTATTGGATTCATTTCTGGCATGTATGTTTTTGTAGTCTTATAAATAAATCGAGCCAATTGTCTAGAAATTCCATCAACTTCACCCCCATAAAAACGCCTTGCATTTCTTTCGCGATCTGTTTCAGTAACTGGGGTTGGTTCAGAAAATATTCTAAAAGTTCTATTGTCAATAATTCCGTCTACCCCTTTAATATTTCCAATCATGTCATTGTTCATAATTCCAATAATATCCCAACCTTTATCTTTGGCATATTTAGCTAACCCTCGGCCACCAAATAGCCCTTGCTCTTCACCAGATAGTCCGACATAAATAATACTATTTTCAAAAGTATATTTAGATAAAACTCGCGCTGCCTCAAGAGTTCCAGCCATACCAGAAGCGTTATCATTAGCACCAGGTGAATCAGAAGTGTAATCATTAGGGTTAGAAACTCTTGAATCTATATCACCACTCATTATAATGTATCGATTCGGGTATTTTGTTCCTTTTTGAATGGCTACAACATTTGCTATCATTACATCATGAATAATTCTTTTTTTATTTTTTTTCACCCAATCTTTTTGAAAAAATACATTTAAGCAATTCCCACAATTTCTTGAAATTTCATCAAATTCAGATTTAATCCACCTTCTAGCAGCACCTATCCCTCGGGTTTCAGAAATGGTATCACTTAAAGTGTGTCTGGTTCCAAAATTAGCAAGAGTGGTAATGTCTTTTTGAATTCTTTGAGTCTTAACATCATTAACAATGTCATAAATTCTTAGGTCTGTTTGTGCATTTGTAATACTAGCAATCAGTATAATTAAAAAAGTGATTTTTTTCATTGGATTTAATTAGAGATATTTAAATATACAATTTTGAAAATAATAATGATTGAAATGTTTTTTTGCAATTTTTATGTCAGTATTAAAATTCTAAAAACATAATATAATTTGGATTTGAATGAGTTTCAGAGACAGTAAAATTTGCTTTTCCTACAATTTCGAATCCTACTTTTTTATAAAACTTGATAGCTCTAAAGTTTTCAATCCAGACTTCTAACCAAATACCGGATTGTTTCTTTTCCTGTGCTAGTTTTGTGTTAAAATCCATAAGTTTTAACCCTATTTCTAAGCCATAAAATTCTTTTAATAAATATAAACGTTCCATTTTAGTAACTTGTGAATCAGATATGTGTTTAGTTGGGTAATTGAAGATGATTTTTGAATATCCAGCAACTTTTGATTTATAAAATATAAGGTAATATTCAAAGTTGAGATTAATAATTTCTTTTTTAAAATTTTCAACACTAAAGTTTGCTTCAATGTATGACGAGATATCATCTTTTGGAGCACTATGTCCATGTGCTGGAATAAAAGACTCTGTGCTCAATGAGGCTAATAATTGTACGTCTTCAATTGTTGCTTTTCTAATAGTAATCATTAGTGAATTAATATTTTTAGTAAATTCAAAATATAAATTTACTCTTCGTATTCTTTTTTACCAAAAAAAAACCTCTTTACTGATGCAAAGAGGCTATTAACTAGTATTAAAAATTATCGAATTACTTGATTAAATCATAGCTACGTTTGATGAAATTTGTCAATTCTTCACCGTGTAATAGGTTTTGTGATAATTTTGCTAAATCAAAAGATTGAGAAATTAAACGATCACGTTTTTTTGCAGTTTTAGTATTTAGAATCTCACCTACAAGCTCGTGATTTGTGTTAACTATCAAATTATACATTTCTGGGAGATTTCCCATACCCATCATTCCACCTCCACCAGAGGCACTCATTTCTTTCATTCTTCTCATAAACTCTGGAACTGTAATTATAAAAGGAGATGCATTTGAATCCATAGCCTCCAATTGAACTGTATAGGTTTGCTTTGGTACTGCATTTTCAATCATAGGTTTGAGTTTTTCCTTTTCTTCATCAGATAATTTTGAAATAATAGTGTCATCTTTCTTAATTAAATTATCAATGTGATCTGCATCAACTCTAGTAAATTTCACTTTATCATTAGAAGTCTCTAATTTTTGCATTAGATGCGATATAATAGGAGAATCTAATAATAAAACTTCGTATCCTTTGTCTTTTGCAGATTGAATATAACTATGTTGAGCGTCTTTATCTGCAGCATACAAAATAATTTGATTTCCATCTTTATCGGTTTGAATATCTTTAGTTTTCTCAAGAAACTCTTGAAATGTGAAGAAAGAATCATCTACCGTTGGATACAGCGCAAATTTTTGTGCCTTATCAAAAAATTTATCCTCTGATAACATTCCATATTCAATAATTACTTTAATATCATTCCATTTAGATTCAAAGTCTTCACGATTATTTTTAAATAGTGAAGCCAATTTATCACCTACTTTTTTGGTAATATATCCAGAAATCTTTTTTACTGCACCATCTGCTTGTAAATAAGAACGCGATACATTTAAAGGAATATCCGGTGAGTCTATAACACCTTTTAACATCTGCAAGAAGTCTGGAACAATACCTTCAACATTATCTGTTACGAAAACTTGATTTTGGTATAACTGAATTTTATCTTTTTGCATATCCATACTTGGACTTAACTTTGGGAAAAATAAAATTCCTGTTAGATTAAATGGATAGTCAACATTTAGATGAATATGGAATAAAGATTCTTCGAATTGCATTGGATACAATTCTCTGTAAAAATCAGAATAGTCTTCAGGTTTTAGGTCTGCAGGTTTTTTTGTCCAAGCAGGATTTGTATTATTAATGATTTTGTCTACTGTTATTTGCTTATGGGGCTCTGTAGTTTCTTTACCATCTTTATCTTTAGTGGTTTTAGGCGTAAATTCAGGATCATTAATTTCTTTAGTTCCAAATTTAATAGGGACCTGATTAAAACGATTGTATTTGTTTAAAAGTTCAGAAATCTTAGATTCTTCTAAAAATTCTGTAGAGTCCTCTGCAATATGTAAAATTATTTCTGTTCCTCGATCAGACTTTTCATGTTCTACAAGGGTATATTCTGGAGACCCATCACAAGACCAGTGGGCTGCTGGCTCATCTTTAAAAGATTTAGTAATGATATCAACTTTATCAGCTACCATAAAAGCAGAGTAAAAACCTAGACCAAAATGGCCTATAATTCCAGCCTCATTATCTTTGTATTTGTCTAAAAATTCTTCAGCACCAGAAAATGCAATTTGGTTGATGTATTTTTCAACCTCCTCTGCTGTCATTCCTAAACCTTGATCTTTTATACTAAGTGTTTTTGCTTCTTTATCTAAACTAATTTCAATTTTTGCATCGCCTAATTCAATTTTTGCTTCACCAATAGATATTAGGTGTTTTAGTTTAGAGGTTGCGTCTGTTCCATTAGATATAAGTTCACGTAAAAATATCTCGTGATCAGAATACAAGAATTTTTTAATTAATGGAAAGATGTTTTCTACCGATACATTAATATTTCCTTTGCTCATAATTGTATATTTAAATTTTTAATTATATGACTACATATGTCAAAAAAAATACCAAAAATATTATTATGACAAGATGACAGAGTAACCATAATCTCATACCTAAGTCATATAAGTTTAAATACATATTTTTGCTATCTTTATAAATCTCAATTAACAATAAATTAAACCCAATATATGTACAATTCTAAAATTACCGGATTAGGGTATTTTGTGCCTGAAAATGTGGTAACAAATGATGACTTGAAACAATGGATGGATACAAGTGATGAATGGATTCAGGAAAGAACTGGTATCAAAGAGCGTAGATGGATAGATCCTGCTACTGGAGAAACAACTTCAACAATGGCTGTAAAAGCTGCTAAAATTGCCATAGAAAGAGCTAATTTAACTAAAGATGATATTGATTTTATAGTCTTTGCTACATTAAGTCCGGACATGTATTTTCCTGGTGGCGGAGTTAGAGTTCAAGACATGCTAGATATGCCAACAATTGGTGCTTTGGATGTTAGAAATCAATGTTCTGGTTTTATTTACTCTTTATCTGTTGCAGATCAGTTTATAAAAACAGGAATGTATAAAAATATTTTAGTGATTGGTTCAGAAAATCATTCTGGGGCTTTAGAACGTTCAACTAGAGGTAGAAATGTAACTGTTATTTTTGGAGATGGGGCAGGGGCTGCAGTACTATCAAGAAGTGAAGAAGAAGGAAAAGGAATTTTGTCTTCTCATCTTCATTCTGAAGGGAAACATGCGAAGGAATTGGCATTGGAAGGTCCATCTACAAGCCGATGGGTTCCTGAAATTATTGCTGAAAACAATCCGGATGATGTGTCTTATTATCCTTATATGAACGGTCAGTTTGTTTTTAAAAATGCAGTTGTTAGGTTTTCTGAAGCAATTATTGAAGGTTTAGAAGCTAACGGTCTTCAAAAAGAGGATATAAATATGTTAATCCCTCATCAAGCAAACTTGAGAATAGCACAATTTATTCAACGTAAATTTCAATTGGATGATAACCAGGTTTACAATAATATTATGAAGTATGGAAATACTACTGCAGCTTCAGTAATAATTGCTTTAACAGAGGCTTGGGAAAAAGGTAAAATTAATGATGGTGATTTGGTAGTTTTAGCTGCCTTTGGTAGTGGTTTTACTTGGGGAAGTGTCGTAGTTCGATGGTAATATTAAAAAATGGGAAAAAAAACATTAGTTCTTGGTGTTTCATTGAAAGAAGCGAGATATTCAAATAAAGTAATTCATAAATTAGTAGATAACAACCATGAAGTTAGAGCTATAGGCTTCAAGAAGGGATTTATTTCCAACGTAATTGTTGGTATTGAAAAAAAAATTTTTAAAAATATCGATACTGTTACGTTATATTTAAGTCCAGTCAATCAGATTAATTTTTATGATTATGTTGTGGATATAAATCCAGATAGGGTGATTTTTAATCCGGGAACTGAAAATAAAGAATTTCAAAATATTTTGAGTAAAAATGGAATTAAGACCGAAATTGCATGTACTTTAGTTTTATTATCTACAAATCAATACTAATATCCCCTTAAATTATGAAAAATAGATTTATAAGAGTCACCTTAGTCACTTTAATTATTTACATTATTTATACTTTTTTCTTTATTGACGAAATGATTGATGTTCCCTTGGATAAAAATAGTATCTCAATTGAAAGTAAAGGCTTGGAGAATAAAATAGATTCGATTTTTTCTGATAAGGATAGTGTTTTTGAAATTAATAAAGAATAAAAACCTTATAATTTTGTAATGGTTTTATGTCATTGAGATCACCTTTCCAGTTTCGGCTAGAATTACATTGGAGAAAACTTTTTCAGCTTCCTTTTTAAATAAAGAAATGTCTTTATATCGACTAGAATAGTGACCAATAATTAACTTTTTAACATTTGCTTTTTTAGCTATTAAGGCAGCTTGCTCCGCTGTAGAATGTCTAGTTTTTTTAGCCAAATCTTTTTTGTCAGATAAAAAAGTAGCCTCATGATATAATAAATGAGCTTCCTTAATAATTTCTATGATATCAGGTTTGTATGAGGTATCGCTGCAAAAAGCATAGCTCAATGACGGTTCAGGGTCTAGTGTAAGTAATGAGTTTTGAATAACTTCATTAGATTTTAATACAAAGTCTTTTCCCGCTTTTAAATTATTGTAATCGCAAGTTTCTATTTCCTCAACTTCTTTGATGGCTTTTATATCTAGTTTTCTTGGCTTTTCTTTTTCCATAAAAAGGAAACCATTTGTGTAAACCCTGTGATGAAGCGGTATTGTTTTTATTTTAACTTTTTCATCCTCAAAAATTAATTCACTTTTTTTGGAATTTAGTTCATGAAAAATTAAATCAAATTTTATATGGGACTTAGAATGCCTCAATTGTAAATTAATAACCTCTTTTATTCCCAAAGGGCCAAAGATATGAAGCTCTTTTTCCCTATTTAAAATCCCAAACGTAGAAATTAGTCCAATTAAACCAAAGAAATGATCCCCATGTAAATGTGAAATAAAAATTTGATTAATTTTTGAAAAACCAACTTTATATTTTCTCATTTGACGCTGAGTACCCTCACCGCAATCAATCAAGAAACATCGAGAATTAATTTCTAAATATTGTGCAGTTGGATGTGCATTAACCCTTGGTGTAGCAGAATGACACCCAAGAATTGTTAATTCTATGCTCATGATTTTTCATATTTTTTAAAGTCAATTTATGGTATTGCTTTTTTTATTAGAAGCCCAAGTCTCTTTCTATATTTTCCATTTCTAATATATCTTTGGCTTCTTGTAGTGTAGGAGCAATATTTAAAATTTCAGGAAAATCATTAATATTAATACCTTTTTTAATGATTATAAATGATTTATTTTTTGCTTTTAAGTCTAAAGCTGTATTTAGAAAGAAATTAATATTATTCTCAATATTTGTGATGTTTTCGGAAAGTTCTAAGAGTAGGTGATTAGAATTTATTCTTGGCAACAATGATTCAAGTTCTTTAAAAGAGAATTTTTCTACAGAAATCAAATTAAACTCATCATTTTCAACAATTGTCATGGTTATCTTTTTATTTGTTGAGCTAATAAATAAATTACTGCCATCCTAACTGCAACACCATTCTCTACTTGATTTAGAATAATTGATTGATTAGAATCAGCAACATCACTTGTGATTTCAACACCCCTGTTGATTGGTCCAGGGTGCATAATAGTAATTTTCTTTCCGAGATTATCTAAAATTTCATTATTAATTCCAAATAATTGTGTGTATTCTCTTGTGGAAGGAAAATAATTGATGTCCATTCTTTCATTTTGAACCCTGAGAACATTTGCAACATCACACCATTCTAGGGCTTTCTTAATATTTGTCTCTACCTCAACACCTAGGCTTCTGATGTATTTAGGGATTAAAGTTGTTGGTCCACAAACTTTCACTTCGGCTCCCTGAAGTTTGAGTGCAAAAATATTTGAAAGCGCAACTCTTGAGTGTAAAATATCTCCAACTATGACAACTTTTTTTCCTTTAACACTTCCTAGTTTTTCCTTAATAGAATAACTATCTAATAGGGCTTGTGTTGGGTGTTCATGAGTACCGTCACCAGCGTTAATTATTTTTGCATTGACATGCTTTGATAAGAAAACACCAGCACCTACATTAGGGTGTCTCATTACAACAATGTCAACTTTCATTGCTAAAATATTATTTACTGTATCAATTAAAGACTCACCTTTTTTAACAGAAGATTGGTTAGCAGAAAAATTAATTACATCAGCAGACAATCTTTTTTCAGCCAATTCAAAAGATAATTTTGTTCTTGTACTATTCTCAAAAAATAAGTTAGCAATAGTAATATCTCTAAGGGAGGGTACTTTTTTAATGGGTCTATTGATAACTTCTTTAAAATGATTTGCAGTTTCAAAAATAAGGTCGATGTCATTTTTGTTTAGGTATTTAATTCCCAATAAATGTTCTACACTTAGCTGCTTCATAATTATTTGTTATCTATATAAATTGCATCTTTAGTATGTAATTCTTTCCAATGAACAATTACTTTTTCTTCATTAATCGCATCAACCTGTCTCCCTTTATATGTTGGCTGGATGGGGAGGTGTCTACTAAATCTTCTGTCTATTAGCACTAAAAGCTCTACATTTTTAGGTCTTCCATAGGACTGAATTGCTGTTAATGCTGCTCTGACACTTCTACCTGAGAATAAAACATCATCTATTAAAACAACATTTTTATTTTCAATTAAAAAATCTATATGTGTATTTGTTGCTTCTAAAGGTTCTTCTCTTCTTCTAAAATCATCTCTGTAAAAAGTAATATCTAAAAGACCAAGATTTATATTTTTTATGTGATAATGAGTAGTTAATATGTCTCCTAACCTATTTGCCAAAAAACTACCTCTTGGTTGAAGTCCAATAAGCACTGTATCAGAAAAATCGTTGTGGTTTTCAATCAGCTGGCATGCTAACCGATGAAGAATAATTTCAATTTCTTTTGAGTTTAGTAAAACTTTTTTGCTCATGAGAAATATTTCAATTTAGCTTAACTACTAAAGTTCTACAAAAATACTACAAAAAAAGAGATGAGCAAAAAATTAAGGGGTTCAAATGAGTTTCTGTGTATTTCAGTATTGTTAATTAAATTGTTGAAAACAAAAAGATACTTCCAAGCATACACTTCATTTGAATTGTAAATTTATTTTATAATTCAAATAACAACTGTGTATGTCATTGTCTAAGTTTGAATCAATGCTAAAAACAAATAGCATTTATTTTTTTGATTTGGTAGAGTTTGAAGAGATTATAGTTCACTACCTAGATACAGGAAAACATTCCCTTGCAAAGAAAGCTGTAAAACTCGGCTTAGAGCAACACCCATCCTCTATAGACTTAAAATTGTTAGATGTTGAAATTCTAATATTTGATAATAAACTCGAGAAAGCTTCTCAAAAACTGAGAAGAATTCAGCTTTTAGCTCCAGCAAATGAAGAAGTTTATATTCAAAAAGCTACAATACTTTCAAAAAATGGTAATCATGAAAAAGCAATTAAAAACCTTAAAATTGCGGTTTTACATGCAGATGATAAAGTAGATATTTGGTCTATGATGGGAATGGAATATTTATATCTAGATGATTTTGAAAAAGCACGACTTAGTTTTGCAAAATGTATAGATGTAGATCATGAAGATTATTCCTCATTGTATAATGTTGTGTATTGCTTTGACATGCAAAAAAATCATGAAAAAGCTGTTGTTTTTTTAAATGCTTTTCTTGATAGAAGTCCATACAGTGAAGTTGCTTGGCATCAATTAGGTCGTCAATATTATGTATTAAAAAGGTTTAAAGAGGCTTTAACTTGTTTTGATTATGCAGTATTAATTGACGAATCATTTATTGGTGGGTATTTAGAAAAAGCAAAAACATTGGAGAAACTTGGTAAATATGAAGAGGCCATTGAAAACTATACGTTGACACTAGAATTAGATGATCCAACTGCTTTTGCATATTTAAGATTAGGCGAGTGTTATCAAAAACTAAATAAGTTAGATTCTGCTATAGATTTCTATAAAAAATCAGTTCATGAAGATCCTTTTTTAGATAAAGGGTGGATGTTATTAACTGAAGCTTATTATAAACAAAAAGATTACCAAAAGGCTTTATATTATATTTCCAAAGCTTTAAAAATTGACGATTATAATGTTTTTTATTGGAGAAAGTATTCTGATATTAACATCAAATTAAATTTTTTTGAGGAAGGAGTTAAAGGACTTGAAAAATGCCTAGAGCTAAATGATTGCTCAATAGAAATTTACACGGCCTTATCTGATTTACTGATGTTTGTAGGTGATTTTAATGCTGCATTTGAGGTGTTAACTATCGCCCAAGACTCACATAAAAATTCAGCAGAAATTGAATACCGACTTTCTGGAATATCGTTAGTTTTTGATAATGAAAAAGACGGATTAACTCATCTTTTGAATGGATTGAAGATAGATTTTAATATGCACACAGTTTTGAAAGAGCTTTTTCCAGCTGTATTAGTTAATACAAAAGTCAAAGAGTTACTTTTTAATTATAAAAAAGCAATGGAGTAGAAGTCTTAGTTTTCATATATTCCTTTTAAATTTTAATAAAAAAAAACTGAAAAAAACTTTCAGTTTTTTTTATTTGCGAGTATATATTTACTTTTTCAAGTATATTCGTTAAGACAAATAAAATAATTATGAAAAGATCGTTAAAAGATTATATAATTCTATCCTTAAAAGGAATGGCAATGGGAGCTGCTGATGTTGTTCCAGGTGTTTCTGGAGGAACAATTGCTTTTATCTCAGGCATATATGAAGAATTATTAAACTCCATAAGTAGTTTTAACTTAAGCTTATTTTCTGTTTTGAGAAAAGAGGGGTTCTCTAAGGTTTGGAAGTTGGTTAATGGTTCTTTTTTGATAACGCTTCTCTTGGGAATTAGTATTAGTATTTTATCTTTTGCAAAGCTTATAGAAACCTTATTAGAAAATCATCCAATACTCATTTGGTCTTTTTTCTTTGGCCTGGTATTAGCTAGTATAATTTATATAGGTAAGCAAATTACAAATTGGACAAAGGGTAGTGTTTTGTTACTGATTCTAGGAGCCATATTAGCTTTTTACATCACTACATTAAACCCATTGATGCCAGTAAATTCATCACCTTGGTTTTTGTTTTTTGCAGGTATGATAGCAATTTGTGCAATGATTTTACCTGGTATTTCAGGTTCTTTTATATTAGTGCTTTTAGGAGCATATAAGCCTGTTTTAAATGCAATAAATACAAAAGATTTTTTCAACATAATTGTTTTTATGGTAGGAGCAGTTTTAGGATTATTAACTTTTTCTAGAGTTCTTAAATGGTTATTTTCAAAATACAAAAACTATACTTTAGCAATATTAATTGGTTTTATAACAGGTTCTTTAAATAAAATTTGGCCTTGGAAAGAAACTATTTCATGGAGAACTAACTCTAAAGGAATAGAGGTCCCGTTTAATACATCAAGTATATCTCCTTTCTCATATGAAGGAGATTCCCAATTAATCATGGCAAGCCTGTTAGCCATAACTGGATTTTGTCTTATCTTATTATTAGAGAAAATAGCAGTAACAAAAGAGTAATGCAACAAGAAAGAAACTTCACAAAAAAATTAATTCTTTTTTTAAAAGGAGTAATGATGGGAGCTGCAAATAAGGTTCCTGGGGTTTCAGGAGGAACAGTCTCTTTTGTATTAGGTTTTTACGAGGAGCTAATTTATTCATTTCAAAAAGTAAATTTTAAAGCTTTTAAATTGATATTTAATGGTAGGTTTAATAGCTTTTTTAAATACACAAATGCCCAGTTCATATGTATTATTATTTCTGGAAGCGTGTTTAGTTACTTTACTGTTTCTCTTCTTTTAGATTTTTTATTAAAAAACTATGAGCTATATGTTTGGAGCTGGTTTTTTGGTATGATCATAGGCTCTATATATTACATAGCTAAAGACTTTGGTGAATGGGATTTAAAAAAAATAATTTTTTTAATTATTGGTGCATTAATTGGTTTAGGTATTAGCTTTCTTACACCTGCAAAACAAAATGACAACCTTTGGTTTGTTTTTATTTGTGGAATTATTGGTGTTTCAGGCATGACTTTACCTGGATTGTCAGGGTCATTTATATTAATTTTATTAGGGAATTACGTGTTATTATTGGTAGATTCTGTAAATGTTTTGTCTGGAGTCATCAAAGATATAGTGTCATTTAATTTCTCTTTTTTAAGAGATCCAATTAAAATATATTATTTAAAAATTATTGGAGTTTTTACGGCAGGTTCTGCTTTTGGGTTAGTTACTTTATCTCATGTTTTGGGCTATGTTTTAAAACGATGGCATCAAATTGTTAGTGCCATAATCATTGGTTTTATAACAGGATCTTTAGGAATTGTTTGGCCATGGAAGGAAAAAATTTTTAAGATAGAAAATCAACAACCAGTGATTGATCAGAAGGGGAATCAAGTAATTGAAAATTATCAACGTTATTTTCCAGATATTAATGATTCAACAACTTGGTATGCCGTTTTTTATATTTTTATAGGAGTAAGCTTAATATTAGCAATAGATTATTATGGAAGAAAAATCAAATAATATCTTTTTTGGTTTGTTAGGAAAGAATATTTCATATTCTTTTTCTAAGAGCTATTTTTCACAAAAGTTTATAAATCTTCAGTTGAACCATCATAAATATGTAAATTTTGACATAGATGATATACAACAATTTCCAGGAATAGTGAGCGAGTATAAAACATCACTTAAAGGATGTAATGTTACAATTCCTTTCAAGGAATCTGTTTTTAACTACTTGGATGAGGTTGATGCTATAGCGAGCGAAATAGGAGCTGTGAATACAATTAAGTTCACAAATAAAGGAAGGTTAGTGGGGTACAATACTGATGTTTTTGGTTTTGAGAATTCTTTATTGCCACTTTTGAAATCTCATCATACTAAAGCTTTAATTTTAGGAACAGGTGGGGCCTCCAAAGCTGTTTCATATGTCTTTGAAAAATTAAAAATTAAATATTATAAAGTTTCCAGAAACCCAATTGATTCAGATCAAATATCCTATGAAGATATCACTGATGAATTATTAAAGGAACATACAATTATAGTCAATTGTTCTCCATTAGGGACCTTTCCAAATATTAATGATAAACCAAATATTCCCTACCAATTTTTAACTCGTAAACATTTATTGTACGACTTAATATATAATCCTACTGAAACTGCATTTTTAATGGAAGGTAAAAAGCATGGTGCTAAAGTGAAAAATGGGTTTGAAATGTTAGAGTTACAAGCAGAAGAATCTTGGAAAATATGGAATAAATAGTTTTGAATCATGTTACGATTCTTTTGGTGTTTAATGAGACATTGCTATCTTTATACTTAATATTATAGGAACCTTAAACATTGTAGACATGTTAGAATCGAATGAAGATAAAATTAACGATAAAAAAACTACCAAAAAAAAAGACAAGGCAGCTGAAAAACTTAATGTAAAAGTTGATGAGTCAGAGAAAATCACAGAAGATAATAATAGTCAAGAAGTAGAAATTGAACAAGAAGTTTCAAAAGCTATTAAATCTGAAAAACTTACTGATGATTTAAAAGAGCCTAATGCTCAAGAAAAATCCAATATTGAAAAAAAAGAAATAAATGAAGAAGATGATGTTGTATCAAAAGAAAATGAAGATAAGGCTGAAACAAAAACTGAACTAGATAAGTCGAATAAAGAAGTTGAGATCATAGCATATGATAGTTTAACATTAGAAGAACTTACCGAAGCTTTAGAAAATTTATTAGATACTCAAAAAATACAACACATAAAATCTTCTGTCGAAGCAATTAAAAGTGCTTTTAACACGAAGTTTGGATCTCTTTTAGCAGAAAAAAAATCAATTTTTTTAGCTGAGGGTGGAAATACAATTGATTTCCAATATTCAAGCCCAGTAAAGTCTAAATACAATAAGTTACTCTCAGAATATAAGAAACAAAAAGACATCTATTATTCCAATTTAGAAAAACAACTAAAAGATAATTTAGAAAAAAGAGCTCAGGTAATTGAGGATCTTAAGACTTTAATTGAAACTGCTGATACAAAAACTATGTATAAGCAATTCAGAGATTTACAAAATATCTGGAGGTCTATTGGTCCTGTTCCTAAAACTAAATACAATGATACTTGGAAAATTTACCATCATCATGTTGAGCGTTTTTATGATTTATTACATTTGAGTAATGACTTTAGAGATTTAGATTTTAAGAATAATTTAGAAGAAAAATTAAAATTAATCGAGAAAGCAGAATTCTTAGCTGAAATGCAAGATGTTAATGCAGCGTTTAAAGAATTACAGGATTTACATAAAATTTGGAAAGAAGATATTGGGCCTGTAGCTCGTGAGATGAGAGATGATGTTTGGAATAAGTTTAGTGCAGCTACAAAAATCATACATGATAAAAGGCATGATCACTTTAAAAGTATGAAATCTAAATATGCTGAAATTATCGATGCAAAAATGTTAGTTATTGCTGAAATTCTTTCCTATGATTCTTCCAAAAATAAAACACATAATGATTGGCAGAAAAGTATTAAAGATATAGAAGCACTGAGAAAAAAATATTTTGATGCCGGTAAGTTACCTTATTCAAAAAGTGAATCCATTTGGAAAAAGTTTAAAGAGGCTACCAAGCAATTTAATCAACAAAAAAATAAGTTTTACAAACAGGAGAAAAGTACGCAACAAAAAAATCTTCAAGCTAAATTAGATCTCATTAAAATAGCAGAATCAATTAAGGATAGTGAAGATTGGGAAACTACGACAAACACATTTAAAAAAATTCAATCTGATTGGAAAAAAATAGGGCATGTTCCTAGGAAGTTTTCAGATGACATCTGGAATAAATTTAAGACATCATGTAATTATTATTTTGACCGTTATCACAATCAAAAAAATGCTTTAAGTGATGATCAAAAAGAAATAATAGCCAAAAAAACTACTTTCTTGGAGAATCTTAAAGTTGATGATTTTTCAACAAAAGATACAGTAACACATCTCATGAACAGTTGGAATGAATTTGGAAGTACACCCAGAGGATCTAAAGCCGTTGATGTCAAATTTAATAAGTTTATAGACAATGTTTTATCAAAACTTTCTCTAGATAAAAGTGAAATAGTTTTATTAAAATTTAAAAATATTATAAACGGGTATCTAGCCAATAATGATACTAGAAAATTAGATTCTGAACTTATATTTATCAGAAAAAAAATTGACGAATCTGTTCGTGAAATTCAACAATTAGAAAATAATTTGAGTTTTTTCTCAAATGCCACAGATGATAATCCTATGGTAAAAAGTGTTCATAAAAATATTGATACTTATAAAAAAGGTCTAAAAATTTGGAAAGCTAAATTAACGTATTTAAGGTCTATAGAATATTAATTCTATTTTAACCAAAAAAAACTCAGACCAAAGTCTGAGTTTTTTTATTTTGAAAATTGTTTTTAAGCAAAAAGACTATCAATTTTTTCTTTTTCTTCTGCAGCTAGACCTGCATCTATTAGTATACGTCCACTGTGCTCGTCAATTGTGATTTTTTTTCTGTTAGCAATCTCTAATTGGATTTGTGGAGGTATTGTAAAGAACGATCCACCAGAAGCACCACGTTCAATAGATACAACTGCTAATCCGTTTTTTACTTTATTTCTAATTCTTGTGTAAGCTGTTAATAAATGATTATCAATTGAAGCCGAAAACTCTTTTGATTTATCTAATAAAAGTTTTTCTTCTTTTTCAGTTTCCTTTAAGATAGAATTTAACTCAGCTTTTTTGTGATCTAAGTGAACTTGTTGCTTGTCTAACTTTTCTTTGGTTACTGCTATAACTTCGTTTTTTTGTTCAATTTTAGCTTGAAATTCTTTAATTCGTTTTTCAGATAATTGAATCTCTAACTCTTGATATTCAGTTTCTTTTGCTAAAGAGTCAAATTCTCTGTTATTTCTAACATTTTTTTGTTGCTCTTCATATTTTTTCATTAAAGTAATAGATTCCTCAATGGCTAGTTTCTTATTGTTGATGTCTGTTTCTAAGTTAGAAACATCTTCAGATAAATTAGAAATTCTAGTATTTAAACCTGTTACTTCATCTTGTAAGTCCTCAACCTCCAAAGGCAATTCACCTCTTACGTTTCTTATTTCATCTATTCTAGAATCAATTAATTGTAAGTCATAGAGTGCTCTTAACTTTTCTTCTACAGTAACTTCTTTCTTCTTTGCCATGTTTATAAATAATAAATTGGATTTGTACTTTTTTCCGATAAAATGATTGCAAAACTAGTGAATTTTTTTGTAAGATACTCAACCAAAAGATTTTTTGTAAACTGTTCACTTTCATAATGTCCTACATCGATTAATAAGATTTTACCTTCTGCTTTAAAAAAATCGTGATACTTAAAATCTGCACTAATATAAACATCTGCTTTTTTTTGTATTGCATTTGAAATAGCAAAACTTCCAGATCCTCCAAGAACTGCAATTTTTTTTACAGATTTTCCTATTTTACTAGAAAAACGAATTCCGTTTGTTTTGAAAGTTTTTTTGGTAAACTTTAAAAAATCTTCCTCTTGCATTGGTTCGGGTAAATCTCCTATCATTCCCATTCCTATATTTTCATCTTCTTTTGGTATTAATATATTGTAGTTTTTTAAGCCCAGTACTTCACACATCTTAGCACTCACACCAACATTGCTATTATCTAAAGCTGTATGTGTAGCATATATAGCGATATTGTTTTGTATGGCTTTCAATACAACCTTTTCAACATAGGAGTTTCCATTAATTTTTTTTAAACCATCGAAAATTATAGGATGAAAACTTACAATTAAATTGCAATTCTTTCTTATGGCCTCGTCAACTGTCTCTTCTAGGGTATCTAGTGTTACCAGAACTCCCTTAACTTCGGTCATTTCATTTCCAATCAATAAACCTACATTATCAAAATCTTCCGATTGGTTTAATGGAGCTATTTTTTCTATATAGTCACTTACGTTTTTTATGGTCATATTCATCTTATGAATTAAAGATATTTCCTTGAAATTTTTATTTATCTAAAATAAAACTCTATTGTAAACTTATGAAACTTAAATTAACTTTCTCAAAGTTACTATTTTAAATCAAAAATATTTGAAATACTTCTCTTACTTTTTTTCTATACAGCTTATAAAATAGAAGAAAATTTTTATTGTATTTTCGTACCAGTATCACATCTTCAAGGTTTATCATTTAAAAAATAATTTGTGGGTATACTTCGTTTTTTACTATTTCCCTTAACGCTATTATATGATTTAGTTACGCGTATTCGTAATAATTTTTATGAATTAGGTCTATTTGATTCTAAAAGTTTTGATGTTCCAATCATTGCCGTTGGAAATTTAAGTGTTGGAGGAACAGGAAAAACACCTCAGATAGAATATCTGATTAGACTTTTACAAAATAATTATAAAATAGCAGTATTAAGTAGAGGTTATAAAAGAAATACTAAGGGTTTTATTCTGTTAGATAAAACTCATACTTCAGAGGATGTTGGTGATGAGCCTTTACAGTTTTTTAGAAAGTTTCCAAAAATACATGTAGCAGTAGATGAAAATCGTGTAAATGGTATCCAAATGTTAAAGCAACAAAAACCTATTGATATTGTTTTATTGGATGATGCATTTCAACACAGGAAAGTAAAGGCCGATTGTTATATTTTATTGACTAAGTATGATGATTTATATACCGATGATTTTGTTCTCCCCGCTGGGAATTTACGAGAGAGTAAAGTAGGTGCCAAAAGAGCTCATATTATAGTAGTAACCAAGTGTCCAATAGATCTGTCAACAGAAAAACAATTAGCTATAAAAAGAAAATTAAAAGTAACACCAAAACAGCACATCTTTTTTTCTAATATTAGTTATCATAACAAAACTTCAGGTAAGCTCAGTATTACTACAGAGGCATTAAATGATTACGAAATACTTTTACTAACTGGTATTGCCAATCCAGCTCCATTGGTTTCGTTTTTAAAATCAAAGGCTAATAAAGTTCACCACTTAAAATATGCAGATCATCATCGCTTTACTTTAAAAGAAATTGATACCATAACCACGAAATTTAATGCGATAAGCTCAGATAAGAAAATACTATTAACTACCGAAAAAGATTATATGAGATTGTCTGACAAGATTTTTCCTTTGAGTTATCTACAGATGTCTTCCAAGTTTATAGATGGTGATAATTTATTTAATGATGCAATACAATCCTTTTTCAAATACTAGTTATTTATAATGGATTCTTGAGCAAATTCTAAAATTTAGAAAAGGATGATAACGGATTTTTTACTACTTATGGTTTTTAGGAAATTCAACAAGTATTGTAGTTCCTTTCTTTATGTCTTTCCAGTGCTTTTCATCAAATTGAATGCCAATTACACCGCTAGTACTAACATGATTAATTGGTTTACTTCCAAATTTATTAACAAAAGTATTAATGCCATGGTCATGACTGAAAATTATAGCTGAATCAAAACTGTTATCGAGAGCCTTTACAGTTTTCACCAAGTATCCGTCACTGAAGCTGTACAATTCTTTTTTAATTTTAAGATTTGAAAGTGGATAATTGAAATTCTGACAAAAAATAACACCGGTATGGAGTGCTCTATTAGCTACACTAGAAATAAATACATCAGGTTTGTTAATTTTTGTTGATAGAAATTTAGACATCAGATGAGCATCTTTAATTCCCCTTTTCTTGAGAGGTCTATCTATGTCATTGATTCCTTGATACTCCCAAGACGATTTTGCATGTCTAACAATGTATAATGTTTTCAAACAATTCTATTTTAGAGTAGTAAATATAAAAATTAAGGCTCTAATCTTTCAATTTTCCATGAAAAATCTTCTTTTAACCTGTAAAGAATTCTATCATGCATTCTGTTGGGTCTACCTTGCCAAAATTCAATAGCTTTTGGTTTTACCATGAAACCACCCCAATGGGGAGGTCTTGTAATTTCTTTTCCTTTAAATTTTTCTTCAAATTTTTTAAGATTATTCTCTAAGATATCTCTAGATTTTACAACGGTGCTTTGGTTAGAGGCCCAGGCACCAAGCTTACTTCCCGTTGGTCTAGATTCAAAGTATCCATCTGATGATTTTTGCGATAATTTTTCAGCTTTACCTTTGATGATAATTTGTTGTTCTAGGGATGGCCAAAAAAAAGACAAACAGACTTGATTATTTTCTTGAATGGCTTTTCCTTTTTCTGAATTATAATTAGTGTAAAAAATAAAACCGTCTTCATTGTATTTCTTAAGGAGTACAATTCTACTTTTGGGATAACCATCTTTACCAATGGTACTCAGAGATACTGCATTTGTTTCTTCTACAGTATTTGATGCATCGGCATTTAAAAACCATTTCTGAAATAATTCTAGAGGATTTTCTGGACAATTACTTTCCAGTAACTCCTGTTTTTCATAGGATTTTCTGTAGTTACTTAAATCTTTTGACATTCATTCATGTTTATATAAAGTAAAAATACGAAGTCTTTTAAGACTCAAAAAAATAATAATAAAAGATTTTAACGATTCGAAGATTTTTTTTGTTGAATTCCAAAATATAAAATGATATACCCTATTAAAACAATGGTGTGAAATAACGTACTGTTATTTATTAAATCTGATGCACTTATTTTGGTTATTTGAACAATTGTTCCTAGAGCCATTATTAGAAAGAAAAGCGAAAAATATTGTTCTCTTTTTCCTTTTTTTAAATTGAGTAAATTCATAATAAAAAAGAAAAATAAAATAGGGGCATAATTTCCAATTACAAGTAAAAAATTATCAGTAAAAGGGGTGGCTAAAATAAAAGCTGTAAGCTGAATATAACTAGCTATAGACAATATACTAGCTGTTCTTCCTTTAGTAAAAACTTTGATGGTATAATTGAAAATACAGAAAGTTCCACCCGCAGCAAATATGAAGGTTAAAAGTCTTGGGTAATAACTTTGATGTAAAGGTTCAAAAAAACCATGATTAAGTCCTCCCATAAATGCAGATAGTCCAACAAATAAAATAAAAAAACCTAGTGAGTTATCAGGAGATTTATTAGTCTTCGAATTTCCTAATGTCAATCCAGCTAGAAATAAACAAACGATGGAAAGTGCAAAATCTGATATTGAAACTAATTCTAATGCATTAATCATAGTGATTTTTTAAATAAAATTAAGCCTATAAATGTGTAAGCTCCATTTAATACTAAAACAAAAAACTCAAAATCAAATTTAAAATAATTAATTGTTAAGTAATTAGTTGCTAGAGTTAATATGGGAGCTATAACGCAAATGAAAGGAACAGCTTTATCTTTTACTTTAAATTTGGTAAAAAGTCCAAAAGTATATAGTCCTAATAATGGTCCATATGTGTATCCAGCAAATGTGAATATTTTTGCAATAACACTTTCATCTGCAATAAAATATTTGAAAATTAGAATAACAGCAATGAGTACAGCTGAAAATAAAACATGTATTTTTTTTCTAATATTTTCTTGTTTTTGAGAGTTTTTATTCTTGTCAATTTCTAAAATATCTATACTAAATGATGTAGTTAAAGATGTTAATGCCGAATCTGCACTTGAGTAGGCTGCTGCTATTAATCCTAAGAGAAAAAACATTCCAGTGGCCAATCCTAGAGATCCTTTAGTCGCAATAATAGGGAAGAGTTCATCTTTGTGAGCATCGATTCCATTTTGCTGAGCATAATCTGTTAATAAAACTCCCAGTGCCAGAAAGAAAAAATTAACAATTACTAAAACAATAGTAAACCAAAACATATTTTTTTGTGCATCTTTTAAGTTTCTGCAGCTAAGATTTTTTTGCATCATATCTTGGTCTAAACCTGTCATTACAATGGCTATGAAAGCTCCAGAAAAGAACCTCTTCCAAAAATAACTTCCAGCTTTATAATCCTCAAAAAAGAATGTTTTAGATAGTTCGCTGTCTGCAACATAAGTCAATATATTTGAAATTTTCATTTCACCAGAAATGGTATAAATACAAACACCAACTGCTATAAGCATAAATAATGTTTGAAGTGTGTCAGTCCATACAATGGTTTTGATACCTCCTTTAAAAGTATATAACCAAATTAATAATATAGTAATGGTTACAGTTAACCAAAACGGAATTCCAAATTCATCGAATAATAGTAACTGTAATACATTAGCAACTAAAAATAAGCGGAATGCTGCACCAATAGTTCTAGATAATAAAAAAAATGAAGCACCAGTTTTGTAAGAATACTTACCAAATCTATCTTTAAGATAAGTATAAATAGAGGTTAGATTTAATTGGTAATATAAGGGCAATAAAATTAATCCAATGATTGCATATCCAACAATATAACCCAACACCATCTGCATATAACTCATACTTTGATCCTCTACCCAGCCAGGAACAGAGATGAAGGTAACACCTGATAGAGATGCACCAATCATCCCAAAAGCTACCAAATACCATGGAGATGAATTGTTAGCTTTAAAAAATGTATTATTGTTTGCTTTTTTACCTGTAATAAATGAAATAAATAGTAGAATACTAAAATATCCAACAATCAGCAGCAATATATATAATGGTTTCATAGGTATTACAATTCTATTTGCAAATACGAATATATATGTTTTAGATTATAGATTGTATAAAATAATCGAAAGACTGAAAAGTTAAATTATGTAATTAACTTTTTCAATTTTTCATTAATTCGTCATTCATTATTCGTAATTTTACGTTCATGAATTTTTCATCAAAACTTCTTGAAAATGCAGTAAATGAAGTGGCACGTTTACCAGGTATAGGAAAAAGAACAGCCTTAAGACTAGTGTTGCATCTGTTAAAACAGCCTGCCGAAAACACCAATTATTTAACTGAATCTCTCAAAGTATTAAGAACAGAAGTTAAAACTTGCCAGAAGTGTCACAATATTTCTGATACTGTATTATGTGAAATTTGTAATAATCCTAAAAGAGATTCCTCTGTTGTATGTGTTGTTGAGGATATAAGAGATGTTATGGCTATTGAAAATACTTCTCAATTTAGAGGTTTATATCATGTTTTAGGAGGTAAAATATCACCTATTGAGGGAGTAGGGCCTCAAAACTTAGAGATAGACAGTTTGGTAGAAAAAGTAAAAAACAATGAAGTTAAAGAATTAATCTTTGCTTTGAGTTCAACCATGGAAGGAGATACTACTAATTTTTATATATTTAAACAAATTGAAAAGTTTGGTGTAGCAACTTCAACTATTGCACGTGGAATATCTGTTGGAGATGAGTTAGAATATGCAGATGAAATTACATTAGGAAGAAGTATTGTAAATAGAATACCTTTTGAAAAAAGTATGAAGTTATAATACAAACTCTGGTAGTATTCAGACACTAACAGTTTTACTTAAAGCATTAATTTTCCCAGTTATTTTTTTTTCGAATATTCTTGTAAAGTTTAATACCTAACATCATTAATATTCCAAATAAAATAATTCCAACAACTCCCCATATCCAAGAAATAGCACTTTTTAAAACTACTAAAAACACTATTGCAAATAATAAAATAGTAGCTACTTCATTCCATATTCTTAGTTTAAAAGAAGTGAATTTTACAATTCCCTTTTGTTGTTGAATGAACACCTTATGGCAGCCAGCGTGGTAAAAATATAAAGCTAAAACAAATGATAGTTTAATATGCATCCAAGGCATTAGTAAATATGAAGGTTCTAAATAGAGCATCCAAAAGGCAAATAAACTCGCTAGAACTGCAGAGGGCCAGGTAATAATATACCAAAGGCGTTTGCTCATTAACTTGTATTGTGTTTGTAAGATAACCTTAGTTTGAGCTTCTTTTTTTTCTGCCTCTGCAAAATATATAAATAACCTAACAATATAAAATAAGCCAGCAAACCAGGTTACTACAAAAATAATATGTAATGCTTTTAGGTAAGAAATATCCATTTTTATAATTTATGTTCAAGATTCAGAAAAAAATATGTAGGAAGTGAAAACATAATTATTAGTTATTTTCCCAATTATTTATCCATTTCACCATAACGTCTACCCAATCATCGTTGTCATTCATGCAAGGGATGTGTTTATAGTCTGTTCCTCCTGCTTCTAAAAAATCTTCTTTACCTTCCATCGCAATTTCTTCCAAGGTCTCCAAGCAATCAGATACAAAAGCTGGAGTAATTACAGCTACTTTCTTTTTTCCTTGTTTTGGAAATTTTTCTAATTCAAAATCAGTGTAGGGTTTCAACCAGGGATCTTTTAATAAACGAGATTGAAAAGAATTACTGTAAGTGCCTTTTGCTAGTTTTAAATTTTCTACGATTCCTTTGGTAGTCTCAAAACACTGATGTCTGTAGCAAGTATGATGAGCTACAGAATTACGTTCACAACAACTCCCATCTATTTTGCAATGGTTATTTGTAGGGTCTGACTTTCTGATATGTCTTTCAGGGATTCCATGATACGAAAATAACACATGATCATACTCAAAATCACTCAAGTGATTTTTAATATTATCACTCATTGCTTTAATGTATTCAGGTTTATTGTAAAAAGGAGGTAAAATATCCATGGTTACATTTGGATATTCTTTAGCTACAATTTGCTCTGCTTTAACAGTAACTGTTTCATAAGAAGACATGGCATAGTGAGGATATAATGGTACTAATAAAATTTCATCTACACCCTGGTCAGTTAATTCTTTAAAGCCTTTTTCCATACTCATTGAGCCATATCTCATAGCTAAAGTGATAGGAACCTCAACTTTCTTGGTAACTTTCTTGGAAAACCTTTCGGATATTACTACGAGAGGAGATCCTTCATCCCACCAAATTTTTTTATAAGCTGCTCCAGATTTTTTTGGTCTAATTTGTAAAATTATTCCCTTTATGAGTAAAAAACGCTTCCAATAAGCTACGTCTATTACGCGTTCATCCATTAAAAACTCCCCCAAGTAACGTTTAACGTCTTTAGTTTTTGTAGTATCAGGTGAGCCTAAGTTTATAAGTAAAACTCCTTTCATTTTTTTGCTGAATTTATTTCAGTGACTTGTTATTAATTCTTATTTAATTGATTGGTTACTTCATACAAAGCGATACTTAAACTATGAATTACATTCATAGAAGAATTTTGTCCAAACATGGGAATTGCTATGCTATGATCTAATTTATTTATATTTTCAATACCATTTCTTTCGCTTCCCAAAAGTAATACGATTTTTTCATGATTTTTAAAATTAAAATTCTGAATATCGATGCTTTTATCAGTAATTTCTATCCCTATAATTGTATTTCCTTCATCTTTTAATTGCTGAATGGTATTTTCAAAATTAGTATAAGTACTGTGTTCTATTTGATTTATGGTATTTCTTGCAGTTCTTCTAACCATACTATTTTCAATGGTAGGAGAATTTTCATGTAAATAAATTTTTGAAACGCCAAAACTTTCTGAAATACGAAAACACATTCCAATATTTTCTGGAGTTCTAATGGCATCACAAACAATAGTAATAGGGAATTGTTTTCGTTTATTTTTAATGTCGTAATGACTTAGCTGTTTCAAAACTTGTTATGTTTGCTATTAAACAAAATCTTCTATTATTAATTATTAAGAGACATTACATATTTCTTTGGTGTGGTTCCAAATTTTTTCTTGAATGCTGCAATAAAATGACTTGATGAACTATACCCAACTTTAATTCCAACCTCATTTACATTAAGTTGATTACTCTCTAATAGACGTCTTGCGTGTTCCATCTTATAATCAAATAAAAAACTAAAAACAGTATCTCCATAAATTTGCTTGAACCCCTCTTTTAATTTTTTAATATTAAGTCCTATTTCGTTGGCTAATTCTTGTAAACTTGGAGGCTCTGCCATATTAGATATTATAATATCTTTTGCTTTTCTGATTTTTAAAACATTTTGTTCATCCACTAAAAACGGGCAATACTCTCCTAAATTTGATTCATCCTGTTGAAAGTGAAGACTCAATAATTCATATATTTTTCCTTTAATGTATAGATCTCTAATAGAGCTATGAATACTAGAGTTAATAATTTGATTTAAAACAAGTAAAACCATTGGTTTTATTTCTACATCATCATAATACTTTTTGTTACTATTTTCTTTACTTAAGAAAGGAATATAACTAGCTTCTTTGGAAAATAAAGAGTGAAATTTTTCTATTGAAATTAGTAAGGAAATAAGAATAGTTTTTGGGTAAATTTCTAAATTTATAGGTAAATTTCTTTGTGGATTGTAAAGTATGATAGAATGCTTATCCAAAACATCGAAAGAATAATTTCCATTATTAAATAAAAATTTTGAATTCCCTTTTACACAAAAATGAATTTGTATGAATGTACTGTCTATATTTCTCTCAAAACGAAGTGTTTCATCACTACTATTCTGGAATTCAAGTATGCGAAACCCATTTTCTAGATTAATTTCATCAAATGAACTTCCAGCGACATTTTTTAACATTTTCAAATAATTTTTTAAAACCGCCTTTATTTAGAATGATTCTATACAGCAAGGTTTTAATGTACTGTTAATACTGCAAAAATACAATATTATTGATGTTTTTAAAATAAAATACATTTAAAAATCAAAGAACGATATAAAAAGTACTTTTAGCGACATTTTTATCTGTAATTACTTTATACTTTTGAACTTTCTTTTAATTGTTTGAATGAAATTAGATTACCACCAAAGAAATTTATACAATATAGGAGTAAGTTACAGAAAAGCTGATGCTCACACACGTGGTCGTTACAGTTTGTCTAAACAAAATCAAATAGAATTATTAAAAGAAGCCAAAAACATTGGCTTAGATGGTGTTTTTGTTCTCTCTACATGTAATAGGACCGAGATCACAGGTTTTTCAGAACACCCTTTTCAACTCATACAATTATTATGTAAATATTCAGGGGGTAATGTTGAAGAGTTTGCTCAAATTTCTTATGTGTTTAAGTCTAATGAAGCTGTAAATCAATTATTTAGAATAGGTACAGGCTTGGAGAGTCAAATTTTAGGTGATTATGAAATTGTCGGTCAATTAAAATTGGCCTTCAAGTTAGCTAAGAAATACCAAACGATTAACGCACAACTAGAAAGACTTTTAAATTTAGTTTTGCAAGCTAGTAAGAAAGTTAAAAACTTAACTCAATTAAGTTCCGGAACAACTTCTGTTTCCTACGCAGCTGTTCAATATATCATTCATAATGTTCCCAATTATGATCAAAAAAATATTTTGGTTTTTGGACTTGGAAAAATGGGAAAACATACTTGTAAAAATCTAGCACAGTATACTAAAAATAAATCTGTATGTTTAATAAATAGAACAGAAGAAAAGGCAATTTCTTTTGTTAAAGAGCATTCCATGATTAGAAACTCATCAATAAATAACCTTTCTAGTGAAATAGCCAATACCGATATTTTAATTGTATCTACAGGTTCAGATACCCCAACAATCACTAAAAAACATATTTCACCTGAAAAAGAGATTTTAATTTTGGATTTATCGATGCCAGAGAATGTAGATCCAACTGTTAATCACCTAAAAAATGTATCTTTAGTGAATGTAGATGAATTGTCTAAAATTACATTAGAAACTTTGTCAACAAGACAAAAAGAGGTCCCAAAAGCCGAAGAAATTATTGAATTGTATAAAGAAGAATTTAATGATTGGTTAAATAACAGAAAATTAGTACCAGCCATAAATGCCCTGAAAGAGTCATTAGAAATAATAAAAAAAGATGAAATTAATTTTCAAAAAAAGAAAATTAAGAATTTCGATGAAACTCAAGCGGAGATTCTTACCAATCGATTCATACAAAAAATTACAACCCAGTTTGTAAAACACTTAAAAGAGGAGGAGACATCAGTGAATGATAGTATTCAGGTAATGTCTAAAGTTTTTGGAAATACATAATCATACCCTATGCGGAAAATTATTAGAATAGGTACACGCGATAGCGAATTAGCGCTATGGCAGGCCAACAAAGTTCAACGGATGTTGAATGAATTAGGGTATGAAACAGAGGTTGTATCTATCAAATCTACAGGAGACATTATTCTCAATAAACCCATTTATGAACTCGGAATTACTGGGGTTTTTACAAGAAATCTAGACATTGCATTACTAAATAATGAAATAGATGTAGCCGTACATTCTATGAAAGATGTTCCAACTGCTTTACCAGAAGGTATAATTCAAGCAGCGGTTTTAAAAAGAGCAAATTATAGCGACATTATTGTATTAAAGGATACTGAAGAATTTTTTGCGCGTAAAGAAGCGGTAATAGCAACAGGTAGCTTAAGAAGAAAGGCAATGTGGTTAAATCGTTACCCTACACATACAGTTGTTGATTTAAGAGGAAATGTAAATACCCGTCTTAAAAAGCTAGAAGAAAATAATTGGGATGGTGCTATTTTTGCAGCTGCGGGTCTAGAACGAATAGGGAAACGTCCAGCAGGTGCAGTTAACCTATCTTGGATGATTTCAGCTCCAGCTCAAGGAGCAATTATGCTTGCATCATTAGCTGAAGACGATTTTATAAAAGATGCATGTGAGCAACTTAATCATCACGAAACCGAAATTTGTGTAACCATAGAGCGAGAATTTTTACATCGTTTAGAAGGTGGATGTACCGCACCTATCGGAGCAATTGCTTATGTAAATGAAAAAACACAAGAAGTTAATTTTAAAGGAGTATTGCTTAGCAAGGATGGGAAAAAGAAAATTGAGGTTGCAAAAAATGCACCGTTAAACAAACATCGTTATTTAGCTAAAGATTGTGCAGACTATATTATTAATCGTGGTGGAAAACAATTGATTCTTGATGATATAGATATTCGAGAAGAGGTATCTACACGCGTTTTCTCAACAAAATCCCTTGCTATAAGTCAGACAAAATTATTTCACAAAAATATAGTTTCTGAAAGTTCTGATTTTATCAAAGTAAGATCCAATAGAATCCCTTCAAAAGCAGTTAAAGAAGTTTTAGAAAATGTAATTATTACAAGTAAAAATGGTGTAGAAGCTTTGCTTGATAATTTTACAAAAGAAGAATTAAATTTTAAACATATTTATTGTGTTGGTAGAAGAACTAAAAAATTAATTCAACAGAAAATAGGAGCTGTAAATCATGCTGAAAAGAATGCTGCAAAGTTAGCAGAATACCTTTCTAAAGAAATGGAAGGAGACAGTGTTACTTATTTTTGTAGTGATCTGCGCTTAGATACTTTAACAAGAATATTAACTGAAAACAAAATTAAAGTTAATGAAGTAGAAGCCTACAAAACGATGTATAGTCCTGAGGTAGTTTCTAAAAATATTAAAGGAGTATTATTTTTTAGCCCTTCTGCAATAGAAAGTTATCTTCAAAAAAACACTGCAGATAAAGTAGCTTTTTGTATTGGAGCATCTACAGCAAAGGAGGCATATAAGTATTTTGAAAAAGTTGAAATTGCACAAATACCAACAGTAGAAAGTGTAATTGAATTAGTGAATTTGCATTATGTACAATAGAACCAGAAGATTAAGGAAATCAAAAGGTATAAGAAGATTAGTTCAAGAAACTAAGCTTTCCGTAGATGATTTCATATATCCTTTATTTATAGAAGAAGGGATAGGTATTAGCTCTGAAATTCCATCAATGCCAGGAATTAACAGATATTCATTAGATAGAGTTTCAAAGGAATTAGACGAGGTTGTAAAGCTAAATATTCCGGCAGTATTGTTATTTGGTATCCCATCAAATAAAGACGATGTAGGAACTGAAACATGGAATGACAATGGGATTATTCAAAAAGCTATTCGTTTTATTAAAAAAAACTATCCAACATTATATGTCATATCAGATGTTTGTTTTTGTGAATATACAACTCATGGTCATTGTGGAATTATTCATGATAATGACGTAGACAATGATGCTACACTTGTAAATATTGCGAAACAAGTAGTTTCTCATGCAAAGGCAGGAGTTGATATGGTGGCCCCTTCAGGCATGATGGATGGAACTATTAAAGTGGTTCGTGAAGCTCTTGATAATACTGGGTTTATAAATCTACCAATTATGGCATATTCAGTAAAATATGCATCTGCATTTTATGGTCCGTTTAGAGATGCTGCAGACTCTGCACCAACTTTTGGTGATCGAAGAACCTATCAAATGGATCCTGCGAATAGAGATGAAGGAATTCGTGAAGCTAATTTTGATGATCAAGAAGGAGCTGATATTTTAATGGTTAAACCTGCATTGTCTTATCTAGATATTATTAGTGATTTAAAAAATAACTTTGATAGACCAATAGCTTGTTATAATGTAAGTGGAGAATATGCAATGATTAAAGCAGCTGAAGAAAAAGGTTGGATAGATGGTGAAAAAGTAATGATGGAAAGTTTACTGTCTATGAAGAGAGCAGGTGCGAGTATTATCATTACCTATTTCGCAAAAGAAGCAGCCAGATTATTGTCTAATACGTAATAAATTTTGTCTGATAATCTTACTAATCTAAATAATAAAGATCATGTTTAGTAAGTAAACCTAACAACTAAAAAAATGAACTTCAAAAAATCTCAAAAGCTTTACGAAAAAGGATTGGTAAATCTTGTAGGTGCTGTTAATTCTCCAGTAAGAGCATTTTCTTCAGTTGGAGGAAATCCTTTATTTATAAAAAGGGGAAGGGGGTCTCAAATTGTAGATGTAGATGGTAATAAGTATGTAGATTTAGTTTTATCATATGGGCCAATGATTTTAGGTCACCGTCATAAAAAAGTTCAGAAAGCTGTTCAGAAAGCTTTAAAAAATGGATACTCATTTGGAGCTTCAACAGAAAATGAAATAACACTCGCAAAAATAGTGTGTGATGCATTTCCTGGAATGGATAAGGTAAGGTTTGTAAATTCTGGTACAGAAGCTGTCTTAAGTGGTGTTCGCTTAGCTAGAGCTTTTACTGGTAAAGATAAAATTATAAAATTTTCAGGGTGTTATCATGGACATCAAGACTCATTACTAGTTGCTGCTGGATCTGGATTAGCTACTCTAAGTATTCCTGGAAGTAAGGGAGTTCCAAAAGAGGCTGTAAAGAATACCTTAATAGCAACCTATAATGATTTAGATAGTGTAAAAAAACATTTTGAGGATCATTCTGATATAGCAGGTGTAATCATTGAACCAGTAGGAGGAAATATGGGAGTTGTTATTCCTCAGAATGGTTTTCTAAAAGAGTTAAAAGATTTTTTACATACTAAAGGCGCACTTTTAATTGCAGATGAAGTAATGACAGGTTTTCGTTCTAAGTTTGGAGGTGCACAAGAACTTTTGGGAGCAGAAGCTGATATTACGTGTTTAGGAAAGGTAATTGGTGGTGGTTTTCCAGTTGGGGCATACGGAGCTAGAAATGAAATAATGGAATATGTTGCTCCACTAGGAGGAATGTATCAGGCAGGAACATTAAGCGGAAATCCAATAGCAATGGCAGGTGGAATATCAACCTTAAAAGAGTTGAAAAGACAAAACCCATATGAGAAATTTAGTCATATTGGTGAGAGAATTGAGACAACTCTATTAAACTCAGGAAAAAAATATGATGTTGATGTAACGGTGAATAGGTTTGGTTCTATGATGAATCCATTTTTCACCAAAGCAGAAGTTACAAATTTTGCCCAAGCTCAAACTTCAGATACTAGTAAATTTGCTATTTTCTTTTGGGAAATGATTAAAAATGGAGTTTTTCTTCCACCTTCACAATTTGAAGCGTGGTTTTTATCCTCTGCTATTACGGAGGAGGATCTTTATAAAATTGAGAAAGCAGTAGATAAATCATTCCAAAAAATTCAAAAAAGTCAATGAGAATACTCGTAAGCATATTCTTATTAATATTGTTTGGCTGTAAATCAACCACTACAAAAATTAATGAAGTTTCTTTTCAAACAGTGTCAAAAGGAGTTCTTTTTGGAGATGGAGTGGAGGGGATTTCAGAAAGTAATATTAGTTTTACTAATGCTAAAGATTGGAAATCATTTTTAGAAAAAATTAATACACCTAATACATTTTCAAAAGTTACTATTGATTTCTCTGAACAACAACTTTTGTGTGTTTTTGATACCATTAGAAATACTTCAGGATATAAAATTGAAATTAAAAATATTTTGATTGAAAATAAGGGTATAAAAATTATTTACACTTCTGCTAAACCCTCTGCGAAAGAAATGGTAAATATGGTTATTACTCAACCTTACCACTTGGTGATAATTAACAAAAGAGCAGAAGAAGTCACCTTTATTCATAAAGATAACTTATAATAAAATGATAAAAAACGATTTATTCTTAAGAGCCCTCAGAGGTGAAACAGTAGATAGACCTCCAGTATGGATGATGCGTCAAGCTGGTCGTTATTTGCCTGAGTTTATGGAAATTAAAAAGAAATATGATTTCTTTACGCGTTGTAGAACTCCAGAATTAGCCTCTGAAATTACAGTACAACCTATTCGAAGGTATGGTATGGATGCCGCCATACTATTTTCAGACATCCTAGTGATTCCTCAAGCTATGAATATAGAAGTCCAAATGAAGCCAGATTTTGGACCCTATCTTCCTAATCCGGTAAGAGATCAAAAAGGGGTAGACAATGTTATTATTCCTGATGTGAAAACTGAACTAGGTTATGTTATGGAGGCAATAAAAGCTACAAAAGAAAAATTAAATGATGAAATTCCATTAATTGGTTTTGCTGGGTCTCCATGGACAATTTTATGTTATGTAGTTCAAGGACAGGGTTCTAAGAATTTTGATAAAGCAAAAGAGTTTTGTTTTACTAACCCTAAAGCAGCTCATCAATTGTTACAAAAAATTACAGATACAACTATTGCTTACTTAAAAGCAAAAGTTATATCAGGTGTAAATGCTGTTCAGGTTTTTGATTCATGGGGTGGAATGTTATCTCCCACAGATTACCAAGAATTTTCTTGGAGATATATTCAGCAAATAATAGATGCGTTAAAAGATTTTGCCCCAGTAATTGCTTTTGGTAAAGGCTGTTGGTTTGCCCTTAATGAAATGTCAAAATCTGGAGCAGCAGCTTTGGGCGTAGATTGGACCTGTTCGGCAAGAAATGCCAGGTATTTGTCTGGAGGAAATATTACACTTCAAGGTAATTTTGACCCCTCTAGATTATTATCACCACCAGCAGAGATAAAAAAAATGGTTCATCAAATGATTCGTGAGTTTGGTAAAGACAAATATATTGTAAACTTAGGCCATGGAATTTTACCAAATATTCCTTTAGAAAATGCCAAAGCATTTGTAGATGCAGTAAAAGAATATAAAGTATAACATGCAAGTATGGGATGTCATAAAAGGAGTTCGTTTTAGACAACTAAAAAGTTTATTGTTGTTTTTAATTAAGCATCCATTTTTTTTCATTTCTACCATAAAAGCTACTTTTGATGTTTTAAGAATTTCTCAAAAAGAGTTTCCTAACACGCATGGTTTTCATAATAAAGCTAATGCCTTTCGTCATGCTTTATGGAATATTTTTATTGCGAAACAATGTAGTTTGTTTTCTAGAAAAAAACATAAAATAATTTCGTGGACTAAGGAGTTTACTGATTGGCACGAAGATTTTTCACCTAATGAGGAACTCCCAAGAATAATGGATCTCCATAATAATTGTATTGGAAGGGAGTTGTTTCTTAAAACACCTAAGAGTTCAGATAAGCAATGGGTTATTATTTTAAAGAAACAATTACAAGATGCTGTACAAATAGTATCAGTTGATGATGTCTTAAATTATCCAAGACAATTAGTGTATCTTGAAAGCTAATAAAAAGATTAAGAATTATTTTAAAATAAAAAAATGCCTCACTTTATAGTAGATTGTTCAGAAAACATATTAGAATTAAAAGATCCCAAGGAAATTTTAAATGAGATTTTTGAAACGGCTTTTTCTACAGGTCTTTTTTCAGAGGATGCTATAAAAGTTCGTTTAAATCCTTTCAAATACTCTTTGGTATTGGGTGGGAACTCAGATTTTATTCATGTTTTTGGAAATATTATGGAAGGAAGAACAGCGGATCAAAAAGCAGATCTTTCAAAAAAAATTGTTTCAAAATTAAATCAGTCATTTCCAGAGGTACCAATTATTTCTATAAATATTAGAGATTTTGAGAAATCTTCATACATCAATAAAACAATGCTATGAAAGAAATGTTAAAAGGAGTTTACGAGGGTAGTACAGCTTATTTTAAGGTTTACGAAGTTATTTCTCGTTTAAAGCTATGGAAATTCTTTGCGATTCCAATGTTAATAAGTTTCATAGTCTTTTTAATGATATTGTTTATCTCTTTCTCCTTTTCCGACGCTATTGGGAATTATATTTCTAGTTTTTGGACTTGGGATTTTGGCCGTGATACTATTAATACTTTAAGTAGGATTTTTGGTGGCTTATTAATTACAGTGATTGGTTTTATCAGTTTTAAGCACATTACTATGGCGCTTTCAGCACCTTTTATGGGGCCAATTTCTAAGATAATTGAAGATGATTTTAACGGCGTAGTTTCACAAACAAATACATCTACACCATCTGGTTTATTATTAAGAGGAATAAGAATTAGCTTAAGAAATCTACTAAGGGAATTAGTATTATCTATTCCAATCTTATTATTTGGCTTAATTCCCATAATTGGATTTTTCTCAGTGATTTTATTGTTTTTAATGCAAGCCTATTTTGCAGGTTTTGGGAATATGGATTATACTTTAGAAAGGCATTTTAGCTATCAAAAAAGTATTTTTTATGTGAAAAATAATAGAGGTTTAGCTATCGGTAATGGAATTGTATTTATGTTGTTTTTATTGATTCCTTTTGTTGGTGTAATTTTAGTTCATCCTTTTTCTGTAACAGCAGCAACAATAGTTACAGTTAAGTCAATGAACAAATAATAAATTAGTTATGAAAGATAAATTTTATAAATATATAGAGACTTTACAAGATAGTATTACTTCTAAAATTGAGGAAATAGATACTGTATCTAAATTTAAAGAAGATATTTGGCAACGCCAAGAAGGAGGAGGTGGAAGAACTCGTGTTATAGAAGATGGTGCAGTTTTTGAAAAAGGTGGTGTTAATATTTCAGCTGTTCATGGTGAATTACCGGAAGTATTAAGAAAACAATTTAAAGTAGATGAAGGTAATTTTTTTGCCTGTGGACTTAGTCTTGTCTTACATCCTAAGAATCCTTTTGTACCAACAGTTCATGCAAATTGGCGGTATTTTGAAATGTATGATTCGCAGGGTAAAATAGTAACTCAATGGTTTGGTGGAGGGCAAGATTTAACACCTTATTATTTATTTAATGAAGATGCAATTCATTTTCATACGGTTTGTAAAAATGTTTGTGAAACTCATAACAAAGAATTTTATCCGATGTTTAAAAAGAATTGTGATGACTATTTTTGGAATACTCACAGAAAAGAGGCTCGTGGTATCGGAGGTTTGTTTTTTGATTATTTAAAAGAAACTGATAAATTAACTATGCAAGATAGATATGATTTTGTAACAGCTGTGGGAAATAGTTTTTTAGATAGTTATGTTCCAATAGTTGAAAAGAGAAAAGATATAACTTACGATAAATCACATAAAAACTGGCAAGAAATACGAAGAGGACGTTATGTTGAATTTAATTTAGTTCATGATAGAGGTACTTTATTTGGTTTAAAAACTAAGGGTAGAATTGAAAGTATTTTAATGAGCCTACCTCCAATAGTTCAATGGAAATATAATTATAATCCTGATGTAAACTCTGAAGAAGAAAAATTAATTAAAGTTTTAACAAATCCTGTAGATTGGGTATAAGGATTTATTGCTAAGTTTATAAAAAAAACATGAGAAAATATTTATTACTTCTATTTACTGTTTTAATTTGTAACTCTTTGAGTTCTCAGCAAAACATAAAAAAAATAACACTATTATGGGACACTTCCTATAGTATGATAGACAGGAATTTAGATAATGATTTAAATTATTTGAATGAATATTTTTTAAAAAACTCCAATTCACAAGTTCACCTTATAAAATTTAGTAATGACATCATTTTAAATCAATCCTATAGCATAAGAAATAGTAGTTGGTTAGATTTAAAAAAAGAACTTCAAAATTCAACGTATGACGGTTCAACAAACTATAATAAATTAAAAGTTACAGAATCAGATGAGGTTTTGTTATTTTCAGATGGATATTCTTTCCATAAAAAGTTTCCAAAAATTAAATCTCCTCTTACTGTTATCTCCAGTAATAAAAAATTTAATTCAGATTTTTTTAATCTAATTACAAAAGATTCCGGAAAAGATTTTATTGATTTAAGTGCTCTGCAAACAAATACCTCTAATGCATCAGAATTTAAGATAATTAGAGGAAGTGTTAGTGATGAAAACGGGTATCTTTCGGATGTTGTTGTTTTTTCTAGAGACAATAATTTACAGACCGTAACTGATAGCTTAGGTAATTTTTCGATTGAAGCTAAGATAAGAGGGATTTTAGAATTCAGGTACGTAGGGAAAAATACGATTTTATCTAGAATTTCAGATGCTACAAAAAAAAATATTTATATGACCAATGGGAACATGGTACTTGATGAGTTAGTTCTTGAGAACAATAAAAAAGAAGTCATAGATAATGGGTTTAGCAAACAAGACAAAAAAAGGATAGGGTAT
>Ga0233397_1000111_pt1 | contig 40472 bp, 31 predicted proteins | sample 35DmetaG_FD_189957 | JGI IMG/M metagenome (GOLD analysis project Ga0233397, IMG submission 189957) | Seawater microbial communities from Monterey Bay, California, United States - 35D | ecosystem: Environmental > Aquatic > Marine > Coastal | place: USA: California | collected 2016-10-20
AAACCATTTTCTTGGAAATACTTATGAACTGCGAAAGATAGTTTAGATCGTACTCTCATTACAGCACTAAATGTATTTGTTCTTACCCGCAAGTGTGCATTTTCTCTTAAAAATTCTAAGCTATGTTTTTTAGGTTGAATCGGATATTCATCTGGGTTTGAATCTCCTAATATCTCTAATGTAGAAACTTGTATTTCTACAGTTTGTCCTTTTCCTTGACTCTCTACTAGTGTGCCAGTAACCCAAACAGATGCGCCAGTGGTAATTCTTTTTAAAGTTTCTTCTTTTGTGTTTTCAAAATCAACAACACATTGAATATTATGAATTGTAGAGCCATCATTTAGGGCAATAAAACGATTACTTCTAAAAGTTCTTACCCACCCTTTTAATGTAACTTCTTGTAAAGTTATATCTGATTGTAATAATTCGGCTACACTGCTTGTTTTCATTATTCACGCGTTATTTATGTTATACTCTGTATACTAAAGCAAAGATACTTTTTTGAAAAATATTGACCAATGAATACTTTAGTAATCCTCTTGGTTTATTTGAGTTTTTTCTTTTCTTCTTGAGGAATAATTTTAATGGAAGGCTCTTTAAGAACTTTTTTATTGGCAATTTTATCTTCAAAAGTAAGTAATAAAGAAGGTAATAATAGTAAGTTAGAAACCATTGCAAGTAATAGGGTTACAGAAACTAAACCTCCCAATGCTATAGTTCCACCAAAGCTAGATACTGTAAATACTAAAAATCCGAAAAAAAGTACTATTGAAGTGTAAAACATACTAATTCCAGTCTCTCGCAAAGCGGCGTATACAGATTTTCTAATTTTCCAATTATTTGCTATTAATTCCTGTCTATACTTGGCTAAGAAGTGAATGGTATCGTCTACTGAAATCCCAAAAGCAATACTAAATACTAGAATAGTAGAAGGTTTGATAGGAATTCCAAAGAATCCCATTAACCCTGCTGTAATAAGTAATGGCAACATGTTAGGAATTATAGAAATTAAAATCATTTTAAATGATCTAAACATCCAAGCCATAAATAACGAGATTAACAAAATTGCCAAAGACAATGAAAAGACTAGATTGCTAATTAAATAATTAGTTCCTCTTAAAAATACTAAGGCTTTTCCTGTAAAAGATACTTCATAACGTTCTTTTGGAAATTCTTTATTTACGACCTCTTGAAGACGTTCTTGAATGCCATTCATTTTGTCTGTCCCTATGTCTTTCATGAAGGTGGTAATTCGACCGTATTGCCCTGTAGAATCTAAAAAATTATTTAGTAAATCTGAATTTCCGTCAGAATTTTTGGTGTACTCAAAAATATAGTTTTGTTCCTGTGAAGTTGGGAGTTGATAGTATTTTGGATTGCCTTTATAAAATGCTTGTTTAGAATATTTAACTAAGTTAACTACAGATATTGGTCTAGATAGTTCTGGGAAAGATTCTATAACTTCATTGAGTTTATCCATCCTTTTCAACGTAGACAACTTCATGACACCTTTATCTTTTTTTGTATCAATTAAAATTTCTAGCGGCATAATTCCCCCAAACTCTTTTTCAAAGAACTTAATATCCTTATAGAAGGCTTTTGTTTTTGGCATGTCTTCAATTAAACTTCCCGAAACTCTTATCTGATACAATCCAATAATTCCTAAAATTATGATGATAACTGTAGTTATATATATAGTTATTCTTCGTTTACGTACCATGTTTTCCATCCAATTCACAACATTTTCAATCCATCTTTTTTCTAGATGATTTAGATGTTTCTTCTTTGGAGGCTTCATGAAGCTGTAAAGAATAGGAATAATTAAAAGTGCTAAAACAAAAATACTTAAGATATTTATAGAGGCTAGAATACCAAATTCTCTAAGTAATTGACTTTTTACAAAAACAAAAGTTGCGAAACCTGAGGCCGTTGTTATATTGGTCATTAAGGTGGCGTTACCAATTTTAGAAATGACCCGTTGAAGTGCTTTGGCTTGCTGACCGTGTAACTTAATTTCTTGTTGATATTTATTGATGAGAAATACAGCATTGGGAACTCCAATAACAATAATTAAAGGAGGTATTAATGCTGTTAAAACAGTAATTTCATAGCCAAATAAACCTATAAATCCGAAAGCCCATGTTACACCAATGGTTACAACTAGAAGGGTAATAAATGTCGCTCTGTAGGAGCGAAAAAAGAAAAAGAAAATAATTCCTGTTATAAACAGTGCTCCTAAAACAAATAACTGTATTTCATCTATAATATTTTGAGAATTTATGGTTCTTATGTAGGGCATTCCAGAAACACGAACATTTAAGTTGGTTTCTTTTTCAAATTGATTAATAATGGGGATTAACTTGTCAAATACAAAAGCTTTCCTTACTGGGGTATTTACAATATCTTTTTTAATATAAATGGCTGTTTGAATGGTTCCAGTCTTTTTATTGTACAATAAATTGTCATAAAAGGGGAGTTTTTCAAAAAGTTCTTTTTTGATTTCATTAACCTTATCTTGAGATGTAATTTTTTCTGTGTAAATAGACTCCAGTAAGAATTTTTTGTTTTTTGTGTCTTTTCTTAGTTTTTTGACATCGGCAATAGACAGAGTAAATTCAACTTCGTTTAAAGAATCAAATGATTTAGCAAGTGAATTCCATAGATTAAAGTTAGTGGGAGTAAAGACTGTGGAATCTTTAATTGCGAGTAAAATTAAATTCCCCTCCTCTCCAAAAATATCTAGAAATTGGTTGTATTGAATATTTATTTCATGATTTTCAGGCAAAAGGTTTGCTTCAGTATAAGAAAACCTCATGTGTTTCATTTGAGAAACAAGAAAAGTTGTAGCTAATGCAATAAGAATAAGAATCAAGTATCTATTTTTTAAGATAATTCTTGATACTCTAGTCCAGAAATTCATTCTTATTGATATTAAGTTTTAGGTTGTTATTAACTGGTTTTTATGATGTTTTTAAACAGTCATAATTTCTTTCTCTTTTAAGTTAAATAAGTCATCAATTTTTTTAACAAAAGTATCTGTTAGTTCCTGAATATCTGTCTCTACATTCTTCTTCATGTCATCAGAGATGTCTAATTTTTTTATTTCATTATTAGCTTCTTTTCGAGCATTTCTTACACCAACTTTGGCATGTTCTGCTTCAGCTTTTGCTTGTTTTGCAAGGCTTCGTCTTCTTTCCTCTGTTAAAGGCGGTACATTAATAATTATATTTTCACCATTATTCATAGGGTTAAAACCTATGTTTGCTTTCATAATAGCCTTTTCAATTTCTGTAAGCATTTGTTTTTCCCAGGGTTGAATACTAATTGTTCTAGCATCAGGAGTATTTACATTTGCAACTTGTCCTAAAGGGGTTTGAGAACCATAATAATCTACCATAATATTAGATAACATAGACGGTGAAGCTTTACCTGCTCTAATACTTCTTAATTCTTTGATTAAAAAATCTATAGTTCCTTGCATTTGTTCTTTTGCAGAATCTATAATAAATTCAATTTCTTCGTTCATAAGTATGATATTTTGTTAATGATTAACAATGGTTCCAATTTGTTTGCCAGAAACTAATTTTAAGAGATTTCCACTTGTATTCATATCAAAAACAATAATTGGAAGTTTATTTTCTTCGCTTAAAGTAAATGCAGTCATATCCATTACTTTTAATCCTTTGCTAATTACATCTTTAAATGTAATTGTTTCAAATTTTATTGCATTTTCATCTTTTTCTGGATCTACATTATAGATACCGTCTACACGTGTTCCTTTTAAGATTGCATCAGCATTAATTTCAATTGCTCTTAAAACAGCTGCTGTATCAGTTGTAAAATATGGGTTTCCTGTTCCTGCTCCAAAAATAACAACTCTTCCTTTTTCTAGATGACGAATTGCCTTTCTTTTAATGTAAGGTTCTGCGATTTCTTTAATCTGAATCGCAGTCTGGAGTCTAGTATATATTCCTTCGTCTTCTAAAGCGCTTTGAAGAGCTAATCCATTTATACAGGTTGCTAACATTCCCATATGATCACCTTGAACACGATCCATACCATTACTGGCTCCGGATACACCTCTAAAGATATTTCCCCCACCAATAACAATGGCAAGTTCTATCCCTTTTTCAGTTACTTCTTTAATTTCTTTCGCATATTCTTTCAGGCGATTAGAATCTATTCCATATTGTCGATCACCCATAAGCGCCTCACCACTCAATTTTAAAAGTACTCTTTTGTATTGCATATTTCTGAAAGTTGCACAAAACTAAGCATTTTTTTCTTTTTTTAAATGCTTGTCTACATGAAAAAACCTCGCTAGTGCTCTGAATTTGTTTCAGTGACTAACGAGGTTTGAATTAAGTTTATAATCTACACTTATGGAAGTGTAGTCTAGTAATAAAGAGTAATTTATCCTAGAGCAACACGTTTAAAACCTGTTACATTAACGTCTCCAATAGTTTTTACATATGCAGCAACACTTTGTTTACTGTCTTTAATAAATGCTTGATTTACTAATGTATTGTCTTTGAAAAAACGCTTTATTTTACCTTTAGCAATATTCTCTAACATTGCTTCTGGTTTTCCTTCTGCTCTTAATTGATCTTTAGCAATTTCTATTTCTTTTTCAATAACAGAAGCATCAACTTCGTTTTCGTTCAAAGCAATAGGATTCATTGCAGCTGCCTGCATGGCAACATCTTTAGCTACAACACTAGCTCCTTCTGAAGCTGATGATAAACCTACAATTGTAGCAATTTTGTTACCTGCGTGAATGTAAGATCCAACAAATGGTGCTTCTAATTTTTCAAAAGCATTGATTTGAAGTTTTTCTCCAATAACACCTGTTTGTTCAATTAATTTTTCAGCAACAGTCATTCCATTGAAGTCAGCAGTTAATAATTCTTCTTTGGAAGAACAGTTTAGTGCTATCGCAGCAAATTCGTGTGCAAGGCTCACAAAGCTGTCATTTTTTCCAACAAAATCAGTTTCACATCCTAGAACAATAGAAACTCCAACTGTTTTACTGTCATTAACTTTTGCAATAGCAGCACCTTCAGTAGATTCTCTGTCTGCTCTTTTTGCAGCTACTTTTTGTCCTTTCTTTCTTAAGATGTCAATAGCTTCATCAAAATTTCCTTCTGCTTCAACTAAAGCCTTCTTGCAGTCCATCATTCCTGCTCCGGTTGTTTTTCTTAATTTATTTACTTCTGCAGCGGTTACTTTAACCATTTTTTTTGTCTTTAAAAAATTTACAATTTATTTCTTTTCAGTAGCCTTTTTTGATGAAGCCTTATCTGCAGGTGCAGCCTCTTTTGCTTCTTCTTTAACTACTTCTTTTTTAGCTGTTTTTTTAGCTTCTTTTTTAGCTGGTTTTTCAACTTCTTCTTTCGCTTCCTTAACAGCTGGCTTTGCTTTCTCTTTTTCTGCTTTTCTATCAGCTAAACCCTCGGCAATACCTTCAGTGATAAATGATAATACTTTTTCTATAGACTTTGAAGCATCATCATTAGATGGGATTACATAATCTACTGGTCTAGGATCTGAATTAGTATCGACCATAGCAAAAATTGGGATGTTTAATTTCTGAGCTTCTGCAATTGCAATGTGCTCCTTTTTTACATCAACAACGAAAATTGCACCAGGTAAACGAGTCATATCTACGATAGAACCTAAGTTTTTGTCTAATTTCTCTCTTTGACGATTGATTTGTAATTTTTCTCTTTTAGATAAAGCATCAAAAGACCCATCTTGCTTCATTCTATCTATTGAGGTCATTTTTTTAACCGCTTTTCTGATCGTGATGAAGTTTGTAAGCATTCCTCCAGGCCATCTTTCTGTAATGAAAGGCATGTTAACCGCTCCAGCTTTTTCTGAAACAATATCTTTAGCTTGCTTTTTAGTGGCAACAAATAAAATTTTTCTTCCAGAGTTTGCAATTTTTTGCAATGCTAATGAAGCTTCATCAATTTTTGCTGCTGTTTTGTATAAATCTATAATATGAACTCCATTACGTTCTGTATAAATGTATGGGGCCATGTTTGGATTCCATTTTCTAGTCAAGTGACCAAAATGTACTCCGTTGTCTAATAATTCTTGAATGTTTGCTTTTGCCATTTTTTAAAATGTGTTTACGTTCTGTGTATTTAAAATCAATATATAAGTAGTCTTAAATTTTGAGTCTTATATATTTAGATACTAAACTGTTATTAATTATTGATAACAGTAATCTAAACCAATTATTAACGTTTAGAGAACTGGAATTTTTTACGTGCTTTTTTCTGACCAAATTTCTTACGCTCTACCATTCTTGGATCACGAGTTAGTAATCCTTCTGGCTTAAGAATTAGTCTGTATTCTTCGTTTATAGAAACTAGAGCTCTTGTAATAGCTAATCGAATAGCTTCAGCTTGACCCGTTACTCCACCTCCATAAACATTTACTTTAATGTCATAAGAATTTAAATTATCTGTTAACATTAAGGCTTGTTCTACTTTGTATTGAAGAGTAGCAGTAGTAAAATAGTCTTTAAAATCTTTTTTATTTACTGTAATGTTTCCTTTACCTTTAGATAGGTAAACACGAGCTACGGCAGTTTTTCTTCTACCTATTTTGTGAACTATATCCATTATTTAAGATCGTTTAAGTTAATAGCTTTAGGGCTTTGAGCTTCATGACTATGCTCTGAACCAGCATAAACATATAAATTTCTGAAAAGAGCACTACCTAAGATGTTCTTTGGTAACATTCCTTTTACTGCTTTCTCTACCAATCTAGTAGGATCTTTTTCAAACATTTCTGTTGCAGTTAACGATCGTTGTCCTCCTGGGTAACCTGTGTGACGAATGTAACTTTTGTCCGTCCATTTTTTTCCAGTTAGATTAATTTTTTCTGCGTTGATAACAACCACGTTGTCTCCACAATCTACATGAGGAGTAAAGTTTGGTTTGTGTTTACCTCTAATTAGCTTTGCTATTTTAGAAGCTAGACGACCCAACGTTTGCCCGTCCGCATCAACTAACACCCATTCTTTTGAAACGGTAGCTTTGTTAGCCGATACTGTTTTGTAACTTAATGTGTTCATAATTACACTTTTAGTTTTTGTTCTATTAATAAAATTGTTTTTTCCTTAAAAAAGGAGTGCAAATGTACTATTAATTATTTGATTGACAAATAGTAAACAAGGAGTTTTGATGAGTTGTTTTAGCTTTTTAGGTAAAATTAATTTTAAATAGTAAATTTTAAAAATTAGAAGGTAAAGTAAAGCTCATTTTTTTTTGGGAGCTAGGGTGTATAAATTCAATAAAATCAGCGTGTAAATACAATCTATCTTGTTTTGTTCCATACAAATCATCTCCTATGATTGGTAAGTTTAACCCGTCTTTATGAGCAGCATGAACTCTCAGTTGATGAGTTCTTCCAGTAATTGGATAAAAATGAACACGAGTATGCGTATCATTCTGAGTTATTACATTCCAATTAGTTTTAGCTGTTTTTCCATTTTTAAAGTCCACTAGCTGTCTAGGTCTATCATCCAAGTCAAGTCTCAAAGGAAGTGTAATGACTCCCTTTTTTTTACTAAGTTTACCTGATAAAAGTGCTACGTATCGTTTTTTTATAGTTCGTTTAATAAACTGATTCTGAAGAATTCTATTTGCTTCTTTTGTTTTAGTAAGAACTAAAATCCCCGAAGTAGACATGTCCAACCTATGAACAATTAAAGGCCCAGTTGCAGATGGATATTGCTGTTTTATTCTAGTATATACAGAGTCTTTAATTTCTTTTCCAGGAACCGATAAAAATTCTGGCGGTTTATTAACAATAATAATATCATCATCTTCAAAAATGATCTTTAATTCTTGTTTTACAGATAGATTTTTAAGCAGTAAATTTTCATTCATTCTTACGCCTTTTAGCATATGTTTTAAAATAGGTTTACATCTACTTTGGCATGATGGGTAAAAATTTTTATGTTTTCTGATTTCAGAATTAGGTGAAATACCCCACCAGAACTCTGCCATAACAACAGGGGTTAATTCGTGTTGGAAAGCATATTGTAATAACTTTGGGGCAGCACAATCTCCTGATCCAGCTGGTGGCTTAGACAAAGGGTTGTGAAATATATCTAGTATTCCTTTTTGTTCTTTATACTGATTTAAAAACTGGTATTTTTCAAATAAGGTTTGTTGAAGATTCTTAGAAATTTCTTTTCTATCTCGAATATACTGATTAATTGAATCCTCAAATCCTAAAATTTTATTTTTTATTTTTTTTAATTTGTATTGATAATACTCTTGAAGTTCTCTGAAATAAAACTGATCATTAAAACTTTCTTGGGTTAATTTTTTAGTGAGAATTTCAAATTTTTTTTCATCCAAATTAGTGCTAGCTTCTTTTTTTTGGAGTCTTCTGTTCAATTTAGACAATCGCATTTTATTTTTCTGAATTGCTAAATCCTCTTCAACATATTTAGTTTGTTTTTTTAGTAGTTTTTTTAAAGATAGATATGTTTTATCTTTTCTTATACGTTCAATTTTTTCACCAATTTTCTCGATTTTTTTTTCTCCCTCTAAATAAAAGCTTTCTTCAGATCTCATATTATAAATAGGAGGAACAAATTTATCAGGGAAACTATTGTCAGCTAATTTTCCAGAATACGCAGCCAAATACCCTAAACTATTGTCATTCTTTTTTACAACCAAAATGCCAAACATTTTGCCAATAGCGTTTTTTAGTTTTACTCTTTTTAGTCCAAATTCATGTTCAAAATCAGTTTGATTCTCTAAATATTCTTGTAGTTCTCTTGTAGCTACTACAGCTAATGGATGAGGCTCATAATAAAATGGAAATGTAAATTTATCTGGAACTTGAATTCCTGAAATATCTTCTTTAAAATGTTGAAAGTGAAGCAAAATATTGAAAATGTTCTTGAGATGAAAAGTATTACTTAAAAATTTAATGTGCTTCTAGCCAATTTTCACCAATACCCATTTCAACATCTAATGGTACAATCATCTCAAAAGCATGTTCCATTTCATATTTAATAATTGGTTTTATAATCTCTAGCTCATCTTTATGTGCATCAAAGACTAATTCATCATGAACTTGTAATAACATTTTTGATTTAAAACCTTCCTTTTCAAATCGTTTAAATATTTTTATCATAGCTATTTTAATGATGTCTGCTGCAGATCCTTGAATGGGTGCATTCACAGCGTTTCGTTCTGCAGCTCCTCTTACAATTGCATTTCTAGAATTAATATCTTTTAAATATCTACGACGCTGTAAGACTGTTTCTACATAACCATTATCTCTAGCAAAATCTACTTGAGCAGACATGTAGTTTTTAAGTTTAGGATAGGTCTCATAGTATAAATCTATAAGTTCTTTAGATTCCTTTCTAGTTAAATCTGTTTGGTTACTCAATCCAAAAGCAGAAACCCCATATACAATACCAAAATTAACTGTTTTCGCATTGCTTCTTTGCTCTCGGGTTACCTCGCTTAAAGGAACATTAAAGACTTTTGCTGCTGTTGAAGCATGAATATCCTCTCCGTTTTTAAAAGCCTCAATCATGGTTTCCTCTTCACTCAAGGCAGCTATAATTCGTAATTCTATCTGTGAATAATCTGCTGCTAATAATACGTAGTTTTCATCTCTTGGAATAAATGCTTTTCTTACTTGCTTTCCTCTTTCTGTTCTTATAGGAATATTCTGTAGGTTTGGGTTGGTAGAACTAAGTCTTCCTGTAGCTGCAACTGCCTGCGCATACGCAGTATGAACTCTACCGGTATTAGGATTAATTTCATTTGGTAATGCATCTACATAGGTGCTTTGTAACTTTTTGAATTGCCTGTATTCTAAAACATTGGCAATAATTTCATGATCTTTAGATAAGTTAGATAAAACATCTTCTGCTGTAGAGTATTGACCAGTTTTTGTTTTTTTTGGCTTATCTACCAATTTCATATTCTCAAATAATACAACACCAAGTTGTTTGGGTGAGGCAATATTAAATTCTTCACCAGCTTGATCAAATATGGTCTTTTCTAAACGATTGATATCATTAGTTAACTGTATAGACAACTCATTTAAGAAATTAGTATTTAAATTAATTCCTTCAATTTCCATAGCTGTTAAAACAGAAACTAATGGTAATTCAATTTCATTAAATAGTTTTATAACGTTCCCTTTTTTTAATTCCTCTATGAAGTGTTTTTTTAATTGGAGTGTAATGTCTGCATCTTCAACAGCATATTCTGTTTGATCATTGAGAGGGATATCTCTCATGGATAATTGATTTTTCCCTTTTTTTCCAATCAATTTAGTGATAGATACTGGCTGATAATTCAAGTAGGTTTCAGCCAAAATATCCATTCCATGACGCATATCAGGATTAATCAAATAATGCGCTATCATTGTGTCAAATAAAGGACCCTTTACAGGCATTCCATAGTTAGATAAAACTTTAATATCGTATTTTAAGTTATGTCCTATTTTTTCAATGGATTTATTTTCAAAAAAACTACGAAACTCCTCTAACACTGCCAAGGTTTCACTTTGGTCATCTGGAAATGATACATAATACCCTTTTCCAGTTTCCCATGAAAAAGAAATTCCAATAAGTTCAACTTCTAATGCCTTTAAACCTGTTGTTTCAGTGTCAAAGCAAACTGAAGATTGTTGCTGCAATTTTTTAAGTAATAATTTCCTAGATAATGGAGTGTTTATGTGTTGATAAAAATGATTGGAATTTGCAATAGTTTTATATCCTTGAATACTCTCCTCCTCCGAAACATTTCCAGAACCTGGTGTGGCAAATAAATCAAACTGGCCATTAAGATTCTCTTGTGGTTTGGAAATAGTATGCTTTGTCGTTTCAGAAGTTTCAGTAGAACTTACATCTGTTGCTATGGTGAAAGTTTTAACAAAATTATCGGTGAGTCTTCTGAATTCTAATTCATTAAAAATTTCCTTAGTAGCATTAATATCTGGCATGCACATTTTAAAATGTTCTTCTTGAAAATCAACAGGAACATCTAGCATGATAGTCGCTAGTTTTTTTGATAGAATACCAAGATCTTTGGAGGCTTCAACTTTTTCTTTCATTTTACCTTTAAGATCTGCAGTATTTTCAAATAAATTTTCCATAGATCCGTATTGAGCTAAGAATTTTTTAGCAGTTTTTTCTCCTACACCTGGTAATCCAGGAATGTTATCTACAGAATCTCCCATCATTCCTAAAAAATCAATGACTTGCTCAGGCCTTTCTACACCAAACTTTTCTTGAACTTCAGGTATCCCCCATGTTTCGTAACCACCACCAAATCGAGGTCTATACATAAAAATATTTTCAGTTACCAGTTGTGCAAAATCTTTATCGGGGGTTACCATAAAAGTGTGATACCCTTCTTTTTCTGCCTTTTTAGCTAGTGTGCCAATAATATCATCTGCTTCATAACCAGCTAAAACAACCGCTGGAATTTTCATGGCTTTTAAAATATTTTCTATTATTGGAACTGCAATTTTGATTGCTTCAGGAGTTTCTTGACGGTTGGCTTTATATTCAGAAAATGCTTCAGTTCTAGCAACACTTCCTCCTCTGTCAAAACAAACAGCCAAAAGATCAGGTTTTTCTCTTTTTATAACATCAAGTAAAGAGTTGGTGAAACCTAAAATAGCAGAGGTGTCCATCCCTTTTGAATTAATTCTAGGATTTTTAATGAATGCGTAATAACCCCTGAAAATTAGAGCAAAAGCATCAAGCAAAAAAAGACGTTTTTTATTTGGCATGAAGTAAAAGTTGATTTGATAAAACTACAAAATATTAATTTTTTTAAGTCATTAATTTTTTAAAATTGTTAGAAGTTATTCGCGTGAGATTTTTTTTTAAATAAAAGAAAATAAAACTCAACCAATTCTTATTTAAATTCATTTTATTATGGAAAACTTTAACATGAACTTAAAATAATGATTTTTATTTTGAAGTATATTTAAGGCCTGTTAAAATTTTAATTATGCCACGATGGATAGTCCCTTTATTGGTAGCTTCTGCTATTATTTTTATCCTTGAATATTACGCTTTTCAAGCAGTTAAAACAGTTACTAAAAATAGAATTGTCAGGTGGGTTTGGATGGCTATTGGAATACTTGTTTATTTAAATTTATTGTATGTTATTTTCACCACACCAAGTAATTCAGGTCAAACAAGTCAATTTCAGATGGCAACAGGAATGATGATCACTATTTTAATTCCTAAATTATTTATTTTGACAGTATTACTAGGTGAAGATATCATTCGATTTTTACAAAAAATTATTTCCTTGCTGGGAAGTAGCCCTACAAAACCTATCTCAGGGAGACGTAAATTTATATCACAATTAGCTCTAGTACTAGCTGCGATTCCTTTCACCTCTTTTCTTTATGGTATCATTCAAGGAAGATACAATTATAAGGTATTAAAGTATCAGCTCTCTTTTAAAGATCTTCCAGATACTTTTGATGGATTTACAATTACTCAAATTTCAGATATACATTCTGGTAGTTTCACTAATAAAGAGAAAATTCAATATGGCGTGAATATGATTAATAATCAGAATTCTGACTTATTATTATTTACTGGTGATATAGTGAACAATATGGCAAGTGAAATGGATAATTGGATAGATATGTTTGGTTCCTTGACAGCTCCTTATGGTAAATATTCTGTCCTAGGAAATCATGATTATGCAGAATATATAAGAGGGATCAGTAAAGAAGAAAAAGAACAACAATTTCAGGAAATAAAAAATATTCATCCCAAAATAGGTTTTGACCTTTTATGTAATGAAAATCGTATTATAGAAAAAGATGGGCAGAAAATCTCTTTGATAGGAGTTGAGAATTGGGGTAAAAGTTTTAAACAAGCAGGAAATCTCTCAAAAGCATCTGAAGGGGTTAACAAGGAAGATTTTAAAATATTAATGTCTCATGACCCATCTCATTGGGATGCTGAAGTTAAGCAAGACGATTTTAATTATCATTTAACATTAAGTGGTCATACCCATGGTTTACAAATGGGCATTGAGATTCCTGGTTGGTTTAAATGGAGCCCATCAAAATATGTTTACAAGCAATGGGCTGGGCTATATAATGAGTCAGGAAGATTCATTAATGTAAATAGAGGTTTTGGTTATCATGCGTTTCCTGGACGTGTAGGGATTTGGCCAGAAATTACTGTGATTGAACTGAAAAAAGGCTGATAATCAGGTCAATTCGATAGAAATGTTATATTTGTAAATGAGAAATTGCATTTAATTGCAGTTCTACGCTAAGAAAAAAGTTTTAAAAATGACAAAGTTTGGTGAATTAATCAGTGCTGAAGAACCAGTCTTAATAGATTTCTATTTTGATTGGGAAGACGCTGATAATAGTATAGATACTCTGCGAGACGTTGCTGCTGCTTTGGGAGACAAGGCAAAAGTTATTAAGATAGATATAAAAAAGAATGAGCCATTAGCTGAAGCACTTCGTGTTAAGGGAAACCCTACTTTTATGATTTATAAAGATGGAGAAATGAAATGGAGACAAACTGGAGAGCAAGATGCTAATACTTTAATTGGTTTAGTTCAGCAATACTTTTAATTAATAGATTTAAATACATATCCTCTTTCAGTATAATAATTCAGAATTTTTGGAAGTGCATAAAAGATTTTATCTTTTGCTTTAATGCTGTCATGCATCACTACAATACTTCCACTTGAGGTTTTACTAAGTACATTTTTTAAGCACTTTTCGGGAGTTATTGTAGTATCAAAATCAGCACTTAGTACATCCCACATCACCACTTTGTATCCTGCTCGTATAATTGATCTTGCTTGAGATGTTTTTAATCTTCCGTATGGAGGTCTGAATAAGTTAGATTCGATTAGTTTAGCTGCTTGTTGAATATTTTCAATATAATCTGTGTTATTAGTTTTGAAACCATTTAAATGGTTGAAGGTATGATTGCCAATGGAATGACCTTCTTTTTTAATTCTCTCTAAAATAGCAGGGCATTTTTTCACATTTTTTCCAATACAAAAGAAGGTTGCTTTTGCTTTATATTTTTGTAACTCATCCAACACAAAAGTGGTTATTTCTGGAGTTGGGCCGTCATCAAAAGTTAGATAGATGTCTTTTGCTGAAGAATAAAAACGCCAAAAATAATTAGGAAAAAATTTCTGAATTATTTTTGGCGTTTTAGTTGTGTAAAATTTCATAAAACTATTTATTCCTCAGGCAATAGATGACTAAACAATTTTACAGTTTCTATAAATTCGTCTTGCTTTGAAGTTTTGTATTGTTCATCTACATCAAATCTATCTATCTGAGTAGCAATAATATTTCGATACATCAGCAAATTATTATCTATTTCTTCGAAAATTAAATCTGAATTTTCAGCAGGAAATTCTGCCAGCCATACAAGTTGTTCTTTAAAAATCTTGATTAAAGTTTCAGCAGCAGCTCTTGCTTTTTCTTGTTCATCTAGCAAGTAATACATTTCAGGATAGCCAACAGATAAACTAAAATGACCAAAATCTCTAATAGGCATTTTTTCTATTGATAAATCCAATATTTCTAAGGCTCTTAAGGTGTCACCCTTGGCGGCAAAAGCATCAGAAAGACGCATTAAATTATTTCGCATTGAAATTGAACTCTTTTTTGTTTGCTCATCTAAATATATTTTTCCATCATTGATGTTTCTCCAATTCAATTTTTTAATGTTGGCATACATTTTTTCTGGATCAATACGTCCCATGTCAAAAGGGCTTTTGCTAGATACTGTTCCATCGGAGTTTACAACATTCATTGGGGTTTTAATGGGAACCAGTTTATAAGCCATTCCGTCTAGTTGTAAAAAATCCTTTAACCAAATATATTCTTCATCAGCAAATGCTCCTCCAGTAAAATAAATAGGTCTTTTCCAATCAAAATTTGCTAAAATATCAAGCATTAAAATTCTATTTTTAGCAATACCTCTTCCAATTTCAATGTCTATATGGTCTACTATTTTATCAGCATCTTTGGCTGCAACTATTCCATGTTCCAAAACATTTTCTTTGTTAACAGGAATTCTGATTTTTCTGGTTGGTAAGACTTTTTCTTCATTTCCATCTCCATCAATATCAAAAAAAGTAACTTTATTTTTACTTTCTATCCATTGCATATATTCTTTTATTGGAAGTATAGAATCTTTTAAAGTAGGAAATAATTCCTCAAAATAGTAAGCTGCATCTAGGCTACCAACTTTATAATCATCATGCTTTAATTGTGATGGAATTGGCGGTGCATCATAGGTGGCTCGTTTCATCTGATCTATATACCAATCTGTTGCAAACAAGCTGGTGTTAACTAATTTAATATCTGTTCTTACACCCTCAACTTCTTGCATATACCACAATGGGAAGGTATCATTATCTCCAATGGTAAACATAATTGAATTAGGGTCGCAAGATTCTAAATAAGATTGTGCATTTAAATGAGTTGTATATCTATTAGATCTATCGTGATCATCCCAGTTTTCAAAACCCATAAGTGTTGGAACAGCTAATAAAGAAACAATAGAAACAGAAACTGCAACCACTTTTTTATTGGCAAAATTCTTTAAATATTCATAAAGAGCTAATACCCCAAAACCAACCCAAATGGCATATATATAGAATGAGCCAACAATAGCGTAATCTCTTTCCCTTGGCTCAAAAGGCTTTGGGTTTGTATAAAAAATAATTGCAAAGCCTGTAAAGGCAAAAAACATTAATAGTACAAAAAAGTTTTTTTTGTCCCATTTTATTTGATAAAATAATCCTACTAAACCTAGTAAAAAAGGTAACATAAAATAGATATTCCTTCCTTTATTTTCTTTCACATCCGATGGTAAATTAGATTGTGGACCCAGTCTTGCTTCATCAATAAATTTAATTCCGCTTAACCAATTCCCATTGTATCTGTCTAATTGTCCTTGAACATCATTTTGTCTTCCAGAAAAATTCCACATAAAATAACGACCATACATATAACCAAATTGGTAGCTAATCATAAATTTTATATTCTCCGCAAACGTGGGTCTTCTTGTACTATTTTGAGGAATACCAGCAATATTTTTGTACATTTTTTCTGCAGCTGGATTTGTCATTCTAGGAATAAAACCTTTGTGTTTATCTGATGCATTTGGGAGTACGTCTTTATATTTATTCACAATTTCATACTTACCATTTCTTTTTTCATATTTAGGTTTGTCATCCTTTAGTGGTTTGTCCTTGTCAACTTCTCTATTGTAGGTGTGTGAATAATATGTGTCATAAAATACATTTGCATCGCCATATTGTTCTCGGTTATAATATGCTAACAATTCTCTTGCACTGGATGGATTGTTTTCGTTTATTGTTGTGTTTGTGTTCGCTCTTATGGGAAGCATTAACCATGAAGAGAAACCAATCATGATAAATAGAATGGAAAGCAGTAGTGTATTGGCAATAATTTTTTTCTTTTTTTTAGTATAGTTGAGACCAAAATAAAATCCAGTAATCAATAAAATCCCTGCTATTACAGAGCCTGAATTGTAGGGTAATCCAATTGAGTTAATAAAAAATAATTCAGAGGCACTAAAGAATTTCAATGTAAATGGAAATAAAAATTTAAAAACAAATGCTAATATTAATATTGAAATTAAAGAGGCGTATACAGTAGTTTTTAAATTTATCGTGTGATAGGTTTTAAAAAAATATAATAAAAATATCGCAGGAATAACAAGTAGTGATAGAATATGAACACCAAAAGATAGACCTATCACAAAACTAATTAGAACTAGCCATTTGTGCCCTCTTGGTGTATAAATTTCACTTTCCCATTTTAAACCCAGCCAGAATAAAATTGCCATTAAAAATGAAGACATTGCATAAACCTCACCTTCTACTGCACTAAACCAAAAACTATCTGAGAAAGTGTAGGTTAATGACCCAACCAAAGCACTTCCAAGTATTGCAATTGAGGACCCTTCAGTTATCTTACTTGATATGGTTATTAGTTTTTTCCCCAAGTTAGTGATGGTCCAAAACATAAAAAGAATGGTAAATGCACTAGCTAAAGCAGACATAAAATTTACCATTTTTGCGATTTCAGTAAGTTCATTCGTAAACATGGCAAAGAAAGCTCCTAACATCTGAAATAGTGGAGCTCCTGGAGGGTGTCCAACTTCTAATTTTACAGATGTAGAGATGTATTCTCCACAATCCCAAGCACTAACAGTTGGTTCTAAAGTGAGAGAATATGTAATAAGCGCTATCGTAAAAGTAGCCCACCCTAGGATGAGATTCCATTTTTTAAAGTTTTCTGATGTCATATGATGTAAAATGTTATGGCGAATTTAGTAATTTATCAGAGATTAAACGTTTAACAAGTGGTTATAAAGTATACTAATATTGTAAAACTTTGTTAAAAGTAAAAAAGTATTAAAAACATTTGCAGGATAAAAACTTTGATTTAAATTTGCAGCCATTATCAAATCTATTGGCCTATGGTGTAATTGGTAACACACCGGTTTTTGGTACCGTCATTCAAGGTTCGAGTCCTTGTAGGCCAACTTTAAAAATCCCGTTCTCAGAATGGGATTTTTATTCTTTATCATTTTTCTGTTATATCTTAAAAGTTATCACAGGTCTTAGAACATTTTTTGAGACACTTTTGGCTATACTTCCATTAAATAAACTAGAGAGGCCACTTCTTCCGTGTGTAGTAATAGCAATGATATCAGCATCTATATCTTTTGCAAAATTTATGATTCCTTTTACAACAGAGATATCATTATAAATAGTTATAGTTTTTCTTTTTAAATTAAAATCTTGGATAAAATTTTTGATTTTTTTGTGGGTTTCATATGAACTCTCAAAATTGCTAATTGTATTTATTTTTAACAGATGAATCTGGCTATTAAACTTTTTGGCAAATGCTAAAAAGTCTGAAAAAGCAACCTTATTTTCTTCATCATAATTAGAGGCAAAAACTAATTTTTTAAATTTAAATTTATTAGTATCAGTTTTTACAACTATGACCGGAATATTTGATGTTCTAACCACTTTTTCTGTATTAGATCCAATAATCATCTCTTCAAAATCAGAAACACCTTTAGACCCCATAACTATAAGATTAGCATCGTTTTTTGTTGCATAATTCGTAATCCCTTCGAAGGGGTTTTCAAATTTTATTGAATATTTTATGATGTGATCACTATCGAAAAATGTATTTTTTAAATGTATAATTTTTTCTTTAACTTTTCTTAAATACATCATACTAGCTGGAATGCTAAAATTACTTCCGGCACCCATATCTACAATCCCTGAGGGCAATTCAACCAGATGCAGAAGGTGAATTTCAGATTTGATTTTTTTACCAATCTGAGCAGACATTTTTACAGCGGAATCAGATTTTTTTGAAAAGTCTACAGGAACTAAAATTTTATACATATTGTCGATGTTTAATTGAAGTTTAGAACAACTTAATTGAAATAAAAATTCTCTTTTTAAATATACGATTAAAAATGAGAAAAAGCAATTTGGTTATTAAGTAACTAGTTGCTATATTTGCACTGAAAATAACGATAAACGAAGAAGAAGGGGACGATAAGTCCCCTATTTTTATATCTTAGATATGGATCAAGGCATAGTTAAAAAATTAGTTAATGAAGCGATATCAGAAAACGATTCTTTATTTCTAATTGAATTGTCTTTTTTAGTAGGAAATAGAATAAAAGTTGTTGTAGATGGTGATCAAGGTATTTCTATTAAAGAATGTATGCGAATTAGCAGACATGTAGAACATAACCTTGATAGAGAAGAAGAAGATTTTGGTCTGGAAGTTACATCGCCAGATATATCTCATCCACTCTCAGTTAAAAGACAGTACCTTAAAAATATTAATAGAATATTAAAGGTAAAGACTGAAGAAGAAGAACTAGAAGGGACTTTAATTAGCGCTAACGATAAAGAAATTTCTCTACGTTGGAAAACTAGAGAGCCCAAGCCTGTTGGTAAAGGAAAAGTAACTGTTGAGAAAAATGCCCTTATAGCATTTGATAGTATAAAAGAAGCAAAAGTGAAGATTACATTTTAAGAAGAATATGCAATGGAAAATATAGCATTAATAGATTCGTTTTCAGAATTTAAAGACATGAAAAGTATAGACAGAGTAACACTCATGTCTATTTTAGAAGAGGTTTTTAGAGCAGCTTTAAACCGTAAATTTGGCTCAGATGAAAATTTTGACATCATTATCAATCCTGACAAAGGAGATTTAGAAATTTGGAGAAATAGAGTTGTTGTAGCCGATGATGAAGTTGAAGATGATAATGAAGAAATTGAACTTTCAGTAGCTAGAAAAATTGAACCTGATTTTGAGATAGGTGAAGACGTTTCTGAAGAGGTAAAGCTTTATGATCTTGGGAGAAGAGCAATATTGGCATTACGTCAAAATTTAATTTCAAAAATTCAAGAACACGATAGTACAAATATCTTTAAACACTTCAAGGAATTAGAAGGAGATATATACAGCGCGGAAGTTCATCACATACGTCATAATGCAATTATTTTGCTTGATGATGATGGAAACGAAATTGTTTTACCAAAAAGCGAACAAATTCGTTCAGATTTTTTTCGAAAAGGAGATTCTGTCAGAGGAGTTATCAAAACAGTAGAGTTAAGAGGTAACAAGCCAGCAATTATATTATCTAGAACCTCACCAGATTTCTTAGTAAAATTATTTGAACAAGAAATTCCAGAAGTTTTTGATGGACTAATTACTGTTGAAAGGGTTGCAAGAATCCCAGGAGAAAAAGCAAAAGTAGCTGTAGATTCTTATGATGACAGAATAGATCCTGTAGGAGCTTGTGTTGGTATGAAAGGTTCTAGAATTCACGGAATTGTTCGTGAATTAGGAAATGAGAACATAGATGTAATTAATTACACCAAAAATGAACAGTTATTAATATCTAGAGCACTTAGTCCTGCAAAGGTTGTCTCAATGGAAATTGAAGAATACGAAGAAGATAAAAACGGAAAGAAAGGGCGTGTAAATGTTTTCTTAAAGCCCGAAGAAGTATCAAAAGCAATTGGTAAAGGTGGTGTTAATATCCGTTTAGCTAGTGAACTAACAAAATACGATATAGATGTTCAGAGAGAAGGCTTAGAAGAGGAGGATGTTGAGCTTACAGAATTTAGTGATGAGATAGAGGCGTGGATTATTCAAGAATTTAAAAATATTGGATTAGATACAGCAAAAAGTGTATTGGATGCTTCTGTCGAAGAATTATTGAAGAGAACAGATTTAGAAGAGGAATCCATCCTAGATGTTCAAAGAATTCTAAAAGAAGAATTCGAGGATTAATTATCAATAAAAAATAATACTTTTACAAATAAAAGGTTAACACGAGTATATGTCGGAAAGTAGAACAGTGAGGCTTAATAAGGTGCTGAGAGAATTAAATATTTCTCTTGATAGAGCTGTAGAATATCTTGCAAAAAATGGTCACCAGATTGAAGCAAGACCAACTACAAAAATATCAAGTGAAATATATCAGATACTTCAAGACGGTTTTGAAACAGATGCTAACAAAAAAGCTGCATCCAAGGAAGTTGGTGAAGAAAAACGCAAGGAGAAAGAAGCAATTAGGCTTGAGTTGGAGGCAAAGATTGAAAGAAAGAGGTTAGAGGAAGAAAAGAAAGAAGAAGTATTGAGAGCTAAAGCGGAGAAACTTCAAATTAAGACTGTAGGTAAGATTGATATTGATGCAAAAAAAGCCGAAACTAACAACAAACCTGATGTTAGCCAAAAAACTGAGAGTGAGGAAGAAGAAAATGAAACAGTTATAACTGAAGGGCAGGAAGTTGCTCAAAAATCTAATGAAAAGTTTTCTGAATCAACTGATAAAAAAGAAAATTCTTCAGATAATAAAGAAGACTCAGACTTAAAAACAGAGGATAAATCAGATTCTTCTGAACAAGTTGAGTCATCAGATTCTTCTGAACAATCTGAGACGATTAAAACACAATATAAAAAGCTAAATGGGCCAAAGTTAACAGGTAAGAAAATTGATCTCAAACAATTTGAAAAGGCGAAGAAAAAACCTGAAGACAAATCAAAAGCACCAAATAAAAACGAGGCTTCCAAGAGAAAAAGAAAAAGAATTAGTAAACCAGGAGTACCCGGTCAAGGGAATCAAAATAGAACTTCTGGAGCTGGTGGTCCAGGAAGTTCAAGGTCAGGAACAGGGAGGCCAGGAGGTTCAAGAGGAGGTAATAATCAAAGAAGATCAGCACCCGTAAAAAGAGAACTTACTGAAGCTGAAGTTCAAAAGCAAGTAAGAGAAACCTTAGAGAAACTTCAAGGTAAATCATCCAAAGGGAAAGGTGCTAAATATAGAAGAAACAAAAGAGATGCTCACAGAGAATTATCAGATGCTGAAACTGAAGCCCAGGTACTAGGAGGAAAAGTTTTAAAAGTTACTGAGTTTGTAACTGTAAGTGAGGTTGCTACCATGATGGAGGTGGCCGTTACAGAAATTATTTCTGCATGTATGATGTTAGGAATGATGGTAACAATGAATCAGCGATTAGATGCTGAAACTCTTAAAATTGTAGCTGAAGAATTTGATCATACTGTAGAATTTGTTGGAGCAGAAGTAGAAGAATCAATTGAAGAAGTTATTGATAAACCAGAAGATTTAGTAGGGCGAGCACCTATTATTACCGTTATGGGACATGTTGATCATGGAAAAACTTCACTATTAGATTATATAAGAAAAGCTAACGTTATTGAAGGTGAATCAGGAGGGATTACTCAGCATATTGGAGCATATTCTGTTAATGTGGGAGATCAGAAAATAGCATTTTTAGATACACCAGGACATGAGGCTTTTACAGCCATGCGTGCACGTGGTGCTCAAGTTACAGATTTAGTTATAATTGTAGCTGCCGCAGATGATGATGTTATGCCTCAGACAAAAGAAGCAATTTCTCATGCTCAAGCGGCTGGTGTTCCAATTATATTTGCAATAAATAAGATTGATAAACCAAATGCTAACCCAGACAACGTAAAAACTCAATTATCTTCAATGAATTTATTAATTGAAGAATGGGGAGGAAGTATTCAATCTCAAGATATTTCAGCTAAAACAGGGGAAGGAATTCCAGAATTACTTGAAAAAGTGTTATTGGAAGCTGAAATTTTAGAATTAAAAGCGAATCCAAATAAGAATGCTATAGGAGCTGTTGTTGAAGCTCAACTTGATAAAGGTAGAGGTTATGTAACAACAATACTTGTACAAGCAGGAACCTTAAAAATTGGAGACTATATCCTTGCAGGTAAAAATAGTGGGAAGGTAAAAGCTATGTTTGATGACAAGGGTAATAACGTTGCTCAGGCAGGCCCATCAACTCCTGTTTCCATTTTAGGATTAGACGGTGCTCCTCAAGCTGGGGATAAATTTAATGTGTTTGATGATGAAAGAGAAGCGAAGCAAATTGCATCAAAAAGATCTCAACTTCAACGTGAGCAATCTGTAAGAACCCAGAAAACATTAACATTAGCTGAAATTGGAAGAAGAATTGCATTAGGTGATTTCAAGGAGCTAAACATTATTTTAAAAGGAGATGTAGATGGTTCTGTAGAAGCACTAACCGATTCTTTCCAGAAATTATCAACAGAAGAAATACAAGTTAACATTTTACATAAAGGTGTAGGGGCAATCACAGAATCAGACGTTTTATTAGCTACGGCCTCTGATGCTATTATTGTAGGGTTTAATGTTCGTCCACAATCTAATGCAAGAATAATTGCAGATAGAGAAGAAGTAGACATTAGAACGTATTCCATCATTTACGATGCTATAAATGATCTTAAAGACGCTATGGAAGGAATGTTGTCTCCAGAAATGAAAGAAGAAGTTACAGGTAGTGTTGAAATTAGAGAAGTATATAAAATTTCTAAGGTTGGTAATATTGCAGGTTGTATGGTGATGAATGGTAAAATCTTCCGAAATTCTAAAATTAGAATTATTCGTGATGGGATAGTTGTTCATGACGGAGAGTTAACCTCTTTGAAACGATTTAAAGATGATGTAAAAGAAGTTGCAAAAGGTTATGATTGTGGTCTTCAAATTAAAAATTATAATGATATAGCTGAAGGAGATTCCATAGAAGCTTATCAGGAAGTAGCGGTTAAGAAGAAATTAAAATAATCTTAAATAAAAAAAGCCTTGTTAAACAAGGCTTTTTTTATCATTATCGGTATTATTTTCCTAAAGGGATTACAATTGCACTCTGATATTTTCTTTTCAATTCTAGTAAGGCCCTATCAGCCTCTAACTTGGTTTTGTAAAAACCAACTTGTATTTTCCATTCCGGTTGCCTGTAAATAAGATGTGTTTTAATTTCAGGAAAATCAGATTTAAACTTTGCCATTTTTTTCTTAGCAACCGCTTCAATCCCATTATATAGTTGTATTCTGAAACCATAACCAAATTCTTTATTGAACTTTTTTTTCTTTAAAATAAGTTCACTAATAAGGGTGTTTTCAGATTTTTTTGACTGAGAATAGGAGAAATTAGTAGTTAAAAAAACTACCAAAAAAACACATACTTTAAACACTGATTTTTTCATAAAAAATGACACATTACAAAGTTAACAACTTCATCATAAATATATTGTAAAATAACCTTATTTAGAACAAATATAAATTAATATTTAACAGCTCTTTAGCATTTCAAAATTTACATATATGTAGTACTTTTGTGCTTCTAATTAAGAGCGGTTTTTTGAGCCGAATTTTGGTTAGAATTAGAGTAATTTGATACTAAACAAATAGTTTGTGAATATGAAAAGTGTATATCTACACAAAAGACTAACCAACCTACTTCTTAAGAGTTTTACATTTCTATTATTATTTTCTTTAAGTTTTTCAGTTATGGCACAAGATGCCGTAGATGCTGCTCGTCAAAAAGAAGGTAGAACTTTATATAAAAATCTTTGTGCTTCTTGTCATAAGTTAGATAGAAAACTTATAGGTCCAGCTCTTGCAGGGGTTACAGAAAGAAGAGAGAATGATTGGTTAAAATCTTGGATAAAAAACAATGCAGCTCTTAGAGCTTCTGGAGACAAAGATGCCATTGCAATTTTTAATGAATATAATGGTAGTGTTATGTCTGCTTTTCCACAGCTCTCAGATACACAGATAGACGACATTCTTTACTACACTGAAGTGGGTGATCCAAAACCTGTTGTTGCTTCAGGCCCAGTTTCAGCTTCTGGAAATCAAAAAGAAGCACCCCAGTGGTTAATTTATATTCTAGCAGCAATCATAGTTTCTGCTTTTCTAATTATTGCAGCATTATTAAAAACGATTAGTGAGCTAAAAGGTGCTCCAAAAACTCCAAATTCCTTAGGTTCTTTAAAAGAAGTTTGGGTAGGAATTCAGCAAAATACATTTTTACATGTAGTAGGAGTGATATTCTTATTATTGACTACTGCTTACATAGGTTTTGGAACCTTATTTAGTGTTGGTGTAGATCAAGGTTATCAACCTGTTCAACCCATAGCCTTTTCACATAAAATTCATGCCGGAGAAAACAAAGTTGATTGTCAATATTGTCATTCCTCAGCAAAGCACAGTAAGCATTCTGGGATACCATCAGTTAATGTATGTATGAATTGTCACAAAAATATTGCGGAAGTTGCAGAAGGGACAGAAGTTGAATACAATGGGGTAATTTTAAGAAAGAATGAGCTAGATAAAGAGATTCAAAAAATTTACGATGCTGCAGGATGGGATCCAGAAAATTTAGAATACACAGGTGAGACAAAGCCAATCAAATGGGTTCGTATTCACAATTTACCTGATCATGTAAATTTTGTTCATGCACAACACGTAACTGTTGCTGGTGTAGATTGTAAGCAATGTCATGGACCAGTTGAAGAAATGGATGAGATGTATCAGTATTCACCGCTTACTATGGGGTGGTGTATAGACTGTCATAGAGAAACAAACGTAGATTTAAAAGGTAACCCTTATTACGAAAAAATTCACAAGCAATTAGCTGAGAAATATGGTACTAAAGAAGTAACCATAGCTCAGTTAGGTGGAATTGAATGTGGTAAATGTCATCATTAATAAATTAAGAAGATAAATTCTATATATAAATGGCTTCAAACAAAAAATACTGGCAAAGTGTTGAGGAACTCAAAGATAGTTCTATTGTTGAAACGCTAAGTAAAAATGAATTTGTGGAAGAAATTCCTACAGATGAATTTTTGGGAGATAAGAAAACATTAGAAAGCTCATCAACATCAAGAAGAGATTTCTTAAAGTACGTTGGGTTTACAACTGCAGCTGCAACATTAGCAGCCTGTGAGGGTCCTGTTAAAAAATCAATTCCTTATGTTGTTAAACCAAACGATACGATCTTAGGTGTTGCAGATTGGTACGCAAGCACGATTGCTGATGGGTTCGACTTCGCAAATGTTTTAGTAAAAACACGTGAAGGTCGTCCAATTTTAATCATGCCAAATAAAGATGCTAATGGAACTACTAATGCTAGGGTTCAGGCATCAGTTTTATCATTATATGATGAACAACTAAGGTTAAAAGAGCCTAGTAAAGAAGGTAACAGTATTTCTTGGAATACAGCTCATAACGAAATTGGAGCAACATTAAATCAATTAAAAGAAGCAAATGAACCAGTAGTGTTACTAACAGGGACATTAGCAAGCCCTTCTACAGAACAACTTATTTCAGATTTCACAACTGCTTATCCAAACATAAAGCATGTTACTTACGATGCTATTTCAGAAAGTGGAACAGCAGATGCTTTTGAAGAAATGTTTGGTGAAAGAGCAGTTCCAAATTATCATTTTGACAAAGCACATACTATTGTTTCTTTTGGAGCAGACTTTATTGGTGATTGGCAAGGAGGGTTTGAAAAAGGGTATGCTGCTAGCAGAAATCCAGACTCGGATCATATGTCTTATCTAGTTCAGTTTGAGGCAAACATGTCTTTAACCGGAGCCAATGCAGATAAACGTGTGGTTACAAAACCGTCTGATCAAGTATTTGCCTTAATCAACTTATACAACACAATTACAGGAGCTAGCTTGCCATCAAAAGCAACTCCAGTTGATGTTCATATTAAAGAGGTAGCAAAAGCTTTAAAGAAGTCTGGCTCTCACGGAGTTGTGGTGTCGGGTTCTTCAGATAAAAATGCACAATTGATTGCCTTTGCTATCAACGATGCCCTTAAAAGTATTGTATTTGATGCAGCTAGTCCATTACACATTAGACAAGGAAACGAAACAGAACTAGCCCAAGTTGTTGCAGATATGAAGGCTGGTAAAGTAAAAGGATTACTTACTTATAATGTAGACCCTGTTTACAATTTATCTGTAGGTTCAGCTTTTGCTGAAGCAATTAAAAAGCTAGATTTATCAGTAGCAATGTCAATTCAAAATGACGCTACTGCAAACACTACTCAATATACATTACCAATAACTCATTTTCTTGAGTCATGGGGTGATGTTATGATGACAAAAGGAAATTATGGATTAGTACAGCCTACTATTCAAAAATTATTTAATACAGCTCAATTCCAAGAAGTATTATTAAAATGGTCAGGGAATTCAATTTCTTATCATGATTATTTAAAAGAGTATTGGACATCAAATATCTTAGGAGGAAGTTCATGGAATCAAGCATTGCATGACGGATTCTTCAAAAAAGAAGTTTCAAATAAAGTTTCAAAGAATTCAATTTCAATAGATTCAGTAGCTAGCGATTTAGTAAAAGCAACAAAAGCTTCTGCTTACGAATTAACCTTGTTCTCATCAACAGCTTTAGGAGATGGAAAACAAGCAAACAATCCCTGGTTACAAGAATTTCCGGATCCAATAACAAGAGCTTCTTGGGATAACTATCTTACTGTTTCTGTTGCAGATGCAAGAGAATTAGGATTTACAAATCCAGTAAAAGATAATGGAGCGATTAACGGAAATTATGCAACAGTTTCTGTGAATGGTGTTTCTTTAGAAAACATTCCAGTAATGATTCAACCAGGTCAAGCTCCTGGTTCTTTAGGGTTGGCTCTTGGATATGGTAGAAAAACCAACTTAAAACAAGACATGCAAGTAGGTGTTAATGCTTACAAGCTTTATTCAAAAGCTAATAATGTTCAGTTTGGAGTTTCAGTTGAGAAAACCTCAGGAGCTGTTCACGAGTTTGCTTGTACCCAAGTTCAAAAAACAATAGCTGGTAGACATGATATTTTAAAGGAAACAACTTTAAAGGATTATAAAACTGTAGACCCGAAAGATCATAAAAACGGATGGAATGTTCCAGCAATGGTTTCTTACGATCATCAAGAGGTTGAAGCAAAATCTATTGACTTATGGGAAGAACATAATAGAGAAATTGGACATCATTTTAATTTATCTATAGACTTAACCTCATGTACAGGTTGTGGGTCATGTGTTGTGGCTTGTCATGCAGAGAATAATGTTCCAGTTGTTGGAAAGAATGAAGTTAGAGTAGGTAGAGATATGCACTGGTTACGAATTGACCGTTACTATTCTTCTGGTGTTGAGGAGAAGTTTAATGAAGCCTACAATAAAGAGCCAAACTCACAATCGATTCGGGAGTTTGCAAAAGATAGTTTAGGTTTAGGAGATGGCGATATGTATGCAGCTCTTGAAACTGAAGCAGAGAATCCACAAGTTGCTTTTCAACCCATGATGTGTCAGCACTGTAACCATGCTCCATGTGAGACAGTTTGTCCTGTTGCTGCAACTACTCATGGACGTCAAGGACAAAATCAAATGACTTACAACAGATGTGTAGGAACTAGATATTGTGCAAACAATTGTCCTTACAGAGTTCGTCGTTTCAATTGGTTTAACTACTCAAATAATAATGAGTTTGACTTTAATATGAACAACGATTATGGTAAGATGGTTTTAAACCCAGATGTAGTAGTTCGTTCTAGAGGAGTTATGGAAAAATGTTCCATGTGTATTCAAATGACACAGGCAACTATTTTAAAAGCAAAGAAAGAAGGAAGAAAAGTAGCTGCAGGAGAATTCTCTACAGCTTGTTCTGATGCCTGTACAACAGGAGCACTAGCTTTTGGAGATGTAAACAATGAAGAAGAAAAGGTTGTGAAATTAGCAGCAGATAAAAGAGCTTATCACGTGTTAGATTATCTACAAACAAAACCAAATGTAGTGTATCAAGTGAAAGTTAGAAATACAAACGAAGCGTAATTAAAATTTAAGATATATCATATGTCTCATTACGAAGCACCCATTAGAGAACCCTTAGTATTAGGTCACAAAAGTTACCATGATATTACTGAAGATATTGCTAAACCTATCGAGGGGAAAGCAAACAAAAATTGGTATATAGCATTTTATATTTCCTTATCCGCTATGTTATGGGGATTTGGTTGTATTTTTTATACCGTTGGAACTGGAATTGGAGTTTGGGGATTAAGCAAGAACATTGGATGGGCTTGGGATATCACCAACTTTGTATGGTGGGTAGGTATTGGTCATGCCGGTACATTAATTTCAGCAGTACTCTTATTATTCCGTCAAAAATGGAGAATGGCTATTAACCGTTCTGCAGAAGCAATGACAATATTTGCTGTTTTTCAGGCCGGTTTATTTCCTATCATTCATATGGGGCGCCCCTGGAATGCATACTGGGTATTGCCTATTCCAAATCAATTTGGGTCATTATGGGTAAACTTTAATTCTCCATTATTATGGGATGTATTTGCCATTTCAACATATCTTTCGGTATCACTAGTATTTTGGTGGACAGGATTATTGCCTGATTTTGCTATGATACGTGATAGAGCAGTAAAACCTTTTCAAAAGAAAATATATTCTTTATTATCTTTTGGATGGTCTGGTAGAGCAAAAGATTGGCAGCGATTTGAAGAAGTGTCATTGGTATTAGCTGGATTAGCAACACCATTAGTACTTTCAGTTCATACTATTGTATCAATGGATTTTGCAACGTCTATCAATCCAGGATGGCACTCAACAATTTTCCCTCCTTATTTTGTAGCGGGAGCAATTTTTTCAGGATTTGCTATGGTACAAACTCTTTTAGGGATTATGCGTAAAGTAACTAATCTAGAAGCATACATTACTCGTTTACACGTAGAATATATGAATATTGTTATTATTCTAACGGGTGGAATTGTTGCTGTTGCTTATGCTACAGAATTTTTTATTGCTTGGTATACTGGATCTCAATATGAAGATTATACGTATCTATCAGTAGGGTCTGCAACAGGTCCTTATGCATGGGCATTCTGGTCGTTAATTATTTTCAATATTTTAACACCGCAGTTGCTTTGGTTTAAAAAAATAAGAAGAAGTTTTATTTGGTCTTTTTTAATATCTATTGCCATAAACATTGGAATGTGGTTTGAACGTTTTGATATTATCGCCATTGTATTAAGTAAAGGACATTTACCATCTACATGGTGGCGCTTTGAGCCCACATTTGTTGATGTAGGAATATTTATAGGAACTATTGGATTCTTTTTTGTTTTATTCTTATTGTATGCAAGAACATTTCCTGTGATTGCTCAAGCAGAAGTAAAAACAATTTTGAAGTCTTCAGGTGAGAGTTATAAAAAATTAAGAGACGATAATCATGAGTAGTAGTAAAGTAATTCACGCATTTTATAATGATGATGAAGTTGTACTTGATGCTGTTAAGAAAGTAAAAGCAGCAAATCATCATATCGAAGAAGTATTTTGTCCTTTTCCAGTTCACGGATTAGACAAAGCCATGGGATTAGCACCAACCAGAATAGCCATTACATCTTTTATGTATGGTATTACAGGATTAGGAATAGCAATATGGTTAACCTATTATACAATGATTGCTGATTGGCCTCAAGATATTGGAGGAAAGCCAAGCTTTAGTTGGGCAGAAAATATGCCTGCCTTTGTACCAATTATGTTTGAATTAACCGTCTTTTTTGCTGCGCATTTAATGGTGATCACATTCTATATGAGAAGTAGAATTTGGCCATTTAAAAAGGCAGAAAACCCAGACCCAAGAACTACAGATGATCATTTCTTAATGGAAATTGAACTTCACGATAATGAAGAAGAATTAACAAAATTATTAAATGAAACTGGAGCTGTAGAAATTAACGTAGTAGATAAGCACTAATACATGAAAAAGTATATCAAATATAATATCGCACTTCTTGTCTTAGCAACAATCATTTCTTGCTCAGACAAAAGAGAAAGACAATACCAATACATGCCAGACATGTATGTGGCTGTTCCATATGAAGCAGATGCAGAAAAAGGAGCTACAGGGGTTTCTTCTAATTTAAAACCTGTAAATGGTACTATTGCTAGAGGAAATGTTCCTTATGAATATGCTGACACTAATGCAGATTATGAAAAAGCAAAATCTGAATTAAGATCTCCTTTAGTTCAAGATGAAATTTCTCTTGAGAAAGGAAAAAAAATGTACACCATATACTGTGTGTCTTGTCATGGAAAAAAAGGAGATGGTAATGGTTATCTATCTCAAGCTGAAAAGTTTATTGGGATTCCAAGTTATAAAGATAGAGATATCACAGAAGGGAGTATTTATCACGTGATAATGCATGGTAAAAACCTAATGGGTTCTCACGCATCACAAATTACTCATGATGAGCGCTGGCAAATAGTACAGTATGTTGGAAAGCTACGAAATGATTTATTGAAATAAGTACAAAAGAAGAATACGAAAGATATGTATCAGTTCTCAGGTAAATTAAAAATGTTCTCAATAGCTCTAATTGTATTAGGGGTATTGGGTATAGGTCTTGGTTTTTATAATGCTCCGTCCACGGTGGAAGAAGCAATGGAAATGGTTTCAAACGCTGACCATGGAGATGGTCATGGTACTACTCATGGTAATGAAGCTTCACATGAAGAACCTTCAATAAAAAAACATGCAGTTGAAAATCATTCTTCAGAAAATCATAAAACAGAAAATGTTCATTCAGAAAATCATAATGACGCAGCAAGTGACACTCATGCAATAGTAGGTCATGCTGATGAAACTGCTCATGGAGAACATCATGACGATGCTCATGCAGAACATGTTTTTCATCAATTACAAAATAGACCTTGGTCTGCAGTATATGTAGCATTACTTTTCTTTTTAGGGATTTCATTACTAGTACTAGCTTTTTATGCTATACAAAGAGTTGCTCAAGCTGGGTGGTCTATTGTTTTGTTTAGAGTTATGGAAGCTATCACTGCGAACTTAGTTCCTACCTCAATTATCATGCTTGTTATTATTGTTTTAACAGCAATGCATGCTAATCATTTATTTGCATGGATGGGAGAAGGTGTTTTTGATAAAACAAGTGAAAACTTTGACCCTATAGTTTACGGAAAAAGAGCTTGGTTAAATGTCCCGTGGTGGGTTATTAGAAGTGTATTTTACTTATTAGTTTGGAATGCATACAGAATGCTAATTAGAAAAAACTCCATCAAAGAAGATACGGTTAATGACGGATACAAATTATATAAGAAAAACTATAACATGTCTGTAGTGTTTCTATTTTTATTCATGATTACTGAATCTATGGCAGTTTGGGATTGGATTATGGGGCTAGATCCTCACTGGTTCTCCACATTGTTTGGATGGTATGTGTTGGCTACCTTATTAGTAAGTGCTATTACCGTAATTGCTTTTGTGACGATTTATCTTCGTTCAAAAGGATACCTACCAAAAGTAAATGATAGTCATATCCATGACTTAGCAAAATTTATGTTTGGGTTTTCAGTATTTTGGACTTATTTATGGTTTGCACAGTTTATGCTAATATGGTATGCAGATATACCAGAAGAAACAACTTATTTTGTGTTGAGATTTACAGAGTATAAAACATTGTTTTTATCGATGTTAGTAATGAACTTTGTGTTCCCAATATTGCTATTAATAAATAGTGACTTTAAAAGTAGACCTTGGTTTGTAGTCATTGGTGGTTTAGTGATTCTAGCTGGTCACTATGTAGATTTATTTATCATGATTATGCCAGGTACAGTTGGAGGAAGCTGGAGTTTTGGTATTCCAGAAATTGGAGCATCGTTCTTCTTTATAGGAATATTTATATATACTGTATTTAGTGCTTTTGCTAAAGCTGATCCCGTACCAAAAGGAAATCCTTTTTTACATGAGAGTGAGCATTTTCATTATTTCAATATTGAACATCACTCAGAAGAAGACAATCAACATTAATCAATATAATTAACAAAGACAAAAAATTATGCTAGCTCTATTTTATATTTTTATAGGTGTTGCAATCGGAGTAAGTTTCTGGCAGATTACTAGAATCTTAAATTTAAGAGGTGTAATTGCTACTGATAAAGACAATGACAGACAAGGAAAATATTTCATCCTTTTCGGAATTTTTATTTATGCATTAATGATTTATTGCCTCATTGGAATGAATGTCTTAATGCTACCTGAATCTGCATCTTACGAAGGTGAAAATGATGATTTATTATTTGATATTTCTTTCTGGATGATTGGAATTGTTCAATTTATCATGCAATTTATTATCTTCTTTTTTACTTATAAATACAGAGGGAAAAAAACAAACAAAGCCAAATTTTATGCAGACAATCACATGCTAGAATTGATTTGGACGATAATTCCAGGAGTAGTGATTATTGTGCTTATTGGGTTTGGAATTTTTCAATGGACAGAAGTCATGTATGTAGATGAAAGTGAAGATCCAATTCAAATTGAAGTTTATGCAAAACAGTTTGCTTGGCAGGCTCGATACGCAGGTGCAGATAATACGCTAGGTCTAGGAAACGTAAACTTCATAGATGAAACAAATAATCCAATTGGAGTGGATATGTCGGATCCTGCATCCTTAGATGATATACCTGTAACAGAGTTACATTTACCTAAAGGGAAAAAAGTACTATTTAAGTTTAGGTCTCAAGATGTATTACACTCTGCTTACATGCCTCACTTTAGAGCACAGATGAATTGTGTTCCAGGTATGGTTACTCAATTCGCATTTACTCCAAAGTATACTACCGAAGAAATGAGAGAACAGTCTGAGGTAATGGACAAAACGAGAGGAATTAATAAGATTCGTTCCAAAAAAGGAGAAGACTTATATGAATTTGATTACGTTCTTCTTTGTAATAAGATTTGTGGTGCATCTCATTATAGTATGCAAATGAAAATTATTGTTGAAGAAGAAGAAGATTATAAAAAGTGGTTAGCAGAGCAAGCTACTTATGCAGAAAAGTTATAAATTAATTACAGAATACAGAAAAAGTTAGATTATGTCAGAACATCATCATAAAGAAACATTTGTAACAAAATATATTTTTAGTCATGATCATAAAATGATCTCAAAACAATTCTTGATTACAGGAATGATTATGGGTGTCATTGGAATTTTCATGTCTATGTTATTTCGTCTACAATTAGCATGGCCAGAAAAGTCTTTTACCATTATAGAAGCTTTTTTAGGACCTCATCAAACAGACGGTATTATGAGTCCAGATATTTATTTGGCACTTGTTACCATTCACGGAACCATCATGGTATTCTTTGTACTTACTGCTGGTTTAAGTGGTACTTTCTCAAATTTATTAATCCCATTACAGATTGGAGCTCGTGATATGGCATCAGGTTTTCTAAATATGATTTCTTACTGGCTATTTTTTATCTCTAGTGTTGTTATGGTTGTTTCTTTATTTGTAGAGGCAGGACCTGCATCTGCAGGATGGACCATATATCCACCATTGAGTGCATTACCTCAAGCTATACCAGGTTCAGGATTAGGGATGACATTATGGTTAAGTTCTATGGCAATTTTTATTGCTTCTTCATTAATAGGGTCATTAAATTATATCGTAACAGTTTTAAATTTACGTACAAAAGGAATGAGAATGACAAGATTGCCTTTGACTATGTGGGCTTTCTTCATTACAGCAATTATAGGTGTAGTTTCTTTCCCTGTTCTTTTGTCTGCTGCCTTATTATTGATTTTTGATAGAAGCTTTGGGACATCCTTTTTCCTTTCAGATATATTTATAAGTGGTGAAGTATTACATTACCAAGGAGGTTCTCCGGTTTTATTTGAACACTTATTTTGGTTCTTAGGACATCCAGAGGTATATATTGTATTATTACCAGCACTAGGAATTACCTCTGAAATTATCTCAACACATTCTAGAAAACCAATTTTCGGTTATAGAGCTATGATTGGATCTATTATGGCTATCGCATTTTTATCTACGATTGTCTGGGGTCACCATATGTTTATTTCAGGAATGAATCCATTTTTAGGTTCTGTATTTACTTTTACAACAGTATTAATTGCAATTCCTTCAGCTGTAAAAGCATTTAATTATATTACTACACTCTGGAAAGGAAACCTTCAATTAAATCCGGCCATGTTATTTTCAATAGGCTTGGTTTCTACTTTTGTTACCGGAGGGTTAACAGGATTAGTATTAGGTGACTCTGCTTTAGATATCAATATACATGACACCTATTTTGTAGTGGCACACTTTCATTTAGTAATGGGTGTTTCTGCTATTTTTGGAATGTATGCAGGAATCTATCATTGGTTCCCTAAAATGTATGGTAGATTAATGAATAAAGCCATGGGATATTGGCATTTCTGGATTACTATCATTTGTGCCTATGGAGTATTCTTCCCAATGCACTTTATTGGATTAGCGGGCCTTCCAAGAAGATATTATTCTAACACTGCATTTCCAATGTTTGATGATGTTTCAGATACTAACGTAGTGATCACTTATTTTGCTTTAATCGGTGGGATTGGTCAAATTATATTTCTAGCTAACTTCTTTATCTCGATTTACAGAGGAGAGAAATCAAGTCAAAATCCTTGGAATTCAAATACATTAGAATGGACTACTCCAGTAGAACACATACACGGAAATTGGCCAGGTAAAATTCCAGAAGTTCACAGATGGGCTTATGACTACAGTAAAAAAGTTGATCCAGAGGACGATAGTAGTGATTATCTTCATGGTAAAGATTGGGTATCCCAAACAGTTCCTTTACTTCCCGGAGAAGAGCCATCTTAATTGATAAAAAAAACAACTAAAACCTTTCCTTTTTGGAAAGGTTTTTTGTTTTTTGAGAGAAAGTAAATCAATCTTCAATTTCTAGTATATTTGTAATATGAACGAACATCTAAATCCTGATAATGAAAACTACTCAAATGAGGAGTTGGACGTAGAAAAAAAATTGAGACCGCTGTCGTTTGATGACTTTACAGGTCAAGAACAAGCCATAGAAAATTTGAAGATTTTTGTCGAAGCGGCCAATCAAAGAGAAGAGGCTTTAGATCACACTTTATTTCATGGACCTCCTGGTTTAGGGAAAACTACATTAGCACATATACTAGCAAATGAATTACAAGTAGGAATTAAGGTTACTTCAGGTCCAGTTTTAGATAAACCTGGAGATTTAGCAGGCTTGTTAACTAATCTAGATGAAAGAGATGTTTTGTTTATTGATGAAATTCACAGATTAAGTCCTATCGTAGAGGAGTATTTATATTCTGCGATGGAGGACTATAAAATAGATATTATGATTGAGTCTGGGCCAAACGCAAGAACGGTTCAAATTAATCTAGAGCCTTTTACTTTAATTGGTGCTACTACTCGATCAGGATTACTTACAGCCCCTATGCGAGCTCGTTTTGGGATAAGCAGTCGATTAAATTACTATAAGAAAGAATTATTAACAACTATAGTTCAACGTAGTGCAGCAATTTTAAATGTTCCTATTTCCATGGAATCTGCAATAGAGATTGCAGGAAGAAGTAGAGGAACACCAAGAATAGCAAACTCGTTATTAAGAAGAGTAAGAGATTTTGCTCAGATCAAAGGCAATGGTAAGATTACCATAGAAATTGCTAAATATGCTTTAAAAGCATTAAATGTTGACGCATATGGTCTAGATGAAATGGATAACAAAATCTTAATTACGATTATCGATAAGTTTAAAGGAGGCCCCGTTGGAATTAGTACCCTAGCCACAGCAGTTGGAGAAAATGGAGAAACCATAGAGGAGGTCTATGAGCCCTTTTTAATTCAAGAAGGTTTTATAATGAGAACTCCTAGAGGAAGAGAAGTTACAGAATTAGCTTACAAACATTTGAATCGAATAAAAGGTAAAAGTCAGGGAGAATTATTTTAATTCTATTAAAATTATATTTCATTTCCTTGGCGTCATATAGATGAAGAAAATAAAAGAACTCATACCAATATTAGAATGGTTACCTAACTACAATAGCTCCAGATTAAAAGGAGATTTTATAGCAGGAATAACAGTTTCTATCATTTTAATTCCTCAAGGAATTGCGTATGCGTTAATTGCAGGCCTACCTCCAATCTATGGCCTATATTGTGCTTTAGTTCCCCAACTGGTATATGCAATATTTGGTTCTTCTAGGCAAGTAGCTATAGGTCCCGTAGCTATGGATTCCCTGATTGTGGCTACTGGTGTTTCAACACTAGCCTTAGCGGGTTCAGACAGTTATATAGCCATAGCAATTTTATTGGCACTCATGGTTGGGTCTATTCAATTTTTATTAGGTGTTTTTAGGCTTGGATTTATTGTTAATTTTTTATCTAAACCGGTAATCTCTGGCTTTACCTCTGCAGTAGCATTAACCATAGGAATTAATCAATTTAGAAATTTATTTGGGGTAGATTTTGTTCAAAGTGATCAAATCCAATATGTATTGGAAGATATATGGTTTAATATCATAGACTTTAATTCTCACACAACCGTAATTGGATTGATTTCTGTAGGGGTGATTATTTTACTTAGAAAAATAAATAAAAAAATACCAAATGCCTTACTCGTTGTAGTTGTTGGAATTTTAACCATACGTTATTTTGGAGATGAATTTTCTGATGTAGCTATTGTAAAAGATATTCCCTCTGGCTTGCCTTCATTTTCTTTTCCTGAGATTGATATAAGTCAAATGAAAGAATTATTGCCAATTGCATTAACATTAGTAATGGTTGGGTATTTAGAAACTATATCTATAGGAAAATCTTTGGAGGCTAAGCAAGACGAATATAAACTTAGGCCAAATCAAGAATTGATTGCTTTAGGCTTAAGTAATATTATCGGTTCTTGGTTTAAAGCGTATCCATCTACATCAAGTTTTTCAAGATCAGCTATCAATCAAGAATCTGGAGCAACAACAGGAATGGCCTCATTGGTTTCGGTAGTTATGGTTCTTTTAACTTTGTTATTTCTTACCCCTTTATTTTATCACTTGCCCAAAACTGTTTTAGCTGCTATAATTATAGTGGCTGTTTTTGGTTTGGTTAATATTAAAGAAGCAATATTTCTATGGAAAGCCAATAACTTAGATTTTTGGTTACTCATAGTTACTTTTTTTTCAACTCTTTTATTTGGTATTGAATACGGTATTATGATTGGGGTTGGGCTTTCGTTAATCATTTTGATTTTTAGAACTTCTAGACCCTATGTAGCTGAGTTAGGAAAAGTTCCAGACTCAGATTTTTATAGAAATAGAGAACGTTTTAATGAAGTAATTTTAGATGAAGAGGTGTTGGTTTTTAGATTTGACGCTCAATTATTTTATGCAAATGCTAGTTATTTTATTGAGACTTTAGAACTTATGGTTGAGGAGAAAGGACCAAAATTAAAACTCATTGTTTTAGATGCTGAGAGTATTAATAGAGTTGATAGCACAGGAGTAGAAATGTTAAAAGAGAGAATTAGATTTTATCACAAAAAAAATATATTATTTTATTTTGCTGGAGTTAAAGGCCCAGTAAGAGATCATTTGTTTCGAGGTAAAATTTTAGATATCATCACTCTTGACCATTTTTACATGAGGGTTAATGGAGCCGTTAATTATTATAAAACTGGAGAGAAAGAGTATCAAAATAAATATGCAAATTACATACATCAATCCTACGATAGATAGAAAATTAGAATTATGATTATAGAACAGATTTATACTGGTTGTCTAGCCCAAGGTGCTTATTATATTGAAAGTAATGGTGAAGTAGCTATCATAGATCCTTTGAGGGAAGTGCAAGATTATATAGATAGAGCCAAAAAAAATAAGGCAAAAATCCGCTATATATTTGAAACACATTTTCATGCTGATTTTGTTAGTGGTCATCTTACATTGGCAGAAAAAACTGGAGGAACAATTGTTTTTGGTCCCAATGCTAAGACCAAGTTTGATTCACATATAGCCACTGATGGAGAAGTTTTTAAAGTAGGTGATTTAAGTATTATTACTTTACACACACCGGGTCATACCATGGAAAGTACTACCTATTTATTAAAAGATAAAAACGGAAAAGATATTGCCATTTTTACAGGAGACACCTTATTTTTAGGAGATGTAGGAAGACCAGATTTGGCTCAAAAAAGTAATATGAGTCAAGAAGATTTAGCAGCAACTTTGTTTGATAGTTTACGAAATAAAATTATGCCTTTAGCAGACGATGTTTTGGTGTATCCTGCTCATGGGGCTGGGTCGGCTTGTGGGAAAAACTTAAGTAAGGAAACCGTTGGAACTTTAGGGGATCAAAAGCTACATAATTACGCCTTAAGAAAAGATATGTCTAAAGAAGAATTTATTGAAGAAGTAACCCAAGGTTTACTTCCACCTCCAGCATACTTTCCATTAAATGTTGCTTTAAACAAAGAAGGCTATAAGTCTATCGATGAAGTAATAAAAACAAGTGCAAAAGCATTGTCTGTAAGTGACTTTGAATTAGTAGCTAATGAAACAGACGCTGTTATTATTGATGTTCGTCATCAGTTTGAATTTGTTAAAGGTTATATTCCTCAATCTATATTTATTGGATTAGGGGGTACTTTTGCACCTTGGGTAGGGGCTTTAATTAAAGATATCCATCAACCCATTCTTCTAGTAGTTCCAGATCATATGGAAAAAGAAACAATCACAAGATTATCTCGTGTTGGATTTGATAATGTATTAGGGTATTTAAATGGTGGTTTTGAAGCATGGAAAACATCTGGTAAAGAAATAGATACATTGCCATCTGTTTCTGCTGAGTTTTTAGCCGAACAAATTCATAAAGAGGCCATTGTTTTTGATGTTCGAAAACCAGGAGAATATGAAGCTGAACATATTGAAAATGTTCCGAGTACTCCATTAGATTTTTTAAATGACCATATTTCAGAATTTCCAACAAATAAAGATTTTTATGTGCATTGTGCAGGAGGTTATCGATCTGTAATCGCAGCGTCAATTCTAAAAGCTAGAGGATATAGTAAAGTAATTGATGTGGCAGGAGGTTATGGAGCTATTAAGAAAACGACAATCAAGAGAACACAAGCAACAACTTGTTCTAATTCAAAATAATATATGAAAAAGGTAATTTTCATTTTTATGATGGTGTATTCTTTTAGTTCTTGTGCTCAAGAAACAAAAAAACATCAATTGATTTCTCAAGAAGAATTTGCAAAAATTTTGACAAAGGAAATACAATTATTAGATGTAAGAACTCCACAAGAATATCAACAAGGATATATAGAGGGGGCTATTTTAATTAACTTTTTCGACTCTGATTTTGTGCCTAAGGTTAGTGCTAGATTTGATAAAAATAAACCTTTATACATCTATTGTGCTGTTGGAGGAAGAAGTAATAAAGCAGCAAAAAAATTGATATCTGCAGGATTTGACTCCATTTATGATTTAAAAGGAGGATTTAATAAATGGAAAAATTTTAAATAAAAAACCGAGATAATTGTCTCGGTTTTTTATTTTTAAAATTAGAATTTCAAGGTAACTCCAACCAAGAAATTTCTAGTAGCTTGAGGGTAGTAACCAGCTCCGTCTAGAGTAGTAACAGAATCTGGAGAGCTCCAAGTGTCATCATAGGTGTAATAAAACCCTCTATCTACATATTCTGTATTAAAGATGTTGTTGATTATACCAGAAATGATAATGGCATCAAAAACTTTTTTAGTTACGATCTCATACACAAAATTTAAATCGCTAGTGAAGTAACTGTCTAAAACATCTAATTTAGAAACGCTGCTATTTAAGTTGCTCATAAACTGTTCACCTACATATTTAGACAAAAACGATATTTGGAAGTTGTCTTTAGTTTGGTATACAAGCATATTTCCAACAATTACATTTGGAGAAAATGACAGAGGTGTATCCCCTAAGTTTACCAAATTCCCATTAATAGGTGCTGTAAAATCTTCATTTTTATTCGTGCTAAATGCTGCATTAGATTTTATAGAAAATTGTTCATTTAATTTAAGATCAGTATCAATCTCCAATCCTAAGCGATAACTTTTTCCGCTAGTTGCTCTGATGGGTGCGCCAACATCATCTA